>Ga0307373_10003495_pt1 | contig 27352 bp, 15 predicted proteins | sample OX2MG_FD_202534 | JGI IMG/M metagenome (GOLD analysis project Ga0307373, IMG submission 202534) | Soil microbial communities from Risofladan, Vaasa, Finland - OX-2 | ecosystem: Environmental > Terrestrial > Soil > Coastal area > Acid sulfate soil | place: Finland: Risofladan, Vaasa | collected...
CAGGTTAAATTGCCATCGCCAAACGGGTCCGGGTGTCGTGCCGCCGTCGGGCGAAGGGTCGTCCTCCTCCGTCCGCTCGTTCAGGTTATTGTATTTGTAGATGTACGTCTGTCCCATCGCCGTCGTGTAACTGACGAGATTGCCGTCGGGATCGTAGGACCAGAGCAGGACCGCTTGCGGAGCAAGCGGGCTACTGGGCGGCTCGATTTCCTCGACCTTTTCGCCAAAACTGTTGTAGACGAGTTGCACCGTTTGCCCGAGCGCGTTCGTTTCGCTAAGCACTTGCCCGTCTGGCGAATAGGTGTAGCTGGTGGTGGGCCGGGCCGCGCCCGGCGTGGGGGCCGGCCCGGTCGTGCTCAGCAGGTTGCCGTTGGAATCGAAGACGTTGTCGGTTTCGTTGTCCGCGGCGTCGAACTGCTGGATGGGATCGCCGGAGGGGCTGTAGACGACCGAGGTCACCGGGCCTGTGGCCGTCGCGCGGTTGAAGGTCTGGTTGTTGCTGCCGTCGGCCGGATTCGCGTCTTGCTCGGCGGTCTGGCGGTTGTCGGCATCGACCTGAAAAGCCGTGGTGCGGCCCATGGGATCGATGGTTTCGACGAGATTGCCCGCCGGATCGTACACGTATTGGGTGGTGGTGTAGTTGCTGCCGCCGGTCGGGTCGGGGCCTTCGACCTTGAGCAGCTTGGGCCCGTCGTCTTCTTCGACGCCGCTTTCGTCCCAAACGTAATACGTCGCGCGCCGCATCGGATCGATCGTTTCCACGACCTGGCCTCGCGCGTCGAAAACGGTCTGCGTCGTGGGCCGCACGCTGGGATTGCTGGGGTCGGGCGGCGGATCGAGCTGCTCGATGGTGCGGCCCATGCCGTCGACCACGAAATTCGTCGTTCGGCCGAGTTCGTCAGTCTCGGAAGTGAGATCATCCGCTGACGCAGTGGGATCGTCCGTCGACGGCCCGTAGCCATATTCGACGCTGGCCTGGTCGGCCGTGCCCACGGCGTAGGTCACCTGGCTGACCAGCGCGTGGGCCGTGTATTGGTAGGTCGTTTCGATGCCGCGCGGGTCCGTCATCGTCGCCGCCAGGCCGGCCGGAGGCTGGCCCTGCTGCGTTGGCACGGGCGTATACGTGTAGGTCGCCACGCGGTTGGTGTCGCCGCCCGTTCCGACTTGCGTCACCGTGAGCACGTTGCCGTTGTTCGAGTCGAGTGTGTAGTCGGTCTCGCGGCCCGCCCGATCGACGTGCTTGGTCGGTTCGTGCCATTTCGGGTCGTAGGTCCAGGTTTCCTTCGTGCCGTCCGGATAATCGGTTTCGAGCAGGTCGCCCATGGTGTTATAGACGTTGGTGGTCACCAGGGGCTGGCCGCCCGTGGTGAGTGGCGGCGCGGTGATCTGCACGGCTTCACCCTCGACGTTGTAGACAGTGCTGGTAGTCTCGCCCAGCGGCGTGGTTTCACTGGCGTGTTTGCCGAAATATCCGGGCACGAACGTGCTGGTCTGGCCGTCTTCGTTGGTCTGGCTGCCGACGAGCTGGGAGGCGTAGACCAGCGGAGCGGGGTTGGTTTGCGTGCCGCGGCCGGCGGCCACCAGCGCCTGGCCCAGCGGGGCGTCGAGCTCGGTCGTCGAGCCGTCGGCGGCCGCGGTTTGAGTCAGCTCGCGGAACGCGTTGTAGGCAAGCTGCGTGGTGCCTCCCGAATTGGTGATGGAGGTCATTTCGCCGCTGGTCGAATCGTAGCCGAAGGTCGTGACGCTTGGCGACTCGCCGTTTCCTGGGTCCGGCATGGCCAATTGGGTCACGCGCCCGGCCGAATCGTGCGTGAGCGTGACCGTGCGGCCCGCGAAATCCGTGACGCTGGAGAGCAGGCCGTTGGTATACGCGAAGGTCGTGGTGCGGCCCGCGCTGTCGGTAATCGTGAGCGGGTTGCCGCTGGCGTCCGAGGTGACGCTGGTCACGTTGCCGGCGCGGTCGGTGACGCTGGTCAGGATGCCGGCGGCGGTGAACTGGCTCACGTTCTGGTACTTATCGGTGAGCGTAAATCCGCCGCTGCCGTTCTCGACGAGGGTCGAAAAGCCGGGTTCGCCGGCGGGGCGGGTGTAGCTGAGGTCGTGGTTTTGGGTGAAGAAGTAGAGGTTCCCGGCGCCGTCGCTGAGGGTCACGCCGCCGACTTGCGGCCAGAGGCGCGGCAGCCCGCGCAGCGTCCAGCCCGCGCCGGCGGTCGAGCCGTCGAGATTCTCGACATTCTGCTGGCCCGTGTAGGCGCGCACGACGGTGCTGCCGTCGGGGTAGACCTCGGTAATGGTCATGGTGAAAGGGTAGACGCCCGTGGGCAACGCGCCGGCGTCGACTTGGGCGGAGAAGACGACGGCCTCTCCGGCGGTGTAGCCGGCCGGGCTGTAGTAGACCGGCCCGCCGGCGATGCCGCCCAGCCGATGCTCACGGCGAGGACTTCTGGTCCAGCCAGCTTGCCGCGGGCCAGTCGCTGAGTCAGGCGGCCCAAGGCATTGGGGGCAGCCAGGAGAACAACACGCAGCTCATCAACGACGACTATTTCCACTATCTGGGTCGCCCCGCCGACGCCGGCGGATTAAGCTATTGGCTGGCCCAATTCGCCGCCGGCAAGACCAACGAAGACGTGGTCGCCGGCTTCACCGGCTCGGCCGAATACTACCAACAGCACACGAAATAGCGCCGCGTCCGACCACACCAGGAGACCCAACCATGCTACGCCGAACAGCACGCCCAGTTCCCTCCCGCCGCCGCCCAACGCTTCGCCCGGTGCCGCGTCGTTCACGCCGCCGCTTGCGGCTTGACTCTCTGGAAGCTCGCACGCTCTTGTCGGCCAGCGGCGCGCTTTCCACGGCGACCGCATCGAGCGAGCCAACCTGGGTCAGTCAAGGACCCGGACCCGAAACCGGCGGCGTTGCCGAGGGGACGTTTGACACGGGCGGCTCGGCCGCGAACCCCGACAACCCGGTCGCCGGCGCGATCGATGCCATTGCGATCGATCCCGTCCCGGCCGACGGCAGCGTGGTCTACGTGGGGGCGGTCGGTGGCGGCGTTTGGAAAACGAGCGACGCCAACGATGCCACGCCGCAGTGGACGCCGTTGAGCGACAGCCTCCCCTCGCTTGCCATCAGCGCTTTGGCGGTCGATCCCCACGATCCAACCGGTCAGACGCTTTACGCCGGTACGGGCAGCGTGAGCGCTGCCAGGGACGTGTTCTTCGCGACCGCCAACGGACCCGCACCCTACGGCGCCGCCGGCATCTACAAAACGACCGATGGCGGCGCCACCTGGACCGTGCTCAATCAAGACGCCGCCGGCGACGACGTGCTCGGTGGCAAAACGGTCGTGGCCATCGCCTTCGCGACAAACCCCGCCAATGGAAGCAAAACCGTCTTGGCGGCAACCATCACGACGAGCGGCAACGGCGGTCTGTATCACAGCAGTGACGGAGGCGCCACCTGGAGCGAGGTGACGCCGGCCGACGGCCTGCCCGCGGGTAACGTGACCAGCGTCGTAAGCGATCCGGCGGATGCTTCAATCGCCTACGCCGCAGTGCGGGGGCAAGGCGTTTTTCGCAGCGACGACGGCGGACAAACCTGGGCCGCGACCACGAATTCGGATCTCGACATCAACAGCGGCCAAGCCAGCGTGCGGCTGGCCATTGCCGGCCACGCGGTCTTCGCGGCCGTACTTTCCAGCGGCCCGGCGTTCGGTTCTGCGGAGTTCAACGGCGGCCAGCTTCTCCAGCTTGCACGCTCCGGCGATCAGGGCGACACGTGGGTGAGCATGAATTTGCCGCAAGACGCCAACGGCGTGGGGCTCTATCCGACGAACGCCGCGTTCTATTTCTCGATGATGGCCGATCCGAACGATGCTGGCGGAGACACCGTCTTCGTCGGCGGGAGCTTCGCGCCCCAATTCCCCTATTGGGGACGCCACTTCCGCGGCGTGTTTTCATCGACCGCCCCGGCCATGAACAACACGCAGTGGCAGAACCTGGACGGCGCGAATGCGAACAACACGGCGACTCACGCCAACTCACGCGCCATGGTGTTTGACACGGCCCAGAACACCGTACTTGAGGCCGACGAAGGAGGAATCTACAAGCTGCACGATCCGGCCAACGCGAACAACGCGCGGCAATGGTCGGTGATGAACGGCAATCTGCAGGTCGCCGAGTTTCTTAGCGTCGCCTACGACGAGCGCGCCGGCGTCGTCGTGGGTGGCAGCCAGGACGTGGGGGCGGGCACGCAATCGGCCCCCGGCAGCCAAACCTGGAACCAGTTGCCCAGCAATCTTGTCAGCAACGGCTATGTCGTCGCGGTGGACAACAGCGGGCCGGGAGACGTGCGCTACTTCACCTCGCATTCCATGAGCACCGTATGGCGCGTTTCTTACAACGCCTCGAATCAGCCGGTCCTGCCGGCCGAGCAGGTCAATCTGGCCGCGGCCGGCACGCCGACCGTCGCGGGCAGCGGCGTCTTGGCCGCCGACTGGGGGAGCATCGGGCCGTTTCCGCTGGTGCTGAACAGCGTCGATCCGTCGCGAATGCTGCTCGGCTACCACGGGCTGTATGAGAGCCTCGCCACCGATGCCAGCGGAAACCCGGCCCTCACCGGCGACGTCGTGCAAAACGTCACGCCGGCCGCGATGAAGGGCACCGTGACGGCGCTGGCCTACGGCGGGCGCTCCGCCAGCGGCGACAATCCCGATGTCGCCTTTGTCGGCACTTCCAGCGGGCAGCTTTTTGTCCGCACCGCTGCGGGCGGCCCGTTTACGCCGGTCACCGCCTACTCCGGCGGCGCGGTGCGCAGTATCGTACTTCTGCCCGACGATTGGCAGACGGCCTACGTCATGGACGACGCCAATCTCTACAAGATCACCATCGCGGGGCAGAACGCCGCCTCGGCGAGCATCGCCGTCACGGGCAACCTGGGGCAATTGACTTCTGATTTCGGCTCGCTGGCGGTCTACTCGCCGACGCACACGCCGGGGGACGAAGTGGTGCTGGTGGGAGCGGTGGACGGCGTTTACCGAACGCTCGACCCCAACGACGGCGCGAATGCCGTTTGGGCCCCCTACGGACGATCACTGCCGCACGTCCCGGTGAGCGATTTGCACTACGACGCCACGTCCGACCTGCTGCTGGCGGGCACGGCCGGCCGTGGCGCTTGGACGGTGGCCGACGCCAGCCAGACGCTGTTGCCCGCCCTCCAGGCCGTTGGCGGGTTTACGCTTGGCGCGACGGAAGGCGTCGCCGCGGCGGCCCAGACCGTCGCCACCTTCGCCGACCCGGCCGGTCTCCAACCGTTGGACCAGTACACGGCGACCATCGACTGGGGCGACGGCAGTTCGACCTCGGCGGGCACGGTCAGCTTCGATAGCGCCAGTCAGGTCTTCAGCGTGACGGCCGGCCACATCTATACCGAAGACGGCACCGATGCGATTCACGTGGTGATTGAACGCGGCATTGCGTCATCCGTCACGGCGACAAGCACGGCGGTCGTCAGCGAGTCACCCGTTACCGGTAGCGGCGCCACGCTCACCGGCACGCCGTCCGCGGAGTTGAGCGCGGCGGTCGTCGCCACGTTTAGTCATGGCACTGGAGTTGAGCCGGCTTCGGCGTTCACCGCCAGCATCGATTGGGGCGACGGCGCCACGGCGGCCGGCACCGTTTTCGAGTCGGCCGGCTCGTACAGCGTGCTGGGCTCGCACGCTTATGTCGCCGCCGGCCAATACGGAATGGAGGTCACGATCAGCGACGACCGGCGAGCAACCCTGCTGGCCGGCAGTGCGGTCATCGGCACGCCGCACCAACTCTATGTAACCGCCGTTTACCACGACGTGCTCGGCCGCGCGCCTGACGCGGGCGGTCTCACCTATTGGTCGAACTTGCTCGACTCCGGCGCCGCCATCAGCAGTGTGGCCGAGGCCATCGCCCACAGCGACGAATACTACGCCAACTTCGTCATCAAGCCCACCTACCTGAAACTTTTGGGCCGGCCGGCCGACGCGGCCGGCGTGACCTATTGGACCGGTCAGATGGATGCGGGTGTCACCGATCAAGAGCTGGAGGCCGATCTCGTCTCGTCCGCGGAGTTTTACAACAACGCCGGCGGCACCAACCTCGCTTGGATCGACGCGGTCTACAAGCTCTTATTGGGCCGCCCGGCCGACGCCAACGGCGAGAGCTTCTGGACCAGCCAGTTCGCCGCCGGCCTGACGCTGAATGGCGCGGCCCAAGGCATCGCGGGCAGCCAAGAGAACAATACGCAGCTCATCAACGACGACTATTTCCACTATCTGGGCCGGCCCGCCGACACCGGCGGATTAAACTATTGGCTGGCCCAATTCGCCGCCGGCAAGACCAACGAAGACGTGATCGCCGGCTTCACCGGCTCGGCGGAATACTACCAAGAGCATTCCGCACCGTCATAAGAGAAAGGGAGCACGAATGTCGAGATGTTCCCCGATTATCTCGATTCGGCGAACACCGACGGCAAGGCGTTCTTTTGGTATGGGCCGGCCCTGTCGCGGCGACGCCCGCCATCTACGGTTAGTGGTTAGTGGTTGGCAGAGGGTCAGCCGTGCCTAAGAATTGGGCAGCGGCGTCGGGCGGCCGCCGGTGCCGATCGGCTGACGCAAATTTGCGTCAGCCGATGAAACACGGCGTTTTTGCCCATCGGTTGGCCTGATAGAGGTTTTTTGGCGGCTGCTCAAATGATGTGCATAGTGGTCATCTGACTGCATATTCTTTGAGCAACCCAAGCCAGTCGCGAGAGAAAACAAAGGATGTCTTGGTTCCGAGCAGATGCCGCCGGAAGTCCGCGCCGGAAACATACCACCGCGGAACTACGAGATGATGAAATCCCTCGGGTTTGTCCCGTTAGTGCAAATTTGCACGAACGAGGCGGAAGGGGATCCATCACGACGGAGCGTGACGCCCGTCCCGGCGCGCCGGGACGCGAAGCATGGCCAAGCCAGTTGGCGCGTAAAATACAGTAAGCGACGGACAAGTAAACAGTGGCAGGCGGCGCGCGGCGCCGGCGAGGGTCTTTGACAATTCGGTAAATCCATGCGGCGGGCGAGCTGCCGAAGGCCAAGCGGCCGGCAAAAAAAACCAGGAAAGCGGCGGTTAAGGAGAAGCCGAAGAAGTAATCCACTGCCGCTCGAAAGCCTCGATCTCGTCCAGCAATTGCTGCCGCAACGTGCCGAGCCGCTCTTCGTCGAGCAACTTTTGCCCTTGCTGGTCGGTGACGTAAAACACGTCGACCACCTGGTCGAGATAGGTGCCGATCTTGGCCACGCCCACCGAAAGCCCCTTCTCGAACAGCGAACGCGTGATCGTATAGAGCAGGCCGGCGCGGTCGTGGGCGAAAATGTCGATGATCGTGAACCGGTCGGAAGTATGGTTGTCGATTCGCACCTGCGTCGGAAGCCGCGGCAGCACGGCCTGCCGGCGGTCGGCGGCGGGCCGCCAGAGGCGTCGGAAGGTGGGCGGTTTCGGACTGTCGCACAACGCCGCTTTCAAGGCCGAAGTGACCTCGTCGGTCCGCTCGCGCGGCGGAGGGCCGCTAAAATCGGGGTCGTGTACATAGAAGCGGTCGAAAATCAGCCCTTCGGCCAAGGTATAAATCTCGGCCGCCAGAATTTGCAAGCCGCGCCCCGTGAGCGCGCCGGTGAGCTTGTGGAACACGCCCGGCGTAATGGCTTCGTAGGTGCCGATCTTGTATTCAACCGCTCCGCGGTCGGGTTGATAGCGGCCCAGCGCGATCACCCCGCCCGGTCGCAGGCGGCGGAGCTGCGCCAGTTCGTGGGCCGCCTCGTCGGGCGACGTGGAACCCAGATACGAGGCCGGCAAGGCCGCAAGCTGTCGTTCGAACCAGGCGCTGTCGTCGGCCGGCAGACGGTCCAGGATCTTGCGGCGGCACTCTTCCAGGTAATCGGGAAGGTTCATCGCCGGCGCGTCGCCCGCCAGGTGTTGCATGGCCCGGCGGTGCAGGTCGGCCAGCACGTCGATCTTCCAGGCGTTGAGCACGCCCTGGCCCACGGCGCTCAAGTCGGCCGCCGTCAGCACGAAAAGCATCTCCATCAATTCCGGCGAGCCGACCTCGACCGCGAAACGGACCACGAGCTGCTCGTCGTTGGTGTCGCGCCGAAAGGCCAGGTGCGACATCATCAAGTGCTTGTGGACCAGGAAGACGAGCTTTTCGCGGTCGTCGGGCGAGAGGTGCAGCCGCTGGGCGACCTGGCCCGCGATCTCCCGCCCCACGTCGCTATGGTCGCCCGGATAGCCTTTGCCCAGGTCGTGCAGCAGCAGCGCCAGGTGCAGCAGCCATTTGCGTTTGATGTGGCGGTAGACGTGGCCCAGGGGTCCCGCGTCGTTGCCGAAGTCGCTGGCGTGCTCCACGGCGCGAATGCAATGCTCATCGACCGTGTACTTGTGGTATTCGTTGAACTGCAGCAAGCAACGGGCATGATCGAAGGCCGGAATGAGTTTTTCCAGCACGCGCATTTCGTGCAGGCCGCGGAGGATGCCGCCCAATCTTGCCGGTTGGTTGAGCAGGGCGATGAACCGCTCGCTGGCCTCGGCCGAAATCTCGTCGGGCAATTCCCGCGCGGCGGCGCGGATGGCCTCGCACGTGGCGTGCTCGATCGGCTTGTTATAAAGGTTGGCGATCACCGCCAGGTGCAGGATGCGCGTGAGGTCGGTTTTCAGCGCCGCCAGCCCACGGGCATTGGCCTGAATCTGCCACGGGCCGACGCGGAACTCCCCGTCGAACTGGTGGCTGACCAACGGCGCCAACAGCTCGCTCCACCGCGGCCCGCGAGTGGTGGCGGCCATAAACCGCATCACCACCTGGCTCACGCCTTCCGTCAGCCGGAAGTATTCGCGCATGAACTGTTCGACCGGCAGCAGGCCGTCGTCGCCGCGGTATTGGTACGATTCGGCCAGTCGAAGCTGCTCGGTGCGGTCGAGTAGATCGTTGGCTTTACCGGCATGAAAGTGCATTTCGTTGCGCAGGTGCAGCAGGAATTCCTTTGCCCGCGCCAGCGAAGCGACGTCTTCGGCGGCGAGCGCGCCGAGGGCCGACAGGGGCCCGAAATCGGGCGTGCCGTGTCGGGCGAACGCCATCCAGCGCAGAAACTGAATATCGCGCAGTCCGCCCCGCGAGCGTTTGACGTTCGGCTCCAGCAGGTAGACGGTCTCGCCGTATTGCAGACGCTCGTCGGTGCGCGACTTATCGACCAGGGCCACGATGGCGGCGGCGGCGCGGCGCGACCGCTTCTGAAACTCCACGGCAAAATCGCTGAACAGCCGCACGCTGCCGGCCAGCAGCCGCGACTCGACCAGGGATGTCCAAATGATGGGGTCTTTTCGGGCCAGCCGCCAGGCTTCGGCGGGCGTCCGCACGCTTTGCCCGACGGTCAGACCGAGGTCGAAGACATCGCGCAGCATCCGCTGGGCCAGGGGCGCGACCTCCGCCCGCGCCGCCTTATCGACGAGCAACATCAGATCGACGTCGGAATAAGGCGCGACGTCGCGGCGGCCGTAACCTCCGTGGGGCACCAGGGCCATGCGGGCCGCGAGTCCTTCGGGGCCGGCCTGGCCCAGGTCTTCCAGCGCCACCTGAAACAGTTCCAGGATCAGTTGGTCGAACAGGTCGCTGAGCGCGGCGCCGATTTCGCTGCCGCTGGCGCCCTGTTGGTGCCGCCGTTTGAGTTCCTCGCGACCCTCGGCCAGAAGCCGTTTGGCCTCGCGTAGATGGGGCCGCAATCCGGGGGCAATGCTCATGCCGTCAACTTATCGCGCCGTGCCAGCGCGCGGCTAGCCCGCTGCTTGGCAAGGCGGCCAGGCGTAGGCTAGAATTCGTTTGCGAAGCCGCGCCGGAGGGTAAGCGAATGGCTAGCGGTCACACTGGAAATGTGATGCCCCGCAAGGGGTTGTGGGTTCGATTCCCATGCCCTCCGCTCTAAAAAATGGAGAAACATAATGACAACCGAAGCCAAATTCCCCTTCCAGCACGCCGCCGGCGGCGGCACGTCGAATCGCGACTGGTGGCCAAACCAGTTGAAGATCGAGCTCCTGCACCAGCATTCCTCCAAGTCCAATCCGATGGGCGAGGACTTCGACTACGCCCAAGAGTTCAAGACCCTCGATCTGGCGGCGGTGAAGAAGGATCTGGCGGCCCTGATGACCGATTCGCAGGACTGGTGGCCAGCCGACTTCGGCCACTACGGCCCCCTGTTCATTCGCATGGCGTGGCACAGCTCCGGCACCTACCGCACCGGCGACGGCCGCGGCGGCGGGGGCAGGGGCCAGCAGCGCTTCGCGCCGCTCAACAGTTGGCCGGACAACGTCAGCTTGGACAAGGCGCGCCGGCTCCTTTGGCCGATCAAGCAGAAGTATGGCCGCAAAATTTCCTGGGCCGACCTGATCATCCTGGCCGGCAACGTCGCGCTGGAAAGCATGGGATTCAAGACCTTCGGTTTCGGCGGCGGTCGCGAAGACGTCTGGGAGCCCGATCAGGACGTCTATTGGGGCGCCGAGACGACCTGGCTGGCTGACAAACGCTACACCGGCGACCGCGATCTCGAAAACCCGCTCGCGGCCGTGCAAATGGGGCTGATTTACGTCAACCCGGAGGGCCCGAACGGCAACCCCGATCCGGTCGCCGCGGCACGGGATATCCGCGAGACCTTCGCCCGCATGGCGATGGACGACGAGGAGACGGTGGCCCTCATCGCCGGCGGCCATACCTTCGGCAAAACCCACGGAGCCGCCCTCGCTTCGCATTGTGGGCCTGACGCGGAAGCGGCCGGCCTCGAAGAAATGGGCCTGGGCTGGAAGAACAGCTTCGGCACCGGCAAGGGCGCAGACGCGATCACCAGCGGCCTGGAAGTCACCTGGAGCACCACGCCCACGAAGTGGAGCAACAACTTTCTCGAGAACCTGTTCAACTACGAATGGGAACTGACGAAGAGCCCGGCCGGCGCGAATCAGTGGCGGCCGAAGAATGGCGCCGGTGCCGGCACGGTGCCGCATGCCTTCGACAAGTCCAAGCGGATCGCGCCCTCGATGCTGACCACCGACCTCGCGCTGCGGTTCGACCCGGCCTACGAAAAAATCTCGCGGCGTTTCAAGGACAATCCGGATCAGCTCGCCGACGCCTTCGCCCGGGCCTGGTTCAAGCTGACGCACCGCGACATGGGCCCGCGGGCACGTTATCTCGGCCCCGAGGTTCCCGCCGAAAAACTGATCTGGCAGGATCCCATCCCCGCGGTCAATCACAAATTGATCGATGCCCAGGACATCGCCTCGTTGAAGGGCAAAATCCTGGCCTCCGGTCTGTCTGTGTCGGAGTTGGTTTCCACCGCCTGGGCGTCGGCGTCCACGTTCCGTGGTTCCGACATGCGCGGCGGTGCGAACGGCGCCCGCATTCGCCTGACACCGCAGAAGGACTGGCAAGTCAACCAACCTGCCCAACTGGCGAAGGTGCTCAAGACTCTGGAGGGCATTCAGAGCGCGTTCAACGGAGCCCAGTCCGGCGGCAAGAAGGTTTCCCTGGCCGACCTGATCGTTTTGGCCGGCTGCGCGGGCGTCGAGCAAGCCGCCAAGAATGCCGGCCACCAGGTCGCGGTTCCCTTCACGCCGGGGCGCATGGACGCCTCGCAGGAGCAAACCGAGGTGGCCTCGTTCGACGTGCTCGAACCCATCGCGGACGGCTTCCGCAATTACCTCAAGGGCAAATACAGCGTACCGGCCGAAGCGCTGCTGATCGATCAGGCACAACAACTGACCCTGACCGCGCCCGAAATGACGGCGCTCGTGGGCGGCATGCGGGTCCTGAAGACCAACTTCGCCGCGGCGCAGCACGGTGTCTTCACCAAGCGACCGGAGGCCCTGACCAACGATTTCTTCGTGAATCTGCTCGACATGGGCACCCAGTGGAAGCCCGTCTCGAAAGACGCGGACGTGTTCGAAGGCCGCGATCGCAAAACGGGCGTCCCGAAGTGGACCGCCACGCGTGTCGACCTCGTCTTTGGTTCGAACTCCCAACTCCGCGCCCTGGCTGAAGTGTACGGAAGCTCCGACGCGGAGCGGAAGTTCGTCGACGATTTCGTCGCGGCCTGGAGCAAGGTGATGAACCTCGATCGTTTTGACGTGGCGAGGTCGTAGCAGGCATTAGGGCAGCGCGACGCTCAAGCGTCGCCGCGGGTCTTTGACAACTTACTGATGGACGCCTTCCGCGGAACCAGACGCCGGGCAGGTCGCGCAGCGCGCTGCGCGTCGAGCCGGACGCCGACGCAGATGGCAGCACGCACCACGTTAACCCAGCGGCGCTTTCCGCCGACCGGAAAACCTGTTTTCCGGCCGTGCGGCCAACTGACAACCGTTGTCAGTTCTCCGAAATGGGGTAAGCGAGCGAGGTCTGCTTCTCCGCGCTTTGAGTTGCGCGTCTTCGGGCGCGAGTTGCGCATCTTCGCAAAAACGCGGCGTTACGCACCAGAAACGGCGGCGATCGAGGCCCTCAGGCGCCGGTTGTCGCCGCGGGCGGAGCGGCGGCGGGCGGCTGTTTCGGTTTTTGCTGGGGCAGTTCGTCGGTGACCGTCGGCACCACCCAGACCTTCAACTCGGCTTCAATTTCGTGACCGAGATGGATGTTGACGGTGTACAACCCCAGTTCCTTCAGCGGCCCTTTGAGCCGCACCTGATCGGAAGTGACGGTGACCTCGCTCCGCTTCAGGGCGCTCACGATGTCGCTGGCGCCGACCGAGCCGTAGAGATGGCCTTCTTCGTTGGCATTGGCTTCGATCGTGCCGCGCGAGCTGATCGGCCAGGGTGCGCAGACCGACCAGTACGTGTTGAAGGCCCTGGCCAGTTGCCCGCCGTGTGGACCTCTTGCCGGTCAACTATTCTCACGTGGTTATTCAGCCACTACCCGCTCGCCGTGGCGTTTGCCGGTGCGGGCGGTTGCCGGTAAAATCGGCGGTTTCCCTCCCGTTCAGACCGCCATCTCATGCCCCGCTATAACCCCGCCGAAATCGAGCCGAAATGGCAGCGATACTGGGAACAGCACCAGACCTTCCAGACCCCGCGCCTGCCCCCCTCGCGCAGCGACAAACTCTACGTGCTCGATATGTTCCCCTATCCCAGCGGCGATGGCCTGCACGTGGGCCACCCCGAAGGGCAAACGGCCACCGACATTATTTGCCGCTATCAGCGGATGCGGGGCCAGTGCGTCATGCATCCCATGGGCTGGGACGCCTTCGGCTTGCCCGCCGAACAGCACGCCATCAAGACCGGCACGCACCCGCGGATCACCACCGAGAAGAACATCGCCAACTTCCGCCGGCAAGAAAAGATGCTCGGCTTCAGCTACGACTGGCAGCGCGAGCTGAGCACCACCGACGTCGAATATCTGCGCTGGACGCAATGGATCTTTCTGACGCTCTTCAACACCTGGTTCGACGACGAACAGCAAAAGGGCCGCCCCATCGCCGAGTTGCCGATTCCCGACGAGGTGCGGGCCGTCGGCGACGACGCAATCCGCCGCTATCAGGACGAACACCGCCTGGCCTATCAGCTCGAAGCGCCGGTCAATTGGTGCCCGGCACTGGGCACCGTGCTGGCCAATGAAGAAGTGAAAGATGGGTTGAGCGAGCGCGGCGGGCATCCGGTGGTGCGAATTCCCCTGCGGCAGTGGATGCTGCGCATCACCGCCTATGCCGACCGGCTGGAAAAGGATCTTGAAACGCTTGATTGGTCGGAAAGCATCAAAACGCTGCAGCGAAACTGGATCGGCCGCAGCACCGGGGCCGAGGTCGATTTTCATCTGGGCGAGGCGAGTTGCTTCGAGAGCTGGAAAGAGTTGCGTACACGCAGCGGCTTTCCGCGCAAGCCCGACGACGACGTGCTGCGCATCTACACCACGCGGCCCGACACGCTGTTTGGCGCCACCTACATGGTGATCGCCCCGGAACATCCGCTCGTCGAACGTCTGACCACCGCGGAACATGCCCAAGCGGTCCGGGCATACTGCCAGCAGGCCGCGCGCAAAAGCGATCTCGACCGCACCGACCTGGCCAAAGAAAAAAGCGGCGTGTTCACCGGCGTCTACGCCGTCAACCCCGTCAACAGCCAAGGCGTGCCGGTCTGGGTGGCCGATTATGTGCTGATGGGCTATGGGACCGGTGCCATTATGGCCGTGCCCGCTCACGACACGCGCGACTTCGAGTTCGCGGTGGCCCACAAGCTGCCGATCAAGGCCGTCGTCGATCCGGGCCGCGATACCGACGAGGGTTCTCGCGCCGACGTGCTGGCCGGCAAGGCGGCATTCACGGGCGACGGCACCGCGGTCAACTCCGGCGAGTATGATGGTCTATCCACAGCGGAATTCAAACAGCAGATCGCGGCCGACCTGGCGCGGCTCGGCCTGGGCCGCGCCGCGGTGAATTACAAGCTGCGCGACTGGCTCTTCAGCCGGCAGCATTTCTGGGGCGAGCCGTTTCCGATTCTGCACGAGCTTGACGAAGCGGGTCAGCCCACCGGCTTGCTGCGGGCCGTGCCGCCCGACGAGCTGCCGGTGAATCTGCCCGACATGTCGCACTTCAAGCCGCACGGACGGCCCGAGCCGCCGCTGGAAGAAGCGCCCCAGGAGTGGCTCTATCCGCTGATCGACGGCCGCCGCTACAAGCGCGAGACGAACACCATGCCGCAGTGGGCCGGAAGCTGCTGGTACTACCTGCGGTTCCTCGATCCGCACAACGATCGGGCATTCGTCGATCCGGAAGTCGAGCGTGCCTGGATGCCGGTCGACGTCTACATCGGCGGCGCCGAGCACGCCGTGCTGCACCTGCTCTACTCGCGGTTCTGGCACAAGGCGCTCTACGACCGCGGGCTGCTGAGCACGGTCGAGCCGTTCCAAAAGCTGGTCAACCAGGGGATGATCCTGGGTGAGATGGAAATCACCGGCTACCAGCAGACCGACGGTCGCTGGGTGAGCGCTTCGCAAGTCAGGCTGGTCGAAGGCAAGGCCATCGATAAGAGCACGGGCATGGAGTTGAAAGTCGTGCGCGTGGTGCCGGCCGAGGTGGAAAAGCAGGGCGACTCGTTTGTGCTGAAAACCGATCCGTCGGTGCGGCTGGAAAGCCGCGCCTACAAAATGTCGAAGAGCCGCGGCAATGTGATCAATCCCGATGACGTGGTGAAAGAGTACGGCGCCGATTCGCTGCGCCTGTTCGAGATGTTCATGGGGCCGCTCGAAGCCACCAAGCCCTGGAGCATGGAAGGCGTCAACGGCGTGCGCGGCTTTCTCGATCGCGTTTGGCGGATGATGACCAACGACCGGGCGGAAGCCGTGGAACTGAACGCGGCGATTCAAGACATCGGACCGTCGGCCGAGCAGAACCGCGTGCTGCACCGCACCATCCGCGAAGTGACGCAAGACATCGAGCGGCTGGGCTTCAATACGGCCATCGCCAAGATGATGGAATTCACCAACTTCTTCTTCAAGGCCGATCCGCGGCCGCGCCAGGCGATGGAGAAATTCGTGCTGCTGCTTTCGCCGTTCGCTCCGCACCTGGCCGAGGAGCTATGGCAGGCACTCGGGCACGAACGGACGCTGGCCTACGAGCCGTGGCCGGCCTACGACGAGTCGCTCATCAAGCTTGACACCGTGGAGGTGCCGGTGCAGGTGAACGGCAAGGTCCGGGGCCGGGTGTCGGTGCCGGCGGATGCCGACGAAGCGGCCCATGAAGCCGCCGCCCGCTCCGACGGCAAAATCGCGCAACAACTTGCCGGCAAAACGATCGTTAAAAAGATCATCGTGCCCGGCCGGATGATCAACTTCGTGGTGAAGTGATTGTGCCGGCCGTAGCGAACGTGCCGGACGCACGCTCGGCGCCGAAGGCACCGCATTCAGCGCCGGGTTGTGCCGACGATGCCTCATCTGCGGCATCGGGTCGTGAGAGGTGTGATGATTGAACGACGCGGTGCTATGGGCCTGAATTGTCGGGCAGACGCCGCTCGAAAGCATAATAGCGTTCGTTCGCCCGCTTCGCTCAGTGCATCGCCAGCCATCTGCACCGGCATGATCAAGCGTCTCTTCAAAGCATTCTGGAGTCTGGGTCAGCCGTTGCGGCGGGCCCTGGCCGCGCGGTTCGACCGGCAGCTTTCGGGCCATTTCCAGACCTGGTTTGCACGTGTCGAGCAGGTGCATGCCGAGCAGCGACGCTCCGCCGCCGAAATGGAACTGGTCGCCGACGCCATGGTGCGCGAGCTGCTCCGCTTGCAATCGCAAATCCGCGGTCTGCACGAGGCGATCGTCGCTCAGGCGACCCCGGCCGAGGAAGCCTCCGGCGACCGCCCGCGGCATGCGGCCTAGGGCGGGCCGGCGCTCGCCGGTAGTGATTCCATTACGCCGCGGTAAACGCCTGCCGTAACATCGCCAAGCTCTTGGGCACGGCCAGGTCGGGATCTTCCTTGCCCTCGAATTCGAGCGACACGTATCCGCGATAGTTGTGCCGGCGCATGAGGGCGGCGATGCGGGGGTAGTCGAGGTCGAGCGCGTACCACTCGCCGCCGCCGTAATAAGTCTTGGCCTGCAACAGCACCGTCAGCGGAGCGAGCTGCTCCAGCTTGTCGTAAGGATCATCGAGAAAGTTGCCGGTGTCGAGCGTCACGCGGAGCCAGGGCGAATCGAGAGCATGCACGATGCGCAACACGCCTTGGGGCGTGCGGCCCAGGCCCCAGTGATTCTCCAACCCCAACACCACGCCGCACTCTTCCGCCTTGGGCAAGAGCTTTTCGACGCTGCCGATCACCCAACCGAAGGCGTCGTCGTCGCTGTAACCCGGCAATCGCGGCTCGATGCCGCGGTTCTTCATCAACTCGTCAAAATCTTTGCTCGTGCCCCATCGCCCGGTGTTGATGCGCATGGTCGGAATGCCCAGCCGGTAGGCCAGCTCGATCGAATGAAGCGTCTGGTCGATGTTCTGCCGGCGCCGCTCGGCGTCGGGAAACACAAAGCTCTGGTGGGTCGAGAAGCCGCAGAGATCGAGACCGAGCGTGAAGGCCCGTCGTTTGAGCTGCTGCAGATGGCCGTTGGCGTCGTCGGCCATCTGCACCTGCAAAATCTCGACGCCGTCGAAACCCAGGTCGGCCGCTTTGTCGATGCATGTTTCGATCGGCGTCCGTTCGCCGTGAAAGTGCCAGAAAGAATAAGTCGAGACTGCGATTCGGTTGCCACGAATCGCCGCCGCGCGGCCCGAATCGGCGGCCACGATTCGATTCGGGCCGATCGCCAGCCCGCTCGCCGCGGCGAGGCCAAGCTGTTTGACGAAATGCCGCCGGTCAGATTCCATACGCCGTTGTTATTTCGCCAGCTCCGCTTCGATGGCGCTCACGACTTCGTTCGAGTCGGGCTTCACTTTCGGAGCAAAGCGGCTGATGATCTCGCCGTCGCGATTGACGAGAAACTTCTCGAAGTTCCAGGTGATGTCTCCGGGAAACTTCGGGTCGGTTTCGTTCGAGGTGAGGAACTTGTAGAGCGGGCACTGGCCTTCGCCCTTGACCACCACCTTCGAGAACATGTCGAACTTCACGCCGTAGTTCTCCTTGCAAAACTCGGCGATCTCCGTGTCGGTGCCCGGCTCCTGCTTGCCGAACTCGTTGGCCGGAAAGCCCAGAATTGCCAGACCCTTGCCGGCATATTTCTCGTGCAAACCCTCCAGGGCTTCATACTGCGGGGTCAGGCCGCATTGGCTCGCCACGTTCACGATCAACACCACCTTGCCTTTGTACTTGGCGAGATCGACGTCTTTGCCGGTCAGGCTCTTCATTTTGAAATTCAACACGCCGGGCATCGTGGCGGCTCCTTTATCAGCGGCATAGGCGGCGGCGATGAACGACGTGGCCAGAGCGCCGAGTGTCAGCGAACAGATCAGGGTACGCATGTCTTGCTCTCCTAAAACGGGGTGGGACGGTTGGGCGATGCGGCAAACTGTTTTCCGCACCGCCGCGGCAGGGCCGCTCGGTTCGAGCGGGTACTATGAGTGTAAGACGACCGCACGCCGATTGCCAGTAGCTCACCGGCCCAACCGTTCCAAAACATTCCGGGTGATCCGCTCGACCGTGAGGTCCTCGCCCGTCAGGCCGTGCGGCCAGTCGGTGGTGCCGGCGGTGAAAACCGTGCCGCCGCGGGTGTAGACGCCCATCACCGCGGCCCCGGTGGCGGGTGCGCCGTCGGCATCGCGCGGAAAGCGGTCGTACCACAGGGCATCGTCGGCATGCCAACGCGCGGGGCAGGTGCCGAGCACGACGAACGTCTCCGGCGTGCCGTCGCGGTGCGTGGAAAACGGCAGCCCGTCTTTCCACTCCATTTCGCAGCCGTCGCATTCGTAGCCGACGATCGTGTTCTTGCCGCCGAATTTGTCGCTTGCTTTCAGTCCCGTGCCGGCGAACAGCCAATGGTCGGGCCGATGCACGGTGAAGGCGGCCTCGCCTTCCATATACTGGCCGTGGCTGCGGTGATAGCCGCCGTAGAGAAAGCCCACGCCCGTCAACTCGTTCTCCGGCCGGGCGACCAGGTGATGGCTCCACAGCGTCGCCAGCAGGCGATGGTCGCGGGTCTGAAAGACGGGGTCGAGCACGCAGGCCTGCTTGTAGGAAACGAGTGCCCGACCGTCCTCCTCGCTGCGGACCTGCCAACAGCAGGTGTTGCCGCTGAAGAACGCCACGTTGCCGCCGCCGCCGATGAAGGCTTCCAGCCGGTCGCGCATCGCCGCCGACCAGTATTCGTCGTGCCCGACGCTGAGCACGAGCTTGTAGTGCTGGAGAAGCTCCGGCCGAAACTCCAGGTCGGAATTGACGGCGTAATCGAGGGCGAATCCCTGCCGCTCGGCCCAGGCGACGAAGGGTAGCTCCCAGCGACTGAACAAGCCGGCCAGCGGCCGATCGAAGGAGACGCGCGTGCCTTGCAACTTGTTGCGCGCATGGAAGGCATAGAGGCTGTGCCCGCCCCAGTTGTTGTAAGCGTTATAGGTGTTGGTCGTGAGCTGCAACAGGATTTTCGACTTGCTGCCGGGCTGGGCGGGCCGCACGACGAAGAAGAGTTTCGACTCCGCGGTGCGGCGCCCACGCCCGGTGAACTCGCCGCCCAGATCCGCCGCGCGCAGCGTCGCTTCGTAATAACCGGTCCGCCAGCCTTCAGGCACCGCCAGCTCCCAGGCCGCGGGCCACCGGCAGCCGTGCGACGAGGCGTTCGCCGGCACCGCGTGCGCCATGCCCGGCAGATCGTTTTTTGTGAGCGCGGTTTCGGACTTGGCTCCGAGCCGGGCAATCTCCAGCGACCATTTGGGCGCCGTGGTCGAGACATGGAACTTGACCGTCTCGCCGGGCCGGTAGCTGAGCTGATCGGTGTAGCCCTCGATAGAGAGCGCCCGGACCTCGGCCTGCGTTTCGTCGGCCACGAGCCGACCGCAGAGCAGAAAGAACGTGACACACAGTAGAGTAATTCGCGTCATGGTGGCCTCCTGGTGTTTACGCCTATGATAATCCACCGGCGATCAAGATCGTAGGTGCGTGCAGTTTTGGATTTTCGATTTGGGTTTTGGATTGGCCGAGCCAAAATCCGGAATCAAGCCGGGGAGCCTCGTGGTGCGGGATGCTATAATCACCGCAGGCCCACTGATGAGCGGCGGGCAACAGCGACGGGCGACAAGGAGCGATTGAATGGACCATGCATCGGCCCGACAGAAGGCGATCGATCATCTGACTGCCGTGATGGCGGATTGCAACGACGCCTTGGGCGCGGCCGACGTCTGGTACGACTATGCGCCGCGCGATCGGAACAGCAGCCAGGCGTTGTTCCGCGAGACGGCGGAAGTCGCCCGACGCCTGTTGTCGAGCATCGAGGCCCACGAACCAATTGTGCGGGCAGATTGGCAGCGCGTCATGCCGCGCGACGACGCGTGGAAAGCCGTCTACAAATTGCTGGTGGCCGAGTGAAATGGAGGTAGGGTGGGGCCAGCGAGCTTGCGAGCGCCGGCCCACCATTAGCGACGGAGAGACGGAGTGAAGGAGAGACGCGGCGAGCCGCATTGCGCCAACATTTCTCCCCCTCTCTCCTTCCCTCCCTCTTCCCTCGGTGGGCCGGCGCTCGCAAGCTCGCTGGTTCCACCCTACGAATTGTGCGCCCCGCGCGCCTCGACGTAAACGGCGTACAGCGACTGGCTGCCGGTCATGAACAGCCGGTTGCGCTTGCGACCGCCGAAGCAGACGTTCGAGCAGATTTCCGGCAGCCGGATCTGTCCGATGCGTTCGCCGTCGGGGGCGAAAATGTGTACGCCGTCGTACCCCTCGCCCACCCAGCCGGCGCTGGCCCAGATGTTGCCGTCGACGTCGGCGCGGATGCCGTCGGCGAAGCCGGCTTTCTCAAAGCCGTCGAGCCCCATCGACGCGAACTCACGTCCTTTGCCCAGCTTCGTGCCGTCGACGATGTCCCAGACCTTGATGTTCCGCGGCGCGTCGGCGTAGTGCGAGGCGCCGGTGTCGGCCACATACAGCTTCTTATAGTCGGGCGAAAAGCAGATGCCGTTCGGCTTGAAGATGTCGTCGGTCAGCTTCGTAAGCTTGCCCGACTTGGCGTCGATGCGATAGACCGCCTCCTTCAGTTCCAGCTTGGCCTTGTTTCCTTCGTAGTTCAGCAAGATGCCGTAGCCGGGATCGGTGAACCAGATCGCGCCGTCGTCGGGGTGGACCACGGCGTCGTTGGGAGCGTTCAGCGGCTTGCCCTGAAAGCTGTCGGCCAGCACGGTCACGTCGCCGGAGTGTTCGTAACGCACCACGCGGCGGTTGCCGTGCTCGCAAGAGATTTGCCGACCTTGCCAATCGAAAGTGTTGCCGTTGCTGTTACCCGCCGGATGCCGCAGCGTGCCGACGTGGCCGTCTTCCTCCAACCAACGAAGCTGCACATCGTTGGGAATATCACTCCAGAGCAAATAGCGGCCGACGCCGTTCCAGGCCGGCCCTTCGGCCCACAACATGCCGGTGTGCAAACGCTGGATCGGCGTGTTGCCGATTTTGTACTTCTCGAAGCGTTTATCGAGCACCACGATGTCGGGATCGGGGTAGCGGACGGGCGCCGCGCCCGGACCGTACTCGCGTCCAAAAACACGCGCCGCCGAAGCCGCGGCGACGGCGCCGGAGAGCGCCAGGAACGAGCGCCGCGCCAGTCGGGGCGCGGCTTCGCTTGCGGCAACCGAGTTGCCGCCCGTGACGAAAGGTCGTTTCATACGATTCTGCTCAATGAGAAAGGGCGAGTGTCTCCGACCGTCAGCTCAACTTGGCGATCGCGTCCATCGCCTGCTTGGCGGCCTGCACGCCGCCAAGTTGGTCGGCGAGTTTCTTGGCGGCCAGTAGGGCCTCGAGCGACAAGCCCGGTGTGGGCGTGGCGGCGGCCGTCGTCGTGCGGGCAGTGGCCGCGCGTCGGCCCCCTTTGCGACGCTTTTTGCGACGCATGCCCATACCCTTGAGCACCTGACCGACTTGAGCGTAGCTGACGGTCACACCCCGCGCCCCCAAGGCGGCGATGACGTCGCGCGGGCGGATGGGCTTCTCCAGTTGTTGCGCGACTTCGCGGATGGCGTCGGCCTTGGCGCCGCGGCCGCTGTCCCTGGAGTTCGAGTGCGCCCGAGCGCGCCGAGCGCGAGCGGGACGGGCGGAACGCTCCCGCCCTTTGTCATACTTGATTTTCTGGGCCAACGCCGTCGAGATGCCGTAAGGTCTCAGATCGTCGACGATCTGCGCCACGGACGCCGAGGAATTGATTTTCAAATAATCGCGTACAGTATCGCTCTTGGTCTTGCCCTCGGTCGATGCGGCTCTTGCCATTGCTATCAAGCTCCTGGTCTAGAATTAGCAGGCCCCTCTTACCCGATAAGAATAATCGGTAAGAGTCTCCTTGGCAAATGGGTAGCCGTAGGAAATCTGTAAACTTCCTCTCAACGGTTCACTCGGAGCGTCGCCGACGCTGTCCGCCGAGGAACTGGCTGACGCTTTCATGGTCGACATAATCAACTAAGAATGTCGCGTACCACGTTTCCGTGTACGTCGGTCAGCCGCATGTCGCGGCCGCCGAAACGGAAAGTAAGACGGGTGTGGTCCAGGCCCAGCAGGTGCAGCATCGTGGCGTGCAGATCGTGAATCTCCACGCGGTTCTCCACGGCGTAATAGCCGTAGTCGTCGGTGGCGCCATAGATCAGGCCGCCCTTTACGCCGCCGCCGGCCAGCCACATCGTGAAACCGAAAGGATTGTGGTCGCGGCCGTCGGCGCCCTGCGCCATCGGCGTGCGGCCGAACTCTCCGCCCCAGACGACCAGGGTGGAATCGAGCAGGCCCCGGCCGCGCAGGTCTTTCAGCAGCCCCGCGATCGGCTGATCGACGACCCGTGCGTTTTTCTCGTGGCCGTCTTTCAGGTTGCCGTGCTGGTCCCAACGGTCGGCGCCCACGCCCGGACAGGTCAACTCAACGAATCGCACGCCGCGCTCCACCAAGCGCCGCGCCAACAGGCACAGCGCCCCGTAGCCGCGGGTCAAGGGGTTCTCCGCCTGCATACCATACAACCGCTGCGTGGACTGCGTCTCCTTCTGCAAGTCCATCAGTTCGGGCACGGCACTCTGCATGCGAAAGGCCAATTCATAATTGGCGATCGCCGCTTCAAGCTGATCGTTGTGTCCCGTGCGCTCCAGCGTCTGTCGATCGAGCCGGGCCAGCAAGTCGAGCTTGCTGCGTTGCAACTCCGCGGTCGGCTCGGTGCGCTCGACGTTCTCGACCGCATGTTTGCCGTGTTTGAACACCGAGCCTTGGAAGGTGGCGGGCAAGAAGCCGCTGCCGAAATTATCGAGGCCGCCGACCGGAATCAGGCCGCCGTTGAGCACCACGAAGCCGGGCAAGTTCTGACACTCGCTCCCCAGGCCATAAGTAAGCCAACTTCCCATGCTCGGCCGGCCCTGCACGCCCGCACCCGTGTGTAAGAAGTAGTTGGCGCTGGTGTGCTCCGAAAACTTCGAGACCATCGACCGCACGATGCATAGATCGTCGACGCAGGTGGCGATGTACGGAAACAGGTCGCTCACCGGAATGCCGTTTTCGCCGTAATTGCGAAAGGCCCAGGGACTCTTGAGCACGTTGCCGACGTTGTTGAACTGCGTGGCGGGCACTTTCATCTTGATCGGCTGCCCGTGCTCGCGGTCGAGCCGCGGCTTGGGATCGAACGAATCGACCTGCGACGGGCCGCCGTCCATATACAGAAAGATGACGCTGGTGGCCTTGGGCGGAAAGTGCGTCGGCCGCGGTGCCAGGGCATTGAGTTCGCCGGCCGTTGCGTCGTTTGCGGCGCGATCGTTCAGTAATGCCGTTAGCGCGACCGTCCCGAAACCGCCGGCGCATTGGGCCAGCATTTCGCGGCGAGACAGGGGCGGCGGTCGGAAGCAATGGCAGTGCATCGAATCACGTCTGGGGTAGCAGTGTGACGAGCTTGGCGAAACACGGCATCCATACTAGCATCGGTTCGACGTGCGTGGATAGTTGCGGGGCTGTGTCGCTGCGTGGGGCACGAGACTCGCTCTTCTAAGACACGACGTTGAGCAGTGCCTCGGTGGATTGTGCCAAGCGATCCGCCGGGGCCTTTTTTGCCGCGAATGCCCCGCGGTAGCGAGGTTACGATCGCGGCCGCCGCCAATCGGGCTTGACCCCGGTCGGGGCGGCTGATACTTAGGTCCGGCCATTTTCTAATAAAGTTTGGCCAATCGAGTGCCGACGTGAAGGCCGTCCCGCCGCGCTTCCTATCTTCGCTATTCGCCGCGTTCGCGATGCACTTGGCGCTCCCAGCCGCGCCCGTGCAGGCGCAGGCGCAGCCGCGCGTCTCGGTGCCCTCGCCGGTCGTCGATCCACAAAGCCCTTTCTATACTCCCCAAAGTCCCGGCTCGACCTTCAGCAACCAATCGGCCCCGGCCACGCTTCAGCCGGGAATCCAACCGGCCCAGCCCGGCTTCGATCCTTACGCCGATCCGGCCACCCAGCCTCCCAGCCTGAATCCCTACGGCGGCCAGACCTTGCCGCCCGCCGGCGCCCAAATCGGACAGCCCTACGTCGCGCCCAGCACCTCTCCCTACGCGGGCATCGGTCAGGGCAACCTCGCGCAGCCGCCCGCCTACGGACAACCGTTGCCCGACGGCACCTTGGTGCCGCGGCAGCGATTCTTGCACGAGATCCACCTCGACACCACGCAGTTGCTGCGCATGGGCGACCACGGACTGGGCATTACCGACGTGGGCCTGGACGCGGCGTTTGCACTGCCCGTCTTCGCCAACCCGAACCCGATCTTCATTACGCCGGGTATCACCTACCATTCGTGGAACGGGCCGGCGTCGGGCAATTTCGCCGGTTTCCCCGATCTGCCGCCGAACGCCTACGACGCCTATCTCGACACGAGCTGGCACCCTCAAGTCACGAGCTGGTTCAGCGCCGACCTCGATGTGCGCGTCGGCGTCTATAGCGACTTCGATGCCATCAACACCAAGAGCATCCGCATCTTGGGGCGCGGCCTGGGCATCATCACGTTTTCGCCGCAGTGGCAGGTGGCCGCCGGTATCTGGTATTTGAACCGTCTGACCGTGCAGATGTTGCCCGCGGGCGGCGTCATCTGGACGCCCAACCAAGACACGCGCCTGGCCCTGCTGTTTCCCAATCCGAAGCTTTCGCGCCGTGTGATGACGTTCGGCAATACCGACGTCTGGGCCTACATGGCCGGCGAATACGGCGGCGGTCGCTGGACCGTTCGCCGCGCCGACGGCACCGACGACGTCGTGGAACTCAACGATCTGCGTGCCTTGGCCGGTCTCGAATGGTTCGCTTTCAGTGGGATGCGCGGCAATCTCGAAATGGGCTACGTTTTCGACCGTCACATTATCTATCGCAGCGGCACGCCCATCGCCCATCCCGGCGACACGGTGCTGTTTCGCGCCGGGCTGACGTATTGAGGCCCGAGGCGCGCTTTTGATCTCCAACCGGTTGGAGATTATTTTCGGCGGCCTGCGTTAGGCCGGCTGGGGAGTGTCGATGGTCGTGATGAGCGGGAGCGAACAGAAGGCTACCCGTTCCGTTTCCGGATAGGCAACGACCATGATGCTTCGCATCAAAATGACGTTTTCGGGATGTCGAACCGTATGCGCCTCGCCGCCGGCAAGGCGCACCGTAAACGGCTGAAATGGGCGACGGTCGATCCAGGCTCGAACAGCTTCGGCGTTCATACCGACCAGTGTACTACAGGCGACAGGGAATGACAAACTCGAACGGTCAAACCGCCCGCGACGCGCTCACCGGCTCGCCACCCGTGCTGTTTTCGATCGGCGTCGGCGAACTGGTACGCATTGAAATAGGGCCGGAACCGGTGACGCCATTCGGCGGAGCACCGGGGGCAGGCTGCTACCTGGCCCGTGCGGGCACACTGGACTGCCTGATTCCCACACGCCGCCGCACCGTCGGCCGGCCGCTCACCTTCTCGCCGCCGCCGTGCGCGGCCAGATACATCTGCGACATCTTCCGCATGATTTTGTGGCGCAGATCCTTAGTGAGCAGATCGCCGTGGTTTCGGTCGGGCACGACGGACACCTCCGCGTCGCTGCCAAGCTCCTTGAGCGTGCCGGCCAGCCGGCGGACGGCGCCCTCGAGATAGAACGTGTCGACCTCGCCGGTGTAAACGTGGAGCTTGCCGCGCAGCTTGGGTTCCAACGTCAGCCAGTCGCGGGAAAGCAGGCGGCTGATGTCGTACTTCGCCCAGGCCTGCACCACGTCGGGGTCGATCTCGCCCGTCTCGCGGTCCCACATTCGCTTCGGCAGGCCGTCTTCGTCGAGCGGACTGAACGCCGCCTCGAACGAACGCAGTTGCCCGCCGCGGCTCAGCACGTCGTCCATCTTGGCAAACGAGGCGTACCACACGATCGGCTTGGCGGCATTTCGGGCGATGGGACGCCGTTGGCCTTGCTCGTCGAAATATAAGCTGAGCGGCGGGCTGGCATAGAGATCGACCTGCTGCCAATCGTGAAAATCGACGGGATCGGGGGCCGTCGCCCAGACGCCGCCGAAGGTGTCGGGATAATTCACCTGCAACCAAAGGCTCGACCAGCCGCCGGAGCTGTGCCCGGTGAGGAAGCGGGCGGTGGGCGCGGCCACGGTGCGGAAGGTGGCGTCGATATGCGGAATCAACTCGTGGACCAGGGCCTCGCCGCGGGGGCCGTTCGTTTCGCTGTCGGCGAACACGTGGTGCCCCCAACGGCAGTCGCCGCTGAGCAACACGCGGATGAATTCCATTTCGCCCGGCTCGGCCGGCGGGGCGCCGGTGGGATAGAGCCGGGCGGCGTCGTAGTGCGTGCCGCCGAAGCCCGGTACGATAAACATCACCGGATAGCGGCGAGTGGTTTGGCGCTGGTAGCTCTGCGGCAAGATGACCGCGGCCAAATGGAAGATCGGCCGCTGGTGAAAATCGGACAACAGCTTGCTTTCCAGCGACAACTCTTTGCTCCAGGCGGTTTGCTGGAACCGCCGCGGCGGCACCACGCGATTGAGCACCAGGTCGATGCTGGGCGAGCGCTCGTCGAGTTGCCACTCGCGCACGTCGCTATAGACGTTGCCGGCCGCCTCGGCAGATTTGTTGGTGTCGAGCGCCTGGTCGAGCAGGGCCTGCACGCGGTATTTGCCGGGCGGCAATGCCGAGAGGCGATCGGGAAAGCCGTCGGCCCGGTCGTCGAGGAAGCGGGTCAGCCCCGGCTTGAAATTGGCGACGTCGATGGCGAAGAAAGGTTCGGGCGAGAACCAATCGGGGCCGGACCGCGGCTCGCCCGCCGGTTTTCGCGAACAATAGACGAACAGCCGGCCGGTGAGCGGTTGCTCGGCCGCGGCCGGATCGAGCGTCACGTTGATGCGCACGGGTTCGTCGGCCGCGGTCCGCGACGGGCGAGGTTCGACGAGGACGGCGACGGCCATAAGCAAAAGCGCGGATCGAGGCATTGAAATCGAGCGGGAAAAGTGCGTGATGAGCATCCTTGCGCGGCCTCCGTGCTACATTCTTACATCGTGCCCCCGATTTTACGTGCCTCGATTCTACCGAATTTCGCGGCGAGTTGCAGGCCAGCTTTCCTACGTATACACTTCACGCGGCCGAGAGTGAGACGTTTTGCCGCGAGGAACAGCGGTGGCTGGGGCACAGCTTGGCCAGATCACGGCTGGCGCCCTACATCAGCGTGGCGGCCAAGCGATGCCCCGGTGCGTCCAACCGGGGCATCGCCTGG
>Ga0307373_10003497_pt1 | contig 27343 bp, 23 predicted proteins | sample OX2MG_FD_202534 | JGI IMG/M metagenome (GOLD analysis project Ga0307373, IMG submission 202534) | Soil microbial communities from Risofladan, Vaasa, Finland - OX-2 | ecosystem: Environmental > Terrestrial > Soil > Coastal area > Acid sulfate soil | place: Finland: Risofladan, Vaasa | collected...
GTGCTGGCCAAAGGCGGCATCCCGCCGGCCGAGGCCTGCGCCATTCATCGCGACCGGATGGCCCGGCGCGGCGCCGACATCGATCCGAATGTGCGGGCGCGCATCGATCGCGGCTGCGCCATGCCGGCTGCGGATTATGTCGAGACATTGCGCGCCCGCGAGCGGCTGGTTCGCGCCTTCGACGACCGGGTCGCCATGCTCGATGCGCTGATCATGCCGACCACGCCGATCGTCGCGCCGACCATCGCCGAGGTGGCCGATCAGAAGACTTTCTTCGCGCGCCACAATCTGCTGATCCGCAACACCGCCATCGGCAATTTCTTCAACCTGTGCGCGATCTCGCTGCCGCTGCCGTCGCCGCTCCCGGTCGGCTTGATGCTGGTCGGCCGCCACGGCAGCGACCGTAGGCTGTTGCGCATCGCCGCGGCGGTGGAGGCCTTGTTCGCGAGTTGACCCGCGGGGACGGGTGGTCGATGTCTAGAAATCGCGCAGCGCTTCGAGCAGCGCTTTGCGGCGTTCGCCACCGAGCTTTTCGTTAAGCCGCTTCTCGTGCCGCGCCGCCAGCGCCTTGGCGCGCGCGAGCAAGGTTCGCCCCTGCGCGGTAAGCTTGAGCGCGTGACGGCGCCCATCGGCGGACGATGGCAGCCGTTGAACGAGGCCGCGATCCTCCAGCCGGTGCAAGAGGCGGACCAGCCGGGCCCGCTCGATGCCGAGCGTCGCCGCCAGTTCCGCCTGCGATAGTCCGCTGTTGGCTCCGGTCACCACTAAAACCGAATACTGCGCCGGGCTGACGTCGATGCGCTTGAGCGTGCGGATGAAATCGCCAAACACCCAGATTTGTGCGCGCCTGATGAAATAGCCGAGATGGTCGTTGAGCGCGTCGAGCACAATCGCCGGGCGCACCGAGCGTCGCGCCGCCTGGACGTTCAGATAGGGCAGGACGCGGCTGTCCGGTATTCTCGACTTGATGCTCGATTTGGCCATGCCGGCGCCGATTGGTATTGACGATTGTTGTCAAGGTCAACAATATGCCGGCTGAAGGCGGATGTGCCGGACCATGGCTGGCCCGCGCCCCGCGACACTTTCGGCCCTGTGATCGCTCGTCTTCATCCGGCATCATGGGTGAAACCGGATAACATAAACGTTGGGAGGCTCTCGTTATGACACACAAAACGCAGTCGAATTCCGCGCGGCTAACCCGCCGCACCGTCACCGCCGGCCTCGGTGCCGCCGGCTTCATCGCCGGGGTGGCGCCGTTCAACATCGTGCGCGCGGCGGGTGGTCCGCTCAAAGTCGGCGTCCTGTTGCCGCGTTCCGGCTTGCAAGCCGGCATCGGCCAAAGTTGTCAGCTCGGCGTCGATATGGCGCCGGCGATCTTAAAGTCGCTCGGCCTACCCGAGCTGCAAATCATGAATGCCGACACCGAATCGAACGTCGATACCGCGCGGGCCCGCGCCGAAAAAGTGATTAGCGAGGGTGCGCAGCTGCTGGTCGGCGCCTTCGATTCCGGCCAGACCACGGCCATCGCCCAGGTTGCCGAGCAGAAGGGCATCCCGCTGGTCATCAATATCGCGGGCTCGCCGGCCATTACCGAGCAGGGCTACAAGTTCGTCTTCCGGAATTTCCCGACCGGGCCGATGATCGTCGGCGACGCCTTCACCAATCAGAAGGAGGTCTTCGCCGCCGCCGGTACCGCACCGAAGACGGTCGTCTTTATGCACATCAACGACACCTACGGCACAGCCATCGCCGGCGCGGTCGACCATGTTATGCCGAAGTTCGACATGCCTTACACCATCGTCGAGAAGATTTCCTACGATCCGGCGGCACGCGATCTCTCGGTCGAGGTGGCCAAGGCCAAGGCAGCCAACGCCGATGCGCTGCTCGTGGTCAGCCGCCTCAACGACGCGATGCTGTTGACGCGCGAATTGGTGAAGCAGCGCTGGACGCCGCAGGCGATCATGAGCATGGGGCCGGGCTGGTACGAGGATCAGTACCTCAAGACGTTGGGTAAACTCGCCGACGGTCCGATCAGCCTTTCACCCGCTCCGGACCCGCATAAGAAACTGACGGCGGTGCTCGAAGCCGCATTGGCCAAGGTCGCTCCGGGTGACAACCTCAACGCCAACCACAGCTTTACGTTTGAGGCGCTGCTGGTTGCCGCCGACGCCTACAAGCGGGCCGGATCGACCGATCCGAAGGCGCTCGCCGAGGCCATCCGCACCACCAACATCACCGACAATGTTAACATCGGGCCCGGCATCACGTTCAACGCCAAGGGCCAGAATGACAAGGTGAAGGACGCCGCGTTCCAAAATCGCGGCGGCAAGCTGGTGACGCTGGCGCCCAAGGACGCCGCCAACGGCAAGCCGGAATGGCCAATGAAGTCCTATCAGAGCCGCGGGTGACGCAACTTCCCTCCTCCCCCGCTTTGCGGGGGAGGAAAAATCTGGATCATTTCCGCGTTTGTGCTCATTGGTGACGGATGCCGCTTGAGGTTTATCTCAACGTCGCCATCGGTGGAGTTTTGACCGGTTTGGTCTACGGCCTGATGGCGCTCGGGCTGTCGGTCATCTTTGGCGTGGTGCGGGTGGTCAATTTCGCTCATGGCGAGATGATGACCGTTGCCATGTTCCTCGCCGTCGTGCTGTGCGCGGCGCTGCATGTCGATCCGCTCGTCCTGCTCGTTCCGATCGCGGCGGTGCTGTTCGTCTTCGGCTATGCACTGCAGCGCGGCTTGATCAACCCGTTCATCACCCGGCCCGAGCACAGCCAGTTTCTGCTGCTGGTGGCGCTCGCCATCATCATCACCAACACGTTGCTGATTGTCTTTGGCCCCGACGCGCGCACGGTGCAGACCGCCTACGGTTTCGACAGTTTCCAGTTCGGCCAGATTATCGTCGACGCCGCCAAGGTCTATGCGGGCATCGCCGCGATCATATTCGCCGCCGCCTTGTTCGTGTTCTTCCGCTACACGCTGATCGGCAAGGCGATCCGTGCCGGCGCCGACAATCATACCGGCGCGCTGGTCGTCGGCCTCGACGTCAAGCGGCTCTATGCGCTCACTTTCGGGCTCGGCGCGGCTTGCGTTGGCGCCGCCGGGACGATGATGACTCTGCTGGTCGATGCAACGCCAATGCTGGGGCCGAGCTACACGCTGCTTGCCTTCGTCATCGTCATCACCGGCGGCCTGGGTTCGATGCCGGGCGCTCTAGTCGGCGGTGTGCTGATCGGCCTCACCGAGGCGCTCGCCGGCCTGTTGTTCACGCCGTCGGCGAAAAGCATGTTCGCTTTCGCCATTCTCGTTTTGGTGCTGCTGTTCCGGCCGCAGGGAATTCTCGGCAAGAGGCTGGCATGATCGCTCGCTTGATCGCGCGCCTGACCGTCGGCGTGACGCCACGCAGCGCCGTCCTGCTTGCCGCGCTGCTGGCGGCTTTGCTGGCGACGCCGTGGCTGGTCAACGATTATCTGCTCACCGTGCTCATCATCATTTTGTACTTCGCCTATGCCGGCCAGGCGTGGAATATCATGATGGGCTTCGCCGGCCAGCTTTCGCTCGGGCATGCGCTCTATGTCGGGCTTGGCGGCTATGTGGCGGCGACGTTGTTCACGCGTTTCGGTATCGGTCCGTGGCTCGGCTTCATCGCCGCGATTCCGGTCGCGACCGCGGCCGGCGCCGTCATCGGATTTCTGGCGTTCCGTTTTCGCGTCGCCGGTATTTATTTCGCCATCCTGACCATCGCCTTCGCCGAGTTTGCCCGCATCGGCTTCGACCATTGGGACTATGTCAATGCGTCAAGCGGCCTGTTCGTGCCGGTCAAGCAATACGCGCATAACAATCCATGGCTGCTGCGCGGCGATCCGACCATGTTCTACTATGTCATTCTCGGCGCGACCGCGTTCTTGTTCGTGCTTTGCCACTTTCTGATGCGCAGCCGCGTCGGCTATTTCTGGCTCGCCATTCGCGAGGATGAAGTGGCTGCCCGCGCGGCCGGCATCGATACCTTCCGCTACAAGATGATCGCCGTGATGGTGTCGGCGGCGATGACTTCGTTCGCCGGCGTGTTCTATGCGTTTTTTTACAACAACCTGTTTCCCGAACAGGTGTTCAGTATCTTCCGTTCGGTCGAGATCATTCTCGGCCCGATCATCGGCGGCATCGGCACCTTGTTTGGTCCGATCCTCGGCGCCTTCGTGCTTAAGGGTCTTGCCGAAGCGCTCAATTCCGCGATGACCGCTTTCGGCATCGAGCTGCCGGGCGTGACGCAGGTGTTTTATGGCGTTTGTCTACTGATCGTGGTCGTCGCGCTGCCCGACGGGGTGTGGCCGCCGCTGGCGCGCCTGCTCGGCATCGGCAGGAGCAAGCCGTGACCGCGCTGCTCACGCTGAGCGATGTCAGCAAGCGCTTCCGCGGGTTGATCGCGCTCGATGGCGTCAGCTTTGCCGTGCCGCAAGGGGCGATCTTCGCGGTCATCGGTCCGAACGGCGCCGGCAAGACCACGTTGTTCAACATAATCGCCGGCGCCATGAAGCCGGACGGCGGCGCGATCGTCTTTGCCGGCCAAGGCGTGCACGGCCTCACCGCCGACGCGGTCTGCCGCCGCGGCATTGCCCGCACATTCCAGATCGTGCGGCCGTTCCCGGGGCTGAGCGTCGAGGACAACGTCATCATCGGTGCGCTGCTGCACCGAGCGGATGTGGCTGCGGCGCGCGGCCATGCGCATGAGTTGTTGCGGCAGCTCGATCTGTTCGACAAACGCCATCGGATCGCCTCGACGCTGACGTTGCCGGACCGCAAGCGGCTCGAAGTGGCGCGCGCGCTCGCCACCGGTCCGCGGCTTCTATTGCTCGACGAGGTGATGGCGGGTTTGCGGCCGACCGAGACCGACCGCATGGTCGCGATCCTTAAAGCGCTCAATCGTGACGGCCTGACTATTCTATTGATCGAACACGTCATGCGCGCGGTGATGGCGCTCGCTTCGCATGTGCTGGTTCTCGACCACGGCGTGGTGATCGCCGAAGGTTCGCCGGAGCAGGTGGCGCGCGATCCGGCGGTGGTGCAGTCCTATCTCGGCGTGGAGACGGTGTGATGCAGCGCGCCGACGATCATTTCCCTCCCCCCTTGTGGGGGAGGGTTGGGAGGGGGATTTCGCGGAACACGAGGTCATCGATGTGCATGCGCGCCGCTAACAACCCCACCCCTGACCTCTCCCCACAAGGGGGAGGGGAAGAGGAGACCGTGTGATGCTGACCGTCGAAAACCTCGACGTATTTTACGGCGACGTGCAGGCGCTCGACGGCGTATCGCTCGAAGTCGAGGAGGGCGCGATCGTTGCCATCGTCGGCGCCAATGGTGCCGGCAAGACCACGCTCATTCGCGCCGTCGCCGGCATGCAGCCGCAGGCGCGCGGCCGGGTAATTTTCGACGGCGCCGATATTTCGCGTTTGCCCAGTCATCGGGTCTGCAATCTCGGCCTCGGCCAGGTGGCCGAGGGCCGTCAGGTATTTCCGACGCTGACCGTCGCTGAAAATCTCGACGTTGGCGCCATGCTGCCGCGCGCCCGCGCCACCCGCGAGAAGAACCGCGAGCGCGTGCTCGCGATGTTTCCCAAGCTTGCCGAGCGCGCCCGTCAGCCGGCCGGTACGCTATCCGGTGGCGAGCAGCAGATGCTGGCCATCGGCCGCTGCCTGATGGGTGCGCCGCGGCTGATCATGTTCGACGAGCCATCGCTGGGGCTCGCGCCCAACATCGCGCGTGACGTGCTCCACACCATTCGCGGACTCAACCGCGAGGGCATCACTTGCCTTCTGGTCGAGCAAAACGTCGCGCTGTCGCTTCAGCTTGCGAGCCGGGCGTATGTGCTGGAGAACGGGCGGGTGACCTTGTCGGGCAGCGGCAGCGCGTTGTTGGCGGACGATCGCGTGCGCAGCGCGTATCTGGGCTTGTAATATTTCAGAACGCCCGGCGCAGCCGTTCCATGATGACGGACAACGCCGCCATCCGTGCGCTCAGCGGCGCCTGCGGAAAGCTTTGACGCAACCGGCCGAAGATTTCCGCCGCGCTCGGTGCCTCGACATCGGCAAACGCTGCGGCGATGGCCCGGCCAAGCTCGGCTTCCGGGCGTCCGCTCAGCGTCGCCGGCACCATGGTGACGTCTCCAAACGGGATCGGCGGTTGTACGCGCAAGGTGACACGGCGGGCGGCGCCCATGGCGAACTCCCAATAATTTCGGCTCCCCTCTCAACCCGTCGATTTTACGAAAGTTCCACCTTTCTGTTGCCGCGGGCGTCGGGCTGTCTCTAATATAAGCTGCGTCATCCACCGGCGTTTGCCGGCAAAATCCTGACATTTGCAAGGAGTCGTACGGCTATGAAGCTTTATTTTGCGCCCGGCGCCTGCTCGCTCGCGCCGCACATCATTGCGAACGAACTGGGCATCAAAATCGATCTCGAACAAGTTGATCTCCGCGAAAAGAAGACCAAAAGCGGGACGGATTATCTGACCATCAATCCAAAGGGCCAGGTGCCGCTGCTGGAGATCGACAACGGCGAACGGCTGACCGAAGTGCCGGTGATCCTGCAATTCATGTCCGACCAAAAGCCGGCCGCCCACCTCGCGCCGGCAGCGGGCACGCCTGACCGCTACCGCCTGCTGGAATGGCTGAACTTCGTCAGCTCGGAATTGCACAAGACGCTCGGGCCGATGTTTCGGCCGACGACTCCGGAGGAGTTCAAGACACTGTCGCGCGATCTGGCTTTCCGGCGCTTCGAATGGGTCGATAAGCAATTGGCCGGCAAACAGTATCTTATGGGTAACAACTTCACGCTGCCGGATGCGTATCTCTATGTGATGACGCGCTGGGCGAAAGGACTCAAAATCGATTTGAGCAAACTGACGAACTTGCAAGCCTTCGCCGATCGCGTCGCGGCGCGGCCGATGGTGCAACAGGCGCTCAAGGAAGAAGGGCTGAGCTAGTGGTCCGATTCTAACATTCGCAGCCGTGTTCGGTTAGAATCAAAAGGACCACTAGAAAACATAAGTCTCAGTGGCGCTTTGGATTTGACATTCGCTTCACGAGTCTGCCGCCAGGTGGGTAGCGAATGTTAAATCCGCTCCACTAACCGCCGACGGCGAGCGGCTCGCGCGCCGCTTCCTGTCCCTTGAGCTGCATGCGATAGAACGAGGCGTAACGGCCGTTCTTGCGCAGCAATTCCTCGTGGCGGCCGGACTCCACGATCTTTCCGCTTTCCACCACCAGGATGCAGTCGGCATGCATGATGGTCGCGAGCCGGTGCGCGATCACCAGCGTCGTGCGCCCCTTGCACAGCTCGGCGATCGCCTCCTGCACGTAACGCTCGGATTCGGAATCGAGCGCCGCGGTCGCTTCGTCGAGCAGAATGATCGGCGCGTTCTTGATCAGCGCGCGCGCTATCGCCAGGCGCTGGCGCTGGCCGCCGGACAGCTGCATGCCCTGCTCGCCGATCGGGGTGTCGTAACCGGCGGGAAAATCGCGGATGAACTCGTCGGCGTGCGCGGCTTTGGCGGCGGCAATGATCTCGGCTTCGCTGGCGCCGAGCCGGCCGAGAGCGATGTTGTCGCGGATCGTACCGCGGAATAGCTGCACGATCTGGCCGACATAGGCGACCTGGTGGCGCAACGAGCCGCGCGCCACCGTCGCAATGTCCTGGCCGTCGATCAGGATGCGCCCGGACTCGACGGCGTAGAAACGCAGAATCAAATCGAGCACGGTGGTCTTGCCGCCGCCCGAAGGTCCGACCAGCGCCGTGAACTTGCCGGGCTGCGCCACGAAGTTCATGCCGCGCAGCACCGGCGTGCCGGCACGATAGGCGAACCGCACGTCGGAAAACTCGAGACGCCCGGTGTCCAGCGTCAGCGGCGGATGGTCGTCGTCGTTCGATTCGCCGGCCGGGCTGTCGATGATTTCATACAGAACGCGCACGCCGACAAGGTTGTTATGCAGATCCATGTTCAGCCGCGCCAGCCGTTTGGCCGGTTCGTAGGCGAGCAGGAACGCGGCCAGGAAGGAAACAAATTCACCCGGCGTGCCGTGGCCGGCGATGCCGCGATAGCCGCCATAGATGATCGCCAGCGCAATGGCGAAACCGGCGAGCGTCTCCATGATCGGATTCGAGCGATTGGCGACGCGCGCCATCTTGTTCGCTTGCGCCTCCACACCCGTCACGCTGCCGTCGAGCCGCCGCCGCATCTCGTCCTCGAGCGAGAACGCCTTCACCATGCGCAGCCCTTGCAGCGACTCTTGCAGGGTTTCGATGATGCGAGTGCCGCCGGTGAACTGCTTCTGCGCGATGTTGCGCACCCGGCGTACCAGCTTGCGCAGCAGGAACAGCGCCGGCGGCGCTATCACCAGCGCGGCGATCGACATCACCGGGTCGCGGATCACCATGACCGCGCAAAGTCCGATCAGCGACATCAGATCGCGACCGATTGCCGTGATCAAAAGATTGATGACCTGGCTCACCGAATTGGCGCCGGTGGTCATCCGCGCGATGAACTCCGACGAGTGGCGGTCGGCGAAGAAGCTGATATTCTCGCGCAACAGCTTGTCGAACATGCGGCGCTGATTGTCGGCGACGATGCGGTTGCCGACATAGGACAACATCACGGTGCCGCCGTAGGTGGCGATGCCCTTGGTGGTGAATACCGCCATGACGATGACGCCGACGACGACGATGCCGTGGAAATTGTGGTTGACATACGCCTCGTTGGTCATCGTGCCGATGAGGTAGGCGCTCAGCGCCATGGCGGCGGCGGCGACGCACATCAGCACGATCGCTATGGCGTAGCGCGGCCAATGCGCCAGCGCCTCGTCGACAACCAGGCGGCGTACCAATGCGGAAGCGGGATAGGTGCCCGAAAACGGTTCGGCCTTGGAAACGTTCATGCGCGATCCGTGGTGTCCTGCGGCCGAATGCGCGAATTCCGCGCGCTTCCCGAGCGTTTCCATGCCCGGAAGAGCCGTCATTTTCAAGCTATTTTCAGCGGAACTATGACCGTCTGGAACCGGCCGCCGCGCGCCCTAGCGCTTGACCGGACTGCGTGGCGCGCCGCTTCGTCAGTTCGCGCTCCCAGGCGAGCGCGTGCGTAACAATGGTCGACAGATCGTCGTAGCGTGGCTGCCAACCGAGCACCGCCCGCGCTTGCGCGGAATCGGCAACGATGCGCGCCGGGTCGCCCTGGCGCGGCGGCGCGGCCTCGACGCGAAAATCGACGCCCGACACGCGCTTGACCGTATCGATCACCTCGCGCACGGAATAGCCGTGACCGTAACCGCAATTGAGCGTTTGCGACGGCGCGCCGGAACGCAAGTGGCGAAGCGCATCCGAATGCGCGCGCACGAGGTCGCTGACGTGAATGTAGTCGCGCACGCATGTGCCGTCCGCGGTCGGGTAATCGGTGCCGAATATTTGCAGCATGTCGCGGGCGCCGACCGCGGTTTCGATTGCAACTTTGATCAGGTGCGTCGCGTCTTTGCTCGATTGCCCGGCGCGTCCGCGCGGATCGGCGCCGGCGACATTGAAGTAGCGCAGGATCGTATGCCGGAGTCCGTGCGCGTGGCCGGCGTCGCGCAGCATGACTTCGCTCATCAGCTTCGACCAGCCGTAAGGCGATACCGGTTGCGGCGGCGCGGTTTCCGGCACCGGGATCTGCGCCGGATCGCCGTACACCGCTGCAGTCGATGAGAAAATGAAGTGGCCAACGCCGGCGTTCACCGCGCATTCGATCAGCGCGCGGGTGTTGACCGTGTTGTTGCGATAATAGCGGAGCGGATCGCTGACCGACTCCGGAACGACGACCGAAGCGGCGAAGTGAATGATGGCGTCGACGCGATGCTGGCGGATCAGCCGCTCGACCATCGCCTGATCGCCGCTGTCGCCGACAACGAGCGGCACGCCCTCGGCGACCGCCCAGGCAAAGCCGGTCGAGAGATTGTCCAGAACGACGACCGGCTCGCCGGCGTCGGCGAGTTCGAGCACCATATGGCTGCCGATATAGCCGGCTCCGCCGGTGACCAGGATCGTCATGCGTAAAGTCCGTCTGCCAAGGCTCCCGACGCCATACGCCGATTTGATGAATACGCCATTATAGCGGCACTTTAGCCGAGAACGCGCGGCGTTGTCGCGCGCGTTGCAAGTGCGTCACGGGCGGCCGCGAGCACCACGTCGGGGCTGATGTCGCGCAGGCAGCGGTGATGGCCGAGCGGGCAAATATTTTGATTGCATGGCCGGCACGGCAGTCCAGCGTTGATCTCGATCGCGGCCGCGAGCGGATTGAGCGGCGCCCACAGTGCTGCCGTCATCGGACCGAAGATTCCGATCGACGGTGTGCCGAGCGCTGCGGCGACGTGCAGTAGCCCGGAATCGTTGGCGACCGCCGCCGCTGAAGCGGCCAGCGCCAGCACGGCGTCACCGACATCGTTGCCGGTGAGGTCGCGCGCGCGTGTGTCGCCGACGATTTCGCGCGCCAGCGGCTTTTCATTCGGGCCACCGAGCACGCAGACGTCGCAGCCTTCCGCCAGCAGCCGATGGCTGAGCGCTGCATACGACGCGATCGGCCAGCGGCGTGCCGGCGCAACCGAGCCAGGCGCCAGCGCAACCAGCGGCCGGTTGCCGGCGAGGCCGTGTTTTCGTTGCCAGGCGGCGATTTCACTCGCCGGGACATCGAGAACCGGCAACGGCCAAGCGGGCGGCGGCGGCGCGTTCTTCGGCAACGCCAGCGCCGCGCAGCGGTCGATAGTGCGCGGCAGCTGCCATTCGCCGAAGCGAAGATCGTTGATGAGCAGTACGCGGCCTTCGCCGAAAAATCCGGTGCGTCGCGGAATGCCGGCAAGGAACGGCGCCAAAGCGGATTTCCAGGTTCGCGGCATGACCAGTACGTCGCCGTAACCTTCGCGGCGAAGCCTTCGCGCCAAGGCGAGTTGTTGCGACAGCGCAATCCGCCCGCGCGGCAGGTCGACCACAACGGTCTGCCTAATGCCGGGCATGTAGCCGGCTAGCGGCGCACACAGCGTCGTCGCCAGCACATCCACCGGCCGATCGGGGAAGCGCTCACGCAGCAGCGTCACCACCGAGTGGCCCCGCACGAAATCGCCGACCCACATATAGGGCACGATCAGGATCGGTCTTTGGTCCGGTGCCTGGTTGTCCGAAGAATGCTGTGAATCTATATTCATTTATAATAGCGAACTAATATTCATTTCATTAGCCGCGTGTTGCGAATTACCGGTCGTGTTTACGCCGTCCACTGTCCGGGGTCCAAAGTTGGTCGGATGCTAGTGGAGCGGATTTGACATTCGCTACCCACCTAGCGGCGAACTCGAGAAGCGAATGTCAAATCCAAAGCTCCACTAAGCCGCAAATTTGCTAGTGGTCCTTTTGATTCTAACATTCGCATGAGAGGGTGCCGAATACGGATGCGAATGTTAGAATCGGACCACTAGCGGATCGCAGGACTTCGAATCCACCGCACCAGTGTTGCACGGCGGACGAGACTGGCGCTAAACGGTTCGGCGGCAACCTCAAACGGTGTTTACGGCGTCGATGTTGTTGGTCACCGGCGGGGCCGGCTTCATCGGATCGAACGTGCTCGCCAGCCTCAACAAGGCCGGACGCACCGACATCGCCGTCAACGATATGCTCGGCCGCGACGGCAAATGGCACAATCTGTCCGGCCGCCAGGTCGCCGAACTCGTTCCGCCCGCGGATCTCCTGCGCTGGCTCGATGGGCGCAAGCTCGAAACGGTGGTGCATCTCGGCGCCATCTCCTCGACCACCGCGACCGACGCCGATCTGTTGACCGAAACCAATGTCCACCTGTCGCTGCGTCTGTTCGATTGGTGCGCGGCGACGCGCACGCCGTTCATCTACGCGTCCTCGGCCGCCACGTATGGCGACGGTTCGGCGGGTTTTTCCGACGACTGGTCGCCGGAGCACCTCAAGCGGCTCAAGCCACTCAACCTCTACGGCTGGAGCAAGCATATGTTCGATCTTGCGGTGGCCGAACGCGCCGCGCGCAAGGACAAGCTGCCACCGCAATGGGCCGGGCTCAAATTCTTCAATGTATTCGGTCCGAACGAATATCATAAAGGCGAGATGATGAGTCTCGTCGCCAAGCGCTTCGACGCGGCCAAGGCCGGCGAAACGATCCGGCTGTTCAAGTCGCATCGATCCGGCGTTGCCGACGGTGACCAGAAACGCGATTTCATCTACGTCGATGACGCAGTGGCCGTGGTGCGCTGGCTGATGGAGACACCGGCGGTGTCGGGTATCTTCAACGTCGGCACCGGCCATGCGCGCAGCTTCCGCGATCTGATGACCGCCATGTTCGCGGCACTGGGGCGCGAGCCGAACATCGACTATATCGACATGCCGGAATCGATCCGCGACCACTATCAGTATTTCACCCAAGCCGAGACCGAAAATTTGCGGCGAGCAGGCTATAATGCGGACTTCACACCGCTCGAAGATGCGGTGAAACATTACGTGACCGGTTATCTCGATCGCGCCGACCGTTATCGGTGAGGAAGATCAAGGGCGTGCGGCCCGGGGCAGGCAATGTACGATTTTGAAGAAGCGCTGCGGCTGATCGGGAAGCAGACCGTGCTGTGCGTCGGCGACGTAATGCTCGACGATTTCGTTTACGGCGAAGTCACGCGCATCTCGCCGGAAGCACCGACCCCGGTGCTCAAAGTCACTAGCAACTCGATCGAGATCGGCGGCGCCGGCAATGTCGCCCGCAACATCGCGGCATTGGGCGCCAAGTGCATTTTCGTCGGCCTGGTCGGCAGCGACGAGGCCGGCGCCAAACTCAGTGAGGCGCTCGGCAAGTTGCCGGCGATTGCGCCCGAGCTGGTCGCCGACAAAACCCGGCCGACCACGCGCAAGGTGCGCTTCGTTTCCGAGCATCACTCGACGCACTTGCTGCGCGCCGACTGGGAGGCCGACCAACCGGTTGTCGCTGAGAGCGAGGCGGCGATCATCGCCAAGGCGGAAGCAGCCATGGCAAAGGCCGGCGCCGTGGTGCTGTCCGATTACGCCAAGGGTGTGCTCACCGAGCGCGTCATCCGCGCCATCATCGAAAAGGCGCGGGCTGCCGGCAAACCGGTGGTGGTCGATCCCAAGCATCACGATTACCGGGTTTATCGCGGCGCCACTCTGATCACGCCGAATGCGAAAGAACTGGCCGCCGCCATACGTCGTCCGATCACCACCGAAGCCGAGGTCGCCGCCGCCGCGGCCGAACTCGCCCGGCTGGTCGGAAGCGAAGCGGTACTGGTCACCCGCAGCGAACACGGCATGAGCCTGCACGTCGAAGGTCACTCGCCCGTCCATGTGCCGGCTTACCCGGTCAAGGTGCGTGACGTTTCCGGCGCCGGCGACACCGTCGCGGCGGTGATGGCGGTGATGCTGGCAATGAAGATGCCCTATGAATTCGCCATGCGCGCGGCTAACGCCGCGGCCGCCGTGGTGGTAGGCAAGCGCGGCACCTCTACGGTGTCGCTCGGTGAGCTACGCCACCGCATTCTGCCGGCGGCTTCGCTCGCGCCGGAGGACAAAATCCTATTCGACTGGTCGCTGCTCGACGAGCGGCTGGCGGACTGGCGCCGGCTTGGGCTGCGCATTGGCTTCACCAACGGCTGCTTCGACCTGCTGCATCGCGGCCACATCCGCCTGTTGGCTGCGGCGCGCGCGGCCTGCGATCGGCTCGTGGTCGGATTGAACAGCGACGCTTCGACCGCGCGGCTCAAGGGTGCGGGTCGCCCGATCAATCCGGCAGAAGGCCGCGCCGAAGTGCTGGCCGCCCTCGAAGCGGTCGATTTGGTCGTGGCGTTCGAAGAGGACACGCCGCTTGAACTCATTCAGCGGGTGCGGCCGATGGTGCTGGTCAAGGGCGCCGATTATCAACTCGATGGGGTCGTCGGCCGCGAGGTGGTCGAGGCTGCCGGCGGCGATGTGATACTGGTCGATCTGGTGCAGGGCCAATCGACCTCCGGGCTGGTGCAGCGCTCGGCGAAATCTGCCGCTTTGACGGGACCTCCCAAGCGGCCGAGCAAGCCGGCACGGTCGTGACCATAGAATGACGCCGCGCCTCGCCAGTTCTTCAATTCTGAGCGGGTTCGATCGCGCGCGCTGGTGTCTCGCCGCCGATGCGCTCGCGGCCGGTGTCGCAGTCTTTGTGCCGTGGTCGACCACGCTGACTGAAATCTTCGTCGTGCTGTGGCTGGTCGCGTTCCTGCCGACGTTGTTTTTGCCGGTTGCCGATTTCGGCGGACCGCGCAACGTCTTGCGGATTCCGGCCGGCTTCCTGCCGATTGTGCTGTGCGCGCTGGCGGCGATCGGCATGCTGTGGGCGTTCGACGTCTCGTGGACGGAGCGCCTCGGCGGCTTCGCCAAATTTCCTCGCCTGATGCTTATTGCGTTGCTGCTCGTGCACTTTGCGCGTTCCGAACGCGGCGTGTGGGTGCTGTACGGTTTTCTGGCCGCGACGACTTTGCTGCTACTGGCCTCGTTAGCGTTGGCAACGCTGCCCGGCTTGCCCTGGCGCGGCAAGGAGTTCGGCGTTCCGGTCAATGATTATATCCGTCAGAGCACGTGCTTCATGGTCTGCGTTTTTGGGCTCCTTGGCGCGACCGTCGAACGGGCGCGCGCCGGGAAATGGTGGCACGCGATCGGGTTGATCGCACTCGCGGGGCTGTTTCTCGGCGACATCCTGTTCGTCGTGAGCAGTCGCACCTCGCTGTTTGTCGCGCCGATACTGCTGCTGATGCTGGGTTGGCGCGAGTTCCGCTGGAAAGGCGTGTTGGCGGCCGTGGTGTTGGGGATCGTCGTCAGCGGTGCGGGTTGGCTAAGTTCGCCCTATCTGCGCGAGCGGCTTTCCACCTCGATGCAGGAGTGGAGAGATTATCGCGCCAGCGATACCGCCAATTCGACCGGGCTGCGGGCCGAGTTTCTGAAAAAATCAGTCGCTTTCATCGCTGCCGCGCCAATCATCGGTCACGGCACCGGGTCGATACCGCAGCAATTCCGCAATGCCGCGGTCGGCGAGAGCGGCGCCGCGGCGGCGGCGTCAAAAAATCCGCACAATCAGATTTTTGCCGTCGCAATCCAGCTTGGCGCGGTTGGGACGGTGGTGTTGCTTGCCATGTGGGCCGCTCACTTCATGCTGTTCACCGGTAGCGGATTGGTCGCGTGGATCGGCATGACCGTGGTCGCCGACAATTTCCTGTCTTCGTTGTTCAACTCGCACCTGTTCGATACCGGGCAGGGCTGGCTCTACATCTTCGGCGTCGGCGTTGCCGGCGGCATGGTCTTGCGTGGGCGCAAGTCCGTGCCGGCGTCGCCGTAAGCGAGCGCCGCCAGTCCGCTGTTGCTGTCGTGCGCGGGTTGCCAGCCGGCGGCGATGAGCTTGCCTGGGTCCGCTCGCAGATCGCCGCCGATGCGCTGCCAGAGCGCGTCGCGGCCGATCAACCGCAACGCAGACTCGACATAGTGTATTGGCATCGACACCAGCAAAGACCGGCGGCCCTGGGCTTGGCGTAACGTCGCGATCACATCGGGCAGCCGCGGTGGAATTCCCGGATCGGCGACGATGTAGGTTTCGCCGGCGGTTGCCGGCGTGGCCAGCACGAAACGCAAAGCGGAAATAAAATTGTCGGTGCCGAGCAGCGAGCGCCGGTTGGTGAAATCCTTGACCGGCAGCGGCCAAGGCGAGCGCGCTGCGCGCATCAGAACTGCGAAATTGCCTTTCACGCCCGGCCCGTACAGCAGGACCGGACGCAAGATCGTGAACGGAACGCCGGCGGCTTTGACCGCGGCCTCGGCGGCAAATTTGGAACGGCCATAGGCATTGGTCGGTTTCGCCTCGTCGTTTTCCGTCAGGACGCGTTCGGCGGCGGGTCCGCTCTGCGCCCGCAGCGACGACACGAAAACCAGACGCCGAACGCCGGCGCGCGCCGCCGCGGCTGCAAGCTCGGCGGTCGCCTCGTGGTTCACGCGGTCATAGGATGCTGGGTCACCGCCGGTGTGGGCGATGCCGGCGAGATGGACGACGTGATCGACCCCGTCGAGGAGCGGCGTCCAGTCGAAACTTTGCGAAAGATCCGGGTGCTGAACGATTTCGACGTCGTCCGCGAAAGGCAGTTGCGGTGCTTGCCGTACCGCGGCGCGCACGATGTGATCGTGCGCGAATGCGGCGACGACCGCGCGTCCGACGAATCCGGTTGCGCCGGTCACCATTAGCCGCGTGGTTACGGGCATCGCCGGGCCACCTAATGAATCGGCTGCAAGCCGTTCGCCATCAGCTCGAACGGAGCGTAGGGCTGGGCATCGCAGCCGTCGATCTCGACGGCGTAACGGGCGCCGGTGATTTTGCTCGATTGCATGAACAATGCATAGTTGCGTGCGCGGCCGTGATCCAGGAAACGGATACAGATCAACCAGGTCCAGCCTTGCGGCGCGTGCACCCAGCGCGGCTCGGCGATCTGAAAGTTATCATAGGCCGCATAATCCTTGAACGCCGCACGCAGTTGTTCGGCGGCGAGCTGCCGGTAGTTCGGGTCCACCATCGGGGGCGGCGCTTCCTCGCTCGGTGCGGCTAATCCGCTGCAAGCCGTCAAGACGGCCGTAACGCAAAGCAGCAGCGCCAATACGGCGCCGGGCCAAACAGCGGCCGCGCGGTGCCGATCGCGCACCATCAAACTCGGCGTTTCCGTTGCATGCGGGGGCAACGACTAGGCCGAAACCGCCACCGAAGCAATAAAACGGTCATTAGCAAATCCTTGATGCCAAAAAGATAAAGACCTCATAGACGATGGGTGCCGGGGGATTAGGCCGGCAGACACAGTGTCGCCACGAACGCACCTCTTCTGTCGCATGTCCGCTGCCGAGCGGTCGGGGAAAGATGGTCGAAAGTTTACACGATCGGACCGGTTGGCTCCGGCGGCGCCGCGCGGCGGCTGCGCTGGTCTGCACATGCCTGGCGCTGGGCGGATGCAGCTCATTCTCCGGCTACGTGTCCGATCATTGGCCGACCTGGGCCGGCGGTATGCCGACTGACGTGCCACCGCGGCCGGGTGCGCCGGGCTATGCGGAATTCATCAGTCACCAGGAGGCGAAAGATCCGGCGACGTCTGCTTCGGTCACCGATCAGCCGGGCGCTGCGCCCGCCGTCGCGACCGCTCCAACCGGTGCCGTTACCGCGTCCCCCCTCGCGACCGGCCCCGTCGTCGCGCCAGCGGTCGCGACAATTCCCGCCGCCGCGGCGCCGGCAATTGTTCAAGCACAACCGGCGTCGCACAGGATCGACACGCCGGCGGCAGTGCAGGGCGGATTATATTAAACGCTAGTGGAGCGGATTTAACATTCGCTACCCACCTGGCGGCAGACTCGTGAAGCGAATGTCAAATCCGCTCCACTAGGCCACGCCGGCGCGCAGCAGATCGTGGAAGTGCACGATACCAACCGGCCGGCCGGCATCGACGACGATCAGCGCGGTGATTTTCGAGGCGTTGAGCAATTGCAGCGCTTCCCCCGCAAGCTGATCGGGCCGCACCGTCTTCGGCGACGCGGTCATGACTTTTTCGACCGGCATTTGCAGCAAATCGGCGCGCATGTGGCGGCGCAAATCGCCGTCGGTGATCACGCCGGAGAGTTTGCCGGTGGCGTCGATGACCGCGACGCAGCCGAAGCCTTTGGCCGACATTTCCACGATCGCTTCCGACATCGGCGCACCGTGGCGGATCAGCGGCACGGATTCGCCGGGATGCATCACGTCGCGAATGAATTTGAGCGCGGCACCGAGCTTGCCGCGCGGATGAAACACGCCGAAATCGACTGCGGTGAATCCGCGGCTTTCGATCAGCGCAATCGCCAGCGCGTCGCCGAGCGCAAGCTGCAGCAGCGACGACGTCGTCGGCGCGAGATTGTGCGGGCAGGCTTCGCGGGTCTGCGGCATCGTCAGCACGATGTCAGCGGCCTTGCCGAGTGTACTCTCGGCATTGACGGTGATTGCGATCAGCACGATGCCGAACCGACGCGAGTAGTTGATCAGGTCGGTCAGTTCTTCGGTCTCGCCCGACCACGACAGCATCAGCATCACGTCGTCGGAGGTAACCATGCCGAGGTCGCCGTGGCTGGCTTCGGCGGCATGCACGAAGAACGCCGGCGTACCGGTGGAAGCGAATGTCGCCGCGATCTTGCGGGCGACGTGGCCGGATTTGCCCATGCCGGTGACGATAACGCGGCCGCGCGCGGCGCGGATTTTGTCGACGGCGGTGATGAAAGGGTTGCCGAGGCCGTCGCGCATGGCCGCGGCCAGGGCGGCGAGCCCCTCGCGATCGATGTCGAGCGTACGCAGTGCCGAAGCGATGGACGGGTGCGGCGCTTCCTCGCGCGTTTCCGCACCGGCCGAATCTGCTTTCACACGCTTGTCCAACGCTACTGCTCCCCAACGCCGCGAGGATAGTGGTGAAACGGCGATCGCGTCACTTCTTTTCCCAGGTGGCGAAAGCGTCGGCAAAGGCGCGGTCGCCGGGTGGACCCTTCTCCATCGCAAGGATCGCACGGCCGCCGTTTGTGTATACGATCGGAATGTCGAACCACGGACGCTCCTTGAGCAGCTGCATATTGTGCTGCACGTCGGAGTCGGTGGAGGAAAGCCCGATCAAGAAGAAGCCGTTGGTCACCTTGACCGCGAGGCCCGATAGCGGCGTGCCGCGCGTCTGCTCCGATTGCTTCATCAAGATTCCGGGAACGTTGGCGATGCCGCCGCCGGCGAAGTCCGGCGGCAAGGTGAACTGGACCTCAATCGTGTGGCTCGCCGGCAAGGCTGGGTCGGTATTGCGGCGCAGCGACCACGTCATGCTGATCTTGCGTTCCGGAATGGTGACGTCGGCGCGCACCGCCAGTTCAGGCGCGAGCCCCGGGCCGGGCGAAACCGTCTCGGTCCGCCAGATCACCGAGCCGACATAACGCTTGCCTTGCGGATTGTTCGAATCCTCTTCGTAAAGGACGACGCGCTGCGCCACCGCCGGTACCGCTTGCGCGCCAGGCGTGCCGGCACCTGCGGCCGGCGCGCCGCTCTGTTCCTGCGGTACGCGTCCGGGAAACTTCGGCTGCGCGGTCGCTTCGCGCTGCGGCTGGCTTGGCCGTTTGGCTCCAATCTGGGTCAGCGAGCTATAAAGTCCGCTGATCCGCGGCCACTGCCACGATACGGTCGCCGCAATGCCGCCGAGAATGATCAGCGCGACAACAAGCTGGATCAGCCCGCGATAGGAGCGCGGCGGCCGCTGATGGTCTCCTTCGTCGGTCGGCGGCGGACGCCGGCCGGCATGCGGCGACGCCGGCCTGGCGTTCTCGTCGTCATCCGCGGCCCGCGAATCGTATGCCTCGTCGTCGCGTACGTCCGCGCCGAACTGCGTATCGGAATGATAATCGTCGACGTCTTCCGGCGCCTCGTCTTCATAGGAGTCGCGGGTGTTGCGCGCCGATTGCGCTGCCCTGGCGGTGGCCGCGCCAAGATCGTGCACCTCGCTGACGACGTTGCGGAAGCCCTTGATGCCTTGCTGGCTGAGCGATTGCGTTCGGGCGCCAAGGAGTCGCTCGCGAGCGCTTGGCGGCTCGCCACGGCGGGGCGCCTCGGTCGTAGTCTCCTCGCGCGCGGGTCGCGGCGGAACGGGTTCGTTCCGGGGCGGTTCGGCGCGCGGCTCGCGCCGCGGTGGCGGCGCCGACCGCGTTTGGCGCAATTCCGTGCGCGAATTACGCGCCGCTTCGGCCTCGACTTTGCGGATCGCGTCTTCCAGCGCCAGGCGTTCCCGCGTGATGTCGGATTCCGACAGCGGTGGCTCGACCGCGCGCAACTGTGTCACCAGCGCGGTACGGGCGCGCTCGTATAGCGCGCGGCGGACCTCGCCGGTATTGCGTTCAAGCCCCTCGACGGCGCGGGAAATAAGCGGGTGGTAGTCGGTCATCTGTTAAGTTTACGCGCGAAGTGCGGGTTTTTCATCTTGTTTCATGTCTCGAACGGATTCTGCATCAGGATGGTGTCCTCGCGTTCCGGGCTGGTCGACAAAACGACCGCGGAACAGCCGATCAGCTCCTCCAGCCGGCGGACGTACTTGATTGCTTGTGCCGGCAGGTCGGCCCACGAGCGCGCATGCGCGGTTCCCTCGCGCCAGCCGGCGATGGTTTCGTAGATCGGCTCGACGCGCGCCTGCGCGTGCTCGCCGGCGGGAAGATAATCGATCTCCCGGCCGTCCAGACGATAGGCGACGCAGACCTTGATCTCGTCGAAACCGTCGAGGATGTCGAGCTTGGTCAGCGCCAGGCCGTGGATGCCGCTGGTGCGTACGCTTTGCCGCACCAGCACCGCGTCGAACCAGCCGCAGCGCCGCGGCCGGCCGGTCACTACGCCGAATTCCTTGCCACGCTCGCCCAGCATGCGGCCGATTTCGTTTTTCTGCTCGGTCGGGAATGGCCCGGAGCCGACGCGGGTCGTATAGGCCTTGCAGATGCCGAGCACGTAGCCGATCGCCGCGGGTCCCATCCCCGAGCCGATCGAGGCCTGCGCCGCGACCGTGTTGGAGGAGGTCACGTACGGATAAGTCCCGTGATCGACGTCGAGCAGCGCACCTTGCGCGCCTTCAAACAGGATGCGTTTGCCCTCGCGGCGCTTCTGCTCGAGCAGCGACCATACCGAATCCATAAACGGCAACACTGCGGGCGCCACGCTCGTCAGCTCTTGATGCACGGCTTTGGCTTCGATCGGTTCGAGGCCCAGGCCCTTGCGCAGCGCATTATGATGGGTGAGCAGGCGTTCGATCTTGCGGTCGAGCGTCGCACCGTCGGCGAGGTCCATCAGGCGAATGGCGCGCCGCCCGACCTTGTCCTCGTAAGCGGGGCCGATGCCACGCCGAGTGGTGCCGATCGACAGCGCCGCATTCGCGTTTTCGCGAATGGCGTCGAGCTCGCGGTGCAACGGCAGAATCAACGCGGTGTTCTCGGCGATGCGCAGATTGTCGGGCGTGACATTGATATTCTGCTTCTTGAGCTTGGCGATCTCGTCGATCAGCGCGCGGGGATCGAGCACCACGCCGTTGCCGATAATCGACAGCTTGCCTGGCCGCACGACTCCGGACGGTAACAACGACAGCTTGTAGGTGGTGCCATTGATAACCAGAGTATGGCCGGCATTATGGCCGCCCTGGAAGCGGACCACGATGTCGGCCTGCTCCGACAGCCAGTCGACAATCTTGCCCTTGCCTTCGTCGCCCCATTGGGAGCCGACCACGACAACATTCGCCATGAGGAACTGCCCCCAAGAGCCTTCAGCTCATGCGCAGATGGATCGGAAATCGGCCGCAGCCGTTCGGATAATGGATGACACGCTGTGAGGCAAGCTGAAAGCCTTATCGCCTGGTCGCGCCCCGATCGCATAAACTACTGAAATTACGATACATTTACAATAACTTGAATGGCGGAGGCCAACCGCCCATTTGGCTGCGCTGGGCGCCGATTGTCGCGGGTCAGGCTTTGTTGGCAGTCATGCGGGGGCGGCACTGGTCGCACGCCGCGCATCGCGATAGCTCCTGAGGGGTTGTCTCTTCCATTCGGGAAACAAGGTCATGCCGGGGGCGACCGCCCAGTCCCGGAGCCGAGCGCTCCGCGCCCTGTTCGACCAGCCGTATCTGCTGCTGTCGCTGACCTCGCTGTTCTGGGCCGTCAATACCGTGCTCGGCCGTTTCGTTGTCGGCCATATCCCGCCGGTGACGTTGGCTTTCATCCGCTGGGGTGGCGCTTTCCTGATTGTGCTGCCGTTCGCGCTGCCGCATCTGACGCGCGACTGGCCGGTCATCCGCAAGCATGCAGTCCTGATGACGGTGCTCGCGCTTACCGGTTTCTCCGCCTACAACACGATGGCCTATTACGGCCTGCAATACACCTCCGCGATCAACGGGCTGTTGCTGCAATCGACCGGGCCGCTGTTCGTCGCGCTCTGGTCGTTTGCGCTGTTTCGCACGCGGCTGACCTGGCGGCAGGCCACCGGAATCTGCATCTCGCTCACCGGCGTGCTGGTCATTATCAGCCACGGCAGCCTCGCCGTTCTCATCGGCATCGGTTTTAACCGGGGCGATGTCTGGTTTCTGATTGCGCTCCTGATTTACGCCTACTACACCGCCGCGCTACGTCAGCGGCCGGCGATGCATCCGCTGTCGTTTCTCGCGGTCGGCATGGGCTGGGGCGCGACGCTGCTTATTCCCGCCCTGGTCGTCGAAATCGCCAGCGGCCAGACCATGGCGTTCGATACCGAGAGTGTGTTGAGCATCGTTTTTGTCTGCGTCTTCCCGTCGCTGCTCGGCTATCTATTTCTCAATCGCGGCATTGAATTGATCGGCGCCAATCGCGCGGCGCCATTCATGCATCTGGTGCCGGTGTTCGGTTCGGTGCTGGCGATCGTATGGCTCGGCGAGCGTTTTGAAATCTTCCACGCCGTCGGCTATGGGCTGGTGTTTACCGGCATCACGGTCGCGACGCGCAAGGGATCACTTAAATAAGTGATGACTTAAAGGAGTGACCGCTTAAAACCGCAGCGGCCTGGCTTGCTTGACCTGCGGTAGAGCGCGCACCTTGGCCAGCACGTCGTCCGGCAGATCGCCGTCGATCTCGATCAGCGCCACCGCGTTGCCGCCCGCTGCGTCGCGGCCGACATGGAAGGTCGCGATGTTGATGCCGGCGTCGCCGAGCGTCGATGAGAATTTGCCGATGAAGCCCGGCTTATCGAGATTGGTGATGTAGATCATCGAGGCGCCGAATTCCGCGTCCATGCGGATGCCCTTGATGTTGACGATGCGCGGGCGTCCGTCGGCATAGACCGTGCCGGAAACGTGCCGCGATTGCCGCTCGGTGGTAACCGTGAGCGTGATCAGGCTCTCGTAATCGCCTTCGGCGTCGCGCCGCGTCTCCTCGACCGCGATGCCGCGTTCCTTGGCGACGGTCGGCGCCGAGACGACATTGACGCCTTGCAGCATCGGCCGAAGGATGCCGGCGATTGCCGCCGAGGTGAGCGCCCGCGTATTCATCTGCGCGACCACGCCCTCGTAGCAGATCTGCACTTGCTTGATGCCGGTCTCGGTGAGTTGTCCGGCGAACGAGCCGAGCTTCTCGGCGAGCGCAATGAACGGCTTGAGCTTGGGCGCTTCTTCGGCGCTGATCGAGGGAAAGTTGAGGGCGTTGGTAATGGCGCCGCGGATCAAGTAGTCCGACATTTGCTCGGCGACCTGGAGCGCCACGTTCTCTTGCGCCTCGGTGGTCGAGGCGCCGAGGTGCGGCGTGCAGACCACGTTGGGCAATTTGAACAAAGGACTGTCGCTGGCCGGCTCGGTCGCGAACACGTCGAGCGCGGCGCCGGCGATCCGTCCGGACGCCAGCGCTTCGTACAGCGCCGCCTCGTCGACCAGTCCGCCGCGCGCACAATTGATCAGGCGCAGGCTCTTCTTGGTCAGCTTGAGCGAGTCGGCGTTGATGATGTTGCGGGTCTTGTCGGTGAGCGGTGTATGCAGCGTGATGAAGTCGGCGCGGCGCAGCAGATCTTCCAGTTTCACTTTCTCAACGCCGAGATCGACCGCGCGCTCGTCGGAGAGAAACGGATCGTAGGCGATCACCTTCATTTTCATGCCGAGCGCGCGGTCGGCGACGATCGCACCGATATTGCCGCAGCCGATGACGCCGAGCGTCTTGCCGAAAATCTCCACCCCGAGGAATTTGTTCTTTTCCCATTTGCCGGCGTGGGTCGACGCATCGGCTTCCGGGATTTGTCGGGCCAACGACAGCATCAGGGTGATCGCATGCTCGGCGGTGGTGATCGAATTGCCGAACGGCGTGTTCATCACGATGATGCCGCGTGCGGTCGCCGCCGCGATGTCGACATTGTCGACCCCGATGCCGGCACGACCGATCACTTTTAAATTTTGCGCCCGCTCGAGAATTTTGGGCGTAACTTTGGTGGTCGAACGGATCGCCAGCCCATCGAAGCCGTTGATCGCTTCGGCGAGCTTTTCCTTGTCCTTGCCGAGCGCGGGCTGGAAATCCACCTCAAGCCCGCGATCCTTGAAGATCGCAACGGCGGCGGCCGACAGCGCGTCCGAGATGAGAACTTTAGCCGGCATGGTCAGACCTCCTGCGCTAGCGCGGCTTTGGCTTTGGCATAGGCCCAGTCCAGCCAGAGCGTGAGCGCCTCGAGATCGGCGCGTTCGACGGTCGATCCGCACCAGATGCGCAAGCCGGGCGGGGCGTCGCGATAGGCGTCGATGTCGTAGGCGACGGCTTCCTTTTCGAGCGTGGCGGCGATGCCTTTGACGAAGGCCGCCTGCGCTTCCGCCGGCAACCGCGTCACGGCCGGATCGACCACCTTCAGGCAGACGGAGGTGTTGGAACGCACCGCCGGATCTTGCGCCAGGAAATCGATCCATCCGGCGCGCTTGCTCCAGTCGGCGATGACTCGCGCATTGCCGTCCGCGCGCGCGCGCAAGCCGGTCAGGCCGCCCGCCGCCTTCGCCCATTCCAGTGCGTCGAGGTAATCCTCAACACACAGCATCGACGGCGTGTTGATCGTCTCGCCGACGAAAATCGCGTCGTTGAGCTTGCCGCCTTTGGTCATGCGGAAGATTTTCGGCAGCGGCCACGCCGGCTTGTAGCTCTCGAGCCGGGCCACCGCGCGTGGCGAGAGAATCAGCATGCCGTGTGCGGCTTCGCCGCCGAGCGCCTTCTGCCAGGAGAAGGTGACGACATCGAGCTTGGCGAATTCAAGCGGTTGGGCGAACGCGGCCGAGGTGGCGTCACAAATGGTCAGCCCGGTGCGATCGGCGGCGATCCAGTCGGCGTTCGGCACCCGCACACCTGAGGTCGTACCGTTCCAGGTGAAGACGATGTCGCTTGCCGGACTAGCCTGGGCGAGATCGGGCAATTCGCCGTAACCGGCCTTGAGCACGGTCACATCTTTAAGCTTGAGTTCCTTGACAACATCATTGACCCAGCCTTCGCCGAACGATTCCCAGGCCAGTACGGTCACCGGGCGGGGGCCGAGCAGCGACCACAGCGCCATCTCCAGCGCGCCGGTATCGGAAGCGGGCACGATACCGATGCGGTAATCCGCCGGCACCGCGAGGACTTCACGGGTCAGATCGATAGCGCGCTTGAGCTTGGCTTTGCCCGGCTTCGAGCGGTGCGAGCGTCCGGTCAGAGCGCTGTTGAGGTTTTGCGGAGTCCAGCCGGGGCGCTTGGCACAAGGGCCGGATGAAAAATGCGGCACGTTAGGCCGCACGACAGGTGTCGCGAGCGTCATGGTCTATCCTTCCAGATAGGCGCCCCTCGTTGGGGAGGGGTGTCCCGAGGTCGGCAATAAGGAAGTCGAACGGCTGCGTCAAGCCGGCCGTGGCGGCCGGCTGCGGGAAATTGGATTTTTCAGAACTTGAAGCCGACGCCGACGCGGCCGGTGAAAAGGGAAACCGATATGCTGCTTATCGAGGCAAACTGGATATATTCAACTTCGCTGCGCAGAAAAAGATTCGGCGTGAGCGCCCACTCAAGTCCGCCGCCGATCGATAAGCCATAGAGCAGCGCATTGTCTTGCCCGGTGCTAGGCGTCAGCGGGAAACCTTGGCAGGTAAAGACGGGGGTATAAGGTGCCGTGGTCGCATCGGTGCAACTTGCGTCGACATTTGTCGATACGCTGTAGTTGCCAATTCCAACGACAACGCCGACGAACCCATACGGCAACAAATTGCCCACGACATAGCCGGCGCGACCGCGTATCTCGCCGTAATCGGTAAGGTCAAAGCGCCCGGTGGAGGGGCCGACTGCCACGCTGGTAACGCCGCCGGCCGGAGGGGTAAAGCTGCGGCTGACGATCCCGGAGGACGACGACGACACGCTCAAGGATGTGTGCGTATAGGTCGCTTCGATGCCGGTGATGACGTCCTGCCACTGGGCGTTGTAGCCAACGAAGCCGCCATAGCCGAACGCACTGGCGCTAGCTTGGCCGAGCGTCTGCAATTGCGATGGTGCGTACTGTGTCTGCACCACCGTGTCCTGCAGGCTCGCTGCTATGAGCGGCCCGGTCGCATTGGAAAAGTTGGCGAGCGTGCTGGTGTAGTTGAAATCACCACCGAGATAGAATCCGCTCCAACGCGTGAAGGTCGCCGGACCGACACTGAACGAGCCGGGCGGCACCGCGGCGATTGGCGGAATCGGCGGCGACGGGAAATCTTCCGCGAAAGCCGGCGTAAGCGCGGCGAAAATGCCGAGCGCGCAGGAGATCAGGCGCAGCCGGCGCGCTGTGCTCTGTATTGGCCCCGGAATGGTGGGCATGATCGCGTTAGCCGCGGCTCTGCAGCGGCGGTTGCGCCGGCATATACTGCGGTTGCGCCGGCATATACTGCGGTTGCGCCGGCATATACTGCGGTTGCGGCATGAATTGCGGTGACGGCGTGTAGAGCGGCTGCGGCGTGTATACCGGCTGCGGCGCATAAACCGGCTGCGGCGCGAACATCGGCTGCGGCGCGAACATCGGCTGCGGTGCGAACACCGCCGGCGCCGAGTCGGCTTGCAGCATCCAGCGCAGGCCGATGCGGAAGTCCTGCGAGGTCATGTCCTTGAAGGTGTAGAAAGCCGACGGACACGACGCGGTGTTCTGGCACTGCACGATCGGGCTTTGCGGCGATCCAAGGTTCAGGTAACGCCAGCTGAAGTCGATCTTGAGGTTGTTGTTGACGGCGTAACTCAGGCCGAGCGTGACGTCCCAGGCAAGGCTGAAACTGGAATTGTCGCTGGCCGCAAATCCGAAGCCGTTGCTGCCGTCGGAGTTGATGCCATTATCCTGCATGCCGCTGATGGTGTTGTAGGCGCCGCCGACTCCGAAGCCGACGAACGGTGTCAGGCACCACCAGGTACCGAGATCGACATAGATGTTGGCCAGAAACACCGCGGCCGAGTAATTCGCCGTGTTGACGTCGAAACAGGTGCCGCCGCCGGCGCAGAAGTTGGTATAGCTGCCGGTCGCCTTGACCTCGGCTCGGGTACGATATTCGCCGGTGACATCGAACCGCAGCCAGCTGTTGAATTCGTAACCGACGCCAAGCCCGAAAATGGTCGTGTCCTGGATATTTTGCTGCACGATCATCCAGCTCGCCGGCCAGACGAAGGCGAGATTGGTCTGGGTGAAGTTAAACTCGGAGAAGCTCTGTACGCCGACGCCGATGTCGCCGCGCAGATACCAACCGCCGAGCGGTTGCTGCACGATCAACGGAATCGG
>Ga0307373_10003498_pt1 | contig 27338 bp, 18 predicted proteins | sample OX2MG_FD_202534 | JGI IMG/M metagenome (GOLD analysis project Ga0307373, IMG submission 202534) | Soil microbial communities from Risofladan, Vaasa, Finland - OX-2 | ecosystem: Environmental > Terrestrial > Soil > Coastal area > Acid sulfate soil | place: Finland: Risofladan, Vaasa | collected...
CGGTTCCGGCCGCCGTTGGCGCCCGGGGCGCGTGGGGCGCGTGGGGCGCGTGGGGCGCGTGGGGCGTCGGAGAAGACCTCGCGGCGCGCGCCGTTGAGGGGCTCCCCGCGTGGCGGGTGCGCCATGCGCGCGTCGCCGCTGCCGGCGCCAGCGCCAGCGCCAGCGCCAGCGCCGGCCGGCCTCGCCTCCGCACGATGGTGACGCAAGTCGGGGTGGAACCAGGTGAACAGGGCCGCGGCGAGCAGTCCGACGCCGAGGGGGATGAACGGGTTCACGGCCTGGACGAACAGGGGGAAGAGGATGAACCCCGACAGGATGGCGGTCCACGCCCACAGGATCACGACGCTGCGCCGGTGCCCGTGGCCGAGGCGGAGCAGCCGGTGGTGGATGTGGTCCTTGTCGGGCGTGTGGAAGCCCGTCCCGTGCGCCGTGCGCCGGACGAACGCGAACGCCATGTCCACGATGGGTACCCCGAGGATGAAGATGGGGATCAGCAGCGGGGCGAAGAAGAAGTAGGTGTTGCCGGTGGTCGGCTTGTATGTGGGGATCCGGCCGCCGATCACCATCGTCGACGCGGACATGAGGAGGCCGAGGAGCAAGGCCCCGGCGTCGCCCATGAACATCTTGGCGGGATGGAAGTTGAAGGGCAGGAACCCGAGGCACACCCCGCAGGCGATCACGGCGACGAGCGGGCCGATGTTTGTCTTCGAGAGGACGCCGATCTCCATGAGCCTGAGGCCGTAGACGGCGAGGGCGCCCCCTCCGATGGCCACGACGCCGGCGGCGAGGCCGTCGAGGCCGTCGATCAGGTTCACGGCGTTCGTGAGGGCGATCACCCACAGCGCCATGATGAGCGGCGTGATGCCGGGGGTGAGCGAGACGACCCCGCCGAAGGGCACCTTGAACCAGTAGAGGGTGACGCCCAGGAAGTAGAGGATCGACGCGGCGAGCACCTGGCCGGCGATCTTGGCGGGCGCCGACATCTCCCGGGCGTCGTCGATGAGCCCGACGCCGAAGATCGCCGCCGCCGCGACCACGACGCCGAGAGGCTCGGACGACCCCACGAACACCGAGTGGAGCCGGTGGATCCCCGCCGCCACCATGATCGCCACGAGGAACCCGAGGAACATCGCCGGGCCACCGCCGTAGGGGGTCACCCGGGTGTGGATCCTCCGGTCCCCCGGCTGCGCCACGTAGCCCACCTTCCGGGCGACCCACGCGGCGGGCCATGCGCTTGCCGCGGTGACTGCGGCGGCCACCACGAGGACCACGCCGTACCAACCGAACCACGGCATGTGCTGGCCTCGCCTCTGCCGGGGGGTGCTAGCCGGAGCCCGCGACCAGGCCGGGATAGGGAGGGAACGCGGCACACAGCTCGCGTACCTCGGCCCGGACCGCCGTCACCCCGGCCTCCTCGGCACGGCCGCGCAACGTCTTTTTGATGAGGGCGGCGATGCGCGCCATCTCGCCGGGGCCCATGCCGGCCGTGGTCTCCGCGGCGGAGCCCAGGCGCAGGCCCGAGGTCACGAACGGCGAGCGCGGGTCGTCGGGGATGGTGTTGCGGTTGCAGGTGATGCCGGCACGGTCGAGGACCTCCTGGGCCTCCTTGCCGGTCAGCTCGGCGTCGAAGGACCGCAGGTCGACGAGCAGCATGTGGTTGTCGGTGCCGCCCGAGACGAGCCGGAACCCCTCGGTCCGGAGCGCCGCGCCGAGCGCCTTCGCGTTCTCGACGACCCGCGCCGCATAGGCCCGGAAACCCGGGGCCTGCGCCTCCGCGAAGGCCACCGCCTTGGCGGCCACCACGTGCTCGAGGGGCCCGCCCTGCAGGCCGGGGAACACGGCCGAGTCGACCGCCTTCGCGAGGTCCGCCCGGCACAGGATTGCGCCACCGCGCGGTCCGCGCAGCGTCTTGTGGGTGGTGAACGTCACCACGTCGGCGATACCCACCGGGCTCGGATGTGCCCCGCCCGCCACGAGCCCGGCGGGGTGCGCCATGTCGAAGAGGAACAGGGCTCCCGTCGCGTCGGCGATCTCCCGGAACGGCACGGGGTCGATCACCCTGGCGTAGGCGGTCGACCCAGCGACGATCAGCTTCGGCTGCTCGCGCTTGGCGAGATCGGCCACCTGGTCGAAGTCGATGACCTCCCCAGTCCCGTCGGGGTCGCCGGACGCCGGGGTCACCCCGTAGGAGACGAAGCGCCAGATCTTCGAGGTGATCGACGCCGGCGAGCCGTGGGTGAGGTGGCCGCCGTGGTCGAGGCGCATCGCCAGGATCGTGTCGCCCGGCTCGAGGAGCGCGGTGTAGGCGGCCAGGTTGGCGTTCGCGCCGGCGTGGGGCTGCACGTTGGCGTGCTCGGCCCCGAAGAGCGCCTTCGCCCGCTCGCGGGCGAGGTCCTCCACCTCGTCGATCACGGCGTTCCCGCCGTAGTAGCGGCGGTGCGGATAGCCCTCCGCGTACTTGTTGGTGAGGACGGAGCCGGTCGCCGCGAGCACCGCGGGCGACGTGAAGTTCTCCGAGGCGATCAGCTGGAGGGTCGTCGACTGGCGCTCCGCCTCCTCGGCGAGGAGCCGAGCCAGCTCAGGGTCGCCGCTGAGCCAGGCGTCGAAGGGCGAGGCCCCGCTCACCTGCGCGGCACCGGGTGCGGCGGCGGGGTGCCCGCGGTCGAAGGCATGCCTCCCACTCTACCGGTGGCCGCTCCCCGCTCCCTGGCCCCGCACGCGCGAGGTGCCCCCAGGCGAGCGCGCCGCGGACGTAAGCCCGGGCCTCACCGTCTCACTCGAGGAGAAGCGTGCACTTGGTGCATCTGAACGCCTCGGCGTACGCCGACCGGCACTCCATCCCCCGTATGCGGGCGAGGCCCAGGAACACCTCGTCGTCCCACCAGTCACGGCCTCGCTGGGAGGGGAAGCACTTGTTCAGCAGCTCCATCTTGCGGTGGGCGACCTCCGCGGGAAGAGGCACGTACATGCCCGGCTGGTGGAGGTCACCGTCCCACTTCGGGATCTCGTACGCCAGGTACAGCGCATCGCGAAAGACCGTGGGAACGATCTCGGCGATCGTCCGGTGGTCCTGGTGCGCATCATCGGGTGAGGGGGCCAGCACGACGTCGGGAACCCAGGCCGCCGTCGCCTCGAGCAGGTCCTTGACCTCGCCCCACGCCGCGGGAAAACGTCCTTCGGGCAGGTCGTGGACCTCGACCGAGAAATCGACGCCCTCGAGGAACGCCTGCGCCGCGTCCTGTGCCTCACGGCGACGCTCCGGGGTCCCGCTCAGGACGTGGGAACGCACACGGAGGCCGGGGCGCCCAGCGAGGGTGAGAAGGGTGCCGCCCGCCCCGATCTCGATGTCGTCGGGATGCGCGCCGAGGGCAAGCACCCGCAGCGGTGCGGAGGCCGCCACCGGCATCCGGAGACCGAGCACTCTTCAGCCCGCGAGCCCGGCGGATGTGACCCCAGAGCGGTCCGAGTCCCAGATCATCCATGGGCAGTGCCCACGGTGGTACATCTCGTCGAGCTGCGCCCGCTCCTTCACGGTGTCCGCGGGCGACCAGTAGCCCTTGTAGGGGTAGGCGAGGACCTTCCCCTTGCGGACGAGCCGGACGATCGCGTCCTCGACGAGGTCTTCGTTCTCGTCGAGCTCGTCGAAGATCCCGCGCCTCAAGAGGAAGTAGCCGCCGTTCTCCCAGTGCCGGAGCTCGCGCACCGGCGTGACCCCCGTGATCAGCCCGTCGTCGCCCACGTCGACGACGTGGTGGGTCGACTGGGGAGGGACTGCGAGCAAGCTTGCGACGGCATCGGACGCCTGGAACCGGTCGACCATGTCGGTGAGGTTCGCATCGGTCAGCACGTCCGCGTAGTTCGCCATGAACATCGGCTCGTCCTCCACGAACCGCTGCACCCGGCGGAGGCGCTCCCCGATGGGCGAGTTGAGCCCGGTGTCGACGAACGTGATCCGCCAGTGGGAGATGTCGGTCTTGAAGAGGGTGACCTCACGTGCGCCACCTTCCAAGACGAAGTCGTTCGAGCGCGTCTCGTCGTAATTCAAGAAGAAGTCCTTCACCGCGGACGCGCCGTAACCGAGGCAGAGAACGAACTCGGTGTGCCCGAAGTGGGCGTAGTAGCGCATGACGTGCCACAAGAGGGGACGTTCCCCCACGATCGCCATCGGCTTCGGAGCGTTGGTCACACCGTCACGCATCCGCATCCCGAGCCCACCACAGAAGAGGACCACCTTCACGACGCACCTCCCATCAGACGATCTCCAGCTCGGGGATGGGGAAGACGAGGCGACCGCCCCACGAGCGGACGTAGTCGAGCTGTCGCGTGAGCTCGTCGCGAAGGTTCCACGGCAGCACGAGGACGTAGTCCGGCTTCGTCTCGGCGATGCGCTCGGGCGGATGGATCGGGATGCGGGTGCCGGGGAGGAACTTCCCCTGTTTGTACGGGCTCCGGTCGACCGTGTAGGCGAGGAGGTCCGTCCGGATGCCGCAATGGTTCAACAGCGTGTTCCCCTTCCCCGGCGCTCCGTAGCCGACGACCGAGCGGCCGGCCTCGGCCGCGTCGAGGAGGAAACGGGTCAGGTCGCTCCGGATCTTGAGCACGTCACGCGCGAAGCCCGCGTGGCCGCTCAGGCTCGTGAGCCCGGCCCGGTCCTCCTCGTCGAGCACCCCTTTCACCCCGGTGCTCGGTTCTCCGGCACCGTCCTCCGGCCGCGCGTGGACGCGGAGGGACCCGCCGTGCGTCTCGAGCTCGCGCACGTCGACGACGCGCAGCCCCGCGGTCTCGAGCGCCCGCGACGCCGTGAGCAAGGAGAGGTAGGAGTAGTGCTCGTGGTAGATGGTGTCGTACTGGCGACGTTCGATCAGCCGTAAGAGGTGCGGGAACTCGAGGGTGACGAGGCCCGTGTCCTTCACGAGCGCCCGGAGTCCCGCGGCGAAGCCACGGATGTCCGGGACGTGCGCGAAGACGTTGTTCGCGGTGACGAGATCGGCTTTCCCGTGCCGCCGCGCGATCTCCTCTCCCGTCTCTGCGCCGAGGAACTCGACCACCGTGGGAATCCCTCGATCCCGTGCGACTTCGGCCACGTTCGCCGCCGGCTCGACGCCGAGAACGGGGATCCCCAAGGCGACGAAGTGCTGGAGGAGATACCCGTCGTTGCTGGCGACCTCGGTGACCAGGCTCGTTGCGCCGAGACCGAGGTCCTCCGCCATCTCGTGGGCGTAGCGCTTGGCGTGCGCTACCCACGAGTCGGAGTAGGAGGAGAAGTATGCGTACTCAGAGAAGATGTCCTCGCCCGGGACGTAGGCAGGGAGCTGCACGAGCAGGCACGAGCCGCACTGTCGGACGTGGAGCGGGTAGAAGGCCTCGGTCCGGTCCAGGTCCTCCGCGGCGACGTAGCTCTCGCAGAGCGGCGACATGCCCAGGTCGACGAAGGTGTGCGCCAGGGGCTCTCCGCACAGCCGGCACGTGTTCGTTGACATGGGCGACGGTTCCTCTCCCCCCATCTCGACGGGATCCTGCCCGGGTCCCGTGAAAGGAGAGCCGGCCCGGTGCATCCCTGATACGCCTTTGCCTCGAGAGATGGCGGGTGGAGCAAGAGGGAGCGCTCGGAGCACGGGAACGCGCGCCGCGCACATTCGGGTAGCGCCGGCCCGCCGGGTGAGGCATCGTGTGCCACGTCGGCGCGCGGAAGGTGAGGGGGAACGGCCGTGGACGAGCGAGGCGAGCCCGAGCCAGTGTGCCGCGCATGCCGGGGCGCCGCAGGGGACGTCGTCCTCGACCTCGGCCACCAGCCGGCCGCCGACCACTTCCCCCCGGCGCAGGTCCTCCCACCCGACCCGGTGTACCCGCTGCGCATGTGGCTGTGCGCGACGTGCGGCTTGGCGCAGCTGACCGCCGACCCCACGGTCCCCGAAGAAGCTCGCGGTGCGGAGCCGGCCGCGCTCGTCGCCCAGGCGGTCGACGCGGTGGCGCGGGTCTCCGATGCGGGGCTCGTGGAGCCCGGAGGGCGGGTCACCGAGTACGGGAGCCCGCACGGTGGGTCGTGGCTGGACCTGCTGGCCGCCCGCGGGCTCACCATCGCCGGGGACCGGGAGCCTTGCGACGTCGTGGTGGACTCCTTCGGCATGATGCACGCGGCGGACCAGGCTGCAGCCCTTGCCGAACGGGCGGCACGACTCGCTCCCGGCGGCGTCCTCCTGCTCCAGTACCACCCGTTGGAGACGATCGTGCGCTTGGGACAGTGGAACTCGCTGCGGCACGGGCACTTCGCGTACTACTCGACGTCCGCGCTGGTCGGAATGCTCGGGAGGGAAGGACTCGCTCCCCGGGCAGCGTGGCAGTTCGACCTCTACGGCGGGACGGTGCTGCTCGCGGCGACGTGGTCGGGCGAAGACGCACGGCCCGACCCCGCCGTCGAGTCCCTCTTGTCGGCGGGCCTTGCCGCCGGTGTCGCCGACCACCGCCGACTCGGGAGCCTCCAGCGTGCGGCGGACATCCAGAGCGCCCACCTCCACGACTGGCTCCGGGCCGAGAAGGCGGCGGGTAGGACGGTCGTGGGCTACGGCGCCGCGTCGCGGGCCGTCGTCCTCCTGGTGCGCGCAGACGTGGACCGGTTCCTCCTCGAGGCCGTCGTCGACATCTCCGCCGCCAAGCGGGGTCGCCGTATGCCGGGCACGGACATCCCCATCGTCGGGCCGGACGAGCTCGCGGCGCGTCGTCCGGACGTCGTGCTGCTCTTCCTCCCGGACCTCCTCGCGGAGGTGAGAGCCGCATTCGGCTGGGTCGAGGCCTCCGGCGCGCGGTGGGTCGACGCTGCGACGCTCGGCAACGGACGGACCTGAGCGAACCGAACCGCCCCGCAGGGGCGTATCAACGACGCGCTCGCCCGCTCTCGTCACCGACGAGGCACGCGCCTCGACCACGGGAAGGGGAGCGCATGCGGATCCTCGTTGCGGGCGATCGGGGCTACATCGGCGCGGTCCTGGTCCCGTTCCTCCGCGTCGCCGGCCACGACGTGGCGGGGCTCGACAGCGACCTCTACGAGGGGTGCGACTTCGGGCCACCACCCGAGCACCTCGCCGGCCGGGCACCGCTCGACATGCGAGACGTGGAGCCGAGCCACCTTTCGGGCTACGACGCGGTCGTCTGCCTGGCCGCGCTGTCCAACGACCCGCTCGGGGACCTGAACCCCGCGACGACCTACTCGGTGAACCTGGACGGGACGGTCCACTTGGCGGAGGTCACCAAACGAGCGGGGGTCGAGCGCTTCGTCTTCTCGTCGTCGTGCAGCCTCTACGGGGCCGCCGGCTCCGCAGCCGTGGGCGAAGACGCGGACCTCGCCCCGGTCACGCCCTACGGGGAGTCCAAGGTGCTGGCCGAGCAGCGGATCTCCCGTCTCGCGGACGACTCGTTCAGCCCCACGTACCTCCGCAACGCCACCGCCTACGGCGTCTCGCCACGCCTGCGCCTCGACATCGTCGTCAACAACCTCACGGCCGTGGCCCGCACGACCGGGATGGTCCGCCTGGAGAGCGACGGGTCGCCGTGGCGTCCGCTCGTGCACGTGGAAGACATCTGCCGCGCCTTCCTGGCGACCATCGAAGCGCCCCGCGAGCTCGTGCACGATCAGGCCTTCAACGTCGGGCGAACAGCGGAGAACGTCCAGATCCGAGAGGTCGCCGCGCTCGTCGAGGAGGAAGTCCCGGGGGCGACGGTGACCTTCGCCGACGGCGCAGGCCGGGACCTACGCGACTATCGCGTGGACTTCTCGAAGCTTGCCGGGACGTTCCCCGACCTCCATCTGCGCTGGACCGTGCGCGACGGGGTGAAGCAGCTCCTGGCCGCGTACGACGAGGAGGCCTTCACCTACGACGACTTCCTGTCGTCGCGCTACGTCAGGCTCCGTCGGATCAAGGAGCTGCGAGCGGCCGAACTGGTCGACGAGATGCTGCGCCCGAGGTCCAGCGCGCACTTCGGCGCGCTCGAGGCCGCCGCGGCAGGCTCCTAACTCACACGTCCCACGAGATCGCCGACGTCGGCGGTACCGCGCGCGTTTCTCAAGCGCACATCAACCGGCGCACCACGCTCCCTCAGGTGCGAGGCGAGGCCCTCGACGTGACAAGCGTTGTCCATGGCAATTTTTTTCTGCACTAGGGATGTTGACAGCCGGATCGCAAGGACCTATGTTGCTCACGAAATCGGGATTGAGGCGCTGATCTGCGGGCTCGAGTTGGTCGCCGCGAGCTGCAGGGAGCCAGGGCGAAACCGATCGTCCCGACCGCTTAGTGTGAGAGATGCTCGCAGCGGTAGGGGTTTCGCCATGGAGAGACTGGCCGCATCCGGAGGCGACAACAGCGCAAGTGACATCCTGAGTCCGAAGTCGGACGGGTCCCCCGTTCGCGGTTCCGCGGATCGGCGTGTCCTCATAATCGACAACAATCTGCTCGTCGCCGAAGCGATCGTGCTCGCGCTGACGCAGCTGGGCTTCGCCGCGCGGTTCGCCATGCCGATCACGCCGACGCACGCGCTCGATCTCGTGGCGTGGCAACCCGGTCTGGCGCTCCTCGACATCGACTCCGTCGACAGCACGACGTGCTTGTCGTTCGTCTCCATCCTCTCCGACTCCAACATCCCGGTCGCAGTCATGGGAAGCCGGCTGGACGTCCCCCTCCTCGGCGAGTGCGTGCGCTCCGGCGCGTCGTCGGTGATCGACAAGGGGTCATCCCTCGCCGATCTCGTCTCGATCATCGCCCGCCTTTTGGCGGGAGACGTCGTCCTGTCCGACGACGAGAAGCGCCGCCTCCTCGAACCCATCCAGCGCGAGGCCCGGGTGCGGCGCGAACGATTGGCCCCGTTCGACGTCCTCACCGATCGCGAGAAGTGCGTCCTGGCCGAGTTGATGGACGGCCACTCCCCCGGCGCGATCGCCAGACGGAGCTCCGTCTCGATCTCCACCGTGCGATCCCAGGTGAAGGCGGTCCTTCAGAAGCTCGGGGTCAACTCGCAGCTGGCTGCGACGTCACTGGCGAGGCGGTCCGGGTGGACGATCGAAGAGTCCCGCAACGGCGACTCGAGGCTGCGCGTGCCCTCGAGCCACCTCGAAGCCTCGGCCTGACGGCGCCTCACTCGTCGGTGCGCCCGGGCCTGCCCCGGCTGCGCTCGAGGTACCGCGCGATGAGCTCCGCCGGTATCGGGGACAGGTCGCTGCAGCGCACGAAGCTGGACAGCGACGTGCCGTGGGGGCTGGCATCGAGGTTCACCGCCCCGCGGCCTGCTTCGAGATCACGTTCGCTCACGGTCTGGAAGTGCACCGAGAAGTGCGTCTTCGAGGTCTCGTTCGGGACCGCCGAGTAGAGCTGTGCCACCGACGAGATGACCACCCCGCCAGCCGGACAGCAGATCCGGATCTCCGGGTGCAGGTCGATCGGCTCGAGCGGCCGAGGATGCGACAACCACTCCTCTGTGGGCATCGCGGCGACCTGGCGCGTCGAATCGACCCAATCGTCGAATCGGAATTCTCCGGAATTGTTATGGACAGGCGTGTCCCAATACGAAGGATGGAAGGCGAACGAGGCGCTGGAATCGAGGTCGAAGAGTGGCAGCCACCAGTTGAGCTGACATGCCGCCGCGGCGTACCAGGTGTCCCGGTGCGGGTGCTGCGGAACGCCGAGGCCGTGCGCCAAGAAGCCGAGCCCCGTCGTCGCGGAGATGGTCGCGCCACCGACGAAGGTGGAGTTCGGGTCGCAGTCGAAGTCCACGACGACCGCACTGGCGAGCTCGGGAATGACCTCGGCGAGCTGCCCCGTGGCCTCCAGGAAGAGCGACGAGAACGGCGCCTCCGAGAGCCGCTGCTGCGCGTGCACCGGTTGTGGGCCGAAGACCCGTCCGAGAATGCTGTGCGCGCTGGCGCACAGCGCTCGCGTCGTGGGGCGCGGGCTGTAGACGAACACGTTCCCGGAGAACAATGACACCCGCCGGTCTACGTCTGGAATCTCGGCATCAATCAACGACAGGACGATCGGCACCGTTGCGCTGAACCGCCTCCTCACGTCTGGCCTCGAACCACCGGATCCAATGGATGGGACCGTGGTCACCGCCATATCACCGGATCACTCCGAGCACTTGCTTCCGAGCACTTGCTTGGCGCAGTGATACCGACGTCGTTGATACATCGAACCCCGGCAGATAGAGGTGAGACGCCCCGGATGGACGGGCGCCATCCGAGGCTCCCGGTCGGCACGGCGCGACGTCGCCCCCACCGGTACGGACTGCACCGGACGCCGGTCCTTGCTCGCTGCACGCGCATGGCCTGCTCGTGGCACTGGAACCAGGTGCGTGCAGTCCGAGTGCGCGTATCAGGCCGGGGGCGGGCGGCTCGTGTCCGTGTCGCCATACGTCCCGATTCCCGTGAAGTCGGAGCGTGGAACACGCATCGCGAGGAGCGTCCGCTTGACCGAACAGTTGCTCGACACGAAGGGCTCGGTCCGGCTCCTTCGACGCTCCTGGCATCTGGTCGCGGTCTTCGCCCTGGCCGGACTTCTCGCGGCTGGGGGTTACCTCGTGTCGTCGCTCCCCCGGTACCACGCCAGCGCGCTCGTGCTCCTGCCGTCGGCGTCGACGCCGCAGGGGACATCGAACTCGACCGTCCGGCCCGTCACAACCGATGCCAGGATCGCCACCAGCGCGGCGGTGCTCGTTCCCGCCGGCCGGATCGCAGATCCCGCGGCAGTCCTCAGCCAGCTCCAGCAGGAAGTGAAGGCGTCTCCCGTCACGACGGGCGTGCTCAAGCTCTCGGCCACTGCGTCGACCCGGAGTGCGGCTGAGCGCCTGGCGAACGCCGTCGCGTCCCGGCTCGTTGTCTTCCTGACTACCAACGGTGCTGCGGCCAACGCGAGCATGGTCGCCGGGCTCGACGCCGAGCAGCGCCAGCTTCAGAACCAGCTCGCTCTTGTCCAGCAACAGATCTCGACGACGACGAAGCGGATGACCAAAGAGAGGGCGTCCTCCGCCGCCGGAAAGCAGGACTCTGCCCTCCTCGGGAACCTCAAGGCGCAAGAGACATCGATCGACCTCGAGCTGACCAGCGTGAAGAGCCAGATCTCCACCGCCGAGTCCGGACAGACGTCTGCCAACGAAGGCACCCAGGTCCTCCAACCGGCGACGTCGGCGACACCTCCGTCGACGCTCTCCTTCGCCCTGCCGTTGTGCGCGGGTCTCCTGGGCGGCTTGCTCGTGGGCTGGATGGTGGTCCTCGCCAGGTACCGGTCGCATCCGCGCGTCCGGACCCGCGACGCACTCGCGGAGGCGTTGGGCGCGCCGGTCGTGCTGTCGCTCGACGTCGCCTCCTGTCGCACCCTGGGTGAGTGGGTGGCGCTCTTCGAACGGCACGATCCCGGCTCGCTGGAGCTCTGGAGCGTACTCAAGGCCCTCCGGGAGCTCGGTCTGGCGACCGGGGGCAGGCTGGACCTCGTCGTGCTCGCCTTCGCGGAGGACGTGCCCGCGGTCGCGCAGACCGCGCATCTGGCGGTGGCCGCTGCAGAGTCGGGGGTCTCGACGGAGCTGCGCGTGCTGGCACCCGACGGCACTCACCGTGCCCTGCAGGCGGTGTGCCAGAGCTACGCCAACGATGGGCGCCTGCCTCGCCCCGGCCTCTCGGTGCGCGGCGGTCCACCCCCGAGACCGGGCGAGCCGGTCGAACTGTCGGTGACCGTGGTCGTGGCGGACGTCGCGGACCCCTCCGCCGTGACCCTTCGACCCCGCGGTGTCTGCATCGCCTCGATCTCCTCGGGGTTCGCCTCGTCACAGGTCCTGGCCCGGCTCGGCATCGCAGCGAGCGAGAACGGCGCCCCGATCAGGGCCGTCTGCGTGGCCAACCCCGATCCGCGGGACGAGACGGTCGGCCGCTTCTCGACCCGCGTGAGGACGAGGTCGCAGGTGGAGCACCGTCGCCAATCGGTCCGGCACACCGGAGCCGTCACTGTGGAGAGATCCAGATGATGCCCGAGCAGCCCACCACGAACCTTCTCGACGAGCTGTCCCTCGAGTACGACCTCGATCCGCTGCCGGTCGCGTTCGACGGGTTCGGCGGCGAGCCCGCCGGCCGGGAGCCGATGCAGCTGCCGACCGAGCGCATGGTGGGCCTGCGCTTCCTCAAGAGCGCGTTGTGGCGTCAGCGCAGGTGGTGGCTCGGGCTCGCAGTGCTCGGTCTCCTCGCGGGCGGCCTGTACCACGTGGTGGTCCCGTTGAAGTACGACGCGGTGTCCACGGTCTACCTGGTGCAGCCGTCGAACATCGCGAGCACAGTGGCCGCCCAAGACGACCTCGCCATACTCGAGACCGAAGCGGTCGCGAACCGGGCACTCGCCACGCTCCACGAGCCCGGACTGACGCCGTCGGCGCTGCTCGGCAAGCTGCCCGGCACGCTCCTCGCCGACAACGTGCTCGAGATCTCCGTGTACGGGCCCTCCCCCCAGGAGGCGATCCGCCGGGTGAACGCCCTCACCTCGGCGTACCTGCGCTTCCGCGCCGAGCAATTCCGCGGGCAGAACCAGGCCGTCGTCACCGCCGCCGACGCCCGGATGTCGAAGCTGCGGTCCCAGATCTCGACGCTGTCCGCCGAGATCTCCGCCGCCTCCCGCGGCGCGTCGGGCTCCCTCGCGAACCTCGAGTCCGAGCAGGCTGCGGCGCTCAACCAGCTCACAGGCATCAAGACCTCGGTCCAGCAGGACGACCTGGACGAGCTCGCCATCGCACAAGGCACCAAGGTCCTCGCCAAGGGGTCGCTCGTGCCCACGTCGAAGAAGAAGCTGCTCCTCTTCGACGGCCTCAGCGGGCTCGCAGCCGGCCTCGGCGGGAGCGTCCTCGTCATCGCCGCGCTCGCGCTGCTGAGCGACCGTGCCCGTCGCCGGGAAGACGTCGCCGCCATCCTCGGCGCCCCGGTCGCCTTGAGCGTGGGACGCGTCGGGGGCGGCTCGCTTTGGCCGAAGCGGTCGGTGTTGCAGCTGGCGGCGAGCCCTGACGCCCCCCTCTGGTCCGCCGTCACCTACCTGCGCGACCGCTTGCCCTCGGCCAACCGTCGGACGACCCAGCTCGTGGTCGCGGTCGACGACACCGTGGCGCCGGCAGCCGCTGTCCTCGCCCTCGCAGGCACGCTCTGCGCGGAGGGGACGAAGGTGGTGGTCGTCGACGCCAGCGAGGGGAGATCCCTCGCCCACGCTCTTGGCCAGGACGGCGTGGGCGCCTACGCCGTCGACTCCGGCGACGGCCATCCGCCGCTCGGCCTCGTCGTCGCACCGCTCCCTGGCCAGGAAGAGGGTCCGCGGCCCTCCGAGCCCGTGGCGACAGTCCTGGCTTCGGCGAAGGTGACCCTCGTCCTCGGGACCGTGAACCCCGCGTTGGGCGCGTGGCACCTGCGATCCTTCAGCAGCAAGGCGATCGTCACCGTGTCCGCCGGCCGGTCGACCGCTCAAAGGATCGGCGCGACGGCGGAGCTGCTGGAGGCGGCAGGCGTCGCCGTCCGCTCGGCGATCCTCCTCGACGCCGACCCAGACGACGACAGCGTGGGGATCCCGCTCAGGGACGGCACGGCGGCACGGCGCGTAACCGGCGCCTCGCGCCTGCCCGTTATGACCAGATGATCGTGTCCGGCGTACGGCAGCGCCGCACGCCGTCGCCGGCGTTGCTGCGGTTCCAAGCGCCGCTCTCGCTCTCCGACACCCAGATCCGCCGCCGTATCGGGTGGATCTGGGGGCTCATGTTCCTCAACGTCCTGCCCTACTCGGCGAAGTCGGTGCTCGTCCCGATGCCGATCTCGATCGGCAAGGTCGTCACCGAGTGCGCGCTGATCGTGGCGCTGATCCTCGCCCTCTCGATCAACCGCAAGGTGCTCGTGCGACCGAACCTCTTCCTCGCCATCATGACGCTCCTGTGCGTGACGTCGGTGATGATGAGCGTGCGGGGGTACTTCGGCTTGGGTTCGTTCGTGCGCGCCGGAAGGCTCGTCGAAATGGTGGCCGTGCTGTGGCTCCTCACGCCTTGGTGGGGACGCAAGGACCTGCTCTTCTTGCAATTCCACCGACGCGCCCAAGCAGCCGTACTGGTGGTCGTGGCCGCCGGCGCAATCCTCTTCCACGGGCGTGCGTTCAGCGAGGAAGGGGCGAGCAGGCTGGGGGGGGTGATCTGGCCGGTCCCCCCGACCCAGGTCGCCCACTACGCGGCGATCCTTGCCGGCACGACCATCGTCTTGTGGTTCGTCAGCCTCATCCGACCCCGCACCGCCGCGGTCGTCACGCTGCTGAGCGTGTGCGTGCTGCTCCTGACCCACACCCGCACCGCGCTGGTGGCGCTCCTCATGGGGGTCCTCGTCGCAGGGGTGAGCCTCTTCCTAAGCCGCCAGCGCGTGCGCAAGTTCCTGGCGGTCACGGTGGTCGTGGGCGGCCTCATCGCGCTGAGCTTCGCCCCGTTCCTGAGCAGCTGGTTCCTGCGGGGACAGTCCAGCTCGCAGCTGACCAACTTCACCGGGCGCGCCACCGTCTGGAGCCAGCTCGAGGCGCAGCCGAGGACCGAGGTGAACACGATCTTCGGCTACGGCATGTCGAACGACTCCTTCAACGGGCTGCCGATCGACTCGAGCTGGTTGTCCACCTACCTCGACCAGGGCCTGTTCGGCGACGTGCTGGACGGTGCCATGCTGCTCGCGCTGCTCCTGCTCGCGCTGCTGAGCCCACGTGGCCCGAGACGTGCCGTCGCGCTGTTCATGGTCACCTATTGCCTGATCGCGTCGTTCACCGAGACGGGACTGGGCGAGGCGTCGCCCTACCTGCTCGACCTGTCGATGGCGGCCTCCGTGCTGATGATGCCGCTGCGGCCGGCAGCGCCGAGCCCGCCGACTCTGACGTTGCCCCGCGCGGGCACCGCGTAGCCGCCCGCGACCCGTCGTCAGCGCAACGGATCCACGACCAGCTCGGTCCGCAGCTCGGTCCGCAGCGGCGACGCGGGGGTCGCACCCGTCCCGAGGAGCGTCGTCGTCGCCACCTTCACGCCGAAGCGCGGGGAGTACCAGCCCCGCCGCGGGTCCACGCTCCCCCTCCACATCTCCCAGCCGAGGGCGTCGGGCAGCACGAGGTCCGCCCGGCGCGACCTCCCTCCGGGCGAGGTCCAGCGGAGCGTGGCCCGGTTGCCGACGAGGGAGGCGTCCACCGCAGGGCCCAGGTGGAACGCCAGCCGCACCGTGTGCGGGCCCTCGCCGCAGAGCTCGTCGGAGACGGCCAGGACCCCCCGTCCTGGGTCGAGGGTGACCATACGCCGGTGCGTCACCGGACGCTCGAGCCTTGCGTAGCCACGGTGCTCTCCCGACCACGACTGCGCGCCTGTCGGAGCATGGCCGACCGCGCAGGTGACGGCGTTCGCCTTGGAGGTCCAGAGGAACGGGCCGCCGGCCACCGCCTGGTCTTCGCCGTCGAGCTCGATCGTGTTGTGCGCGAGCGTCGAGCGGAAATAGGCCCGCCACGCCGGATCGTCGTGATAGGCGTAGGTTCCCGGGTCGCAGAGGAGCTGCACCCCGTCGTGGCGCAGCTCGATGGAGAGCGCGTCTGCGTGCCCGTGCGCGGCGAGCGACCCGAAGCCCTGGGGCCCGCCGTCGCAGCAGCACCACAGCTCCTCGGCCGCGCCGGGCTCCGACCGCAGGATGGTGAGGCCGGCGTCAGGGAACGTCGAGGGCCGCTCGGCGGACCGTCCCTCGACGGGGATCACGCGTCCGACCAACGCACCCAGGAGGGCTCGCTGCGCGTCGCGCCGGGCTGCGGGCCACCAGGCCAGGCGCCCGAAGAGGGCCTCCCCCACCGCCAGGAGAGACAGCCACCGGTTGGCGTCCGGATCGGCGACGACGAGACCCCGTCCGTCGTCGCCGTCACCGGTCCGCGGACCCTCCCCGTTTCGGTCGAGGACGGCCGCGACGACGTCGAGCATGCGGCACAGGAGTGCCCAGAGGTGGTCCGGGACCCGGAGGCCGGCCGCGTCGGCCTCCGCCAACGACACCAGTCCGAGCTCGCAGACCAACCCGTGGTAGTCGAACGCCTGCTCGCGATCGAGGCCGTCACCAAAGGTGTTGCGCTCGAGCTCCCTACCCAGTCGAGACAAGGACTGCACCTGCCAGCCGCGGCTCTCGCGGAACCACGGGAAGGCGCAGCTCGCCGTGAGGAGCCCGGCGGCCTCGGCGACCGCGTGGTTGTTGGCGGACGACCCACGGCTCTGGAACGCCGCGAGGTACCGCTGATGCCAGTAGAGCTGTCCCGCGAAGGTCTCGTCCTCCTCGAAGAGCGCCGCCGCGCCTTCCCAGCCGTCGAGGAGACGCCGGATCCACACGAAGCTCATCAGACGGATCCCGACCTCGATCCCGCTCGTCCAGTTGACCCCGAACGCAACGGGGTTCGCGGCCCACCACGAGCGGAGGTGACGGTCCACCATCGCCGCGTAGCGGTCATCCTTCGTGCACTGCCACGCACATGCGAGCACCGTGAGGTGCTGAAGCCGGGACAGCTCCCACACCTGCTTCACGTTGCGCCCCGGCGACCGGTAGTCGACGCGCCAGGCCGTCCGCTCGCCCCCGAACCGCAGGCCGCTCACGGGATCGAGGTGCCATGTCGGGTCGGCCATGTCGTGACGCCGCGCTCCAAGCACCTCGCCAGACCCGCCGATCAGCTCTTCCGCCGCCTTCACGAGCGCGGTCACCGGCTCCTCGCCCATGGCCGCCAGGTCGGCGCTCGGCGGAACACCCGGCGCGGGACGTCCGCGCCTGCCAGAGCCGGGCCACGCTCGTGCGGGCGCCTCGGACGGACGTCGCCAGGCCCACGCCTGCTGGCGAAGGCGGTCCTCGAGGCGCCAGGCCACTTCGGCCGGGGACATCTGCGCGAGGCGCCGCCCGTACCAGCCGAGCCGGGACCGCGCCGACGTGCCCTCGCTCACAGCGTGACGGGCCCGCCCGACTCGAGGCTTCGAGCCACGGCGATCGTCGCGGCCGTGGTCGCCGCGAGCGACGCGAGGGGGATCGGCATCGGCCCACCCGTGCGCACTGCATCGAAGAACGCGCGCAGCTCGCTCGCCTGGCCCTTGTCGACCGGTCCGCGCGCCCGCAGCGTCCGCCGCCGGCGGCCGTGCCAGAGGGCGCCCCGTGCGAAGTTGTCGAGTCGTCCCGTCCACCCTCCCGCGGAGATCTCGATCGTCTCCTTCGGATAGCGAGAGCTGCCGTTGGTCACGTAGTCGACCGTGCCGAGCGACCCGTCGTCGTAGCGGAGCGCGACGTGGAGGTCGCCCGCGCGGGTGTCCACGGCGCCGAGCGAGACGGGCCTGGCGTCGAGCCACCACGCGATCGTGTCGAGGAAGTGGCCGCCCTCGCCGGCGAACCGAGACCCCTCGAGCTCCTCGTTGCGGTACCACGAGTCGGCGGGAAGCGGTCCCGCGTTGACCATGTAGCGCACGACAGATCCGTCGGTCGCCGCGCCGAAGCGACGGCGCAGCTCGCCGAGGAGCGGAGCGAATCGACGGTTGAAGCCGACCATCAGCCGGTCGTTCCCACTCTCTTCGACCACTCCGAGGATGCGCTGGAGCTCCTCGGCGGTGAGGCAGAGCGGCTTCTCGACGAACGTCGTCTTGCCGGCGGCCAGGGCTCGACAAACGAGCTCGGCATGTGACTGGTGCCGGGTCACGACGAACACGGCGTCGACGTCGTCGTCCAGCACGGACTCCGGGTCGGTGGACACCGTCTGGAAGCCGAAGCGTCGCTGGGCATTGGCCGCCGAGAGGGAGGTGTTGGTCACGACACGTCGCAGGCAGACGTCGCCACGACGGGCGAGGTGCGGGAGGAGCATCGCGGTGGCGTAGTTGCCTGCGCCGAGGAACCCGACGCGCACGGCGTCCCTCTCCCGGCCGACCGGCGCTTTGCCCGTCGCCACGCTGAACGACCAGGACGCCGGCGGCGGCGACAAGACCGCAGGCCGTGGGTACTCGAAGAGGAACCCGACCCCGGGGAGGTCGCCGGCGCGGAGCTTGGCGTAGACGCGCTCTGCATCCGCGAGCGGGAACGTCCCGGACACGAGCAGGTCCACGGGAACTGCGTCGTGCGCGAGGAGGTCGACGAAGCAGGCCAGGTTGCGACGCTCGGTCCACCGGACGTACCCCGCCGGGTAGTCGGCCCCACCGAGCTCGTAGGACTCGTCGTAGCGTCCGGGGCCGTACGAGCGCGAGAACCGGACGTCCAGTTCCTTCTCGTAGTAGGCGTTCCAGGGCAGGTCGAGCTTCAACTTGCCGATGTCGACCACCCGCGCCCGGTCACGAGCCAGACGCGCCGCCGCCTCGACGGGTCCGTTGGACGCGCCGCCGGCGACCAGGAAGACGTGATCGGCTCCAAGGCCCGCGGTCAGCTCGGCGAGCTTGCGCTCGAGCCGGTCGATCCCGTCGTCGTCCGGCACGCAGCATGCGAGTGCGCCGGCCTTCTCCGCGAGTCGGCACCGCTCGGCGAGCACGTCGAGCCCGACGACCCGTGCGCCTGCCGCGACGAGCAGCTGGACCGTCAGCTGGCCCACCAGGCCGAGCCCGACGACGCACGCGGTGTCCCCGAGCTGGACCTCGGCGCGGCGGATCCCGTGCATGGCGATCGCGCCGACGGTCGCGAACGCGGCGTGCGCAGCATCGACACCGTCGGGCACCGCGACGCACAGGTTGCGCGGGACCCAGTTGATCTCGGCATGCAGCGCGTACTCGTTGCCGGCGCACGCCACGAGCTGGCCGACCGAGAATTCCTCGGCGCCGTGGCCCACCTCGACCACCACCCCGGAGAGCGAGTACCCGAGCGGCGTGTAGGAGTCCAGCCGCGCCATCGCCTTGGCGTAGGTCGCCCGGAGCCCCTGCTGCGCGGCGGTGTCCAGCAGCTTCTTCACTTGATCGGGGCGCGACCGGGCCTTGCCGAGCAGCGACATGCTCGCCTCGGTGACCTTCATCATCTCGGTGCCCGTCGAAATGAGCGAGAACAGCGAGCGCACGAGCACCCCGCCGGGACGGCACGCCGGCGGGGGCACGTCGAGCACCCGGAGGTCTCCCGTCTTGTAGTTCTGTGCGACCTGCTGCACCGGTGCTCCTCGCTCTGTGCGTCTCTCGCCGGCTCAGACCGCGACGCCGCTCGCGCGCGCCTGCCGGCACCACTCCTCGAGGGTGAGGAGCTGCCAGATCTGCTTCGCCCGATCCGCCTTGCCTGCCCGATCCTCGGCCACCAGGCGTTCGAGGGGGCCGCGTCGAATGAAGCCGCTCTCCACGAGCGTTCCCGACAGGAGCTCGTCGTCGACCATCTCCCGCAGGTCGCGCGAGACCCATGCGCGAAGCGGCGCGCCGAAGGACGCCTTCGGGCGATCGACCACTTCCCGTGGCAGCCACGCCGCGGCGGCTCTCTTGAGCGCGACCTTCGTCGTGGCACCGTGGATCTTTGTCCGCGAAGGCAGCGCGAAGGCCGCTGCGGCGACCAGGGGGTCGACGAAGGGCACCCGAACCTCCACCGACGTGGCCATGCTCGCCCGGTCGGTGTAGGCAAGGTTCAGCCCCGGGAGGAAGAGTCGGGTGTCCGCGAGCGTCATGCGCCCGATCGGGTCGTCGAAGGGGCTGTCGGCGTAGACGGCATCGTGCTCGTCAACGATGTCCGCGACATGACCGGCCAGGTCAGGACTGACGAGGTCGCACAGCGTGGCTGTGTCGTACAGCGAGTAGCTCCGCAAGAACGCGGCCTGCTCGGGCAGGTCGGCGAACTCCAAGAACCGCTTCCCCCACCTGATCCGACGCAAGCCGCGGTCGCCCACGACGACGGGGAGGAGGTCGGTGCCGCGCCGGACCACCCGGCGCAGCGACGCCGGCAAGCGCCGGTAGCGTGCGGCGAACAGGCATGCCAGATGCTTCCGGTACCCGCCGAAGAGCTCGTCCGCACCCATGCCCGAAAGGATCACCTTCACCCCCGCGCGTCGTGCCTCCTCGCACATGAGCAACGTGTTGATCGCGGCCGGGTCGCCGACCGGCTCGTCGAGCACGTCGACAATGCGCGGGAGAAGGCGGGCGATGTCCGGGGACGCCTCGATCTCGTGGAGCTCGATGCCGTAACGTGCCGCGACCTTCCGGGCGTACACCGCGTCGTCCGGCATCGCCTCGACGCGCTGGTCGCGGCTCCGGAAGGTGATCGTGTAGGCGTCGAGCGACGGGTTGAGGCGCTTGGCGAGCACGGTCACGATGCTGGAGTCGAGCCCGCCGCTGAGAAAGCTCGAAACCGGCACGTCCGCCACGAGGTGGCAGGCGACCGACGCCTCGATCGTCGTCGCGAGGTCGGGGCGAGGGCCGCTCGCCGCGTCGCCGGCAGCCTGCGCGGCGGACCAGTAGATGCGAACGACATGGTGGCCGTCGGGGAAGAACTCGGCGTAGCTCCCGGGGGGTAGCTTGCGTACGTCCTTCACGGCGCAGCGCGCGGGCGGGACCCAGTAGAAGAGCATCGAGGCGACGAGGGCGGCGGGATCGGCCTCGAGCTCGTCGCCGAGGGCGGTCACGATCGCTTTCAGCTCCGAGCCGAACACCACCCCGTCTTTACGCGGAAGGTAGTGCAGGGGCTTGATCCCGAGCGGATCCCGCGCCAGCACGAGGCGGCCCGTGTGCTCGTCGAAGAGGCTGAAGGCGAACATGCCGCGGAACCGAGCCAACGCGGGCGGGCCCCAGTGGCGCCACGCTTCGAGCACGACCTCGGTGTCCGACGCCGTGCGGAACCTCACGCCCCGTGCGGCGAGCTCGGCACGCAGTGTCCGGTAGTTGTACAGCTCGCCGTTGTAGCTCAGGGTGAGCCCGTCACGGCTGAGCGGCTGGTGGCCCCCTTCGCTCAAGTCGATGATCGACAGGCGGCGGTGCGCGAGCTGGCAGGAAACCTGACCTCGCTGGAAGCGGAAGATCCCTGCGTCGTCCGGACCACGGTGGGCAAGTCGCGCGCTCATCGGCTCGATCAGCGCGTCCCCGTCGACCTGCTGGTAGCAGCCTGCGATTCCGCACACGTCAGCTCGCCGCCCGGGTGGGAGCCAGCGTCCCGGCGACCTCGGGGCGGCGCGGGTACTCCGTCAACACGTCGTAGACCCCCACGTAGCGCGGCGCCTGGTGCGACCAGGCGAGCACGTCCACCACCCGACGGCGCCCCTGCGCGCCCATGCGGCGTCGGCGCGGCTTGTCGTCGAGCAGGCCGCCGATCTCTCGCGCGAAGGCGCGGACATCGTTGGGCGTCACGTACACTGCGGCGTCGGCGGCGGAGATCCTCGTCTCGTGCAGATCGAACGAGACGACCGGAAGGCCGTAGGACATGTACTCCATCGTCTTGTTCATGGTCGACAGGTCGTTGAGCGGATTCTTCGGGTCGGGGCAGAGCCCGACGTCCGCCGTCGAGAGCAGGTCGGCCACGTCGTCGTCGGGCAAGCGCCCGGGAAAGTCGACGAAGTCCGCGAGCCCGAGGCGGTCCCGCAGCGCGACGAGCTCGTCGAAGGCCTCCCCTGCACCGACGAAGGAGAACGACACGTCGGTCCGCCCCAAGGTGTTGACGAGGTGGTCTGCCGCCAGGACCGCGAGGTCCACGCCGTCCTGGACCCCCATCACGCCGAGGTAGACGCACAGGTGACGGCGCCCCCGCCGAAGCTCGGCGCGCGCTGCGCGCGGGGCCATTCTCCGCGCGTCGGGACCCGTCCGGACAACCGTCACGTCGTCGGGCCGGTTCCCACCGCGTGCCATGGCGATCTCCCGGTAGGAGTCGTTGGTGGAGATCACGTGGTGCGCGGTCCGGAACGTACAGCGCTCGAGCAGCAGCAGACCACGGTAGGGCAGGGACCGATCCCCGCCGAACTTGGAAAGGTAGAGCTCGGGGCACAGGTCGTGATGGTCGAAGACGAACTTCACGCCGAAGGGACGCAGTGCCAATGCGAGCGGCCAGAAGATGTCCGGCGGGTTGCAGGCCTGGAGGACGTCGAACCGCCTGCGCACACGCGCCTTCACGACGAGGCGCGCGGTGGCAAAGAACGAGTAGAGGTACTCCCTGACGAACGCCACCCTTCCGGTGCCGGTCCTGGGAGGTCGGTACTTGTACAGGGTCACCCCGTCGATCTCCTCCTCCGCGGGATCCCCCGGTCCGCGGGGGCAGACGACCGAGACCTTGTAGCCCGCGGCCGTCAAGGCCCTGCACTCGAGCCAGACGCGGCGGTCGAAGGGGACGGGAAGGTTCTGGACGACGATCAGGACGGCCGGTGCCCGGATCGGCGTGGGGGCCGTCCCCGTGCCTACCACGCCACCCCCTCGTAGCACTCGAGGACTTCGACGCCCTCCCCGAGCCGCCCGTGCAGGTCGATGATCAACGGAGGGGGCATCTGGACCAGCGCGCTCACGATCGAGCGGTCGTTGTTCGCCACGACGGCGAGGTCGGCGCCGTCAAGCGCGCTCCTCGGGTCGGGCTGCATGTTCCGCTGCACGTGCGGAAGCTTCGACAGCAGATGGCGGCGATTGGCGCCGACCAGTTTCGCCGGGTCGATGATGGGGTCGAAGATCCGGACGTCGAAGCCCTTGCCGATGAGGGTCTCGGCGAGGTCGACGTACGGGCTCTCGCGCAGGTCGTCGCTGCCCATCTTGAAGCTGAGCCCGAGGAGGGCTACCCGGTGGACGTCGGCCGCCACGACGCGGTCGACGACGTCGTCCACCGACAGCTCGTTGGTCGCCAGCACGCCCGAGAGGAGCGGCAGGTCGACGGAGTTCACCCGGGCCAGGTAGAGCAGGGCCCGAAGGTCCTTCGGAAGGCAGGACCCGCCGAAGGCGAAACCCGGCTGGAGGTAGCTCGGCGAGATGTTGAGCTTCGAGTCCAAGCAGAACAGACGCATCACCTCTCGGGAGTCCACCTCGAAGACCCGGAGGAGCCTCCCGAGCTCGTTGGCGAACGAGACCTTCACGGCGTGGAAGGCGTTGCATGCGTACTTGAGGCTCTCGGCGACCCGGGGGGGCACCACCTCGACGGGCGACGTCAAGAACCACAGGAGGGCTCGCATCGTGTCGGCGACGTGGGGGTGGTGCGTGCCCACAACCGTGAAGGGCGCGTCGCAGAAGTCGACAAGCGCTGATCCTTCCCGCAGGAACTCGGGGCACATGCCGGCCCGCACGTCCACCCGGCATCGGGCGAGCCGGTCCTCGAGCCGGGGGGTCACGATCTCGTCCACCGTTCCCGGCGGCACCGTGCTCCGGATCACGACCGCGTGGCGGTTCTCGGGAGTCGGCGTTCCGGACGCCAGCGTCTCTGCGATGTCGACGACGACCCGCTCGACGTACGACAGGTCGGTGCTGCCCCGGGATGACGACGGGGTGCCGACGCAGACGAGGGAGAGCTCGGCGCCGTCGAGCGCCTGGGCCGCATCGCAGCTCGCGTGGAGGTGCCCGCTCAGGACCCCGGCGCGCACCAGACCGTCGATGCCGGGCTCGAACACCGGGCTCTTCCCGCTCGCGACGAGCCTCACCTTTGTCGGATCGACGTCGACTCCCCAGACCTCGTGGCCGTTCGACGCCAAGGCTGCCGCGGTCACGGTCCCGACGTAGCCGAGACCGAACACCGCCACCTTCATGATCGCTCCCTGTTCTGCGGTCTCGCCTCTCGAAGGACGGAGCCGCTCAGCCGGCCGCAGATACACGCAGGTACCTGCCGCAGCTGCCGCGTCGGTAGGGCCGGCAGTCCTTGGTCACCAGATCAACAGGGTCTCGGGATCGGCCTCGTGGTCGACGACCGCCACGATCCGTCCTTCCTCCAAGGAGCGGACCACGTGCGCCCACCCACCCTCGGAACGCTCGAGGGCGCCGTGGTCGACCAGTTCTGGGACCAGTTCTGGGATCAGGTCGGGGGGGAGGTCGGGGGCAAGTTCGAGGGCACCCACCCAGTCGCCAGCGGGGCGCACCACGGGGGAGCGGCGCAGCCGGGTGCGGACGGCCGGCGACAGCGATGTGAGCAGGTCGTAGTCCGCATCACGAAGGGCGGCCCGGAATTCTCCCCAGAACATCACGACGCCCACCCAACTCGCGGCAGCCATGCCCAGCACGGCCCCGACCGCGCCGCTGGTGGCCGCTCCCACGAGCGCCCCGACGACAGTCAGGCTGGAGGACACCACCATCGCCCGCATGCTGCGGCGCGCCACCCCCAACGCGTGCAGGCCGAGGCTGGCTCCGGCCGCGACGCAGCCACCGACAACCTGGATCGCGAACGGCAGGATGAGCGGATAGGTCGGGCGCCAAAGCGAGCCGATGAGCAGGTGACCGAGCCCCATCGGCATGCCGATCAGGAGCACTGCCGCACAACCCACCGCCACGAGAGACAGCCCCGCAGCGGTGAGCAGGCACGCCCGGGCGAGCCGACGCAGCGACTCCCGCCTGATCCTGACCGCCTCGGGGAGCAGGACCAGGCCCATCGCGAAGTAGACGACCATGACCGGCCCCATCAGGGTGCTGGCGGCCTGCACGTAGCCGAGCGCCGCGAGCCCCAGGAGCAGGCTGATCCCGTAGCTGCGCATCTGGGTCGCCACGCTGTTGTACGCGCCTTCGAGCAGATAGCGCGGCCCGAGGTCGCGATGGTGGAACAGCCACTTCCGCCAGTGCCAGAACTTCGGCACGACCCTTGCCTGCAGCGGTCCCACCGCGGCCGCGACCCCGGCTGAGGCACCCCAGGCGAAGACGCACCAAAAGACGCTCTGCTCACCGGCCAGCCGCAGGAGGAGGAGAACGGGCAGCAGGACCGACGCCCAGACCGTGTCGTTGAGAAGCGCCTGCTTCCCCCGGCCGGCGGCGAAGAAGGCGAACCGCCAGCTGTCCTGCAGGAGCAGTGCCGGCAGCGTCAGCCCGAGGGCGAGAAACGCCAGCCTCGTGTTCCCATCGAGGAACACCGCGGCCAGGCACGCGCACGCGCCGGCCGCACAGCCCACCACCGCCGAGGTGCCCGTGCAGTCGCCCACCGCCGCACGCCAGGTCGTCTCGTCCAGTGCGCTGAACCGCACCAGCAGCGGGTCGGTGGTCAGCCCCCGTGAGGCGTTCAGCGCGATCCCGTAGGTCACGTACGCGAGCGTGAAGGCACCGAACACCACCGCGCCGAGCTCTCTTGCGATGTACAGGGACATCGCGAAGTTCGTGATGCTCGACACGGCCTGGTCTGCGACACCCCAGCCAAGGCGGCGATGGATCTGTGCGACGATCCGCCAGACCGACGGACGCTCCCGACGCAAAGCCGGCGACGCCGCACGCTGGTCCTGGGCACCGACGCTCATCGACGCAGCCAGGCCCCACCCTCGCCCATGCCCGCCGAGGCTGTTGGCACGGGCGCGCTGGGACGAAGGGCCCTCATCGAATCGGTGCTCCCTTCTCCGAGCCCTGGTGGGACGGTGGACGTCGGAGGACGTCGGACGGTGAACCTGGCTCGTCCCCTACGAGCGGGGCGATCGTCCTCTTGATACATCGATTGATACATCGCACGAATCTCGGTACTGACTGGCCCTGTGCCCCCCCTTCCGCCGAGAGCCCGCTGGACCGACAGCGGCGATCTCCGGGTTAGCGACGCGGCAGCGAGCAGACGAAGAAGTACTCCACGGCCAAGAGTCGACTCAGGACCGGGACGTTCCACGGGACCAGTGCGTTGGCTGCCTTGACGATGGGACGGTTCGGCTGGGTCGGGTTCCAGTTGTGGCACACAGGGAAGGTGCGCTCCACCGCGAAGTGACGCTCGAGGCTCATCCGAAACGCTGCAAGCGGCTGGACGTTGCTGTACGAGGCACAGATGTTCGGATTTCGGTGGCCGAAGTTGACGTAGGAGGTCACGAAGCTCCCCGTCGGCTTCAGGAGTTGCACGATCTCCTCGAACTTCCGTTCCTGCACTCCGCCCAGGTACTCGAAGAGGCCTTGCGCCACGATGATGTCGAAATGCAGGTCGTCGAAGGCGATCGGCTCTTCGACAATGTCCACCTCCCGAAGGTAGGGCGCTGGTTCGTGGATCGCGAGATCGATTCCGTGGTACCGGATCGAGTCCGGCAAGAACCGCTTCAGCGTTGCAGGACCGCACCCGACGTCGAGGAGTGTGCAGCCCCGGCCGGCGGCAATCTGCCTGGCGAGCCTTGCGGCCCGGACGAGTCGGTAGTGGGGCACCCGGTACCTCAGGTTCTCGACAGCCCAGAAGTCTCGCTTCAGCAGCCTCCCGTTGGGTGACGCCGGCACGTTGGCCATGGGGATCGACCCGTCGACGGCCCCGTTCGCGAGGACAGGGTCACGGGGTCCCGTTGCGTCGTGCGTCGTCGTCATCTCCGCGTCCCACGCCTGACACCAACCGGCACCGGGTTCCGTGGCGTCGCCGCCAGGGGCAATCCGGTGCCGGCGAGCACGCGAACTGGCACCTCGGAGCGAAGGGCGGCTTGCCCGACCGGGAAGACGACCTCCGACAGCTCCGCGAACTGGTCTGCGAGGAGACGGTTCTTCTCTGCGTTTCGTTGCCCCAAGACCTGGCGCAGCTCCTCGGATCGGCGCTCCAGATCGAGGAATTGGTCAGCCAGTGCTCCGGCTTCCAGCGAGGCGACCGGTTGACAGAACTCGGCCATCCCCATGTCTTCCATGAGGGCATCGTGCTTCGCGGAGTATCCGATCGCCAGCACGGGCCTGCCGAGCTTCAAGGCGCACAGAACGCTGTGGTACCGGATGGCGACGACGGTCGCGGCTTTCGACATGACCTGCGCCAGGTCGGTGAACGAGGTAACCGTCTCGTGTGCGACCTGAGAAGCATCGGCGTCCGGTCGACTGGAACGAAGGTCCTCCATGACCTCCACCGCGACTGCGTCGTCCGACCCGTTCGTATCGCCGACGATCAGGCGCACCCGGTACCCGCTGTCCACGAGCCACCGGATGAAGCACTTCATCTCGGCGACGTACGAGGCATAGATCGCATCTCCCTCCTGACGCTCGTCCTCGCTACCGTGGTAAGCCATCACGCCCACCGCGACGCTGCGTTCGTCGCCAGGGCCCGTGCACGGAGTCGGCAAGGAGAACGCCAGATCCGGGTAGACGTGGTCGTTGGTGACATCGAGACCCCGTTCGCGGAGAGACTCCCTGGCACCCACATCCCGGTAGGAGCGATACGTCGACAGCCGGACGACCGAGTCGTACAGCCACCGCGTGCGACGCTGGCTCACCTTCCCAGCGCCGACGGCCACCAACGCAGTTCGCACCCCGAAGACCCTGCAAGCTGCGAAGATCAGGAACATCGAGAAGGGGAACGCCCTCGGGACCACCGG
>Ga0307373_10003500_pt1 | contig 27331 bp, 27 predicted proteins | sample OX2MG_FD_202534 | JGI IMG/M metagenome (GOLD analysis project Ga0307373, IMG submission 202534) | Soil microbial communities from Risofladan, Vaasa, Finland - OX-2 | ecosystem: Environmental > Terrestrial > Soil > Coastal area > Acid sulfate soil | place: Finland: Risofladan, Vaasa | collected...
ACACGCGGGACTCACCCATGCCCGCAGGCCGGCAACGCCGCCACGAAAACAGACTCAAGAACAGATAAAGAACACAAGAGGCGATACATGCCAGAGAGCCCCAAACACCTAAAGTCCCTGGTGTTGCCCGGAGCCCCCGATCTGCGCGGCGAGCACAGCATCGCAGTGCTCTTGCTCTCGCGCGCATATGAGGGTGATATCGGTGGTCAGGGAGTTTCATGCAGTCCCGGCATTCGGAGCTTCGGGCAGATGCTGACTTCCCAGGCAGTTCGTCAACCGACTCGATCAGGCCAGCGTCTTACACCGGCCCATGCTTGCACACAGTAGCCCACACTGGGTCCGTACCGGGAGAAGGTCCATGGATATCGAGTCCAACATCAAGCTCTTTAGCGGCGACCGGCAGCCCGAGCGGCGGTTCGCGTCGTTCGACTACTGCTTCAACTACTTTCAGTCCTTCTGGGAGAGCGGCAACGTAGCTGACATCGCCGCTGCGGAGAACATGCTCCTGTCCTGCTTGCACCTCGGGTTCTATCTCGCTAGCTGGGGGATGTTCCGCGGATCGTCGGGTCTGCGCGGCCGGAGCCTCAAGCAATTCGAGCCGTTGGTGGAGCTGATTGCCGGCACGCCCAGTGATGTCTGGGTGATCGATGCGCACTGCTATTCGGAGGAGACATGTCACAGGCTCGTCAGCATTGCTAACGCCATCGAGGAAGCGCTGCACTACCCCGATGGCGCCTGGCCGACCAGGACTCTGGCGACGAAGATCATGCTGGGGGTCTTCGGCAACGTGCCGGCGTTCGACAGCCGTGTGGTGGCGGGTCTCCGCAAAACGAGGCTCACCGGAAAGTTCGGCTTCCGCGCGTTGCGGGACATCGGCCGTTTTTACGATGATCATCGTGAGGTGATCGAGCAGTTCAGGGAGTGCACACTTGACTTCGCGACAGGCCAGCCGACGGAGCGCCACTATACACGGGCCAAAGTGATCGATGAGGTCTTCTACATCGAGGGCCGAGGCGGCGTCAGTGCACTCTGATCGAACCAGGGATGCGGCTCGGGCAGTGCCCGCCCGGTCTGCGGCAGGAAACGGGCACTGATACCGAGCCTGGAACATCACGGGATCTTCGCGTGGCGGCCGACAGCCGCCACGCGGAGGTCCGGGCGCCGTGTGGGACAGCGGGAGTTCCAGGGCACCATCACCGATGGTGATCGGAACAGCGATCGCGAACCGCCGTTCGGGGCGACTGAGGAGTCCTCGACGATCACCAGTCGAGGCGCTCAGGTCAGGGCGATCTGGGACCCCCAGGTGTCCCGTAAAGCGACGAGACTGCAATGGGAAGGGCCGTCGGGTTGGCACCACGGTCATTCAGCGGGCGGGCAACCGGCCCAGCCAGGCAGGGACGGCAGTGTGCCGGCCGATGGCGCAACTGCCCGCCACTCACAGTGCGGCGTGCAGCTTCCCAGCGAATTCGTAGTCGTGCTGCCAGCTGGTCCCAGACGGTGCCAGGATCACTCGCTCGGTACCGGCAGCGGCGTACGCGGAAAGCTGTAGTGCGGCTCTCCTTGGATCGGTGTCCAGCGCCGGGCCCACAACGGTCGGGCGCGGCACTGGCCGGCCGCGCTGAGCAGCAAGCTCGCCCAGCACGGCGAGGCCTGCGGCCACATCCTCGGGCGGCAGGCCGATGGACATCCAGCCGTCGCCGTATGCGGCGGCGCGGCGCAGCGCCTTGTTCCCGTTACCCGCCACCAGCACCGAAGGCATGACTGAGCCGGGAGCAAGCGTCACTTCCGGCCCGTCGTCGAGCACGGTCGCCTGCCCAGTGACAAGCGCGGGAAGCACCCGCAGCGCCTCGTCTGTTAGCGGGCCGCGGTTCTCGTACGGCACACCCGCCGCGCGCCATCCGATGTCTCCGTGCGCAGGGTTGCCAGTGCCCACGCCCAGCACGATCCGGTCACCGGACACATACTGCAGGGTGCTGATCTGCTTCGCTGCCCAGGCCACCGGCCGGAGAGCCAGCAGCATCACACCGAAACCGATCGTGATCCGATCGGTCACCGCCGCCGCGGTAGCCAGCACCACGGTGCTGTCCAGCATGGGTGCGCTCGCTACCAGGTGGTCCGTGGACCAGACCGAATCGAGCCCCATCTCCTCCGCAAGCCGCGCGCTCGCGCGGACATCTCCCAGGATCGGCTGCCCCGGGTCCGGCGTGGAGGTCGGCAGGAGCACACCTATCTTGATCGTCATGTCACCTGCCAACCCGCGTTCTCACTGGCCTGTTCCCCGCCCCAACGGAGCACCCCCATTACCCACGTCCGCGAAAGAAAACGCTGCTCGCCGACGCGATCGCCGGCCACGACACCCGGGCCCCAGCCGAGCGCGGGAACTTCAGCAACTGAACGCTGGGCCTGCCCCAGGCGCTTTTCCGCCCGGCCGCCAGTTACTCCACGCGGCCTGCGCCAACTGCGGAGCCATACCCGCGCAGAACTGGCCGACATGAGCTGACAACCCCAGGCCGCTCAGCCGGATGGCCACCATGCCGAATCGGCGTTCGGTGTGCCGTGCCTATGGCAGACGATGCCGATCCGCTGATCGTCATGGGCTGGCCAGATATGCAGACCAGCGGATAAGTATGCGAGGCTACAACATCCCCTATTCGGCATGTGAGTGAGTCTCAGCACGGGTCTGGCCCGCCTTGATGCCAGCACCACCAGCCATGACGAGCCCATCTGTGCGGCGTCGGCTATCGGCATCAGCTCTTGGTCAGCGTGGCGGCAAGCGCGAGCGCTCAGCTGTTCTTGTCGGGCGAACTGCCTCGTGGCCTCCGGGGCTCTGAGCAAGAGTCAAGGCGGGGCTGTCTCGCGTGTCAGGGGATGGGGTCCATGATGCGGTCGTAGCTGCGGCGGGCTCGTGTGCTGCGGGCGCTGGCGCCGTAGCGGCGCAGCATCTACGGCGAGGTCCACCCGTTCAGCTCCATCAGGTCCCCCTCGGCCCCGCCCCGGTCCAGCCAGGTGTGGCTGAAATGATGACGGAACCGGTGCGGATACACGGCCACCCCGCACTGGCGGCCGCGGCGCAGATCTTCGCGGTCAGCTCATTGATCTGCGCGGTGCAGCAGTCGATGAGGCTGAGCATCATCGACAGCACGGCGGCGTGCTCTTCGGTCAGGAACGAGCAGTCCAGGGCTTCTTCCAGCCGGGCGATCTTGCCGCGCATCGTGCCGCAGGCCAGCTGGGCCAGCACTTTGGGGTTGCTTCCCCGGCGATGATCGCCTTCAGCATGGCCCGGCCGGAGACCCCGTGAATGTCAGAGATCACTGACGGCAGCTTCAGGTGCCCGTCTTCGAGCAGCTTTTCTGCGCGCTGCTTCCCGGCGGTGCGGGCCTGGGTGAGGTGGCGGCGGCAGCGGGTGCAGGTGCGCAGCCGGCGGATCGGCTCGGGCGGCACGAAACTGGAAGGCAGGCTCCCGCGCTCGGTGATCCGCGCGAGCCACACCGAGCCGGCCCAGTCTTCGGCCGCCCCGGCAGGGCCTTGACCTGCGCGGCGTGATACAGCTCGCAGTCAAGTCCCTGCGATTCCAGGACGAAATACACCGGTTTCCAGTAGTCGCCAGTGGCCTCCATCCCAGCCTTGGTCACGCCCCAGCTGCGCAGCCAGTCCGCCAGCGCCAGCAGCTCCCGGCGGGTGGTCCCGGACGAGCGGGTCTCCTGCTGGCGCCGGCCCGGCCGGGTGTCACTGGGAACCCGGATGGTGACCTCGATCCCGGCCTTGGCGATGTCGATCCCGGCGACCCGCTCCGCGAACAGCGGCTCGTCCTCTACGTCTTGCACCGGCAGCTCCTACGATGAGAAAGCGGTAACGGGCGTGGCCGCCCGCGGGAGCTGGAGGCAAGCGGAAATCTGGTCCGCGGGCTCGAAGCACCATGTAACAGCCCTTGAAAACAGCTCCCAGCGTCCAGACTGTGACCGTGAGAATCAGTCACCGTGAGCGGGCGTGGTTTAACGGCCCGTGGCGCTGGCGGGAACGGGCGTGGTCTGCGGGGTTTGGGTTTTAGGCGGCGGGGGTGATGGTGACGCTGAGGCCGGGGGCCTCGGGCTGGCGGACGTGGGTGCGGATCTTGCGGTCGCGGCTGGTCTTGCGCTCGTGCCAGCTGGAGCCGAGGCCGGTGAACCTGGCGCCGGGGCTGGCGAGGAGGTGCCAGGCGATCACGAGGATGGAACGGGCGACAGCGCATTTTGCCTTGTCCGGGCCCAGGCGCCGGGACAGGCGGCGGACCCGCTCGCCGGGGAAGGTGCCAGTGCGGGCGGCACCGGTGGCGGCCTGGGTGCAGTAGCCCTTGAGGTAGTCGTTGCCCTGTCCCTTCCGCGGCTTGCGGCTGCGGGGGCCGGACTGGCGGGTGACCGGGGAAAGGCCGGCCCAGGACACGAGGTGGGCGGCGGCAGGGAACCGGGCCATGTCCAGGCCTGTTTCCGCGATGATCGCGCGGGCCAGGCCCAGGCTGACGCCGGGGATCTCCGCCAGCCGCTCAGCTGCGGGCAGCACCGCCGCATCCGGGCCGGGACCGGCGCAGCGAATGCCGCCGGCGCTGACCCCCTGGGCGGCGGGGATGGCATCCAGGGCGGCCTGGATCTCATCCCCGGCGGCGGCGGCAGACCGGTCCAGGAAAGCGATGTGATCCAGGTGGACCCGGATCAGCATCCGGTGGTGACCGCCTGCGGTCATGCCCTCCAGCGCCCCGGCGATGGCGGCGCGGCCGCCCCTGACCCGGGGGTCAGCCAGGCCGGCCAGGGCCAGCGGGTCGCGCTCGCCGCCGGCGAGGGCTTGCAGGATCACGCGGGCCGTGACTGTCCCCGCCAGTGAGTGCACCGCGGATGACAGCTTGACCGCGGCTCCTTCCAGGAGCTTTTCCAGCCGTTGCCACTCCCGGGTGCGGTCACGGACGAGCTGCAGGCGGGTGCGGGTCAGGTCACGCAGCGCCCGGATCTCCGGCGGCGGCACGAACGAGGGGCGCAGCAGCCCCATCTCCGCCAGCCGGGCTATCCACCAGGCATCCAGCCGGCCGGTCTCCGGCCGCCCCGCCAGCTGCCGGGACTGGCGGGAGTTCACCAGCTGCACGTTAAGCCCGGCGCCCTCCAGCAGGCAGAACCATATCCTCCAGCAGCCGCTCGCCGATTCCATCACGACCAGCTCCACGCCGTCAGCGAGCAGCCGCGCGGCCAGCGCGAGGATCCCTGCTGCCCGCGCCGGGACCTCCTCCACCCGCGACGCCCGCCGCCCGCCCTCGCGAGCAGGGGGCAGCCGGGTGCATACATCTGCCTCGCCCCGGCGATGCCGATCCCCGCCACCCGCTCGTGACGCAGCTGATAGTCCTCATCCTCTACCAGCTGCGCCGGTATCTTCCGCGCTCTCGCGTGCCCTGCCCGGGCCTCCTATCATCAGAACCGGTAACCAGGCGGGCTGCCCGGGGACCCCGGTCAGCTGACTTACAGCCGCGGATCGTGACCGGCGTGCTCAATAGCGGCAAGAGATGACCCCCAGGTCAGGGTCCCGGCGCCAGGGTTTTACACGGGCTCTTGATCCCATAAGCCTCCGGCGTCACGGGCAGCCCGCGCCCATCGTCCTAGCCCCGCCCACCTCGCGGAGCACGGTCAGGAACAATCCCCTGGCCCGGCGCAGCCGGGCACATGCCATGCCCGGCGCATGCCCGCACCGCTAACGCCAGCGCACCACGCAGGGGCACTAACCCGCGCCAGGCAACACCCGCAGTGCCGCGCAAATTCTCAGGGCAGCGTGACCGCCCCCGGCGATCAGGGTTTTACTGACGGTGGCTGGATGGCCGTGATCGTCCGGGCGCCGGCCGGGGTGTTCTACCGTCACCAGTACGGCGGCATCACCTGCCGCCAGGGATCGGTCCAGGGTTACATGGTTCCGGTGTTCTCCCGACCGGCCTTCACGGCGCTGACCGGCCTGTTCGAGGTAACCCTCGGCGGAGCGGGCGCGCCGCCCCGGGCGTGGCCGCCGGATCCGCTGGCGATCATCCGCGACGCCGTCAGCGACGTCGCGATGTGTGCTCCGTCCATGCCGATTTCCCGGGCCGCGCTGTGTCCCTGGCGCTGGGCGAAGAACGCCTGGCCGGTGCCGACGAGGCGTGAATACCCGTCACATCGCCAGACGGCCCTGCGGTTCTGATCTGGCCCAATTCCGACTAGGCGTGCTTGATCAGGTCCAGCGGATATGGACCTTGTCCAGGAACAAGTCAAGAACCGCCCGGTCGCCTTGGACGCTTAGCGCGCCCCACTCCGGCCGAGACCACAGCGCGAGGTAAAGCTCGTCGGCGCGGCCGCGCAGCGTGCAATCGGGAACCTCGTCCCCGATCGCGGTCGTGCGCACAGTGTCCGGGCCGATCCTGACCAGCCAGTCCGCGGCGACGTCGTCGCACCGCACGCCGAAGGTGCGGGCCGGATCGGCCCGCAGTGGGCTAGAACGCCTGGTGATGAAGCAGGACAGCAGCTCATCGATGCCATCCGCCGCGAATCGCGCCGGATAGGCGGGTGCCTGCCGGCCGGCCGCGAGCTCGGCGTCGGCCCGGTGCATCGCGGTCTCATGCGCCTGCCGCCGGGCCCACATGGCCAGTGGCGAGGACGCCCTCAGGAACGTCCAGCACCGCACGTCCGGGCTGGCATTCTCCAGGGCGGCGATGAGACCCTGGTAACCGGTCTCGAACCAGTCGAGCAGGCCAGCGTCGTCCGGCCAGGTCCCTGCCACCTCATCGAGGTCTACCCGCCACGGCTCGGTCCTGGGGGTCGCCACGATCGTCGTGGCCCAGCGGTGCACGCCACCTTGGTGGCGCACGAGGTCGCGGACCACCCATTGCGGGCAGCTGGGCACGGGTGCCTCCAGGCCGGCCGCTGCGGCTGCTGCGCTCAGCAGCGGCGCGTCTCGCCGGATCGCCGCGATGTGCTCGGCCACTTCCATGATTGGAGATTATGACCGGCGGCGGCTTCGTGGGGGGTGTGGGCGGCTCGCCATTGGTCGAAGACGGCCCGGGCTTTCGCGGATAAGGCGGGTACGGCGGTCGTGGCGTTCCGGCTCCCACCGGATGCGGGCACGTTTCTCACGGCAGCTGCCCTGGCGGTGAGTCCAGCGCGCGGCCTCCCACTCGTCTCCCGTGAGTGACCCGCTAGCGCCCGGGCAGACGAAGAATCGTCCTGCGGGATTGCGGAAACGGCAGCATCGCCCCCCGTGTGAAGCCAGACCATGGGCGGCCCGACCGCGCCCAGATCATCCCGCTCTGGCGCCGTCCCAACGGTCATGCCGACGACCACGTTGTCATGCATATCGGCGGCTCGGCGAGCGTTCTCCCCAGCCCTCTCCGTTACACAGCGTGACGCCATCCATTGACGTGACCGCATGCCGACCCCTGACGCGGCACGGGGTGACTGGCGGGAAGTGGCCGCCGGGGCCCAAGTGGCCATCGATAGCGCGAGCAAGTGTTTCGACCTCGGCGGCCCGGATTCTGGCCGACCTGACGCTCCATATGTGGCATGTGCGTGCAGTCATGTACGGAGTCGGTGAAGCCGGGTACCCCGAGCTATTGGCGCAGAAGCGCAGGGGGAGCCGCACCGCGACCACGGCAGCACGTGTTCCTGCCCAGATAACTGGACATCGATCATCTGTCCTGAAATACAGACACCGACACGTTGCCCGTAAATCCAGGCAGTGATACGATGTCCGCAAATGGAGACATCGCATCCAGGCAGTGCGGATGACAAGCCGTTCCGGGTCTACACACCGGCCTCACTCGGAGCAGCCATCCGGCACTTCCGCCTGCGAAGCGGGCTCTCCCAGGCTGAGCTTGCCGAACGCGCCGGCCTCAACCGCACATACCTCTCGGATCTCGAACGGGGGAAGGAAACCGAGCAGGTCAGGCGGATCCTGCGGGTACTCAAGGAACTCGGGGTCAGGATGACGCTTGAGAGAGCGGACTGGTAGTGGCCGACGGACTTGCCGTCTGGCTGCACGGCGTCAGGGTCGCCGCCATCAGCCAGGAGCGCCGCCGGCTTCGGCTCGTGTACACCGAGGACGCGATCCGGCAATATGAGCTCGGTGTTCCGCTCCTGTCTTTGCCGCTTCCGCTGACCGCCCAGCGGTATCCGCACGGCATAGTCCGCGCGTTCCTGGACGGCCTGCTGCCGGAGGGGGACGCGCGACAGGCGATCGCGCGAGATTTCGGCGTAAGCACGGACGACACGTATGGGCTGATCCGGGCCGTCGGGCGGGACTGCGCGGGCGCGCTCGTGATACAGCCTGATGATGAGCCTGCCCCGCCGCAGCCCACGACGCTGACCGCTGAGCCGCTGACAGACGCTCAGATCGCCGACCTCGTGGCGAACCTGCGCAGCGCGCCACTAGGCGCGGGCGGACGAGTGAGGATCTCGCTGGCAGGCGTTCAGGAGAAACTGCTGCTCACCCGGATGCCCGACGGTAAATGGGGCCGGCCTGTGGACGGCACGCCCTCGACGCACATCCTCAAGCCGGAGATCGCCACACTCCCGAACACCGTCGAGAACGAAGCGTTCTGCATGCGCCTCGCGAAACACCTCGGCCTTTCAGCCGCCAGCGTAGAAACCACGCTGGTCAATGGCCGCAAGCTGATCATCGTCCAGCGCTACGACCGGCATATTCACCACGACGGTTCGGTTCAGCGCCTCCATCAGGAAGACTTCTGCCAGGCGACCGGCGTCCTGCCAGACAAGAAGTACCAAGAGGACGGCGGACCATCGCTAACGCGTATCGCTGGGATCCTCCAGGCCGTAGCGCCCGCTACCGACGTTGAGGCACTACTGAGAGCCGTCGTGCTCAACGTCCTGATCGGCAACGGAGACGCCCACGCCAAGAATTTCTCGCTGCTGCACCACCCGTCCGGTGCGCTGGGACTCGCGCCACTCTATGACCTGATGTCAACGCTCTACTACGGCGACGAACGTCTTGCAATGTACATCGACAGCGTCCAGCGCACACGCCGGGTGACAGCTGATCGCATCCTCAGCGAAGCGGCACGCTGGGGCCTCACGAGGCGACGCGCCTCGCAGATCATCGCCGACATCATCGACCGCACACCAGACGCCGTTGCGTTGGCAATAGCTGAGACACCATCACTACCAGCGGAGATTCCGGCAATCATCGACGGTCAGCTAGCGCAGGTAAGGAGTGCGTTCAGCGGAATACCTACCGCGTGAGACGCGGCGGGGCCAGCCAGCCACGGCCGTGCCCGCGGGCACGCGCCCGTTCCCGCGGGCACGCGCCCGTTCCCCTGGGTGCGGGACATTCTGGCCCGGTCCCCCGCAGGCGCGCTGATAATGCGCTGAGGCCGGCGGTTGCCATGCTGGGGTAAATGGTTGACAGGCGCGAGCGGCCTTGTATCCTGGCGGCATGATTTCCCCGATCCGGGGAGATTTCCCGCGTTTGCGTGTTCAAGTCCCCCCTCGGACACACTATTTGTACATATCCGGCCGATTTCGGGCATGACAGAACGTCACCCGAGCCCAGGCTCACGCCCGTGCCGGGCGCTCAGCCCGCTGACCTGCGTTCCTCCTTACCTCCCGGCGTTCTTCGGTCCGTGGGCGCGGAGCCCCCAGGGTGTTAGCTTGCGAGGCCGATGATGGCTGTCACGGCTTCGGTGGTGTCTGCCTGCAGGGTTTCCGACCGCGGGTCGTAGGTAAGGGTGACCTGGCTGGAACGCAGGTATCTGATCGCCTTTGCGTCGCTGACTGGCGTTGTGACGTCGGTTCCCTGCCGGGTGCGGCGCCTTTTCCGCCCGGCGGGGGTTTCCGTGCCGGCTAGGCGGATGAACAGGGCGGGCAGGTGCGGCAGGATGTGATCCTCGCGGATGTAGAGGTTCTTCGGCCGGGCGGGGTCCGGCGTGCTGGTGCTGGAATATCCGTGGCGGCACCGGTAAGCCGCCCGGCTGTTCGCCCAGCAGGACTCGAGCCGGCGCCCGCAGATCCCGCAGCGCAGCAGCCCGGCCAGCCGGTAGCGCCTTCCGGTGTCCGTGTTCTCGCGTGCGGCGCGGATGCCCTGCACGGCGATGAAATCCTCCTCGCTGACCAGCGCCGGGTGCGATGGGCGGGCGGAGATGACCCAGCCCTCGGGCAGGCCCCACCGCTGCACCTGCCGGTGCCCGAGCCCGGTGTTCGCCGGATCAATCAGGTCCATGGCCGTAGGCTGCCGGTTCCATACCTGACGGCCGGTGTAGCGCGGGTTGGCCAGGATCGCCCGCACCGTGGTCAGCATCCACGCCTGCCCGCTGCGGTGAGCGTTGCGCTCCGGGTCAGCCGCCGACGGGCACGGGATGCCCGCGTCGTTCAGAGCCCGGGTGATCCGCGCGATGCTGTGCCCGGCCAGTCGCTGCGCGAAGATCCACCTCACGGCCGGGGCGGTGTCCGGATCGGTTTCCAGCCGGCGGGCCCGCCGTCCCCATGCGGCGTGCGCCCGGTTCGGGTGCGGGCCCGCATCCGCCAGCCGGTACCCATACGGCGGTCGGCCACCCAGGTACCGGCCCTGCTCGCGGGTCTGGGCCGCCATCGCGGTGCGGACCCGGATCCGGGTCCGGGTAATCTCCCGCTTCGACTGGATCCCCAGCCCGATCATCATCGCCTCGTGCCCTTCGGCCTGGAAGTCGACCAGGCCGCCGGCCTCCGGCATCCACAGTTGCACGCCGTAATGCTCGAACAGCGGCGCCATCAGGGCGTACTGGCTGCCATAGAACGCCCGCTCGTATTCCCCCACCACGATCGCGTCGAATGCGCGATCCGGGTCGGCCATCGCCGCCACCAGCGCGGCGGCCTGAGGCCGCCGCGCCCAGGGCAGCACCCGGCTCTGGCCGATGTCGAAGAACCCGGCCACGATCCGCCCGTGCCCGGCGACCAGCGCATCTGCCAGGTCATGTTGCCGCGCCCGGGATGTGACCGGATCCTGGTAATCCTCGGTGGACACCCGCCCGTAGAAGACGAACCGCAACCCGCCCCGGCGCGATCCCGCGGCCGGCCGGCGCCCAGAGTGCTCCGCCCACGCGAGCAACGGGTCTCCACCCATACCCGTATTGGTGAACTGGCCCGCACGTTGCGGCGGCATAGCAACCCACCCCCCTCCCTGTCAGATGCGAAGCGGCTGCTCTGCAGCACGCCCGCCCGCAGTCCGCGCGTGGCCTACGTGCTGGCACCGTCGACTATAGGATTTGCTATAGTTCCGGTGTGGGCGATTGGGACATCTACCTGACCAGCGAGGTCGCCGCCTGGCTTGAGAACCTCCAGGCCACCGACGCCAAGAGCGCCGGCCTGGCCGTCGACGCGATCTACGCGCTGAGCCGCTCGGGACCCGCTCTCGGGCGTCCGCTCGTCGGCACCATCACCGCCTCGAAAATCAAGAACTTAAAGGAGTTGCGCCCCGGTTCCAGCGGCACCAGCGAGATCCGTATCCTGTTCGTCTTCGGCCCGTGGCGTTCAGCGATTCTCCTGGTCGCCGGCGACAAATCCGGGAAGTGGAACCGCTGGTATGCCGAGGCGATCCCGCACGCTGAACAGCTCTATGAGATCTACCTGAAGGAACGGGCGGAAGAGGAGACCGGGCGATGAGCAGCTACACCAAGTGGGACCGTGCCGCCTACATCGAGCGCGTCGGCGGCGAGGGGGAAGCCGAGCAGCGCCGCAAGGTCCTGATGGCCCGCCAGAGCGGTTACCAGCTCGCCGAAGAACGCAAGCGCCACGGCCTTACCCAAGCCCAGCTGGCCAAGGCCATGGGCGTCACCCCTGGGCGGGTGTCCCAGATCGAGCGCGGCGAACTGGCCACCATCGATGCCGTCGCCCGCTACGTCGAAGCACTCGGCGGGCGGCTCGACCTCATCGCCAGCTTCGGCGACCACACCCTGACAGTCACCACAACAGAGGCAGCGTAACCCACCGGCTCGGGCCGGGCTTGCGGCCGTACCGGCCGATTCCCCTGTGCAGGCACGACTCCCTATCCTCTCAGAGATCAGAGCCTCCAAGATCCCCGGGCGGTCCATTTATAGAATGAGCTTCTTTCATCCTGAGTAGTCGCAGGGTATGCCCCGGTTTGACAGGCTTGGTCTTGGTTCTTTCCGCTGGTTCCGGGGGTTTTTCGCATCCCCCTGGGATACGGCCTTGCCGGCGGTGCCGGTGTTGCGGCCTGGTAACGATCAGGGCGGGTCACGCGGCGCGGAGGGCGGCGAACGGGTCGTATTCCATGTAGTGCAGGGCCAGGACGGCCCTGACCACGGCGGTGCAGCGTCCCGGATCGCAGCGCAGCTCGGTGGCCAGGACTTTCCAGTACTTCAGGCGGGCGTTGCCGCGCTCGCCGACGCAGCGGAGCCGGGCCTGCAGCCGGTTCGCGGCCCGCTGCGCCGGGGTCAGGTCCTTCCCCCGCGGCTTGCGGCGGCCGGTGATCACCTCCTGATCCCAGCCCAGGTAGCCCAGGTCCGCGAGCACGCCGATCACGGACAGCAGCATCGCGGCGATCCCGGCTTTCCGCGCCGCGGTGACATCGACGGTGGCGCCGGGCTGCGGGGCCGCGGCCTGCAGCAGCTCCCCGGCCGGGGAGCAGACGCTCTGCACGTTCAGCCCGTGCCGCTTGTGCTTCCCGGAGTAAAAAGCCCGCTGGCCTCCGGTTTTCCTCCCGGACGTCACCGCCGGCACGTGCACCCCGTCGACGATCACGTAGTCCCAGCCCATCTTCACCGCCAGCCGGGCAACATCGCGCAGGCTGATCCGCCGGCCCCGGTCCGCCAGCACGCTGATCCCCTCGGCAATGTCCCGCCAGCACGTGGACGGCGAGATCCCGGACCCGGCGGCCAGCTCCGCGTACGTCAGGTTCGTCCGCAGGAACGCGATCACCAGCACCGCCTGCGCCAGCGGGGACAGCAGCCGCCACCGCGTCCCGTTCCGCTCATGCCGCCGCCGCAGCGACCCGGCGAGCTCCTCGCAGGTCCCGGTGCTGACCTTCACCCCCGCGCGGAACAGGGCATACCCCGACGCGGTCATCTCGGGCGTGAACGATGTCCCCTGGTATACAGTCATGACGGCTCCTGGAAACGGCATTGATTTCGACACCAATCCGTGTACCAGGAGCCGCCTGCGTTCGCAGGGGCATCATCAGCCGCTGCCGTAACGTGACCATCATCTGCCCGGATCGTTACTTCCGGCCGTCCCGGAGAGGCGTACCGGCATCCCCGGCCCGGCACCCCGGCCAGCCAGCGGAAAAGAGATCCTCTTGATCTGTCAAACAGCCGATGGCCTGCACAGACGAGGATGAAAGAAGCTCAATGCCCTTGTTGACGGATCCTTCGACAAGTCTGCTGCGGCGGCGATCAAGCGGACTGAAGCACCGCGGAACAGCGCTCGTGACTTTCCCTCTCGTCAAGTGTGCGGGTCAGTCGGACAAAGGTCAGCGGATGATGTGGCTGCCGTTACTGATAGCACGTCAACCCTAGTCAGCAGCTCCTGCCCGACGGCTTCCTGGGCGAGGCGATTGCCAGCGATGAGAACTTCGAGCACGGGAGCGCGCAGGACTGCTGGCAGCCATGTCACTGCAGCCCGTGCCTTTGCCGGGCCGGGATAAGTGCTTGCCGGTGCCGGACGTCCGTGGTCGAGCAGGAGCCGGTATAGCCACTCCGCCGGGTTGAGTGGCGGTAGCCCCAGCTCCGCGGCGAGGCGCGCGCCGGCCGCCGCGATCTCCAATCCGCGCACATCGAGGTCCCCGAAGTAAGCCAGCGCCTCCGGTCGTTCCCCCCGGTCAGCGATGGCGGTGAGCACCGTGCCGAGGGTATTGCCGGCGCTGTAGATGATCGTTCCTGCCTCGCCGTCCGCGGGCAGCGTCGCGGTAAGCGAGTGGTAAGTCGCGTAGTTTTCCACCAGCAGGAGCACAGGTCCCGTCCCTACTTCCTGACGGATGAGGGGTGGGCTGACCCGGGCGGCGGATAGGAACTCCAATGACAGCCTGCCCGGCGTGAACAGCCGGCCACGGCTGACCGTGTCGAGCATCTTCTCATCGCCCGTCAGCTGCAGCGACCGTTCCCGCAGCGGCACAACGACGTTCGACCCGCCGGCCCCAAGGAAACCGTTGACTGCCCGCAGCAACGACCGTTCCGCGGCCGATGGCCGGTCGGCGGCGAGGAACGCAGGCACCCAGCTCAGATCCGCGTGCCACGCCACTGCCGGCTCCAGTACACGCGCCGGCTCGGCCGCGGCGGGGCGGGCAACCCAGCGGGGCAGCGCTGGGCGTGGCGCTGCCTCCCAGCCGTTCGCGCCTCGCGGCAAGGTGATCGCACCGGCGGCTTCGAGTTCGCGGATCGCGGCGAGCAACCGTTCACGGGCGTCAGGTGAGCCGATGAAGGACAGGTCGGCGGCGAGCGCCGCCTGGCGGAGGTCTTCGAGCGGGATGCGGGCACGCTTGCAGGCGCGCACCGTGACGTGCAGCGTCGCGGCGAGCGTGGACAGCTCGGCTGGGATAGTCACAGCAGTTTCAGGACCGGGTCGTCACGCCAGACCCTCGTGGCATCGACGATACCGGCCGGGTCGTCTTCGGCGAGGGTGCGTTCGGCGAGTCGGACGTATTCGCGGGCGCCGTTCGCAGCGTTGCGCATCCGGATAATGTTCGGGAACCGACCGACAGCCTTCATGTCGCCCACGCCGGTGAGGAACAGCAACTGGACGCCGTTCGCGGCTGCGACTTTGCGTTGCAGGTCCAGGAACACGACGTAGTTGGCCTTGCCGAGGGGGTTGTCCAGCGGCAGCACGCCCAGCCCTGGCAGGTCGCGCCCGCGGTTCGCCGCGCGGAGCTTCGCGACCATGCAGAACAGCAGCAGCGAGATGGTGACCTTCTCCCCGCCGGACCATTTGCGCATCTTCTCTACTGACACCTGGTCAAGCGCGAAGGTCGTCGACGGCTTGAGGACCCGCGTCTTCCAGTTCCCGTCGCCGACGACAGCGCTTGCCGCCTGCCACAGCAGGTCAATTCCCCGCGGCACTTCGACGCCTCGGGCGGTGAGCATGTCGACGAGCCGCGAGCACCGGTCCCGCACAATCTCGTCGGAGGTGTTGACGCTGGCACGGGGGGCAACCTCTAGGAACCGCTGCCCGGCCCACGGGCCGAGCGAGGCGGGCAGCTGGGACAGCGACTGCGCCCGAGTCAGCGTCCTCAGCGCCTGGCGGACCATGCCGGTCATAGCGGTGACGAGGACAGCTTTGTGCTCCTCGAGTTCAGCAAGGCGCCCGCGGAGGTTTTCCGCGTACACGATCAGGTCTTCGCTGAGAGCCTCCGCGTCCGGGCCGAGTTCGTCCGCGGCGTCGGTGATCAGGAATCTGGACCGCACCTCCTGCTTGACTTCAAGGAAGCGCGCCTCGTTGGCCCACAGCGCGAGCTTGGTCGAGATCTGTCCGAGCGCCTTGCTCGTCTCGTCCTTTAGCGAGTGCGCGCCGGACAGGTCCGAACGCAGCGCATCGACGGCGATTCGGGCGTCGTCGGGAGTGCCAGCGTAGGGGACAACCGCAGGGTCGGCGGTCTCGTCCCTGGTGCTGCCGAGCAGCATCGCCTGCGTCCGCATGGCCTCCGCGCGCAGCCCGGCGTCCTTGCTGGCCGCGTCGGCGCCGCTAGCCCGGTCCTGCGCCGCGTTCTCCTCGGCCAGATGCGCACGCTGACGTTCATCGGCGGCCTCCGCCGCGGCGAGCGCAGCTTCACGGCTCGCTGGGATCTCGTGTTCCTGGACTTGGGCACGGCGACGGCGATCGGCCGGCGTGTACTGCTCGATCTCCTTAGCTGCCTGGGTCACCTCATTCTCAGCGGCAGTGACCGCACGGACAAGCCGCATCAATTCGGCCTCGGCGGTGCGGATCATGGCTGACGTGAGCTGCGGATCGGCACCGTCGCTGGTCGCGAACAGTTTCTCGGCACGGTGGCGGGTCGTCTCCGCTAGGGCAGCGACCTCAGCGGCCGGGGCCGCCAGGCCACGCCTGGCTTCTTCCAGCGCGGCGGCGAGCGAGGATTCCGAGGTCTCTTTACGGTATGCGGCATCGGCCGACTCCCATTCCGCGCGGGCGTCGTCGACCGGTATCGCCCTTGAGCTGTGTGCCACGACATCGGCACTGAGGCTTGTGCGTTCGGCACCCAAGGCGGCGATGAGCGCCAAGCGGGATGCAGCGTCAGCCTTGGCCGTGTCGGCGTCGGCACGCGCCGCCGACTCTGCGTTGTCCGCTTCGGTGATGGCATCGGTCAGCGCTTCGATCTGCGCCGGCAGCATCTGCACCTCATCACGCAGCGGCCGGGCCGCAGCGGACCGGGTGGCGAGGCCGGTGAGGACGCTGATCGCGGTGGCGGCCGAGCGGCGGGCCTGCTGCGCTGCGCTGTCGTCGGTGGTGAGCCGGGCGTCGTCCTCATCCAGGGCGGCCCGCTGGGCGGGGATGCCATCGAGTTCCGCCCCGACGGCAGCGAGGTCGGTCGCAAACGTATTCAGCTGCGCCGAGAGGTTCTCTATCGTGCCGGCCGGGCACTCGTCGAGCAGCGCGCGAAGCGAACGGCGCAGCTCCTGGTCGACCTCACGCTGCCGGGCGAGGCTGCTGTCTTCGGCCGCGCGGTCGTCGCGGGCGAGCTCCCGCAGCCGGATCTCGTCGCCGGCCGCGGTCCTATCGGTCAGCGCTGGTGCGGTTGGTATCACGAACATGCTGGAAGCGGTACCGGCGGTGACCGCCGTGACAGCGGCCTGCAGGTCGCTGGTCGCCGCGACCGTGACCGCGGAGGTCGGGCGCAGGGACGCGGTCGCCAATAGCTCGCGGGCCCGTGGCAGGTCACCGGGATTGTGGACGAGAACACCGTTGGCGAGGGCAGGTGCGGCGGTCAGAACCTGCGCGCGCAGCTGCGGTGGCACGGAGTCGGCGAGATAGGCCCAGCCGCTTGACACGGCGATCCCGGCGTTGTCGCACTCATCTAGCGCGCGGGCGACGTCGAGGACCGGTGCTAGCAACCCGGTGGCGGCGAGCGCGGCTGCGGCACGGTCGTCCTCGGCGCCTTCGACCGCGATCTCGACGCGGCGCCGGTCGGCACGGGTGATCTGCGCTCCTAGCAGGCTGAGCAGGTCAGTGCCTTCAGTGAGGACGTCAAGGTCATCGGTCTGGGCGAGGAGGCGCAGCCGTTCATCGGAGGCGAGATCGTTGATGCGTGCCGCGAGCGCGTCGCGGCGTGTCATTAGCGCGTCGAACTCCAGGGTCAGCCGGGTCCTGGCCTCGCCGAGGTGGCGTTCCCGGTCAGCGAGGGCGTCGCGGCGGCCTGTCAGTTCGCGTCGTTGCGTGGCAACCTCGTCCAGGCGGGACGCTGCGGCCGTATCGTCGGCGCGGTGCCGGTTGATCGCGGCGCTGAGGTCTTCCCCGGCATCTGCGTACCCCGCGGTCACAGTGGCCGCGACTTCACCGTCGAGCGCCTTAAGAGCTTCAGTCAAGGAGCCCAGCCGCTCCTCGGCGCGGCCGCGGGCCTCAGTGCTGGCGGTGTGGCGCTGCTTTGCGGCGGCAGCGTCGGCTACGGCGGCTTGCTCACGCTCCCCGGCTGCGCTCCGCTCGGCGGAGTGGGTGGCGATGCGCCCGTCCAGCGCGGCGGCGAACGTGGCAGCAGCAGCGTCGCGAGCCTGGCGCAGCGGTTCGGCGTCCACCATCACGGCATCCAACTGGCCCTGGAGGCTGCGGACGCGGCGCTGCACCTCGGTCAGCGCCGCGAGACGCGGCACCGCCCGCCACGCATCGAGCCCAGCTTGGGCAAGGGCTTGCTGTCCGGCGAGCTCGGTATGCAGTTTCTCGGCGGCTGCATGCCGTATTGTGGCGGCGATGCGGCGGAACTCGACGCTGCGGCTGGTCTCGTATTCGCCGACGCGCCGTTCGGCGAGCGCCCGCTCTCCTTCGATGCGCGCGAGCTGGGCTAGGTCGTTCTTGTCGAGGCTGGCGCGCTGCGCGGCTGCGACCAGTGTCACCCGCAGTTCGGTCGCGGCGTCCTGCGCGGCGGTGAGCATCTCGGCAGCGGCCAGGTGCTCGTTGCGGGCGGTGACGAGCTGCCGCAGCTGCGGGACGGCTTCGTCGGCGAAGGTGAGATCGGCGCTAATCGCGGGCCGTTCGGCGAGGCCGACGCGGACATCTTCGAGGATGCCGGAGACCTTGCGGGCGTCTTCAGGGTCGACGATGAGTTCCAGCAGGTACTTCACGAACGCGTCGGCGTTGCGGAACTGGAACTGGCTCTCAATGCCGCCTTCAGTGGCGTTCATCTGCAGGATGGCGTCGAATAGTTCCGGGTCGAGGCCGTGATCGTCGAGGATGCGGCCCCACCGCTCCTGACCGTCGGTGACCACCGCACCGCAGTGCGGGATGGTGTCCCAGGCCCGGACAGCGGCGATGAACTCCTTCAAGGTCATCGGAACGCCGTCGCGGGTGAAGGGCAGCAAGTCGAGTTCGGCGCGGCCGGTGACCGGCGTGAACGCGTACCAGCGGGCCTGCAGCTTGTCATGGTCGCGGGTCGGGTCGGCAGGCTGCGTGCGGTCGGCCCACTCGTACACGGCGCCCGTGACGAGGCGCCGGCCGGCGGGACCGGACCACTCGACAGTGACATGGGAGGTATCGGCGCCGAGCACGTAATCCTCAAGGTGCTTGTCGGTCGCCGACGTGGCAAGGAAGTCGCGCCGGTTCGGCTTCACCAGCGCGCACACCAGCGACAGCACGGTCGACTTCCCGCCGCCGTTGCGCAGCCACAGGATCGAATCCAGCGGGTGCCCGTCTCCGTCGGCCGTGTCGATCGTTACGCCGAGGAACCGCGCCGCTGGCGCGCCGATCCGGTCGAGGCGGATGCGGCGTATCTGCCACATGGCGCCAGTCACGGGTTGACCTGCTCGCGGCGGACGGCGCGCAGCATCTCGAATGCGACAGACCCGGCGGAGTCGCCGACGAGGAGGCGGAACCGGTCGGTGAGCTGGAAGGAGTCCGGCCCGAGGCTTCTCGCTTGCCGGGCGGCGCCCTGCTCGGCCAGCCAGCCACAGACCATCTCGATGTGCCGCAGTGTGCATCCAGCGGCGCGCCGGCCGGTCGCGGTCGTCCGCAGGGACGGCAGGTCTGCGTAGGTCGCGGCGGCGGTGCGGGCCCGTTCGCCGGCCGAGCCTTCCGCACCGTCGACCTGTGGTAGGTCACTAATCGCGGCGCGGATGAACTCATCGATCTTCACGACGTCGATGACCTTGGCCTCCGGGTCGTCGAGGTCGACGTCGTTCGGGTACGCCCACGCGGCGAGCGCCAGCAGCACCAAGCCATACACGAGCTTGTCCTCAGCGGTCATGCCGGGCTTGAGGTCGGCCAGCCTCGTTGCGAACGGGCCGGCCGGCCCCGGCGCGAGGACGAGCCCGCTCCGGGGGGTGCCGAGGACCGCGAGGCCGAGACCTTGAGCGATCGTGTCGACAGTGTCCTTAAACCGCAGGTCCGTGCGGTACTGGTCAAGCAGCGCGCGGTACTCGCTACCGTCCACGGGCCGGTGGGTCCGGGCGAGCCCGAAGGCGATGAGCTCGCTCGCGGCACGTACTGGCGTGAGGTCTAGCGCCGGTGTCGTCATCGCATGCTTCCTTCTGCGGTCAGCGCCGCGTCCAGCGGCGAGGCGAACTGATCGGCGATCTTCGCGATCACGAGCAAGTCAGCACCGTGTACGCTGCGACAGCACAGGCTGACGCCATCGTCGATGGCTTCGAGGCCCGAGGCGAGCAGGTCGACCTCGCCGCTGGCTTCCTCGTCGTCGACAGCGTCCGGGTCGAACGCCCACAGGCTGGACAGCAGGACAAGCTCGACGACATCGTCGACCGCGCCGTCAACGGCGGACGGGTCGATCGCGGCGGCCGCGGCGAGCAGATCCGACAGCCGCGACGGTGTGGCACGGGTGACAGCGAGGACATCACGCGCGGCGTGCAGGACGGCATCGGAATAGCGCTGAATGTCATCCACGTCGACGTCGTCACCGGCGTCTTCCGGCACGCTCTCTGCTGCCTCGCGGAGCCGTGGCGGCACCCACAGCATGTCGACTGTGGCGTCGAACCGGACCAGCCGCGGGACGTTCACACCGAGCGCGGCGTCAGCAAATGCCGTCACGACCTGCTCGGCTTGCGCGGCGGGCAGCATCAGCGCCGGGATGAACAGCTCGCTGCCGAGGGACAGCAGCCGCAGCCGGCGGCGGCGGGCGAGCCGCTGACGGACCTGCGCGGCGAGGAACACCTCACGGGCGCCGACGAGGCGCCGCTCCAGGTCCAGGTGCACTCCCTTCGCGCGGCGCAGCAGGTCAACGATCTGCCCGGACGCGGCGCGCACGTCCGCAGACGCGTCACCGTCGAGTCCGGCCTGGACATGCTCAAGGAACCGGTCGTCATCCCCGATGCGCCCTTCAACATGACGGCGAGCGCGGGTGAGACGGCCTGGTACGTCGACAAGCCAGTCATGGCTGCGGACATCGCGGCTCGTCGCATCGAGCAGGTCAGTAAGCATCGCCGACATCCCGACGCTGGTCCGCTCGGACTGCGCGGCGGTGCGCACCGCGGCGTCGAAGCGGTGATCATCGAGCTGGCGCTGCAGCACGTACGCGAGCGCCGCTTCGGCGTCTTCAATGTCAATGTCCAGCCCGTCGAGGTACAGCATCACGGCCTGGTCGCTAGCGAGGAGCACGGTGCCGTACTCCGTATCGCGCAGGGACAGAAGCCGGAACCGGTAGTCATCCCAGCGAGTTACCCCCGGATCCGTGAGATCGGCGAAGCGGTAGGTGAACCGGCGCTGCTCGCGGGTTTCATTGAGCAGCCCCATCAGCACATGCTGCGCGACGGCACGCCACTCACCGGCATGGTCTTCAGCGGGCTGCATCCGCATAGCAATGCCGGCGAGGGTGTCGATCACCTCATCGAGCGTCGCCTCCCGGGCAAAACCCATCGAGGCGACGACCACATCGATCGCAGCAAGCGCCAGCTGGCGCAAGTCGTAAACGTCATCATCGAACCCGGCGTGCACGGCGTTGCGGACGAGTTTCGCGACCGGGTCGGTGAGCACGAGAGCGTTCCACCGGCCGCGGGCAGTCGCGTCGGCAGCCGGGGACACGACCGCCTGATTCAGCCCGCTGTTCATGATCTGCCCTGAGTCGGTCATCACCCACGCCCCGCGTTGCCGTCCCACTGGCGGTCGAAATGTCGACCGCCTACCCAGCAGAGTAGATTCGACCTCTGACAATTCCTGGCCTCATCAAGATCTCTGAGGTTCGAGACGGGTCATTTTTAATGGTTATGATCTTGCTGGTGGTTTACTCCGAGGTAAGGGTCTCCTGCCCGTCGGGACCTATTCGTCGATGCCACGAGGCAGCCGAGGACTGTCCAGGCATTGAATGACTGACGTGTTCCGAGGCCTACATATCGGCATGGATCGCTAGCTGACCCTGGCGTTCAGTGGCCGAGCGGAGCCGTGCGTGACGCCGAGGTACCCCACCGCGCCCTGTTCGCGCTGATACCTTCGGCGCCGGTGCGGTGCTGTTGTCTGGCCAGGGAGGAATCGTTACTCGAGCAGCCTCTGGCCGCTGCGGGTGCTCTGCTTCCCTTCTCTCGCCGTCAACTGACGCCAGGGGTGCCACCAGTTCCACAGCTCAAGCGCCTTCGGTACCCGTCCCGGGGCGGCTGCGAAACCCTGGCTGCCGCACTCTCACGAGTACACTGGAGGTACTGGGTATATCAACGGCACTTCTCGCTAGAGGGGAACGCACAACGATGACAACGGCGGAGCACGCGCCCATACAGATCGCAGTCAAGGTTTCTCCCGATGGCGACAAGCTGATCACCAGTGGGGCGCACTACCTGCACATGAGCAAGAAGGATCTTGTCGAGGCCGCGGTCGCCTTCTACCTGGATGCGCGCCGCGAGGAGATGCAGGCCGGGATGCGCGAGCTGCTGAGCGAGCTAGATGGCAGCCGGGCGTCGCGGGTCGCGATGCTGGCCGGGATGACCCGGGCGGAGCTAGAGTCGGTCGGCGGGGCCGACGAGGACGACTGAGCGTGGCCAGGCAGGTTAGGCCGACGCTTCGCTGCCTGCGGGAGGATCTCGGGCTTCCCGTGCCGCGCGCTGATGTCCCGTTAGACGAGATCCCCCATCCGCTGCTGGCCAAGGCAGCCGAGCGCTTCGCTGACGGCCAGGCAGGACACGAGCGGATTCGCGCGATCGATGACCAGGTGCTGTTCAAGGTCAAGATCCAGCGCTGGCGCGGTGCTGTCTGGGTCGATGACGATCTCGCATGGCTGGTAGCGGCAGGGCAGCGCGAAGACGGCTCGCCAGAGGATTTCTACGCCGCCCTGGCCGCCCGCAGCAACGCCGCGCGGGCACGATACAATGCCGAGCACACACCACCTCTGGCCACCACGGCCTACAGCGGCTATCTGCTCCCTGGTCATGAGGACGATCTGCGATGGCGAGCCGAAGCCGCGGCACGGACGGAGCGCCGGCTCAGGACAACCGTCCGCAACCTAGTCCGGCAGTCCTTGCTCGACGGGCACGAGCACGCCGTCATGCTCGAAGGCGCGGCCCTGGGCATCCAGGTCCTGGCCGATCAGGGGCACGAGACCTACGTCGCGATCCGGATCATCGGATCGGTCCCGCGGCGACTCGTCGCCATCATCCTCAGCCTCATACCCGGCTGCCAGGCCGACGCCTGGATGTCGGACTACGCCATGCCGGAACGCGCAGTAGCGCCAGAGGAACAGATCTGGTCGAACATCATGGACCCAGCCGCCGCAGCGAAGCTTCTCGACGAGCAGCCGTGAGTGCCGCGTACTCGTACTATCTGGCCGCACTGATTTACGAGGTGGTGCGCAATAGGCGTCGTGGCCAAGCTCACGCAGACCCGTAGTCAAGCGGCGGGACCGATCCGATGATCCGGATCGCGACGTAGGTCTCGTGCCCCTGATCGGCCATAGCGGCCGCTCCCTCTTCCGGGAACCGTACATAGCCGCAATCGCCGCTGCGACCTGTGGATCCGGCTCCGGCCAGGGGGCAGGCTGCATCGACATGACATACCCATTCTGCCGCCGGGACGAGGGGAATGAACGGCCGCACGCCAGACCATGGCCATCAGAACAGCCCGGATCGAGCACCTCGCCCGGCATGTCGCAAATAAGCCACCAGGATCTGGCACAACGACAAAACCAGCCAGCCGGTCAAACGATCACTGACCGCCTACGACCACTAACCGTCACCGGACCCCCAGGAATCATTCATCTAGTGAGGGGCGCAGCCGGATACCGGCTTCCGCGGCCGGGACCTGGGCGAGCTGGCGGATGGACCGGTCCCGGCTGAGGGCGGCGACCGGGTCGCCGGGCTTGGTGATGCGCCGGGCGATGATGCGCCACGCGGTGACGGTGATGCCGCCGAGCAGGGCGGCGAGGACGGCGCCGGTTACCGCCACCAGGGGTGTTGGGGTGCCGGGCCATGCCTGGGCGGTGCGGCCATGCACCAGGGCGGATGCCCACCCGGCGCTGAACGGCGGGACATGCCCGCCGGCCAGGGTGGCGGCGAGCCGGGCGGCGGCCCAGGCCAGCCAGGCGCCGATGACGCCCCACCCGGCGGCGATCAGCATCCAGGCGAGCGCGGCGTTGCCGGCGGCGAAGGGGGGCCGTGGCCCGATGGCACGGCTCACCAGTGCCGCCATGGGCGGCCGGCGCGGATGGCCTGGTCTGCGTCGTACAGGGCATATTCAGCGCCGACGAGGCTGAGTTCGACCGGGATACCCAGTCTCTCGCCGGTCTTGATCAGGTACTTGCCCCTGCCAGGGTGGCGGGCGCCGGGCTGCCAGGAGTCCGGGGCGGACCAGGAGGTGACCAGCTCCTGCTCGGGCACGGTGAGCGGGGTGATCTCGTGGATGCGGTTCGCGGGGTGGCAGGCCCCCCATGACGGTGATCGCGCTGCGTTCGATGAACCCGCGCGCCTTGGCGCGGTCTTCCTCCGTGGCAAGGGCGTCCAGGTCGGCGAGGGAGTGGGTGATCATGATAGAGTCCTTGGCCCGGTTGAGCCTGGTCAGAGAGTCGGCGTATTCGACCAGGCCGGGAGCGCCGCGCAGGGCACGCCACAGCTCGTCCATCACCGCCAGGTAGGAGCGGCGGGGCGCGATCTGCTGGTCAGCCAGGGCCGCGGCGGCGTCGACCATGGCAAAGCCGTAGGACCAGACGCACAGCATGGCGGCGGTGAGCAGCTTGTCCCCGGCCGCGCCGACCCGGGAGATGTCCACGCTGACCGCCGGGGCGTCCAGGTCGATGGGCCGGGAGGTGGGCTGGTCGAACACGCCCGCCAGGCTGCCGGTAGTCAGCAGGTCGAGGGTGAAGACGAAGTCGCCTGCGCGGTCACGGAACGCCGCCGGGGTATCGGCGCGGGCTGCGGCGCGCAGCGTATCGGGGCCATCTTCGATGACGCCCAGCACGTCAGTGACGGTCGGCTGGAGCGAAGGGTTCCGCTCGTCTAGCAGATCGATGGCGCGGCCGAGGATGACCTCTTCCGCGTTAGTGATGCGGGATTCGCGGACCAAAGTGCACAGGGCCATCAGCAGTGACAGCCGCCGGGAGCGGACTTCCCAGCGCAGCGCCTGGGCGTCGGGGCCGCTCATCCGGGCCAGGGCGGCGCCCAGGGGGCCCGTGTCCAGCGGGTTGATCCGGTCCAGGCCGCGTCCGATCCTGATCACCTGGCCACCGAGGTGCTCGGTCAGCATCGTGTAGTCCGGTTTGGTGTCGCCGAGGATGACGGCCTTGGCGCCGGCCGCGACCGCCCCGGTGATCTGCCGTTTGACCAGGGTGGATTTACCGACGCCGGGCTGGCCGAGCACGAACTCGCCGGGATTGGTGATCAGGCCGGCCCGCAGCCAGGCCAGCGGGTCGAGGCAGACGACCTCGCCCCACAGCTGGTGCCGCCCGACCGGGGGTGCCCACCGCCGGGGTGCCCGAGCCAGCGACGTAGGGGTACAGGCCGCAGATCTGGGTGGTGGTGGCCTGGTACTCCGGCGCGGCGGTGACATGCGCGGCGCGGCCCGAGTCGGCCACTGTCCACCCCCAGGCACGCGGCACCTGCGCCGGGGGCAGGTCGTGCCCGGGGATGGCCGGGTCGTGGCCGGGTGCCGGCCGGGCCGCGGGCGCAGGCCGGGCGCGGCGGGGCGGCCGGACGGGGTACAGCATGGTCATGATGGGTTTCTCCTGGCGTTAGTGCGGCATCCTGCGGGCCAGTTCCGCGGGGCAGATCCCGCATGGCAGCGTGGTGGCGAACCCGGCGGCCTGGCTGTAGGTCATCCGGCGTAGCCGGATGCGGGAGGACTCGGCGGCGGCCTCAGTCTCGGCGGCGGCCCGCGGCAGCTCAGCTTCGTCAGCGGCAGTGACGGTGACGTACATCGAGATCAGGCACACCCCGGCGCCGGCGGCTTCTTCGGCGGCGGCCTGCCGGGCGCGGGCCTGGTCATAGGTGTCCCGCGCGGTCTCGTCCCGCCCGGTGCGGCGCTTGTAAATGGCGCGGAACTGGGCGGCGTTCACCTCGGCTTCCAGGACCCGGGTTGCCTCGGCGGCTGGGAACGGGCGGTACTGCAGGCTGACCTGTGGGTGCCGAAAACCTGCGCCACCTGGGCAGATGCTTGTGGGACGCCGTCGGCTCGGTTATGCGAACGGTGCCTGGCGGGCAGGTCTGGTTCGGGCTGGCGTGCGATGATCTTCGGCTTGTGGGCTTGAAGCTGATCTTCCTCATCGTCACCCGGGCCGTGTCTGTGCTGGGCCTGTCGCGGCGGGAGGCGTGGTGGAAGGACGCCGAGATTCTGATGCTGCGCCATCAGCTCGCGGTGGCCCTGCGTGAGCGGCCTCGCGTTCATTCGCGGTTGACGTGGCCGGACCGGGCGTGGCTGGCGTTGCTCGCCGGCACGCTGCCGGCCGGGCGCTTGGCCGGGTTGCGGCTGATCGTGACTCCAGCAACGATTTTGCGCTGGCACCGCGACATTGTCCGCCGCCGGTGGGCGCGGTTGTCCCGCCGGGGACGTTCCGGCCGGCCGCCGGTGCGCCGCACTGTGCGGTCGGTGGTGCTCCGGCTGGCGCGGGAGAACGAGTCATGGGGGTACCGGCGGATCCACGGTGAGCTTTCCGGGCTTGGCATCATCGTGGCGCCGTCGACGGTGTGGCAGATCCTCAAGAACGCCGGGATCGGCCCGGCGCCCCGCCGGGACGGTCCTGGGTGGGCGGAGTTCCTGCGATCCCAGGCGCAGGGGATCCTGGCGCTGGACTTCTTCGCCGCTGACCTGCTCAATGGCACGAAGGCATACGTCCTTGCGGTGATCGAGCACGGCAACCGGCGCGTCCGGGTCCTGGGCGCCACGGAGCACCCGGTCCAGTCCTGGGTCGTCCAGCAAGCCCGGAACCTGCTCATGGACCTGGAGGATGCCGGGACACGAGCGAAGCTCGTCCTGCATGACCGGGCGCCAGCTTCACGCAGGCGTCCGGTGCCGTATTCCAGGCGGCCGGGATCCGGGTCATCCGCTCCGCCGTTCAGGCACCGCGAATGAATTCGATCACGGAGCGGTGCATTGGCAGCTGCCGGCGTGAGCCGCTGGACCGGACCCTGATCTGGAACCTGCGCCACCTGATGATGGTGCTCCGGGAGTATGAGGACTTCTGCAACTCCTGCCGGCCGCACCGCGCCCTGGACCAGGCCGCGCCACTGCGGCCCCTGCCAGATGGCGTCACCGGCTTGGATCATTTCCGGGTCCGGCGGCATGACCGCGCGGGTGGCGTCATCCACGAATATCGCCTGGTAGCATAGGTTTTCGGCACCTACAGGTCGATCTCGCCCAGTATCGCGTCCGAAGACAGGCTCGCGTCGGTGGTCTGATCAACGACACGAATATCGCCTGGTCGCATGACGTGGACAAGGAGGCTTATTCACGCCATCCGGTAGAAGTGCAGCCCAACAACGGCTGAGATGGTGGTGTCAAAGGTGTCGATCGGGCGACGGTAATCGGTGTGCATAATCCTCCAGGTTTTGAAGTTCGCGATGACCTGCTCGATCATGTATCGAATCTTGTTTACCTGAGTGCTGAATTCCTTCTCCCAGTCCAGAAGATCCCGGTACCTCGGCTTCCTGATGGGCGTGATCATCCGCTTGCCGATGTATCCTTTATCACCCATCTGGCTTCCTCTGGGAAACCCGACAAGCACTGATGATTCGTCGATGCAATGTGCGTCGTGGCGGCTTCCGTCGACCGGGTCGGATATCCATGCGAGCTTCCCG
>Ga0307373_10003501_pt1 | contig 27331 bp, 28 predicted proteins | sample OX2MG_FD_202534 | JGI IMG/M metagenome (GOLD analysis project Ga0307373, IMG submission 202534) | Soil microbial communities from Risofladan, Vaasa, Finland - OX-2 | ecosystem: Environmental > Terrestrial > Soil > Coastal area > Acid sulfate soil | place: Finland: Risofladan, Vaasa | collected...
GACCAGCATCGCCGTCCGCGACTCGGCCGCCGCGGCACCACCCTCCGGGCGATGGCGTCGTCGCCTCGGTCGGCTGCCCGTGCACGCCGTCGTCATCCTCCTCATGTTCATCTGGCTGATCCCGACCATCGGCCTGTTGATCAACTCGTTCCGGCCGGCAGCCGCGGTCCAGGCGACCGGCTGGTGGACCGCGATCTTCCAACCTTCCCAGCTCACCCTGTCGAACTACAGCTACGTGTTAGGCCAGAGCGGGATCTGGCCCGCCTTCATCAACAGCCTGTTCATCACGATCCCGGCAACGATCATCCCGATCTTCGTGGCGGCGTTCGCGGCCTATGCCTTCGCGTGGATGAGCTTCCCCGGCCGCAACGTCCTGTTCGTCGCCGTCGTGGGCTTGCTCGTGGTGCCGCTCCAGACGACGTTCATCCCCGTCCTGCAGCTCTTCGCCGCGTTCAAGCTCAACGGCCAGTTCCTCGCGCTGTGGCTGGCCCACACGGGCTACGGCCTGCCGTTCGCGATCTACCTCCTGCGCAACTTCATGGGCAGCCTGCCCCGTGAGGTCTTCGAATCCGCTGCGATCGATGGAGCCAGTCACGTCACCTCGTTCCTGCGGCTGGCGTTGCCGATGACCGTCCCCGCGATCGCGGCGCTTGCGATCTTCCAGTTCCTGTTCGTGTGGAATGACTTGCTGGTCGCCCTGATCTATGTCGGCGCAGCCAACCCGCAGAACGCGCCACTCACGATCGTGGTGGCCAACCTGGTGGGTTCATTCGGGCAGGGCTGGTGGTACCTCGCGGCCGCCGCCTTCCTTTCGATGGCCCTGCCGCTGGCCGTGTTCATCACCCTGCAGCGGTACTTCGTGCGCGGGATCGTCGGCGGGAGCGTCAAGGGCTGAGCTCCACCGGACACGACCTGCCGCCGCTGCGGATCGCGCAGGTCGCGCCGCCGGTCGAGGCTGTCCCGCCGACGGGCTACGGCGGGACAGAGCGGGTCGTCGCGGCGCTCACCACGGAGCTCATCGCACGCGGTCACGCGGTGACCCTGTTCGCGAGCGGTGATTCGACGGCCGCGGCGAACCTCGTCCCGACCGTTCCTCGATCCCTGCGAACCGCGGGCGAGGCCAACGATCCGTGGCCGCACATCGTCAACGCCCTGCTCGACGTCCTGGAGCGCGAGGATCGCTTTGACGTCATCCACGCCCACGTGGAGGCCGGCGGGCTCGTCCTCGCCCGGGCAAGCCGGCGGCCGGTCGTCGTGACGTTCCACGGCCGGCTCGACCGTCCCTGGGCGGACACGGCGCTGCCGCGCTCCAGCGGCCACCTCGTCGCGATCAGTGCGGCCCAGGCGTCGGCGCAACCACACGCGCGGTGGACCGCCGTGGTGCACAACGGGCTCGATCTCACCGATGCGCCGTTCGGCGGTCCGCGCGGCGACGATCTCTGCTTCGTCGGACGGATCGCGCCGGAGAAAGGTGTGCTCGACGCGATCGAGATCGCCCGGCTCGCCGGGCGGCACCTCCGGATCGCCGCGAAGGCCGGCTGGACGGAGGTGGAACAGGCCTATGAACGAACAGTCTTCCTTCCGGCCGCCCGCTCCGCCGACGTCGAGTACCTCGGCGAGTTGAGCGGACCGGACCGCGATCGACTCTTCGCAGAAAGCTACGCCACCCTCATGCCTGGGGAGTGGCCCGAGCCGTTCGGCCTCGTGGCCATCGAGTCGCTCGCCTGCGGGACCCCGGTCGTCGCACGACCGGTCGGCGCCCTGCCGGAGATCGTCCGCGACGGACGCGACGGCTTCCTCGCCTCGAGCGTCAGCGCGCTGAGCACGCGGCTCGACGCGGTGGCGGGCCTCGATCGGCGCGAGATCCGGCGGTCCGTCCTCGAACGGTTCTCGGCCGCCCGGATGACCGACGCCTACGAACGCATCTACCGCCGGCTCGCGGCCGAAGCGACTCCCTGACCCGGCCTCAGATCCGGATCGTGACCGAGAGATCGCCGCGCTTGCGAAGAACCTCGGCGCTCGTCGTGCCGCGCCAGCTGTGGAACAGGATGTCGACCGAGGCATCCCCCACCCGCAACCCCGAGACGGTGACCTTGGTGAGCCAGCTCGGCAGGCGCGGGTTGACGAGCTCGAGCTCGCGTCGGGCGGCGTCCGGCCGGAGTCCCAGGAGAGAGGTGAGGAACAGCAGCGGCGCCCCCGCCGACCATGCCTGCGGCGAACAGGCCACCGGGTACGGGACCGGCACGCCTACATCGGCCCGCGAGAACCCGCAGAACAGTTCCGGGAGCCGATGGTCCGGGAAGAACTGGGGCGCCTCCAGGACCTGGCTCGCGAGCGCGTCGGCGGAATCGGTGAATCCGTAGCGCCGTAATCCGTCCACCACGAGAGCCGTGTCGTGCGGCCAGACCGATCCGGTGTGGTAGCCGATCGGGTTGTAACCGGGCTGGCCCGCGGCGTACGTCCGGATGCCCCAGCCCGAGTCCAGTGCTGGTCCCGTCGCCATCGCAGCCACCGCGGCGGCCCGGTCGGGCCGGATGATGCCGGTCCACAAGGCATGGGCGGGGTTCGAGGTGATCGCGTCGGCCACTCGACCGTCCCGACCGAGCGCCATGGCGTAGTAGCCCAGATCCGGGACCCAGAAGGACTCCTCGAACCGGCGCTGGAGGTCGACGGCTTCTCGTTCGAGCCGTGCCGCGAGATCCTCCTCGCCGCGCATCCGGGCGAGCGCCGCGACCCGGCGCTTCGCGTCGTAGACGTAGCCCTGCACTTCGGCGAGCGCGATCGGCGCTTCGACGGTCGCGCCCGTGCGGTCACGAACCGAGTCGCCCGAGTCCTTCCATCCCTGATTGATGAGGCCCTCCGGGGCATGCCGCTCGTAGACGAGGAACCCGCGTTCGTCCGTCCCGTAGCGGTCGATCCAGTCGAGCGCGGCGAGTGCATTCGGCCAGAGTCGGTCGACGAGTGCCCGGTCTCCCGTCCAGTCGTACGTGGCGCCGAGCAGGGCGAGCCACAGCGGCGTCGCGTCGACGCTGCCGTAATACGGCGTGTGCGGCAGCTCTCCGGTGCGGGCCATCTCCCCGGTCCGGAGCTCGTGGAGGATCTTGCCGGGCTGAGCGTCGCGGACGTCGTCGGTCGCGGTCGCCTGCCGTGCGGCGAGCACGCCGAGCGTCTCGATCGCGATGGACGGCCGGAACGCGAGCGTCTCGTAGCCCGTGATCAGCGCATCGCGTCCGAATAACGTGGCATACCAGGGGACACCTGCCGCGATGTAGCGCTCGCCCGGTCCGGGCCCGTCATTCATGAGCAGGCGCAGATCCGCGAGCGACCGACCGATCGTCAGGTCGAAGAGCTCGTTGTCGGACGCCACGACGGTCCCGCTGCCGACCCAGTCGCGGTACGCGGCCATGGCGGGTCCGGGTTCCACCACCGGTGCGGCGGTGAACGGAGCGCCGACGACCGGAGCACGCATGGACCGCGGCGATCCCGCCCCGGTCGACGGCAGCGGCCCGGACAATCCGCTCCAGACGGACCAGCCGATCTCGGTCCGTCCACCAGCGTCGATCGATCGCCGCCACGTCAGACGCACCGAGCCCTCACCCTCGGTGACCGCGGTCGCACGGGCCGCTCCCCGTGGAGCGACGAACACCGAGCGGACCCGGTCGTCGAGACCGCGGTACGAGAACGTCAGCCGTCCGCCTTGGCCGACGAGGATCGGCCCGAGCTCGCCCCGGGCGATCCTCCGCCGACCGCGCACCTCGAAGATGTCGGCCGCGTCGAAGGCGAGGGTGAGCTCGATCAGCAGCCGCTCAGGTCCCGGGCTGAAATTCGCGACACTGAGTCGCTCACGGAAGCCCCGGTCGAGGAACCGCTCGCGGGTGATCCCGAGCGACTCGCGAGCCAGGCTGAGGCGCGGGTCCACCTTTCGACGCTGGTCGGGCAACTCGTCCGGGTTGGTCATCTGGATGACGCCCCGGTGGTTGGCCCCGGAATCCGAGCGCAGGAGGATGGGTAGCTCGCCGTTCACCCGGAGCATGAGGCAGGAGAGGATCCTCGTGTCCCCCTCGTAGAGGCCAAGGCCGCGAGCGTCCACGTGGACGTCGCCGAGACGATCCGAGAGGAGGAAGAGGTCGCCGTGCTTGAGCACGTCGACGCCGCCGAGGTCGGTCGCCGGGACGATGTGCGGTTCGGCCGGGGCGATGGTCGTGGACATCAGGAGTTCGCGTGATCGAGGTAGTCGATCCACAGCTCGCCGCGCGTGAGGCTGATCCCCAGGCCGCGATGGAACGGCAGCCCGCCGCGCCGCAGGACGGGTCCCGCCTCATGGAGCAGACGGAGCAACCGGCGGTGGGCGAAGATGCGGACTCCCTGTAGCGGAGCGAGCTCCGCGAAGTCCAGGCCGGGCTCGGCGCTGCGCCACTCAACGGTGAGATCGCCAATCCACGTCCCGCATTGCCACGATCGGAACGAGTCGATGACGAGCAGGCGTCCTTCCCCGAGCGCGGTCAGCGACGCACGAAGCGCCGGTTCGACGCCGACGGCCACCATGGTGGGAGTTCTTCGTGCTGTGTCGCTGCCCGAGCTCACCCACCCATGATACGAATGCGCGGCGGACACGGCTGCGGTGCCGCATCAACCTGTCGTCTCATCGACTCCTGGACTTCGGCTCGCTCGCGAGCAGGATCGCCAGATCGCGCCGTGTCGCCCCAACGGTGCGACGGAGGTTCTGGCCATGCTCCCGCCCCTCATGGTCGTCCCGTGACGATCCCCTTCCGCCACGTCGACGCGTTCACCGATGCGGCCTTCGACATCGTGTCTCGCGTCTTCGCTCCCGCGATCGGCATTCCCAAGGATCCCGCGACCGGGTCGGCGCACTGCGCGCTTGGGCCACATTGGGAACAGGTGATCGCGTGCGTGTCGGCGGCGAGCTGCTGGTCTGACTGCCGCGCCGCTCGCTCGCTGCGTTCGACCTCGGCCGCGTTACACTCCGGGCTCGGCTTCGGTGTCGCCGGGGCAGTGGGCTCACTCGTGGGGTGGAACGTGGACCGACCGACGCTGGTCACAAAGGGGCAGCTCCGTGGCGTCGGGACGGCTACGCCGGGCGTCACCCGCTTCGAGGCGTTCGCGGATCAGCACGTCTGGGTCGGTCGGGTCGTGAACACCCCGCATCAGGCGTCCGACTGGCATGTCCACCCCGGGCACGACACGTATGCCCACTGCACCCGGGGCCGGTTCTTCGTCGAGTTCGGTCCCGGCGGATCCGAGCGGATCGAGATCGCACCGGGAGACTTCGCCCTCATCCCGAAGGGTGTCGTCCACCGCGAGGGGAACGCCGGTGCCGAGGAGACCGACGGCATCGTCGTCCGCGTCGGTCAAGGGCCGGTGACTGTCAATCTCGACGGTCCCGAGACGTAGCCGAAGCTCGCTCGGGCCGAGGACACCATTGCCGCTCTCCGGCGACGGCCTGCTCGGGGGTCGACCATGTCGTGAGATGGGAGGCGGACGATGGAAGAGTCCTGGACCGCCGGCCAACGCGGAGGCCTCCACCGGTTGAGCCGAGGGCTCATCGCCTACGGACTCATCGGGCTCGTCGTCGCCGCGATCGGGTTCGGAGCGCTGGTCTGGGTGAATATCCGCATCGGTACGCTCCGCGACGAAGCCGCGGCGACGGTCTCAAGGTTGGCGACGACGCTGGAATTCACCGCGGCGGTGCTCCACGGTGCATCGACGACCGCCCAGTCGTTCAGCTCGACGGTCGACCGATCCGCGCAGGCCGTGGCCTCTGCCGCTGCCGCGATCACCGAGATACGGTCGGAGCTGACCGCCCTCGAGGCGCAGCTTCGCTCGGTCAGCATCCTGGGTGCGGAGCCATTCTCGTCGGCGGCGGACGCAGTGGGGCGGATCGCAGCGAGCACGGATGGTCTCGAAACGCGGCTCCCGCTGGTCGCGGACAGTCTGACGGGCAACCGGGATGCGCTGGTCGGCAACGCCATCGCGCTCGGCGAACTCGGCGACAGTACTGCAGCGCTCGCCACGAGTCTCGGTTCAGGCGACGGCCACGACTCGCTCGGCGATGTCCAGCTGGTCTTCGCCGTCACGCTGCTCGTGTTCGCGGCATGGTCGTTCGTACCGGCGGCCGGAGCGCTCGTGCTCGGGGTATGGATCCGGCGGGAGCTGGGTCGGCCGCGGCCGGCTTGACAGGCCCGCGTTCGTCCAGATCAGCGGTCGCGGCGTCCTTCAAGCTCCATCTGCTCGAGTGCCACGACGATCGCGAGGGCCAGGGGGGCAGCGAAGCCCGGCGCGACCTGCACCCCATAGCTGTCCCGCAGGCTGATCAGACGACGCGAGGCGACGATGACCTCGCTGTCCGCATGCATGACGTGGAACTCGCGGTTGATCCAGTCGCCTTTCACGGCGAGCTCGTCGCCAGCAACGAGCCGGATGGTGAAGTGGTCACCCAGGATGTTGACCAGCGCCTCTTCGACGGTGGCCACCAGGTCACCGCCACGCTTGATCTCGAAGGTCCGGCGGAGGTGCGCCAACGATTGATTGATGACGTAGAGCGGGTCGCCTGCGGGTCCTCGGAGTTCGAGCGTTCGGCGCAGGCTGAACGCTTTGCCGTCCACTTCGAAGGCGCGGTTGCCCGCGCCGTCCTCGATCCAGAGGTCGCCGCCGAGGGAGAACAGTTTCTGATTGAGGACGTAGGTCCGGGCGTCCGCCGACATGAAGCAACCTCCGGGTAGAGATGGACGAAACCTTCGTCAGATTATCGGGCCGACTCGATCGATCCTCCGGGTTTTCATCCTCGTGCTCGGCGGTCGACGGCGCGTACCTTGGTTCGGCCGCGCGATCCAGGCGGCGCACGTGCGACATCCCGACGGGTGCGAGATTGGCAGGCCGTCTGGTCGAGAGGAGATCCAGATGAACTTCCGTGGTGGTGGCGGCGTCGGCATCATCGGCGTGATCGTCATCGTCGTCATCGTCCTCCTGGTGTTCGGGGTCATCCACATCTGAGGACATGAGGGGACCTGCCGTATTTCGAGAAGGAGACCGATCGTGAACGACACGTCGACGCGCGAAGCGCAAACATCGCGGCCAGATGAGATGCCGATCGACGGGCAACCCGCAGCGGCCAAGCCAGCGAACTGGGATCGCCATCAGATGGAGACCGACGACGGGGGCGAGCCGCGCGAGCGGGACGAGGCCGGTCTGAGCCCGAGCTGGAGCGAAGGCGAGATGGCGGAAGAGCGGAAGGACCACACCCGCAGCCCGCTCACGCCCACGAACGAGCTCGACCAACCGTCTGGTGGGCTGTCCGGCCACGGCTCCAACCCCGGCGGCGGCGAGCGCTGGGCAGACCGCGATCGGACCGAAAGCAAGGGGTAGCCAACGTCTGCACGAACGGGTCGGCGTGAACGGCCCGGGCCCCAGGTCGAGCGACCAGCTCTCCGCCCGATCCTGCGGGTCGCGCCGGGCGAGCGGATCCACCTCCGCCGGCTCGATCCCGCCGCGACGCACGGCCGCGCGAAGGCCGACGCCGCCATCGAGCGGCGAGCCGTGGAGAAACGCCTGGCGGACCTTCAGGAGCGACTCTTCGCCGAGTCGAAGCACGCGGTGCTGGTGGTGCTCCAGGGCATCGACGCGTCGGGCAAGAACGGCACGATCCGACATGCCATGAGCGCCCTCGACCCGAGCGGCGTGGTCGTGACCGGCTTCCGGCAACCGACCGAGCTGGAGCTCGCCCACGACTTTCTCTGGCGTGTCCACCAGCACACCCCAGCCAAGGGTGAGCTGGCGATCTTCAACCGATCCCACTACGAATCCGTGCTGGTCGAGCGGGTCCACCGGCTCGTCCCGCGACGGGTCTGGCAGCGCCGCTACGCGACGATCAACGCGTTCGAGCGGCTCCTGACCGAGGAGGGCACGACCATCGTGAAGTGCTTTCTCCACCTCTCGAAGGACGAGCAGGCGCGCCGTTTCCAGGAGCGGGTCGATGACCCGCGCAAGCACTGGAAGTTCCGGCTGGACGACCTCGCCGAGCGTGAGCGATGGAACGCCTACGAGGCTGCGTTCGAGGACGCCCTCAGCCGCTGCTCGACGCCGTGGGCGCCGTGGTATGTGATACCGGCCGATCACCGCTGGTTCCGGAACCTCGCGGTCGCGACGGTCCTCGCCGCCACCCTCGAGGAGCTCCACCCGAGGTTCCCGCCGAGTCCCGATCCCCTGCCGCCCGGCTTGCGAGTGACGTCGGACCATGCACTCACATCCGAATAGATGTATCGGCGCTCGTATCCCACATGATGGTGTCCGTGCCGTGCGGCTCGATCGGTCCCGGTTGGTCATCGTCGTCGGTCCGGCTCCCATCGGCCGTCTCGCGTCTTGACGCTCTCGGCGATACTTCCGCTTAGCGGATAGTCAGGGGAGACCCGTTCATGCGCCACTCGAGGATCCTGCCATTCGGGGTGGTCGTGATCTGTGGCGCCCTGGCAGCCCCCTTGGCCTTCGCTGCCGCGCCGTCGTCCACGAGCGGTCCAGCTCCGAGGTCGATCGGCGTTGCCAGTGCGGGCGCGTTGATCACGCAACCGCTGCCCGCGGTCAAGTCGCCACCGGTGAGCCCTCTCGCCGGGACGAACTCGCGGAGCTGGCGCGTGCTCGACGGGGCGGCATACCTTCAGGCGAAGGCCGCCGCGGACGCAGCGGCCGGAGTCGCTGGGCCGAACGCCACGAAGAAGCCTCATCCGAGGCCGACGCCCACTCCGACGCCAACGCCAACTCCGACGCCAACGCCGACCCCGACGCCAACGCCAACCCCGACCCCGACGCCCACGCCCACGCCGACCCCCACGCCCACGCCCACGCCGACCCCGACGCCCGGCGGCCCGACCGTCGGGGCCAGCTGGCTCGGCGAGTCTCAGGGCAGCCTCGCCCCACCGGACCCCACCGGCGCGATCGGGCCGAACAGCTATCTGCAGCTGATCAATCTTCGATACGGCCTGTACACGCGAGACGGACGCCTCATCAACGACGGCGACATGGCCACCCTGACGGGCCTCGGGGCCGACTCGCTATCGGATCCGCAGGTGGTGTGGGATCCGAGCGCCCAGCGCTTCTACTACCTCATCCTTGACCTCTCGCGTTACGGCTTCGGCTTTGGCTTCAGCACGACGGCCAACCCGCAGTCGGCGACTGATTTCTGCCAGTACATCGTCACCTTCGGTGGCTACTACGCGAACAGCCTGAGCATCACCGACTATCCCAAGCTCGCGGTCACGAACGACTTCGTACTGGTCGGGTCGAACGTCTTCAACTTCATCGGGATGTACTCGGGCTCGGATGTCGACTGGTTCCAGAAACCGGCCGCGACGCCCGGCACGGCGAGCTGCCCGGGTTCGCTCGGTGGCGGGGGGATCTTCTCGAGTCTCAAGAACGCCGACGGTTCGCTCACCTCGACGCCGGTGCCGGCGGTGAACGCCGACCCGACCTCGACCGGCTGGGTCGTCGGTTCGGCGGATGTGGGGACGGGCTCGGCCAGCTTCCTGAGCGTCTTCAAGGTGACGAAGAACAGTTCAGGCGGCGCGGTGATGAGCGGGGCGACGGCGATCGGCGTGACCGCGTACTCGGTTCCGGCGGATGCGCCGCAGAAGGGGTCAACGGACGTTCTCGACACGCTCGACACGAGACTCGAGCACGCGGTGGCCGCGGTTGATCCACGGCTCGGCACGACCGCGATCTGGACGGCCCACACCGTGTTCGGTGGCGCCGGCGCTGAGGATCGCTGGTACGAGATCTCGACCGCGGGTACCCCGAGCCTGTCGCAGGCAGGCAAGGTGAGCTCGTCGGCCTACTTCGCCTGGAACGGGGCGATCTCGCCGGATCGTGCCGACAACGGCAGCTCGGGTTCGTTCGGGTCGAACATGGTGATGGGCTTCAACACGTCGGCGGCGACCACGTACCCGGCGATCCAGATCGTCAGCCAGCGTGGCACGAACAGCCAGTCGGGCTGGGTTCTCGTCCGCCAATCACTCGGCCCCAACGTCGACTTCAGCTGCACGGGCGGGAGTGGCAACGTCTGCCGCTGGGGTGATTACTCCGGTGCGATGCCGGACCCCGCAGCGACGACGAACGGTCAGGTCTGGCTGTCGGGCGAGTGGAACAACCCTGCGACCGATGGCTCGGCGACGGTCTGGCAGACCTGGAACTGGGAAGCCACGCCATAACGGGCGGGCGGCTTCGGGCGGCGGTCGGCACGGACGGTCGTCCGGTCCGGCTCAGGCGCGCCGAGCCCATAGCAGGAAGACCGGATACCGGCGACCCTCGCGGTCGATCTCGGTAGCCTCTCCGACCGTCACCTCGGTGAACCCCACGGTCCGAGCCAGGTCCGCCAGCGCCGTGCCCTCGAAGCCGTGGTAGTAGATGCCCTCGGCATCCGGATCGTGGAAGGAACCATCCTCGGCGTCGAGATCCGCCAGCGCCAGCCGACCACCCGGAACGAGGAGGCGGTAGATCGCGCTGAGCGCGGCGGCGGTGTCCGGCAGGTGATGGAGCATGAGCAACGAGACGACGAGGTCGAATGGGTCCTCGGGCGGCGGGTCGACGAGGAGGTCGAACCGGATCGCAGCCACATTTAGCAGTCCCCGGGAAGCGATCTTCTGGCGCGCGACCTTGAGCATGCCGTCCGACGGGTCCGCCAGGACGATCTCGCGGACTTCGCCGGCGAGCTCGATGCCGAGCAGCCCTGTCCCCGCCCCAAGGTCGATCGCGCGCAGGGTTGGCACCAGCACCCCGCTCGCCCGGATCGCCTCGGCGACGGCCCGCGCGCGCTCCCGCCGCTGCGGAGTGTCCCACGCTGCGGCGCGCTCGTCGAAGGTATTCATGGCGGCCATCTTGCTGCTTCCACGGTGTTCCCGCCAGTCCTCCAGATCCTCGGCACCCGGCCGGAGCACTGAACCCGGGCTCGAGACCAACGTCAGGAAAGACAAGCCTCGTCGGTTGGAGTCGAAATGACGGTGACTCGGCTCCGTGGCGCTTCGGACGACCACCGCGGAGCATTGCCGCTCCGTCCGTCACGAGGCCGCCCGCGATCAGTCCTGAGGCACCCCCAACCATTCGCGAAGCTGGGCGTTGACCGACGGAGCACCCATCAGTGGCGCCTCGGGTGGCTTCCAGTCAGTGGGGTGAAGGATGAACGGCTTCGATTGGCTGCCGCCCAGACCACCGTGGCATCCGACGAGTTCCTCGAATGAGACGACCTGCTCGGTCGTCGGGTCGACCGTGCTCAGCAGAACGACGTCACCGATATTGGAGAAGCCGTCCAGGCGTCGCAGGCTTGCGAGGGCGAGGGGCCCGTATTGGATGAGCGGATCCTCGCCCTGGAACTCATCCCCGTCCAGGGGGCGTCGACCGGTACGACTGATGACGACCGTGCCGTCGGCTGCGGATCGCACGAGGATGCAGCCGACGGCCGGATGATCGATCAATCTGGCGATAAGCCCCGGATATCGCGCCTCGATTCCCTCCATCGTCATTCGGTCGTCGCAGATAGGGAAATAGAGATGGGCGAGATTGCCCGAGGCGCACACGACCAGGTCGGGCGTGTCCGCTGATTCGGCTGAACGTCCGCTGATCCTCCGCAGGGAGTTGCCGATGGCGGCGAGCACGGCTGGTCCGATGCCGAACAACGCGTTGAGCTCCAGCGCGATCAAACCGAGACCATGTCCATGTTCCGTCTCGTTCGACGACCGCACCGAGACGCCTTCGTTCATCCCTCCCGCCACGAACTGCTCCAGGGTCTCCCCGTATCGGTCGGCGAATGGCTGACCCAGACTCTGACCGTGATCCGAGAGGACGACGAGCCGATACGGCCGCTGGGCGCCCGGAATCGCGGCAACGATCCGCTGGATCTCGTGGTCGATGCGATGGATCGCACGCAGCGACTCCGGCCGTTCGGGGCCGCTGTGATGGGCGATCGAATCGTATCCAGTGAAGTCGACATAGATCACGGGGGTCCCCATCCGCATCTCGGCGATGACGAGCTCGGTCGAGAGGATCCGCACCGCGCCGTTGAGGAATGCTCGCTCGGTGGCCGAATCGAATCCGCGATGCATCCGCGGGCGCACGTCCTGGACCCGCTGTCGCCGGCCCTGGTACAGCTCAGCGGCGAACTCACGGGCCATCCCGGCGACGATCCTCAAGGCATTGAGCGGGCTGAGGATGAATGTCCGCAACCGGATGATGGTTCCGGGCGCGCGTGGCTCCTCGGCCACGGTGGCCATCGTCAGGTAGGTCCGTTGGGCGTCGCCGGTCATGAGGTTGCCGATGCTCACCCCGTGCGGCGCCAGCAGGCCGTGGCCGTCCGACTGGCGGCGCACCATCTCCGCGGCATCTCCCGAGTGGTTGGCGACGAGCAGCCGTCGCTCCTTCTTCTGGTACCAGCGAAAGCCGGGGATCTCGTCGTTGTGGCCGTGCATGATGCCGGCCTGGCTTGCCGGAGTGGTCGAGGGCACCATCGCGAACCACGGGCTGATCGTGGCTTCGCCACGACGGAGCAATCCGGCGATGAACGGGACGTGTCCGCCATCGATGGCACGGTGGAGGACGGGCAGGCCGAGACCGTCGATCTGGACGATGAGCATTCCGGGTTGGCCAGTCCCGCGAACGGAGCGCCGGCGCACGAGGCCGTCGGCAAGCAACCCGAAGGCCGCTACTCCGAGCAGAACCCACCGGCGAGGAACATCGGTCGGTCGCCGCATGCTCACGAGCCTAGCAGGACTGCGGCAGAGGTTGCGCTCCATGTGGTCGGACTGCCGCCAGACCGGGGATTTCTCGCTCTCCCGACACGAGGTCCCTAGAATCGGCGCGTGAAGAAGATCGGCTTCCTGTCATTCGGACATTGGTCGGCGTCGCCCTACTCGCAAGTGCGCTCGGCGTCGGATGCGCTCATCCAGTCGATCGCGCTCGCTGAGGCGGTCGAGGACCTGGGTGCCGACGGCGCCTACTTCCGCGTTCACCACTTCGCCCAGCAACTTGCGTCGCCGTTCCCGCTCCTGGCGGCGATCGGCGCGCGCACCAAGCGCATCGAGATCGGGACGGCCGTCATCGACATGCGCTACGAGAACCCGCTCTATATGGTCGAAGATGCCGGTGCCGCCGACCTCATCGCAGGCGGTCGTCTGCAGCTTGGAATCAGCCGCGGATCACCCGAGCAGGTCATCGATGGCTTCCGCTACTTCGGCTATGTGCCGCCCGACGGCCGCACTGACGCCGACATGGCCCGCCAGCACGCCGAGGTCTTCCTCCAGGCGCTGTCCGGCGCCGGGTTCGCCCGACCCAACCCCTCTCCCATGTTCCCGAACCCGCCCGGTCCGCTCCGCCCCGAGCCGCATTCGCCCGGGCTGCGTGACCGGATCTGGTGGGGCGCCGGATCGCGTGCGACCGCGGAATGGGCGGCCCAGCAGGGCTTGAACCTGATGTCGTCGACACTGCTGACCGAAGACGCCGGAGTGCCGTTCCACGAGCTCCAGGCCGAGCAGATCCGGCTGTTCCGTGAAGCGTGGACTGCGGCTGGGCATGAGCGCGAGCCGCGAGTGTCGGTAAGTCGCAGCATCTTCGCGCTGGTCGACGATCGCGACCGAGCCTACTTCGGGCGCGGCAACCAGGCATCGGATCAGGTCGGCTACCTCGACGCGCAGACCAAGGCGATCTTCGGGCGTTCGTACGCCGCGGAGCCCGACGTCCTCGTCAAGGAACTCGCCGGGGACACGGCGATCCAGGCCGCGGACACGCTCCTGTTGACGGTCCCGAATCAGCTCGGCGTCGAGTACAACGCCCACGCGATCGAGAGCATCCTCAGATACGTGGCCCCGGAGCTTGGCTGGCGCTGATTCATTCGTGATGCGAACCGCGATGTGCTTCTGGCGCCCCCGGACGGACTCGAACCGCCGACGCAGGCCTTAGGACGGCCTCGCTCTATCCACTGAGCTACGGGGGCGCGGAAGCCCATCGTACCGCGCCTGGTGCGCGGCTTTGCCCGATCGGCCAGGATCGCCCGGAAGGCTGTTCGAACGACCCCCATCGATAGCTCGAACGGCCCGGAACGGGGCCTCGACTAGAATGCCGGCGATGGCCGTTCCCTCCCCCACCATCTTCCTGTACGGCAAGCCCGGCTGCGGCCTGTGCGACGAGGCGCGGGCGATCGTCGACGCCATCGTCGCCGAGCGCGTCGCTGCCGGTCGGATCGCACCGGCGATCGTGGAGCGCGACGTCACGACCAACGGGACCTGGCTCGAGGAATTCGCGTTCGAGATCCCGGTCGTGGAGATCGGGGACCGCCAACTGCCGCTCGCCACGTCGGCCACCGCCATCCGCCGCCTCATCGCCGAGGCGCTCGACGGATGATCGCGTCGGCGTCTGCGTCCGGCACGGATCTCTCGTTCCTTGTCGCGGTCGGGGCTGGCCTCATCAGCTTCCTCTCGCCGTGCGTGCTCCCGCTCGTGCCCGCCTACCTCGCCCAGCTCACCGCCGTCGCCGTGGCGGGACGCGCTCCGGGATCGCGGCCGTCCCGTTGGCTCGCACTCGGCAACGCCGCCGCCTACGTCGCCGGATTCGGCGTCGTCTTCACGCTCCTTGGGCTCACCGCGACGTTCGCCGGCGGCCCGCTCGTGACGGTCCTCCCGGCGCTCCGCCAGGTCGGCGGGATCGTCCTTATCGTCATGGGCCTCTCGCTCACCGGCATCGTGCGGATCGGAGCGCTGGACCGCGTCTGGCGCCCGCTCGAGGCCGGTGCGGCCGCCTCGGTGGCGACAAGCACCGGAACGTTCTCCTTCGCGACGACGAGTCCCGCTGGCGGCTCGTCCTCCGCCGGTGGTGAACTCGGCGGTGGTAGGCTCGGCGTGAGGGTCGGCGAGAGCCTCGTCAGTCGCCGCGGCGGCTTCGCGGCATCGTTCGGTCTTGGGGCGATCTTCGCCATCGGCTGGACCCCATGCATCGGGATCATCCTCGGCGGGATCCTCACGATGGCGGTGACCTCCGGGGCAGCGAGCCAGGGCGCGATCCTCCTCATCGGCTACACGCTCGGTCTGGGGATCCCGTTCCTCGTCCTCGGCTTGCTGTATGACCGCTCCCCCGCCCTGCTGCGGCCCTTCGTCGCCCATGGTCGCGTCGTGTCGCTCGTCGGCGGCCTCCTCGTCGTGCTCATCGGTGTGGCGATGCTCGCCGGCTGGCTGGCGCTGCTACCGCGCTACTTCAACTTCAACACGGCGATCTGAGATGGCCGACGAGCGGCCCTCGTTCGAGCACCGGCCGCCGCGCCACGGACTGATCGGCCCGTTCGGCGCACGGCAGCTCGCGGGCGGCCTCGTCATCGTCGTGGTGACGGTCCTCATCCTGCTCGCGGTCACCGCGCCACTCGGGACGACGGGCGCCATCGCCGCCCGCGATCCACAGGCGACGCCCTACATCATCGGCCCTGCGCCTGCCCAGGGGCTGCGCCCCGGTGACCGGGCACCGGACTTCACCCTCACGAGGGCGGACGGCTCGTCGTTCACCCTGACCGATCTCGCCGGCCATCCGCTCAGCCTCGCCGCCTTCCGCGGTCGTGGCGTCTGGATCGACTTCTGGGCGACGTGGTGCCCGCCATGCCAGGCGGAGACGCCGGTCCTGCGCGACACCTACGCGGCGTACCGCGACCGCGGCCTCTCGCTCATCGCGATCAGCGTCCAGGAGACGAACGCCTCGGACGTCGCGGCGTATGCGGCGCGGTATGGCCTGCAGTACACGATCGCCGCTGACCTCTCGGCCGACATCTTTCATCGCTACGGCGTCTTCGCCCTGCCGACCCAGTTCTTCATCGACCCGAACGGGATCATCCGGGACGTCGTGCAGGGTCCCATGACGATGGCGTCCGCCGCGGCCGAGGTGGCGGCGATCCTGCCGGCCACGCCACCGACGAGTGCCCCGCCGACGCCGCCGGCCGCGCTATCGACCGCTCCGAGCCCGAGCGGACCCTAGACCGGCTCGAACCGGTAGCGATCGCGATCCGGGATGAGGTGTCCGACCGGCGTATCGCGGTCGTGCGACAGAGCGACGAACCAGCCGCCGCTCGCGGCCTCCGCGAAGAGTCGCGCCTTGACTTCCACCGAGGCGAGCGGGAAGTCGTCGAACGCGCTGATCCAGCGCGGATTCGCGCTCCACGGACGCATGGCGAGATCGCCGAAGAAAACGAGCGTCCGGGCGCCGTCACCGCCGCCGCTGATGACGACCGCCTGGTGGCCGGCCGAATGACCGCCCGTCGGCACGACCGACACGCCGGGCAGGAGCTCTCGCTCGCCGTCCACCCAGTCGGCCTCGCCCCAGGCGCGCACGAGGGCAAGCTCCGGCTGGACGTAGCTCGCCACGATGCGGCTGTTCGGCGAGGCCGCGATCTCCCACTCAGCGCGCTGCGCGACGATCCGCGCCCGCGGGAACGCCCGCGACCCGTCGGTCGTGAGCAGACCGCCGGCGTGGTCGAAATGGAGGTGGCTCATCACGACGACGTCGATACTCGACGGGTCGACCCCCGCGGCGCGGAGTGTCGGCACGATGGGTGGACCTTCATAGGCGCGCATCGTGCGGGTCTTCTCGTCGACCCGCTCGCCGATCCCGGTCTCGATGAGTACTCGCCCCGACGGCGTCTCGACGACGAGGCAGTTCAACGCCTGCAGGAGACGGTGCTCGCCGTCGATCTCGCCACGGACGTGGCGCTCCCAGAGGAGCCGCGGGACGGGTCCGAACAGCGCGCCGGCGTCCGACCGGAACGTTCCGGCCTGGACGAGGCCGACGCTCGTGCCGCCGCCGAGATCGGCGCTCCAGGGGAACACGTCCGCCGCGCGCATCGTCAGGCCGCCGCGTTCATCCGCGCTTCGGCGGGGTCGAGGTCCGCCGGCCGGCCGCGAAATCCTCGTGGAACGCCGAGGCCGTCGGTTCGGACTGCCCCTGGTACTTCGACCCGAGCCCACTCGAGCCGTACGGTCGCTCGACTGGGCTCGACATCCGAAAGAAGCTGATCTGGCCGATCCGCATCCCGAAGTAGAGGGCGATCGGAAGGTTCGCGACGTTGCTCAGCTCGAGGGTGAGATTGCCGCGCCAGCCCGGGTCCACGTAGCCGGCCGTCGAGTGGATGAGGAGGCCGAGCCGCCCGAGCGAGCTCTTGCCCTCGAGCCGGGCCACGAGGTCGTCCGGCAGCTCGACCCATTCGATTGTCTGGCCGAGGACGAACTCGCCCGGGTGCAGGATGAACGGCTCATCGTCGGCGACGCGGAGCATCTCGGTGAGGTCAGGCTGCGGCGATCGAACGTCGATGTAGGGATAGCGGTTGTTGCGGAAGACGCGGAAGCTGCGGTCGAGGTGGAGGTCCACCGATGACGGCTGCAGGTCCGTCGGATCGTATGGGCGGATGCTGACCCGCCCCGACTCGAGCTCGATCCGGATGTCCCGATCGGCGAGGACGCTCATGCGCCGCCCCCGGCCGCGAGGCCGCTCACCGCGGCTGGGTCGCGAGTGGCATAGAGGGTGTCCACCTCGCGCTTGAGATCCTCGAGGTCCTCGAAGCTCTGGTAGACCGAGGCGAAGCGGATGTACGCGATCTGGTCGATGCCGCGCAGCTGCTCCATCGCGGCCGCACCGATCCTCGAGCTCGGGACCTCGGCCACCCCGGCCGAGCGCAACTCCGCCTCGATCGCATCGGCGGCCTCATCCGCCGCGCCATCCGGCACCGGCCGCCTGGTGAGTGCCTTGCGGAGGCCGGCGGCGAGCTTGTCGCGATCGAATTCCTGGCGCGTGCCGTCGCGCTTCACGACCACGAGCCTGGCTGCCTCGATCCGCTCGTAGGTCGTGAATCGGGTCGTACAGGTCGAACACTCGCGGCGCCGGCGGATCGTCGCCGAGTCGTCGAGGTCGCGCGAGTCCACGACTCGCGTCTCCCGTTCTCCGCATTGCGGACAGCGCATCGAGCCTCCACGTCGCACCACTACGGATAGTGGTGTCTGGCGAGGATACCACTACATGGTGTGGTCGGGCCAGGTTCCTGCGTCCAATCGTGCCGGTGACCCACTCGTCGCCGCATTGGCCGCTCGGGTGATCGCCTCGCGGGCGTGGATCAGGTTCAGGTACCCCCGCTTGATCGACGTCTGGGCTTCCAGGTCGCCGGACCGACCGGTCCCGCCGGCGATGAGTCGGCAGCCGTGGGCGACCATGTCGAGCGCCCGGACGGCGCGTTCCAGTTCGGTCGCGATCTCGTGGCGCGGGTCGGACCGCCCGGCCACCGCGGGAAGGCGCTGGGCGGCCTCCGCATCGCGGGCGATCGTGACCCGGGCGGACTCGACGTCCGGCACGATGAGGGCGGCGTCGAGCTGGTGGCGGCGGACCGCGTCCACCCGAACGGCGATCGCCCCGAGCGCGCCGTCGCTGCGGGCCACGAACTCCGCCATCGCCGAGCGGAACGCGGCGTCGCGACGCGAGGCGGCAAGGAGGGCCCCTGATCGGCGGAGCAGGATGGCGACCACGAGGGCGAGCGCGACGAAGGCGACGAGCGGGGCAACGACAGCGATCTCCACGCTGGCTACCGAGACCCTCCTCAGCCCGTCCGGGAGCGCAGTTCGCTGGCGATCGCCGGGGCGACCTCGAACAGGTCGCCGATCACCACCATGTCGGCGAACTCGGCGATCGGCGCATCCGGATCGCGGTTGACCGCGACGATCGTCCCCGCCGTCTGCATCCCCACCTTGTGCTGGATGGCTCCAGAGACTCCGAGGGCGACGTAGAGCTTCGGCTTGACGATCTTGCCCGTCTGGCCGATCTGCCGGCTGTACGGGACCCAGCCCGCGTCGACCGCCGCGCGCGTGGCACCGACCACGCCGCCGAGCGCCGCGGCGAGGTCCTCGACCACCCGGAACCCGTCCGGTCCACCGACGCCGCGGCCGCCGGCGACGACGATGCTCGCCTCGTCGATCGAGGCGACGGCCGCGGTCGCGGCCACCCGTTCCAGCACGGTCACCGCCGGCAGAGCCACGGTGGGCGCGATCGCCACGGGTTGGATGACGCCGACGTTTGCGGTCGGCTCCGCCACGATGCTGTTCGGCCGGACGGTGACGATCCCGCTGTCGCCGCTGAAGGCGCTCGAGACGATGAGCCGGCCGCCGAAGACGCTCGACTCGACCACCGGACCGTCCGTCGCGCTCCACGAGATCGCCGACGCGTTGACGAGCACGCCCCGCTCGAGGAGCGCCGCGAGCGTACCGGCCAGGTCGCGACCGTCCGGCGAGGCGCCCACGAGGATCCAGGCCGGCTCGTCGCGTTCGGCCAGGGCGGCGATGGCCGGAGCCACCGCAGCGACCGATGTCGTTCCGGCCGCGGCCGGGATCTCGATCGCGAGGACCCGTGGTACGAACGTGGCGAGGGCGGACGCCGCGGCGTCGATCCCGGATCCCGCCACGAGCCCGACGAGTTCTCGTCCCGCGGCCGCGGCGAGGGCACGGCCGATGGTCGCGACCTCGCCCGAGATCCGGGCAAGGCCGTCACCGGTCGGTTCGCCGATGACCCAGATCGCGCCCGCCATCAGACGATCCTCCGTTCGACGAGGAAGTCCACCACCGTCCGGGCGGCCTCCGCGGCCGGGCCGCGGACGACTCGCGTCGCACCGCGAGCCGGCGGGGTCACAGAACCGACGACCCGCGTCGTGGCGGCGGCCCCGCCGACCGTGGCCGCGTCGACTCCCAGATCGGCGAGGGAGCGCACCACGACCTCCTTCGAGCGCGCACCCATGATCCCCTTGAGGGACGGATAGCGAGGCTCGCCGAGCGCCTGGGTGGCGACCACGAGGGCCGGCAGCGGGGCCTCGATGACGTCGTAGCCGACCGCCGAGATGCGGCGGACACGGACCCGGCCATCGTCCACCTCGAGCCCGGCGGCATACGAGAGGTATGGCAGGCCGAGGCGGGTGGCGATGCCGGCGGCGACGACCCCGCCGCCGCCATCGGAGGTATCCGCGCCCGCGATGACCAGGTCGAAGCTCAGGCCATCGAGGGCCGCGGCAAGCACCGCGACCGTCGACCTCACGCACGACCCGCCCAGGGCCGGGTCGGTGACGAGGACGCCACGCGTCGCGCCCATCGCAAGGGACTTGCGCAGCGTGTCCTGGGCGCCCGGTCCTGCCATCGCAAGGACGGTGATCTCACCGCCGTCGGAGCTGCCCTCGACGAGGCGCAGGGCGGCCTCGAGGGCGTATTCATCGTTGGCGTTGACGACGGCCGGTACGGCCGCGCGGTCGAGCCGGTCATCGGGGCCCAGGCGCTCCTGGCCCGTCGTGTCGGGGACCGGCTTGGTGAGGACGACGATCTGCACCGTTGAGCGGACCTCCTGTCGGGCCGCAGGCCGGCGGATCGTCGTCAGTCGCGCCCGCCGAGGAGGGCGCGCGCCACGACGAGCCGCTGGATCTGTTGCGTGCCTTCGTAGAGCTGGGTGATCTTCGCGTCGCGCATCATGCGTTCCACGGGGAACTCGTTCGTGTAGCCGTAGCCGCCGAGGACCTGGACCGCGTCCGTGGTCACCCGCATCGCCGCGTCCCCGGCCACGAGTTTACACATGGCCGACCAGCGGGCCGCGTCCGCCACGCCGCTGTCGATCGCCGAACAGGCGGCGTAGAGGAGCTGGCGAGCGCTCTCCGTCGCGGCGTCCATGTCGGCGAGCATCCCGGCGACGAGCTGGAACTCGCCGATCGGCTTGCCGAACTGGCGCCGTTCCGTCGCATAGCGGGCCGCCACCTCGAGCGCGCCCTGGGCGATTCCGACGGCCTGGGCGGCGATCGCGGGCCGCGATCGATCGAACGTCCGCATCGCGATCGAGAAGCCCTCGCCCTCCGCGCCGATGCGCTGGTCCGCCCGCACCCGGACACCGTCGAAGGCGAGCTCGGCCGTGGTGGAGCCGCGGATCCCCATCTTGTGCTCGACGCGCGGCGAGGTGAAGCCCGTCGTTCCGCGCTCGACGAGGAAGCAGGAGAGGTTGCGGTGGCGGGGCGCGTCAGGATCGGTGACGGCGAACACGACGACGACGTCGGCGACGTCGCCCTGGCTGATGAACCGCTTGGCGCCATCGATGACGTAGTGCTCGCCGTCGCGTACCGCCCGGGTCCGGATGGACGCCGCGTCCGAGCCGGCCTCGGCTTCGGTGAGGGCGAAGGCGACGAGCTGGCGACCTGCCGCGAGGCCGGGCAGCCAGCGCGCCTTCTGGTCCGCGTCTCCGCCGAGCAGGATCGGGATCCCACCGAGGCCCTGGACGGCGACGATGAGGGCGGACGTCGCGCAGACCCGGGCGATCGCCTCGACCGCGAGACAGACCGAGAGGAGATCCCCGCCGACCCCGCCGTACTCGGTCGGGAACGAGAGCCCGAGGATGTCGTGACTGGCGAGGAGATCGCGGATGTCCCACGGGAACTCGGCAGTCCGGTCGATCTCGGCGGCTCGCGGGGCGATCCGCTCGTCGGCCAGGAGCCGGACGGCGTCGCGCAGCATGAGCTGCTCATCGCTGAGGCGGTAGGGGCGGGCGGGCGGTTCGTCGGTCACGCAGGGCTGCCTCCCGCGGCATCCTAGCACCGGTCCACCGGCTCCGGGCGGTACCTTCGGGTTGGCGGAGACGGCCGGAGGTGCCGCAGGGATGGCGTCGCGACGCCGGACGGACTACCGTTCCACCGACGGCCGGTCGTGCCCGGGGGCGCCGCCGCCCGTCAGGATCGCTGGTAGTGCCATGGACAACACGACTGAACTCGCGCTCGTCATCGCGGCGGGCATCGGCCTCGTCGCCCTCCTCATCATCGTCGCCCGGCAGCGACGGGAGGATCGCGACGAGCACCGCGAGAGCCCGTTCGGCGTCTCGACGGAGGGGATGAAGCGGTGCCCGAAGTGCGGGACCGCCAACCTCTGGATGGACGCCACCTGCGTCAGCTGCGGTTCGAAGCTCCGCGGCTGACGCCGCCGCTCACTGGATGACGGGCAACTGACGCCCGCCGCTCGCCCCGCCCGGGGCGAGGCTCCCGGCGAGCAGTTCAGCGATGTCCGCCGATATGATCGGGGCGGACGTTCCGGGGCCATGCCCCGCGTCGGCGATCCCGTCCTTGAGCATCGTCATGCAGAACGGGCAGCCGGTCGCGAGCGTCTCCGCGCCGGTGGCCAGCGCCTGGCGGGTCCGCTCAGCGTTGATCCGCGTGCCGCGGGTCTCTTCCATCCACATCCGGCCGCCTCCCGCGCCGCAACAGAAGGTGTCGCGGCCGCTGCGCTCCATCTCGCGCAGCTCGAGGCCCGGGACCGCGCCGAGGACATCGCGGGGCGACGCCGCGACGCCGTTGTAGCGGACGAGGTAGCACGAGTCGTGATACGTGACGGAGCGCGTCGCTCCGTCCCCATCCCACGTCCGCAACCGGCCGTTGGCGAGGAGCTCGGCGAGGTACTGACTGTGGTGGACGACGCGGTAGCTGCCGCCGAACTGGCCGTACTCGTTGCCGATCGTATTGAAGCAGTGGGGGCAGGCGGTGACGATCGTCCGCTCCCCCATCGCGTACCGCTCGAGCGTCGCGACGTTCGCCGTCGCGAGCATCTGGAAGACGTACTCGTTGCCCATCCGGCGGGCCGGATCGCCGGTGCACGACTCCTCCTGGCCGAGGACGGCGAAGCGGACGCCGGCAGCGTCGAGGCAGGTGGCGAAGGCGCGCGCGACGCGCCGGTTGCGCTCGTCGAACGCGGCGGCGCAGCCGACCCAGTAGAGGACCTCGAGCTCCCCGAGTCGCCCCGCTGCGGCCATCGAGGCGACCGTCGGCACCTCGAACGGCAGGTCGGTCGCCCAGTCGAGCCGTGCCGCCCGCGACTGGCCCCAGGGGTTGCCGGCGACCTCCATGTTGCGGAACGCGGCCGTGAGCTCGCTCGGGAAGCGGCTCTCCTCGAGCACGAGGTTGCGCCGCAGGCCGACGATCTTGTCGACGTGCTCGATGAGGACCGGACAGGCCTCCACGCAGGCCCCGCACGTGACGCAGTCCCACACCGCGTCGTAGGAGATGGCGTCATCGACGATCGGGCGAGCGACGGCGGCGGGGACCAGTCGGTCATCGAGGCCGTACGTCTCGCGGACGGCCGGATTGTTGGGGATGAGGTTCAGGCCATGCTCGGCCTCCACGGACATCTCGCGGATTCCCATGATGAACGCCTTGGGGTTGAGTGGTTTGCCGGTGAAGTTCGCCGGGCACGCCTGCTGGCAGCGGCCGCATTCGGTGCAGGTGAACCCGTCGAGGAGGTCCTTCCAGCCGAGGTCCTGCAGCGTCCGCAGCCCGAACGTCGCGTCGGCGGCCTCGAGGTCCATCGCCGGCAGCTCTCCCCGCGGGGCGAGCTTGCGGAGATAGATGTTGGGGAAGCTCGTGACGATGTGGAGATGCTTGCTGAACGGGAGGTAGACGAGGAATCCGGCGACGATCGCGATGTGGGCCCACCACAGGACCAGGAAGGTCGCACCGAGCAGGCCCTGATCGAGGCCGCGGAACGGCGCCCCGATCACGTTGGCGACGAACGCTCCGCTCACGTCGCCGAAGCGCGCCGATTCGGCGGCCTGGGCGAGCAGCTCGGTCGCGACCACACCGCCGATGAGGGCGAGGATGACGAGCGCGTCACGGGTATAGGTGAGCCGCCGCGGCCGGCTGACCAGACGGCGCTCGAACGCCCACCCGATCGCCCCGAGGACGACGATCGCGACGGCGTTCTGCATGACCGTGACGAGGGTCCACAACAGGCCACCCCAGGGGATCGAGAGGACCGCCTGGACGATGCCGCCGGTGACGATGTTCGTCGTGCCGACGGTGAGGAGGATGAAGCCCCAGAAGATGCCGGCATGCATGATCGCCGCCCGTGGATCCTTGAACATCTTCCGCTGGGCAAAGGCGTACTCGACGAGCCCGCCCAGACGCCGCGGGACGGCCGCGAACGGGCGAGACGGGCGGACGACGGCGAAGATCCGCAGATGGCGGGCCATGACGAGGGCGAACGCGCCGACCGCTCCATAAAAGAGCGGGAAGACGAGCGGATAACCGACGACGTGGTCGAACGTGGACGGCATGGGCGACTCCCGATCAGGCGATTCGCGGGGCGGAGCGATGGTCGAACGGTCCGGCGAGTGTCTCGAGCGCGTGGTCGAGCAGCGGCACGATCGCCTCGAACGATTCGATCGCGCCCCGCGGGCTGCCGGGCAGGTTGACGATGAGGGACCGCCCCCGGACGCCGACGACGGCCCGGCTCAAGGCGGCGAACGGGGTGGAGCGACGACCCTCCGCCCGCATGAGCTCGGACATCCCCGGAACCTCGTAGTCGATCACCGCGAGGGTCGCCTGGGGCGTGACGTCGCGCGGTGTGAGCCCCGTGCCGCCCGTCGTGACGACGAGGCGGTGGGCCGCCGCCGCCGCTCGCAATTCCGCCTCGATGATCGCTCGATCGTCGGCGACGACGACGCGAGTCACACTGAACCCGAGGGCGGCCAGCCGCTCTGCGAGCGCCTCGCCGGACGCATCCGGACGCTCACCGGCGGCGCTTCGGTCGCTCGCGGTGAGGACATACGCGGTCCGATCCCCTGCGGTCATGCGCCGCCGCTGGGGTCACCGGCCCCGCGACCACCGGCACCGGCGCCGCGGCCGGGATCTCGTCCTGGTGCCCGACCACCGGCCCGGCCCGGACCGTGAGCGGAGATCCGTCCGGCGATCCGGTCACCGGGCCGGCGCTTGACGGCGGCCGCGGCGATCGGCTGCTCGTCCGCTGCTCGATCCCGGGTCCACGAGCCGCTCCGCCCGCCGCTCTTGCTGAGCAGCACGACCGAGCGGATCTCGACGCCTCGCTCGACACCCTTGACCATGTCGTACACGGTGAGGGCGGCGATCGAGGCCGCAGTCATCGCTTCCATCTCGACGCCCGTCGGGCCGGTCGTCGCGGCCTCCGCCCGGATCCGCAGCACGCCGGCGCCCCGGTCAGGCGTGATCTGCACGACGAGGTCGGTCAGCGCGATCGGGTGGCAGAGGGGGATGAGCTCGCTGGTGCGTTTCGCTCCCATGACGCCGGCGAGCTCGGCGACACCGAGGACGTCGCCCTTGGGGCCGCCGCCGTCGATGACGAGACTGAGCGTCTCCTGGCTGACCGCGACGACCGCCTCGGCCACCGCTCGCCGGGCGGTCGCCGGTTTCGCGCTCACATCGACCATCCGCGGTCGGCCCGACCGATCGACGTGGGTCAGCCGACGACGCTCGACCCGTCCGGCTGGCGTATCCATCCGCCTTCCTCCGTCTCCTCCGCCATCCGGCCGCGGGGCCCGTGCCGTCATCGCGATGCGAGCCACCAGAGTGCCACGTCCGCGCCAGCCGGGAGCGACGTCACGGACTCCGGAACGATCGCGAGCGCGTCCGCCGCGGCGAGGGCGCTGAGGACATGGCTCCCCTGCCCGCCGGCGAGCCGGACGCCGACTCGGCCTGTCCCGTCGCGGACCAGGGAACCGTCCGTCGCGCGCTCGGCGACGACCCGGAGGTACGCCCGTCGACCGGCTCCCTTGGCGACTGGCTCCCGCAGCACGCCGCGATCCACCGCACGGGCAGTGTGGGGCGCTCCGGCGAGGAGGCGCAGTGCCGGGCGGACGAAGATCTCGAACGTGACCGCGCTCGACACCGGGTTGCCCGGCAGCCCGAAGAGGAGCACCGCCGGACCACCGCCCGGCCTGGCCGCCGTGCCGAATGCGAACGGCTTCCCAGGCTGGACCGCGACCCGCCACAGGTTCACCGTACCCACGTCCGCGAAGGCCGCCCGGACGACGTCGTACGGTCCCACGGAGACGCCGCCGCTCACGATGACGACGTCGGCGGTCGCGACTCCCTGCCGCACGGCGGCGACGACATCGGCCAGCGTGTCCGGCGCCACGCCGAGGGCGATCGGCTCGCCACCTGCGGCGGCGATGAGCGCCCGGATGCCCGGCCCGTTGGCGTCGGGGATGCCGGCTGCGCCGAGCGCCGCGCCCGGCGTTCGGACCTCGTCCCCGGTCGCGAGCACCGCGACGCGCGGCCGCCGGTGAACGCTGACCGTCGCCGCACCGACCCCGGCCGCCAGCGAGACGGCCGCCGGTGTCATCCGCGATCCGGCCGCCAGGACGACCGTGCCCGCCGTCACGTCTCCGCCCCGTCGACGGACCGAACCGCCGGGCGGGACTGCCTCGTGGACCAGGCAGGCGATGGGGAGTGGACCGCTCGCCTCGCGGCCGCGCGGACCGGCCGACCCGTCGGCGCCGAGCGGGGTCGTCGCCTCCACCGGCACGACGGCGTTGGAGCCCGGCGGGAGCGGGGCACCCGTCGCGATCCGGATGGCCGTCCCTGCGCGGAGCGCGACTGTCGGCGCCTCCCCGGCTCGCACCTCCCCGATCAGCTCGAGGCGCACGGGCGCTGCCTCGGACGCGATCGCCGTATCGACGCTTCGGACCGCGTAGCCGTCCATCGCGCTGTTGTCCCACGGCGGGAGGTCGGTCGTCGCGATGACCGCGCCGGCGAGCCACCGACCGAGGGCATCCTCCGGCGAGACCGGAACGGCGGCCACCGGTCCGGCGATCGCGCCGCGGATCCCGGCGAGCGCGGCCTCGACGCTGAGCAGTCCATCAGGCTGGTTCGCCACCGTCAGCGGCTCGGCCCCGTCACCGGCCCGGCTCCCCTCTGCCGGTCCCGGGCAGCCCGGGACCGGATTGCCCCGTCGCGCGCTCGCGGATCGCCTCCACGATCGAACGCCTGGTGAAGACGCCGAGGAGCGATCGGCCCGCCATGACCGGGATCCCGTCGAGCCCCGAGCGGCGCAGGATCTCCATCGCCGCCCAGGCGGCGTCACCGGCGGCGAGCGACGGCAAGGTGGGCGGTGCGACCATCACGTCCGATGCCCGGAGATCGGCCCAGCGGCGGCGACCGATCCGGCGCAGCTGGGCGACGCCGATGACGCCGACGAGCCCATCGCCGTCGAGTACCGGCACGCTCGTTCGCTCGGCGTCGCTGAGGACCTGCTCAGCGAACGTGTCCACCGTGAGCGTCGGGCTCACGCTCGGGACGTCGCGTTCCATCACCTCGTCGACGCGCACGCCGGCCAGCAGCCGCTCGATCTCGAGCCGTCGTTCGGTCACCCGCGAGCCCTGGACGACGAACCAGCCGATGATGAGGATGACGACGCCGGTCCAGGCATCGGCCACGAGGCTGACGAGGATCCCGAACGCCATCCCCGCCGCGCCGATCAATCGTCCGATCCGTGCCGATCGGCGGTTCGCGAGC
>Ga0307373_10003502_pt1 | contig 27331 bp, 25 predicted proteins | sample OX2MG_FD_202534 | JGI IMG/M metagenome (GOLD analysis project Ga0307373, IMG submission 202534) | Soil microbial communities from Risofladan, Vaasa, Finland - OX-2 | ecosystem: Environmental > Terrestrial > Soil > Coastal area > Acid sulfate soil | place: Finland: Risofladan, Vaasa | collected...
GCTCATTACGTCGTCGCCGTGGCCGCCATGCACATGGGTATCGATGAAACCGGGCAGCACCGAACACCCGGCTGCGTCCAATAGCGCGGCGCCGGGCGGAATCTCGGCGCCAGCGGCCGGCCCTACGGCCTCAATTCGGCCATCCGAGACGACGATGACGCTCTCTTCAATAATCCCGGCCGGCATAACCGCCGCGCCACCCCGTATGACCAGTGTTTGCCCGGTTGCCATCAAAAGTTCCGCCTCTCTCTCCCGTCCCGCGCTCGACATTTCTCAGGATGACACGTCCGCGCGACCTGCGCCCCGCGCGCGGCGTTGCACAGGCGCGGAGGCCTGCGCCACCATCATGATAACGGTGGCGCAGGCGTCCCTGCCTGTGTCCGGCGTCACTATCCCGGTACCCTGCGCCCCACGCCTATAATCAGCTATGATAGCATTGGCTGCTGCTTCACGAACAACCCAATTTCTCATGACCGAAGCCCTCACAACCAATTCATCCCCGCCGCTGCGCTGGCGGCTCATTCTCGGCAAGGACGCGGAGCGCGCCGACGTCCGGCTTGCGCTGAATGCGGATGGGGCTGGAGGGGATGATCTGCAGCAGCGCCAGGAGTTGGACGAGGCGCTTGAATTTGTCTATGCGCCTCGCGTCACCGGTTCAGGCCGTGCCGATCTTTCCGCCCCGACCGCCTATATTCCTCGCTGGCTGGATCTGATCCGGACCGCGTTTTCGGCGGATACCGTGACCCTCCTGATTCGGGACGCGCTGGAGAAGCGGGGGCTTACGCAGCTTTTATTAGAACCCGAGACGCTAAAGTCCCTTGATCCGGATCCACGGGTGGTGGCTTCGCTCCTCGCGCTTAAGGATCATGTTCCACCGGCGGCGCGGGAAGCGATCCGCGAGATCGTCCGCCGGTTAGTGCAAAAACTTCAGGAGCGAATCCAACATCGCGTGGTGAGCGCCGTGAGGCAGGGCATTCGCCGCCGTACCCGTCTTCATGGGTCTTATCGTTCGATGGACTGGCCGCGCACTGTCACCCGCAATCTCCGCCACTATGACACGGTTCGGCGCCAGATCATTCCCGAGCGGTTCTACTTTCGCGGTGGAGACGAGGCGGCTGGCGACTGGCAAGTGATACTCCTGGTGGATCAGAGTGGATCGATGGCGGAATCGGTCATTCACGCGGTCATTGCCGGCGCCGCGCTGGCGTCGGTGCATGCGATCCGGAGTCACATGCTTCTGTTCGGTTCGGAGGTCGTTGACATGACAGACCAGATGACCGATCCGGTTGACCTTCTGATGGGCGCGCAGATTGGCGGGGGCACGGACATCGATCGCGCTGTAGAGTACGCGAGCCGACTGGCGCAAAACCCGGCGCGCTCCCTGATTGTTTTGATCTCAGATCTCTATGAAGGCGGCGACGCCGACAGTCTGGTGGCGCGCCTGGCCGCGCTGAACGACAGTCGCTGCAGGACAGCTTGCATCCCTGCCATCAACCCCGAGGGCCGCGCCGACTACGATGAGGCGATGGCGAGCCGGATCGCCGCTATTGGAACCCCCTCGTTCGTCGCGTCCCCGGATGACCTTGCCCCGCTGCTGGCCAGCCTCTGGGCGCCGGTTTGGCCGCCATGAGCCGGAAGGAAAACAGTCTCTCCTCGACCCGACGCGCCGGCCTGGATCTGTGTGATGCGACCGTGGAGGATTTTTGCAGCCGCGGCCTGTTAACCGTGACCCCGCAGGTGCTGGAACGGTTGGCGGAGTTCCGAAGAAACCTGGAATCACACAAGCTGCGCCGGTTTGCGGCAGAAGTCTCCGCGCTGCACGCGCGCTTCGCAACTGGAATTCGGGAGGGCGACGTTACCGCCGAAGTGATGACCAACCGGCTCGCCCAGCTCCAGTTCGCCAGCCGTAAGCTCCGGGCGCTGATGGATGACCCCACCTCGGAAACCCATGAAATTGAGGATCTCGCCGGCAAGACCTGGCGTGACGCGGATCTGGAACTTCATGAGGGCGTGCTGCTTGTCGAAATGGCGTGGGAATCGGCCCGGTTGGAAGAGGGCTTCCGGGTGGACAGCTCCTACTTCCTCGCTCGCGGCGGTGAAATCTTCTGCGAATTGAAGATTATCCCCCTCAATATTCGCTTCAAAATCGACGATTCCCTCAAGCCGCAGCGCCCGGATCCGCGGATTTACGAAAGAGTTGGTATCTTTCCCGGAGATACTCCACACCGGATAAAGCTGCTGAATGCCGGATCTGAGCCGGCGCCGCCGCACGAGATGATAGTAGGATCGCTCGATGGCGCGCCGGAAGACATTGGCTCGCTGCAGCGGCGCTTTCTGGACCGGAAGAAACGGCCGTTCCCTCCCGTGGTATTCCCCCTTTTCCTATCGCGGCCGCTGGTTCAGTACGACGCCGGCCGGTGGTGGATCGTCGGACGCGATGGCCATCGGCTCCCAGCGACTCCGCCCCCGGGCGCCGACCGCCGTCCCGCCCCTCGCGCCTGCTTCGACGCCTTTGTCGAGATGGCGCTCACGTCTCCGATCGAAGGGCTTCTCCTTCTGCTGATTGAGGACGCGGATCGGATTGCGGCAGCGCCCGTCGGCGCCGTGACACCCGATGCCGTAATCCGCTTCGGGTTGGATGCTTCTGTTTAATCCCATGTATGGCATGGTAAACTAGTTGAGAGCGTGATTACCCCTGGCATTCGGTTAATCGCTGCCGGCGGTAGAACGTAATCAGCAGCCATCCGAGTCGAGCGACGGCTGAGAAAGTGGACGTTCTAAGCCCGAACAGAGCGTCTTCGCGAACGCAGACGACCTCCCCGCGGGATCGGCCGGGCCGAGCGCTGCCTTATATGGATAATTCAAGCGGTAGAACACCTTACGTTCCCCAACGTCGACGGCGGATCTTAGCCGTCTTTCCACGGTACAGCCGGTCGTTTGGGACCCTCCATCATGCTTATCCGTTGATGAAGGGCGTGCGGGCCTTCATGCCGCCGCAGGGGCTTCTGCTCATCGCGGCATATCTCCCCGCGGAGTGGGAGGTGCGGTTCCGCGATGAGAACTCTCACCCGGCCTCAACGGCCGATTATCGCTGGGCTGACGCCGTGATGGTGAGCGGGATGCATATCCAGCGCAATCAGATCAACGCCATCAATGACGCGGCGCATCGCCAGGGCAAAACTACGGTATTGGGGGGCCCCTCGGTTTCCGGCTGCCCGGAGTACTATCCGGACTTCGACATACTGCACCTTGGCGAGATGGGAGACGCCACCAACCAGCTCATCGCCTATCTTGATGAGAACAGTTCTCGCCCCGAGAACCAGGTCCGGTTCGAAACACGGGATCGTCTCCCGCTGCCCCGTTTTCCACGGCCGGCGTACCACCTTATCAACCTCGCAGATTACTTTCTCGCGAGTATTCAGTTCTCAAGCGGATGTCCTTACCACTGCGAGTTTTGTGATATTCCCGCTCTCTACGGCAATAGTCCCCGGCTCAAGACTGCCGAACAGGTAACAGGCGAGCTCGACGCCATGCTCGCCGCAGGCCCGGTTTCGGCCGTCTACTTCGTGGATGATAATTTTGTGGGCAACCGGAAGGCGGCGCTGGAGCTTCTCCCGCACCTGGTAGAGTGGCAGAAGCGGCGCCAATATCCTGTGCAGTTCGCTTGCGAGGCGACGCTCAACATTGCGCAGAACCCGAAGCTGCTGGAACTCATGCGAGAGGCGTATTTTTGCACCGTTTTTTGCGGCATCGAAACACCCGACACCAACGCCCTCAACGCCATCGCCAAAAAGCAAAATCTGAGCATTCCAATCATGGACGCGATTGAAATACTGAATCGTCATGGCATGGAGGTGGTCTCCGGGATCATCATGGGGTTGGATACCGATACGCCCGGCACTCCCCGCCAGATCCTGGAGTTCGTCAACCAAGCCAATATTCCGATGCTTACCATCAATCTCCTGATGGCGCTGCCTCGAACCCCGCTCTGGCGCCGGTTAGAGACTGAGGGTCGGATTATCATTGATGCGGATTCACTCGAATCGAACGTCCGGTTCAATATGCCGTACGACGAGGTTGTCGGTCACTGGCGCGAATGCATCTCAAGGGCCTACGAACCGGAAGCCCTCTATCAGCGTTTTGACTATAACCGGATCCACACCTATCCCAATCGGCTGCCAATTCCGTCAAAGGGGCGGGCGACCCTTCCCCGGTTGATCAAAGGCTCGTCAGCGCTGGCCAGGATTCTCTTCTACGAGGGAGTTTTGAGCGATTACCGGCGTCTCTTCTGGAAAACGGCGCTGCCGGCGCTGCGTAAGGGTGAGATCGAGTATGTCATCCACATGGGGCTGATCGGCCACCATCTCATCAAGTTCGCGAGGGAGTGCGCGTCGGGTCGGGAATCGGCCTCATTCTACTCACAAAGGCTTCGCGAAGACGCGCCCCAAACCACCCCGGAGGCTGCTGGTTGATGGCGACTAGCGCTGCAGTCCCAGGCACGTGCTCTGCGTAGGCAGTATCTCACGCCATTCGTGAATCAGACCCTTGTACGCGCCGCTTACCGGCCTCGGCTTCCGCTCGAGATCATACAGTCCGAGGGGATTCACGTGGCCCGCATCATCCTGAAGAACGGAATCCCAATCCACCTGATCTGTCAGACTGTACCAGGTAAAGCCAACAATCGGCACGCCATCCTCTTTGAGCCGCAGCATGTTGCACCATTCCTTATAGAGCCATTGAAGCGATCGATCTTCGGTGATATTAGTCTCCGTGTGCATAACCGGAAGCCCGTACCGCTCGTAATACTGACGCGTGATCACGTAATAGCCGAAGATCTCGCCGGAGGGCGCAACGCTGCCGTCCTCATTCACAATGTGCTCATTGGTGATGTAATAGTCCGTTCCCATAATGCAGTACGGCTTCAGGCCATGTCCCTGAAAAAACGCATATTCCTCGCGGGACATGCCGTTATCGGTGAGATACTGGTACATCGCCGCCGTGACTTCGTTCGAGTAGATCAGATCCAGGCTTAAGAATCGCTTCTCGTTAAAGAACTCCGCTCGCTTCGTTACATCGGGATGGCTTGGGTGATAGTACTCAGACGATTCACTCTGAACGAAATAGCAGAGATCGTTGACGCTGAGAATCGCCTCCATTCCGAGGACTGTGGATCGACAGAGATTCTTCAGAGCGGTGACAAAACCGCGGTCGGTCTTGAGACGTTCATTCCACCACCCGCGTTCGCCAGAGAAACTGGCGCAAACGAACACCTCGTTCACCGGCGTATAGAGATAAATCCACGGGTATCGACGGGCGAACGCCCGGGCATATTCCTTAAAGTATCCCGGCCAGTCGGTGTTCTGAAAATTGCCAATCCAATCCGGAACACCAAAATGACAGAGATCCGCGATCGGCACAATTCCGAGCCGTTTCAGCTCGTTGAATGTTTCGTCGGCGAACGACCAGTCATACTTTCCGGGGCCGGTGTGGGTCTTGAAATAGGGTGGGCCGTATCGCAGGTACTGGATCCCCATCTCTTTCACCAACTGAAAGTCTTCTTTCCAACACTTGTAGTGGCCGCACTTCTCCATCTCATCCACGCGCTTCCCGCCCGCGACGGTTGGGTAGCTATTCTCGATTCCGGTGGCAAACATAAACTTCGACATAGGCGGCTCCTTCACTCAAGCGCGAACGTATTTGTCGAAGTCTATCTTATCCATTCAGTGAAGTTTTCAAAAGTCGCGGACGTTCATTTCACCACCGAGGTACAGGGGCCCGCGCCACTGCGCGCCTCGTACCGCGAGCGCCGTATCTTCGTCCTTCGTCCTTCGTCCTTCGTCCTTCGTCCTTCGTCCTTCGCCCTTCGTCCTTCGTCCTCCGTCCTTCGTCCTCCCTTAGCCGAACAGCGACCGGACGTACTCCTTTGGGTGAAATTCTTCGAGTTGATCAATCTTTTCGCCGGTGCCAACGAGTTTGATCGGGAGGTCGAGCTCTTCCCGGATGGTCACCACGATCCCGCCCCGGGCGGTGCCATCCAATTTCGTTACGGCCAATCCGGTGATCTGTACCGCATCCCGGAACACTCTCGCCTGGCTGACGCCGTTCTGACCGGTGGTAGCGTCGAGCACCATCAACGATTCATCTGCAGCGCGGCCTAACTCCCGCAGCACGACCCGGTTAACCTTCATCAACTCCTGCATCAGGTGCGCCTTGTTGTGCAGCCGACCGGCGGTATCCACCAGAACGTAATCGGTCCCGCGAGCCTTAGCCGCCTGTATTGCGTCGAAGACTACGGCCGCGGGATCGGCCCCTTCCTTGTGCTTGATGATATCACAGGACGCCCGCTGACTCCAGAGCTCAAGCTGTTCAATGGCTGCGGCGCGAAAGGTATCGGCGGCGGCCATCAATACTTTCTTGCCCTTCCGGCGAAGCTTATAGGCGAGTTTACCGAGCGTGGTCGTCTTGCCAGTTCCGTTCACACCGACCATCAAGTATACCGTGGGACCGGACGCGGCGATGGCGAGGCCCTGGTGATCGGTCTCTAACATTCGAACCAGGTCCTCCTGGAGGAAACGCCGGGTCTGGTCCGCTGTTTTCAGTTCAGCGAATTTTACCGACTCACGGAGGTCATGCAGAATCCGAATCGTCGTATGAACGCTGCAGTCGCCCTGGATCAAGAGCTCCTCAAGCTCCTCAAAGAGCTCGTCGTCAATACCGCGCTTGCTGGAGAGGAGCTGATCAATCCTCTGAAATATACCTTTGAGCACTAAATATCTCCTGAAACAGGCGCGAGGCGCGGGGCGCGAGGTACGGCCCCGCTTCCGGCTTCGGGAAGGGCGACAGGTCCGAGGCGCCAGGTCCGCCGGGCGCCGATAACTCCAGCGTTTGGATTCATCCTTGATCGTTGATCCTTCATCCCTCAGATTTCCTAAGTCCTAAACCCCTGCCGCGCCCTGCATCCTAAGCGGTCCGGTCTGGATTCGCTGAGCGGAATTCGGTAGTGATTGAATGCTCGCCCACGGCGTTTGAACCACGAAGCCATCGGCGTTGGTGTATCGCACACCGCCGGTGAAACTCGCCACCTGTGAACCCTGGTCAAGGGTTGCGGACGCAGCCTGGATCCGGTTTTTCTGCCGATCCGTATACGTTACCGGACCAATCACCAACACTGACTTGCGCTCGAGATCCTCAATGGCCTGGCTGCCGGTTAACTGTCGACCCGCAGAATCACTATAGCCGACTGAGCCAACCATCCTGAGCGTGTTCCGATTCAAGTCAAACGTCAGCCCCTGCGCCTTGATGACCGATCCCCCTTGCGAAAGTACTACCCAGCCGGATGCTTCAAGAAGCCGGGAGTGCGAATCATAGGTGACAACCGCAGCCTGAACGCTCGCCGGGCCCGATGGGGCCGGCGCCTGCCCCTTCGGCCCGGGCGCCAGTCGTGCAATCGTCGCGCCGGGCAGCTCTTGAATACCTGAGATTGTACCTGAAATTCCCCCATCGCACCGGGCTGTGCCATTTGAGGATTGGTAAGTCACGCTGGGGCAGTTGAGGACAACAGAAGCCGGCGACTGGCCTTTCCGGACCAACTGAAATGTGATATGCACGGCGCCGCCCAGAGTAATGATGCGGCGAGCGAAGTCCGCAAGCGCGTGATTGGAGGTCGCGGTCTCTGTCCCGTCCGTGATGGAGCAGGCGCCATCAGCCCAACCGATATGCGTTACGTCGTTGTACTGAATGGACGGCGCCTTGAATACCAAGGGACCTTCTCGCAGCAGCCCGGGTGTGGCGATTGACGTATGCGTTCCGAAATTGTAGACCACCCGTTGGAACGGCCCGCCGACGACCATCGGCGGCGGAGGGGGAGCAGCCCCTCCGGGTCGTATCAGTGGGATCATCCACAGAGCGGCCGCGACCATTGCAATGAGCGCCGCGCAGCAGGCGTGCTTCACGGCCCTCCGGTTCCTTTAGCGGCCACCTTCGTCGCAGATCCGGCGCTCGCCGTCGGGGGTATCGCGGGCGCTGGCGCGCCCGGCGCCGCCGGAGTCGCGCCGCCTCCGGCCGAGGCGGGAGCCGCCGGAGTCGCGCCGCCTCCGGTTGAGGCGGGAGCCGCCGGTTTAGTGCCGCTTTTGGCAGGCGCGGTGGGTGGGCTGCCGGGTTTGGCGCTACCTGCGGCGGCAGGCGTGGGCGCCGCGCCAGTGGAGGTGGATGTATCGCTTGTGTCCGAGTCGTCAAAAAGGCCGGTCGATTCGAAGGGGCCAGCCATTGTGATCGACTGGACCTGTCGCTTACCATCCTTCGTGACTGAGACCGCGTCGAGTTCCGGAGTGGTCGCGGTCGTCTGACCATCGTGGATGAGCACGTTCCCAACCGCGCGGTAGAGGTTGTTCTTCTCCTCAAACTCCAGCCGGTTAGCTGTGAGATCAGCCCGCACTGTTTTGCTGTTCTGCTTGTCCTGGCCAACCATGAGAAGATGACCGGTCGCAGAGCCGGTTTTGAGCCGGTAATAGTACTCCGCGTGATCGCAGGTCATCGTGATATCGTGAGTAAATATCTCACCAAATTCAGCCTGGTCGTTTGGATCCGTCTTGCTGTCCGGGTGATGGATTACCTGAACGTGCCCATCCAGAATGGCCCTGCGCTGCGCCGGCGTGCCATGGTCCTCGATCGTAATCTTATCCGCCGTCATGGTATTGTGGGGATCTTCCAGGCGCGGGTCTCCGGTCGCCACACCAACGTGCGTTTTGGTGTTCCATGCGAATTCCATCATCGTCGCCGTCGTATCCTCGCTCTTCCATATTCCGGGGCGGCCGGGTAATCCTCGCATAATAAGGACATTCGAGTCCTTTGGCGAGGTGGACATTCCCCCGAGGAATGTCATATTGAACGGCCTCTGCTTGGCTGGCGCGCTCACGGCGTCGGTTTTGGCGGCCTCGACCTTAGCGGGGGACTTGGCGGCGCTGGATATCGGGGCATGCGGGGCCGAAAAGCACGGGCGCGCGTTCAACGCCAGGGCAATTCCGACACCTACCGTTCCCACAAGGCTCATCTTATCGGGTATTAATTTTAGTCTCACGAATCGCCATCCCTCAACCACTGAAAGGAGTACGCTCTCCATCGTTCACGCGTGCTGCTGTGTTGGCGGCACGCGTTGGGTTTTCCTCTCAAGTAGACCCTTAAAGTGAGTCTTGCGCTCCCAATCGCGCGGTCAGCAGCACCGGCTGCCGGGCTGTTGACTCAAATTGCAGCTCATTCAATCCCAGGTCTGCCTTCAGGTAGCCCGCGGTAAACCGGCTCTCGGGAGTGGTTATGGAGAGAGGTCCGATGGCGGTGAGATGGCCGCTGCCGTAGGCGTAGTGGAGCGATCCACACACCAGATGGACGTCATCCACGCCATCTACGTGGATTGGCCCGGTGAGATCCAGGTTTTGCGCAGACTGGTCGAAGACGGCGGCGCCGGCCGTGAAGTGCGCCGCCACTTTGCCGGCCTGAAAGAATTTCCCGTCTCGAATGCCGCTGCAGTGAAAGAAACGCTGATCCGCCGAAGCCGTTACATTAACGGCCGTGAGGGTCCATTCGCGGTCTTTGCCATGGATATAAAGATCCATGCGAGGGAGGCGCAAACCGCCGGATTCGGTCTTATTTGACGCCTGGCGTGAAGTTGCTGTCCGGGTGTGGGATAAGAGCCGGAGGACTATCAGCAGTAAAAGGCCCGCTGCTCCAATCAAGACAAGACGGGAGCGAACGAGCCTCATAAGTTCCTGCTTCAACTTTCCGTCAATCGCCGAAAGGATTCGGCTCCTACAAACAATCGCCGAAAGGATTCGGCTCCTACGTCAATCGCCTCCTACAAACAATCGCCGAAAGGATTCGGCTCCTACGTCAATCGCCGTTGGTAGGGGCGACGCATGCGTCGCCCCTACCGGTTTACCCCGGATTCAGTTAGATAGTCGGCGGCGCCGGCGGCCCCGTCGTTGTACCACCGGTCGTTCCCGTAGTGCTGCTGGTTGTTCCGGTTGTGGCGGTCGTAGTGGCGCCTGAGGTGGTACCGCCGGTAGAGCCGAGCGGTGGTGGCGGCGGACCCGATGTGGTAGTTCCAGTGGTGCTGGTGGTCGTTCCGGTCGTTGTACTGCTTGTCGTTCCGGTTGTGCCGGCGGTGGTCTGCCCGGTTGCGCCAGGAACCCCGGTTACCACTACGGTATTGGAGGCCACCGGATTACCCAGCGCATCCACCGATGTCACCGTGATGGTCACGGTGTCAGTCGCGGCCGGGAATACGTTTGGCACGGTGCCCACGAAAGCGCCGAAGTTCGACATCAGGTTGGTGTTGCCAGTGGTATTGCCTGCGCTATTGTCGGTGACGACGGCAACGACCTGCTGTACGGGAACGCCATTTGTGGTTGCCGTTACCGTAACACCATTCGACGATGCGCGAACATCGGAAATATTGACCGCGTTGGGTCCCGCCGGACCCGAAGATCCGTTGTCCCCGCCGCAGCCGGCTGCGATCACCACCAGGGCCACCGCCCCCAGCCAGATTCGTTTCATCCGCGGTAAATCTCCTTAACCTCAGAGTGGGGATGGTCGCGCAGCGTTCCATCCAGAGACTGTGTCCGGAAGCGCGAATGCCCGGTTCTCGTCCCACCACCAACGACGCGTGAGACGCGGACAAGAAGGGGCTGCGCCCCTGCCCGGTTGTTAGCAGCTCTTCAACGAATGTCCTGACTCGCAGCGCTCATCCGTCTTCGATGCTGAAGGTCGAATGGAAGCGAGGAGGGCATCGTCAGCTCCAACCGGGCGCGGGGGATGCGCCTACCGGCGATGAGCTGCCAACTGAATCGCGATAATTATACCACGAACCGAACAACTGCGCAATCGGATGAGTCAATTATGATTTTCGCGCGAGCGAAAGGAGCGAGGTCCCGAATGGGAGCGGCGCCTTGCGCGCCAAAAGGCTCTCCAAGCGCAGCAGCTCAATCAGGCTCCGATTGAGAGCCGTAGGCGCCGCTCCGATATCCGCCGATGGCGACGGCGGCGGAAAGATCCGGCGCGCTATCCGCGCGAGGAGAGCCAGCGGAAAGACGGATGCGAAGATATGTCCCAGATAAAGGGTCTCAAATCCGGATTCGCTCAACAGCCGCTCCAGATCCCTTCGGCGGTACCGACGCCGGTGATGCAGCGCCACGTCATGATCGGACCAGAGCAAAGGATAAGCCGGAACCGTGATGACGAGGCGCCCTCCCGGCGCGAGAGCGCGCCAGGCTTCTTGCAGCGCCGCCTGATCGTGGTCCAAATGCTCGAGTACATCCAGCAGCAGGATCGTGTGGAATGCTCCCGCCGCGAACGGGCAGCGCTCCATGCTCCCGCAAACGAGGCGCGCGTTCGACTTGCGCCGGGCCCGGTTGAGGGCGTCGACCGAAGGATCCAGCCCACAGATTCCCGCCGCCTGATTCGATCCTAACGCGGCCATCGCTCGGAGCGCGGCGCCGGTTCCGCAGCCGCCATCCAGCAAGGGAAACAGATCGCCGGTCAGCCCGCGATGCTCCAGCAGCGAAGTCACGAATCGCCGCTTGGCGACAAACCACCAGCCGGTGGACTCCTGCGCGTCCATTCGCGCGTATTCATCCCGATTCAAGGCAGCTCTCGTCCGCGGCGTCTATCGTTCAACAGTTCCCTCGCGGCGTGATCCGTTCTTCTGAATCGATAGGTCCTTCTGGCTCCGCTTGCTGGCCCAATCTCTCTTCCGCAGCGAATCGCGCTCGAATCTGCTCCAGCCTCCCGTGATAGCGACGGGTGCGCTTCCGCCATCCGAATTTGAGCAGCGCTAAGAGCATAAACCAGCCATCGCGTAAGAACTGAACTCGTGAATCCGGCTGATGCTCCCATCGCACGGGGACTTCGGAAACTTTAAAGCCCGCCGCCACCGCCAGGTATACCAGCTCCACGTCGAAACCAAATCGAGCCTCGGTCATCGCCGGCGCGAGGGCACGCGCCACGTCGCCGCGGAACAGTTTGAACCCGCACTGTGTATCTTTGAAACCGGAGATAACGAGGCGCTGCGTCAGAAAATTGTACAGTTTTCCGCAGGATTCCCGCACAAAACTTTCCCTCCGACGTAAATCCGATTCCGGGAGACCGCGTGAAGCGATGGCGATATCGGCGCCGCGGTCCAGAGCCGCAATCAGTTTCGACAATTCATCCAGCGGTGTCGCTAAGTCCGCATCCATAAACATGACCATGCCGCCGGTCGCCAACTGCAGCCCCGCTTTGACAGCAGCGCCTTTTCCCTGGTTTTCATTCAGGCGCACGATGCGCGCTATCTCAGCCTGGGAAGAGGAGTCATCGGCCGGCCCCTGCGGAGCAGCGGCGACTCGAGCGAGTATTTCTGGAGTCGCGTCATTGCTGCCATCATCGACAACAATGAGCTCGTACGATCCGAAGCCGGCGCGGAGAAAGGCGCGAAGCTGATCGAGGCGCTTCTCGAGACCTCGTTCCGCTTCATTGTAGGCGGGCACTACAACCGATAGGCGGCGGGCTGAAAGCTCCCCCCGTTTGAAACCTTGATGATCTGGCTCTCTCACGAATCCCTCGAAAGATAGGCGGCCGCAGGCGCCGGCCATCCCTTTGCAAAACCGGCGTGCTCGGCAGCTAACCCTGCGTGAATCTCGCCGAACGATGGGACACCCGGAAGCCGCGACCGCAAGAATTATACCACCCGGCCGGCGGCGGCGTCTGACTCGCCGCCGGATCGGTAGCGGAGACGGCCATTCTATTTCCGGAGGAGAGTTTAATTCAGACAATTAACTTCCGATAGTTCGTCCGCCGGACTCGAGTGGCAGGAACGAGCGGTCGACACGGCGTATACTCTAACTGCAGAGCGCGGGATTCTGCCGCGGTCGTGAGCGCAACGATCAACGACGATCAACATTGTTATGCTGTACGGCTCCAGGAAAGGACCGAAGATGAAAGTTCGATTCGCCCAGGCATTTGTCGCTGGGTTGGCTGTTGTTGTGACCTTACTGCCCTCGGCGGGAATCGCTGCCGGGAAAATGGCGAACCACCACAAGATGACAAGCCACGGCAAGATGGCAGCACACGGTAAAATGGCCAGTCATAAGAAAAAGCCTGCCAGCGTCAAATGCCCGATTTGCAAAATGACGATGATGTCAACAAAGTCGAAGGGCGCCCCGGTTCGCGTGTTGGTTAACCATCACTACTATTACTGCTGCGCAGCCTGCGGCTACAAGGGCCAGAAGACCAAAGCCAGCTCGAAAAAGAGCAGCCATATGAGCAAAATGAGCGGCCATAAGAGCAAAATGGGCGGCCACATGGGCAAGATGAAGATGTAAGCCGGTGACTAACCGAGAGTTGTCTTTCGGTTGGTCGCTGAACAACAAGGCGCGGCGTATCGGGATACCCTGATCGCCGCGCCTGTTCCATTTCGGGCCTGGCGCTTTTTGGCGGACGGCGCGATACTGTAGTATGGGTCTCATCACGGGGGCCCATTGGATCCGCTTCGATAGGCCCTTCGCGGCGTAGGCTTAATCCTTGCGCGATGAAGGTACGCTAACTCAGGAGTGAGGCGCCATGAAACGCTCGTACCGCTATTACCTCACGTCAGCCGCTCTGGCCGCGCTTGCGCTAATGCCGTTTGCAATCGCCGCCGGTCGTTCTCCAGCGCGGCCGCATGCTTCGCGTGCCACTGCGCACGTTTCACACTCTTCCGCGCATGTTTCACACAGTCCGCGCGTCGCTGCGAAGACGGCTCATAAGAGCGCCGCGCACCGGATTTGCCGGTACTGCGGCATGAGGATGAGCACGCTGCCCAACGAGATGGCCCCGCGGAGGAAGCTCATCGGCGGCAAGATCTACTACTGTTGCGCAGCCTGTGGCCCTCACCAGGTCACCCGTGAGATGCCTCAGTCGATGGCACGGGCATGTCTGACCAGCGCAAAGCATAGGTAAAAGGGACGATCCGCCGCATGGCCCGAATAGGGTACGACGCCAGGGTGTGGGTTCACCGTCGGTCACCGCTACGCCTGCGTGAGGTTCTCGATAAACTCCTCGTACTCTTCGGCGCTCATTAACGCGTCCATCTCACTCGGGTCTTCTAACTTGACGATGATCATCCAGCCCGAGCTGTACGGCTCTTCGTTGATGATCTCCGGTGAATCAATCGCTTCTTCATTGACCTCCGTCACGTCCCCCGTAAGAGGGCTGTACAGGTCTGTGACCGCTTTCACCGACTCCACTGACCCGAAGACTTCCTCAGCGTGGATCGTTCGGCCTATATCCGGAAGATCACAGTAGACGATATCGCCCAGTTCACTCTGGGCGTAATCTGTGATGCCGATCGTGGCGAGGTTGCCCTCCAGGCGCACCCACTCATGAGTTTTGGAGTACTTCAGTTCTGCCGGGTGTTCCACTTCTCTTGATCTCCTTTTAGCGGATCGCCTTCATAGATGGCCCCTGCGGAGCGCCTGCTCTAGCCTGCCCAGATATGTTTTACCCGCCGCCCGGGCCTGAGGTGAGGTTTTTCAACCTTTCAGCATGTCCCAACGGCCTTCTTCTCGACGGATCGACGCATGATTCGCCGGAGCGCATTATGTTGCAAGACGCGGCGAGCGATAAAATGGCAGTTCGCAAATGTGTCCGGTGCGGGCCCTGTCGCCCGAAATTACCTTCACCCGGGCGCCGGGATGATTATGCCCGGTCTGAATGAAAGCGAGCGCAATGCTCTTTCCCAAGATTGGCGAGAAGGTTCCGCTCGTGATTCGGCCCGCCTGGGAATCTCCCATGAGAACATCCTGTCCCTGACGCGGAACCGAACGTTCATCCATAACCAGGCCAGCCAGTTGAACCTCAAGCAGCGCTTCCTTCTTTGCTGCCAGGGCGCCTCGACCGATAAACTCCCCCTTGCGCCACTTTACCACCCATGAGAGGCCGGCCTCCAACGGCGTTGTCTCTTCGCTGAGTTCATGACCGTAAAGACAGTATGCCGCCTCTAACCGCAGCGTGTCACGCGCTCCCAGGCCGCAAGGGACCGCGCCGTGCTCCACAAGACGACTCCATACGTCAATGGCGTCAGAAGCAGGTACGATCAGTTCCAGTCCGTCTTCCCCCGTGTATCCCGTGCGTGAAATTACGGTATGAACGCCGGCGAGATCGGATTCCATCAAATGGAATCGCGCCGGCAGGCTCGCTGCGCCCATCGTCCGCGCGATCTCCAGGGCGTCCGGCCCCTGCAGAGCGATAAGCGCCGTCGCCGCCGTGCGGTCTTCCAAAGTCACGTCGGTCCACGCGTGTTTGCGAATCCAGGCCACTATTTTCCCGTGATTAGACGCGTTTACGATCAACAGAAACCCGCCATGCTCCCGTCGGTACACGATGAGATCGTCCAGCACACCGCCATCTTTGCGGAGCATCATGCTGTACTGCCCGGCGTTGGGGCCCAGCGCCGCCACGTTGTTCACCGTGAGCCGCTGCAGCGCCTCCTCAGCGCCATGTCCATGAATTTCCAACCGACCCATGTGGCTCACGTCAAAAAGGCCGGCTCGATGGCGCACCGCCTCAACCTCACGCGTGACTCCGCCGTAGTAGACCGGCATTTCCCAGCCGGCGAACGGAACCATCCTCGCTCCGGCCCCACGATGCCACGAATGAAGCGCAGTCTGCAGCAGTTCTGACTCGTTCAATTCAATCTCCGTAAGACGCGCAGGGCACGAGGCGCGAGGTACACGGCGCGATATGTTTTGTTAGACTCATCTTTCATTGTTCATCCTTTCCGCCCGTCCTTCGTCCTTCGCCCTCCGTCATCCACCGGGATCCTTACCGTCCCTCGCACGACAAGTCCAGTTTCGGTGGAAGTTACGTCGGTGAGAGCCACGTTCATAGGCAGCGCGAGGCGATCCAGGTCGAAGACCGGGTTTAAGTTTTCCACTCGCTTCAGGATGAAATCTGTCATTGCCTGCGGCAGGGAAATGTTGGCGGCGCTGATAGTCGGATGAGTGAAGTAGATGGCATGGTCCTGCACCAGCTCAAGCTGCCCCGAGACGCTTACCGGCGCCCAACCGAGCGGAGTGCGGTAATCGAGAGTCACTCGCACCCGGCCGTCCTCAGTATGGATGAGGAGCGACCGGATATCGGCCCGGTCGATTACGGTTGCCTGCGTCAGGTCCTCTGATGAGAGGCGGATCAGCAGAGTCCCCGGCCGGGATCCCCCCAACCGCAGCAGCCGGCGCGACCGCGCCAGGCCAAAGTCGTAACGCACGTCAGGCAGCTCAACCCGGAGTTCTCTAAGGCTCCGGCCAAAGAAGCTGAAGTCCTTAAGTGTTACTTTGATATTCCCGATATGCGCCCAGCGCGTGCGATGCCCGGGTTTTTTATGATCCTCGTGTCCGGCGCCAGCGCTGCGGGGCCCAGGCTCTGTGCCGGTGTCTGCCGATTCATTGCGCGGGACGGTGGTTTCCGATGGCGCGTCGGAAATGCGGTTAACGTTCTCGCTGGAGGAATGTACGTCGAAAACGCCACCGGCCTGCTCTGCCTCGGAGACGGAGGATCCAGCGGCGCCCGGCGAACCCGCGGCCTGCGCAGGGACGTCGCCGGTCAGATCTGCCGAACCGTTGGTGGGAATCGGAAACTGAGTGGCGCTGAAGTGCGCGAGATCGATGTTGACATCGTCAATATTTCCGGTTAAGAACCAGAAGGGCCCCGCGCCGATATGAACCCGCGCGGTCGCGCCGGGGAACATCTTCTCCAAATAGTACCGAAGCCCATGCGCGAGCGCGCGCGGCGTTTGAAGAAACCCAAAGAAAGCGAGCAGTCCAAGCCCCGCCAGAATGAAGCCTTTTGCCGCCACACTCGCTCCTCTCGGAATCAAGGATTCCGATCACCGAAGTTAACTTGCCAGATCATCCACCAGGTTTCCGGGGCCCGCGTCCACGCTGCCTATTCCCCGAGGTACGCCCGACGGACCTCGTCGTTGACGAGCAAACGGTCAGCCCTGTCCTCGAGCGTGACCCGGCCGGTTTCAAGCACGTATCCACGATGAGCGATCCGGAGAGCCTGTCGGGCGTTCTGCTCCACAAGCAGGACCGTCGTACCCGTCCGATTGATTTCCGCGATGATACGGAATATCTCCTGAACCAGAAATGGCGCGAGGCCGAGTGAAGGTTCGTCGAGAAGCAGCAGCTTTGGCCGGCCCATCAATGCGCGGCCGATAGCCAACATCTGCTGCTCCCCACCTGAAAGGGTGCCGGCCGGCTGCGAACGGCGCTCCTTCAGCCGGTCGAACAGCTCGAAGATGCGCGCCAGGTCTTCCGCAATCTTCTGGCGATCACTGCGGGTGTACGCGCCCAACTCCAGATTCTCCGTCACCGACATCTCAGGAAAAACGCGCCTGCCTTCCGGCGAGTGGCAGATCCCAAGCCTTACTATCTCGTGCGGAGGACGATACGAGATTTGCAGACCGCGGAACGAGATTGTGCCGCTCGCCGGTCTCACAAGACCTGAAATTGCCCGGAGTGTTGTGCTCTTCCCCGCGCCATTGGCGCCGATCAAGGTCACAATCTCCCCCTCAAGCACTTTCAGGTTCAGGTCCTCCACCGCGTGAATCATGTCATAAAAAACGCTCACGTTGGAGAGCAGAAGCAGTTCACCGGGCGCCGGTGCGCTCACTCTTCAGTTCCCAGGTACGCCGTTACGACGCGTGGATCGCTCCGAACCTCCGCCGGCGCGCCATCCGCTATAACGCAGCCGTTATCCAACACTAAGATTCTCTCGCACATCCCCATGACCACCTTCATGTCATGCTCAATAAGAAGGATCGTCAGGCCATAATTCTCGCGCACCCAGCGGATCATCTCCATCAACTCCGCCGATTCCTGCGGGTTCATGCCGGCGGCCGGCTCATCAAGAAGCAGAAGCTGCGGACGTGTGGCGAGCGCACGTGCAATCTCCAGCCGGCGCTGCGCGCCGTAGGGCAGGTTGTGAGCTAGGAAATGTTCGTAATCCAGCAGCTTGAGGGCCGCTAATAACGCATGCGCCTGTTCGCGGGCGCCGCTCTCCGCTTCATAATAGCGCGCCGAACGCAGCATCGCCCCACCAATCGACTGACGGTAGCGCGAATGGGAAGCGACCAGGACATTTTGCAGCACGGAAAGCCCGTGGAAGAGCCGGATATTCTGAAACGTCCGGCAGATCCCGGCGCGGGCGATGTCGCGGCGGCCCCACGAAGTCATACGAGAGCCTTTCCTGAAGAATCTTTTTGCGTCGCCCCGTTCCTGGTTCACCGGGCCGGCGATCTGATTTCCATTGAATAGAATTCGTCCCGTTGTCGGCACGTAGACGCCGGTGATCAGGTTAAAGATGGTGGTTTTCCCGGCGCCATTGGGACCGATGAGCCCCACCAGGTCTCGCCGGCCGAGCTTGAACGATACTTTGCTCACCGCCGTCAGGCCGCCGAAGACGACCGAGCAGTTTTCCATAGCGAAGAAGACGTCGCCGCCATCGACAGCGCCGGCCAAATCCGCCGACAATTGTTGCGTCTGCGCGAGCGTCAAAGCTTCTCCAATTTGCGCCACCGGGTGAAAAGCGGGGTCACGGTTTTCCAGCTTAGCTCTTTGTAACCGAGCAGCCCCTCACGTCGAACCAACATGAGGCCGATCAGCAGCACCGGATAAATAACATTTTCGTAACGGGCGTAGTCCGAGAGGGCAGGGGCGCCCTCCACGACCGCCCGCAGAATCACCAACAGAGCGGCCCCGAGGATGGATCCGGTCAGGCTGCCCATCCCGCCCAGAACCACCATCACCACAATCTCGATTGAATTGAGAAATCCCGCCTGCTGCGGGTCAATGCCGTTGTTCTGGTGAACCAGCAGCACACCCGCGATTCCCGCGAATCCGGCCGCCACGATAAACGCCACCACCTTGGCCCGCACGACGTCCACGCCTACGGCGGCCGCGGCAATCTCGTCCTCCCGCACGGCCATAAAGTCGCGCCCGGGGCCGCTCCACTGCAAGTTCCGGAGCAGCAGAATTGCCGTGCCTGCAAAGAGATAGGTCCAGAAAAAACTGGTAACGGTGGGCACTCCTGAAAGCCCGGTGGCGCCGCCGAAAGGGTGATCCCAGCCCTGAAAGATAACCCGCGTGATCTCCCCGAATCCGAGCGTCGCAATCGCCAGATAATCGCCTCGCAGCCGCAGCGTTGGGAGCCCCACCGTCAGCCCGGCAAGGGACGCCACGATGACCGCCGCGACGCAGCCGGCCAGAAATACGCCCGCCTGTATCGCGCTGCCCTCCCATCCCGGATGGTTCTGCACGAGTCCTGACGCGGCGACACTCATGGCGCCTGCGACGTACGCGCCGATCGCCATAAACGCGGCATGCCCCAGCGAAAATTGCCCGGTGACGCCATTGACCAGGTTCAGACTCGCCGCCAGTATCGCGTAGATCCCAATGCGAATAATCGTCGCATAGACGTAGGGGAGCAGCAGCGGCGCCATAACGAATTGGTCCAGCGCGAAGAGGGCGGCGACACAGAACAGGTACAGGGCCGCACGCGCGATCCAGCGGGGGGATCGGGCCGGTGAGTCAGAGCCGCTCGGCATCGGTTATACCTTCTCCACCGCGCCCGTGCCAAGAAGCCCGGTGGGCTTCCAGAGGAGCACCAGGATCAGAATCAGGAAGGCGATTCCGTCGCGGTAAGTCGCTCCGCCCTGGAATTGCGCAACGAGGGTTTCCACCACTCCAAGTAGGAGACCACCGATGATCGCGCCGGGCACGCTTCCAATGCCGCCGAGTACGGCGGCTATAAATGCTTTGAGCCCCGGCATCAGGCCCATGAGGGGATCGATCTGACCGTATTCGCTGGCGAACAGAACTCCGGCGACGGCCGCCAGCGCCGAGCCTAACCCGAATGTGAAGAGGATAATTCCATTGACGTCAATCCCCATCAGCGCGGCCGACTCCTGGTCGTGCTGGACGGCCCGCATCGCCTTGCCAATCTTCGTTTTCGTAACCAGGATTCGCAGACCGACGAAGATAATCGCAGTCGCGATCCAGATACAGATCGTCGGCAGATCGATCGAAACGCCGCCGACGCGGTAAACATGCTCAGGAATGAAGAGCGGGAGATCGGTCTTCGGATTCGTGTATGATTGAGGATTCGGTCCGAATACCTCGGGAAGCTGACCACCGTTTTCCAGGAGCAGGGATACGCCGATGGCGGTAATGAGAGCGGCCATGCGCGGCGCCTTTCGCAAAGGTCGATACGCCAGTCGCTCGATTAAAATCCCGAGCAGCGCGCAGCCCGCCATCGAGAAGAGCAGCGAGACCCAGAGCGATTGATGCAGGGAAACACCAGCGAAGAGGCCTAAGAACGCGCCCACCATAAAAACGTCGCCATGAGCGAAATTGATCAGCCGCAGCACTCCGTAGACGAGCGTGTAGCCGACCGCGATCAACGCGTAAATGCTGCCAAGTCCGAGTCCGTTGATGATCTGCTGAAGGAAGACCTGCAAATGTTATCTCTCTGTCGATTCGGGCGCAGCCCGACAGCGCGGCGATCCGCCCGCGCCGCGAGGCCGGTTGAAGCTGACGCCACGGGTGAAACAGCGGCTAGGGCTGAATCCGGCTGTTGAACGTAAACTTGCCATTCACGATTTTGATCACGACAATGGCTTTTACTGCGTTTCGGTCCGGACCAATCGTGATGTTGCCCGTCACCCCCTGGTAGTTCTTCGTATCGGCAATCGCCTGCCGGAGCGCGGGGCCCTCGATCGATTTGGCCCTCTTAATCGAATCTACAAGAATCCCGGCTGCGTCATATCCAAGCGCGGCCATGGCGTCCGGCCTGGCGCCATATTTCGCCTTGTAATCGTTCACAAAACCCTGTACGATGGGGCTCTTCTCATCCGGAGAGAAATGGTCGGTGAAATAGCAGCCGTCCAGAGCGTTCTTGCCGCCCGATTGTCCGGCGATGCGAGTTAGCTCCGGTGAATCCCAGCCATCTCCGCCCACCAGTGGCACGTTGATACCGAGCTGCCTCGCCTGCCGCGCAATGATGCCCACGTCATTGTAGTATCCGGGGATGAAAATAACGTCCGGGTGTTCCGCTTTGATCGACGTCAGTTGCGACCGGTAATCCGAATCCGACGAGGAGTAGGTATACCTTCCCACGATTTTGCCGCCCTTCGACGTAAAACTCTGCTCGATGTATTTGGCCAGACCTTTGCTGTAATCCTGGCTGTTGTCGTAGAGCATGGCGGCCGTTTTCGCATGGAGAATATCGGTTCCAATGCTGCCGATAGCCTTGCCTTGAAAAGGATCGATAAAGCAGACGCGGAAGATATAGTTGCCTACCTCGGTCACTCGCGGATTCGTTGATGAGGGCGTTATCATAGGAATCTTCGCGGCCTGACAGACGGGCGCGCCCTGCAGACTGCGGGAGCTGGCGACCTCTCCAAGCACCGCAGCGACCCGCTGGTTCACCAGCGCTTCGACGTCGGTGCGGGCCTGCTCGGTGACGCTGGCGTCATCCTTTACGTCGACCTTGAGCTGCTTACCGAGCGCTCCTCCGGCAGAGTTCGCCTTCTGGATCGCGAGCTCAATCCCTCTATCGGTAGAGGTTCCGAATGTGGCTGTCGCCCCGGTGAGAGACCCGTACTCGCCAATCTGGATCACGCTCCCACTCCCGGTTGGCGACTGCGGCCCGGCGGTTTCCGTATTTCCCTTGCATCCGCCGAGCGCGAGCGCGAGCGCGCAAATCGCAGCGGCTGCCGCGCCCCGCATGAAGGGCGCCCGCTCGGCGTCGAAGAGGCTAGACCGGGTGATCAATGTCATCAAGTTCTCCGAAAAAGGGTAGAGGCCGCCCGCGAACCGGGCAAGAGGAACATCTATCGTACGCCCGTTCCCGGCGTAAAGATCATTGATAGATTGGTGGTAATCTATCATGCGCAAGGGACCCCTGTCAATATTTCCAGGGATGTCTCTGCCAGTTAAAGGTTCAGATCCTTCCAGTACGAGTCAACTCTTTGCCGCACTTCGTCCGACATTCGTATCTCGGCCGGCCATTCACCGAGAAAGCCTTCGTCACGCCATTTCACGGTGGCGTCAATGCCGAGCTTACCGCTGTAGGCCGGTAGATGCGCGGCGTGATCGAGCACGTCGGAGGGTCCGTCGGTGATCACCACGTCGCGGCGCGGATCCATATTATTTCCAAGCCGCCAGATGACTTCTCGCATATCCTGGACGTTCGCGTCTTTGTCCAGCACGATGATCATTTTGGTGAACATCATCTGCCCGGTACCCCAGATGCCGTACATGACTTTCCGGGCATGACCGGGATATTTCTTATCGATTGAAACAATGCAGAGGTTATGGAAAATGCCCTCAATCGGGAGGTTCATGTCCACGATCTCCGGCAGGACCTTCCGGAGCAGCGGCAGAAAGAGCCGTTCCGTGGCTTTTCCAAGATATCCATCCTCCATCGGCGGTCGTCCCACGATGATCGTCGGATAAATCGGCGCCCGCCGACGCGTCACGGCGGTGAGATGGAAAACGGGATAATCATCCGCAAGGCTGTAAAAGCCCGTGTGATCACCAAACGGCCCTTCGAGGCACCGCTCGCCCGGCTCGCAATAACCCTCGAGAACTATCTGCGAGGAAGCCGGAACCTCTAAGCTCACGGTCCTGCATTTCACCAGTTCCACCGGACGCGAGCGCAAGTAGCCGGCGAACATGAACTCGTCGATTCCTTCGGGGAGCGGCGCGGTGCTTGCGTAGATAATGGCCGGATCGGGGCCCAGCGCCACGGCTACTTCCAGTCGTGCTCCGCGCTTCTCAGCCTCTTCATAATGCCGGGCGCCGGTCTTGTGACGCTGCCAGTGAAGGCCGAGTGTCTGCGCATCATACTTTTGCAGCCGGTACATACCCACGTTGCGGCTGCCATCCGCCGGATTCCGGGTAATCACCTGCCCGAGGGTGATATAGGGGCCGGCGTCTTCCGGCCAGCAGGTGATGATCGGGAGATCATCGAGCGATGGATTTGTGGTTTCCACCAGCTCCTGGCACGGCGCCTCCGAGACAATCCGGGTGCGGGCGTTGGACAGCCGAAACGCCTGGGAAACCCGTCCCATCGCTTCCTGAAGCCCGGCCGGCATTTTTGGCTGAAGAATCGCGTCCAGCTCTTCGCCAAGCTGGTCCAGACTCTCGACTCCCAACGCCATGGACATCCGACGCATACTTCCAAACGCGTTGATCAAGAGCGGGATTTTAGCTCCCCGCACGTTCGAAAAGAGGAGCGCAGGCCCGCCGGACTTCACAACCCGGTCGGCAATTTCAGAGATCTCTAAGAACGGATCGACTTCGCGATCGATCTCTTTTAGCTCCCCGGCCGCGCGGAGAGCATCGACAAACTGCCCGAGGTCAAAATAGCTCATCGCGACTCATAGGTCCCGGAGATCGGCTCGGGAGTGATAACGAAACGGTGGAAGCATCAGAGCCTGTCAACCAGGGCCAGGAGGTCCGCATTCTTCTTAGTCTTGCTCAGCAAAAAGACGAGACGCTCGGACCGCGACTCCGATTGAGGGCTGAATTTGTGGAGGTATTGGCGCAGCTTAACGACGGCTGAAAGCTCCTGCGGCGTGTATAACAGCTCTTCACGACGGGTGCTCGACGCCGCAACATCGATGGCGGGGAAAATCCGGCGCTGCGCAAGTTTTCGATCCAGCTTCACCTCCCAGTTGCCGGTTCCTTTGAATTCCTGAAAGACAAACTCGTCCATAACGCTGCCGGTCTCAACGAGGGCGGTCGCCAGTATGGTCAGGTTACCGGCGCCGCGGGTCGCTCGCGCGGCGCCGAACAGCTTTCGAGGGAATGTAAGCGCCGCGGGGTCCAAGCCACCCGAGAGTGATCGGCCCGTCCCGCGGATGGCGAGATTGGAGGCTCGCGAGAGGCGGGTGAGACTGTCGATGAGCAAGAACACGTCCTTGCCCGACTCAACCAGCCGCTGCATTCTATCGAGCGCGAATTCCGCCGACGCAAGCTGCCCGCTGCGCGACTCGTCGAAACTTGACGCAACGACCTGTCCCAGCTTAAGATTCCGGAACTCCGTCACCTCCTCGGGCCGTTCGTCAATCAGGAGGATGAAGAGCTCGGTCTCCGGATAATTGGCAGCGACGGCCGTGGCGATCTCTCTGAGGATCCGGGTCTTCCCAGCCTGCGGCGGCGCCACGATGAGCCCCCGCTGTCCTTTGCCAAGCGGCGCGAGTAGATCAATCAGACGAGTGCCGAGCGTCTCCGCATTCGTCTCCAGTCGCATTCGTTCGTACGGGATTTCCGCCTCGAGGCTGGAAAACTTCACCAGATTCTCGGCCTGATCCGCCGGTACACCCTCAACCGTGGTGACAGAAGCGAGCGTCGCGCCGCGCCCACCGGCAAGCGATATTCCGGTGAGCTTCTGACCATTTCGAAGGCCGTTTGCGCGAACCAGAGCGGCGGGAACCACCACGTCATTAGGACCGGGAGCCCAATTCTCCCTGGTGCGCAAGAAGCCCCCACCGTCAGAGCGGATTTCGAGAACACCAAATGTTTCCTGCTCGGTTCCGGGCTGAAGCAGCGCACGACTATCCATTTCAGTCGAAGTTGAACCATCGGGCGCCCGATTCGTCCGGGGCGATCTCTTGCCGTCACCGGCCCTGCCTCGCGCGGGCGCCGAACCTCGACCCCGGCCCGGGCGGGCGTTAGCGTCGCGTCCCCGTGTCTCACGCCGATCCGCGCCGCCATAAGTCGGAGGCGCCCCATCCCGTCCCGTTCTTGCCTCGGGTCGAAAACTGTTCCTCGGCTGCTCGCGAGCGCCGATCCCATCGTGAGAAACTTCTCGACGACGAGTCTGCCGTCCGCCGGATCGACCGCCACCGCTTTGCGCCCCGGCGCCTCGATCGAGCGGGCCCGCGGTCTTTGTTGAGTCGCGCCGATTCTGCCCTCGCGGTTCACCGCTGGCATCACGCCGTCCGCGGTCCCGTCCGCCGCGTCCCCGGCCCGAGCGTTCTCGCCCGGATCGATCGGCGCCGTCCTGGGGGAGGCCATTCGCGGATTGCCCATTCGCGCCGGGACTTCCATTCCGTTCTGTGCGTCCACTCCGTTCTGTGCGTCCACTCCGTTCCGTGTGTCCGTTAAGTTCCGTGCGTCCGTTAAGTTCCGATCTTCCGCTGGAATCGGGTCGTCCATTGGTATCCGGGCGTCCGCCACCATCCGATCGCCCCTCGCGGCTCGATCCGCCGTCGGACCTCGATCGACCATTGCGCTCGGAAGATCCGTTCTGAGGCAGCGCCTCGGATCGGGGTGGGCGGAACGAAGAACGAAGCGGCGCGTCCACTACCGGGTCCGCCCCGCTCGAATCGGATCTGTCCGTCGATTCGCCGGCGGGGGAAGTGGTGGGAGAATTTGCGGATGCCTGACGAGAGCGTCCTCGTCCCGGGCCACGGCGCGCGCCTCGAGCGTCTGATTTCGTCCCATTTCCGCCGTTGGCGGCGCGTGGGGCGGAGTCCGGGACGGATCGGCCGATGGACTCATTGGTATCGCTGGTGGTATCCAAGTCTTTATAAAATCCAATCTGGCGGCCTCAAGCCACCTACATCATTCGAGCCGCGTTTGGGTGAGCGGCTGAATTGCGCTCGTTTGCGCTGGAACGGAAGTACCCACGCCATGGAGGCGTATCGCTCTTTATTCAACGGGAATCTTAGATTCCCAGAAAACGCATCTCATGAAGAGAACCGCGTTCATTGGCCGGGGTTCCTCCGGCACGCCCCGGACGGGGCGAGACGCCCAAAGGCCATCCCGCCGATTAGTGTCCGTTATGGCAAAGGACATATAGAGTAGAATCTCTTATCTGGGATTCTCGGTCGCAAGTGCGCTCACAGGAGGGGATGACCTCAGCAGGGCGGACGCCCCGTCCTAGACCACTCCGACTCAAGGTTTCGGTCGCGGAGTCCGGAGGTAGAGCCCCATGGGATAACCAGCTTGCATTAGATTGCGATCAAAACGCTCCAAAGCTGGCGAAAACCATCGCAGGGGATGCTAACGGGATGCTTAAGGAACCTCGTATATCTATCAGGCCGTCGATCTTCGGCGTCTCCGGCGGGCTAAACCGAAGGCGGCTGGAGTCTGCTCCGAAGCGAAGCCAATCCTCCCAGAATGCGTGGCGTCCACCGAGGACAGATGAGGGAGGCGCCGAATCAGACCATGAGCCTCGCTTCCCCCAACGAGATCTCTACCGGCGCTTCGCGTCGCTCGCGTGGTCGCGACGGAATTAGCGCATGGAAACCATACCTGCCTGAAGTATATCACGATGGGTGATCGGAAGTCAACGTTTACGTCGCATCCGGATTATCACGAGTCTTCACTCGCGCCCGCGCGCTCGCGCTTGAAGCACGGACGCTCGTACGATATAATAACTGTACAGACTGTACATATAGATGAATACGTCATCTCCTCCGTTCCATGCTCTCGAGGTAACACCAAACGATGTCGATTGCGAATGATCTGCTTGAAATTAACATAGAGGACGAGTTAAGAAACGCGTATCTGGATTACGCCATGAGCGTTATCGTCGGCCGGGCTCTTCCTGACGTGCGCGATGGCCTCAAGCCGGTGCAGCGCCGCGTGCTCTACGCCATGAATGAAATGGGTCTCACGCCGGGCGCGGCCTACAAGAAATGCGCCGGCATCGTGGGCGAGGTGATGGGCAATTACCATCCTCACGGCGACGCCTCTATTTATGATACGCTGGTTCGAATGGCCCAGCCATTCAATGCGCGCTATCCGCTGGTGCAGGGGCAGGGAAATTTCGGATCGGTCGAAGGAGATGGCGCGGCGGCCATGCGTTACACCGAGGCCCGTCTCTCGCCGCTGGCGCTGGAGATGCTCGCCGACATCGATTTCGACACGGTTGATTTTGTCCCCAACTATGATAACAGCAAGATGCAGCCGAGCGTGCTGCCGGGGCGATTCCCGAATCTGCTGGCGAATGGCAGCACCGGGATCGCTGTTGGCATGGCGACGAATATCCCGCCCCACAACCTCCGCGAGGTCTGCGACGCGGTGATGCTCCTGATCGACAATCCCAACGCCGGCGTTGAAGAATTGATGACGGCTATCAAGGGTCCCGACTTTCCATCTTATGGGATGATTCTGGGCGCCCGAGGCATCCGTGACGCCTATACTACCGGCCGCGGCACGGTGGTGATGCAGGGGAAATTTGAAATCGAAGAGCTGGCAGGTGGGAAGTTCTCGATTGTTATTACCGAGCTTCCGTACCAGGTGAATCCGAG
>Ga0307373_10003505_pt1 | contig 27328 bp, 18 predicted proteins | sample OX2MG_FD_202534 | JGI IMG/M metagenome (GOLD analysis project Ga0307373, IMG submission 202534) | Soil microbial communities from Risofladan, Vaasa, Finland - OX-2 | ecosystem: Environmental > Terrestrial > Soil > Coastal area > Acid sulfate soil | place: Finland: Risofladan, Vaasa | collected...
CGGAAGTACCTGCCGCTGCGTTGGTTACGTCCTGACGCGGCCCACGCAGGGCGGCGAAAGCTGTTACCCTGAGATTCCTTGATTTGAACCACGCCGAAGATGGCCAATTGCAAAGCGTGGCAGCCTTCCAAATTGGTTGGCAGCCTTCGAAAAAACGCGGCAAAAATGATCGTCGCGACCTCGAAGATGGCCGATTGCAAACAATCACCCGCCTAAACAACAGAAACGAAATGGCGGTGGCTGGGGCAGAGTCGCGCCGATTGGGGAGTTCCGCGCAAATCGCCGTCGCGGCGATGCCCTGGTAGAGCCACCACCGGGGCATCGCTGGCCGGCGGCGCGTATTGCAAGTGCGGATCGATCTCGGCCAGCTTCTGCCCAGCCACCGCCGATTGCGTGCAGTATAGCAACTTGGCGGGTGGAGACAACAGGTCACACCCTACGGCTGCGGCAGCGAAGCGGTATAATTCCCAGAATGCCCCAAGGCCGACTTTTTTACGACCCAGGCGCAGCCGATGTCTGAGCGACGGCTGCGCGGTAGATACCGATGACAACGAAACAAAGGCCCTATGTCGAAGGCGACGAACCGGTGCCCGGCTATCGCCTGACGGCCTATCTGGGCGAGGGGGGCTTCGGCGCGGTGTGGCGGGCCACGGCGCCGGGCGGCGCGCCGGCCGCGCTGAAGATCGTCGATCTCGGCACCCGCCAGGGCCAGAAAGAGTTCCGGGCACTGGCGGTCATCAAGCGGCTTCAGCATCCCAACCTGGTGCCGATCTCGGCCTACTGGCTGAAAGACGCCGACGGCCAGTTTCTCGATCCGGCCGACATGGAGCAGGTTGCCATGCAAGGAGTGCAAAGCACCGTCGGCAACAGCACCCAACAGACGATCGCCGTGCCTCGCTTTCGACCGCCGTTGGAGCTGTTCATTGCCATGGGCCTGGGGCAAAAGAGCCTGGGCCAACGGCTGGCCGAGTGTCGCGAGCAGGGTCTCGACGGCATCCCGCCCGCCGAACTGCTGCGCTATATGGACGACGTGGCCAGCGCGCTCGATCACCTCGGCAATCCGTCCGGGCAGATCGGTGCGGCGCTCGACGGCGTGCAGCACGGCGACATCAAGCCGCAGAACATCCTGATCGTCAGCGGTCGGGCCCAGGTGTGCGATTTTGGCCTGGCACGCGTGCTCACCGACACGCGGCGCACCAGCCTGTCGGGCAGCCCCGCCTACATGGCCCCCGAGACGCAAAAAAACGTGCTCAGCCCCGCGGTCGATCAATATTCGCTGGCCATCACTTACTTCGAACTGCGTACGGGCCGGTTGCCCTTCGCGGACGATCTCTCGCTGCTTGAGATGTGGAACGTCCATCTGAACGGCACGCTTGACCTGTCGGCGTTGGCCCCGGCCGAACGCGAAGTCATCGCCCGTGCCACGGCGCTCGATCCGGCCATGCGGTTCGCGACTTCAGGCGAGATGGTCGACGCGCTGCGAAAAGCGGTCGCCGGTGAATCAGCACCGGCGCCGCAATCGGTGGTCGTGCCCGTGCCGCACACGCCGTCGAAGTTGAGGCCGGTGTTGATGCTGGCAGCCATGTTCGGATTCGCGGCCGTAGCCGTCATGGGCTGGTTTCACAGCAGCTCGCAGCTCGCACCCATCCGGCCTGTCCACGGCTTGGCGCTGCACGTCAAGCCGGTCGTGCTCAAAGCGGGCGAAAACGGGCTGGCGCAGGTTCAAGTGCGACGCGGCGATTGCAACGGGCCCATTCGCCTCACCTGGCGAGACCTCCCCGAGGGCGTCGTCCCGCAGGGTGAATTGGTTGTGCCGGCTGCTGATGTGGCCGCGGATATTACGCTCTCCGTCGACGCCAAAGTGCCGGAGACAACGACGAAGGTTTATATGTCGGCGACGGCGCCGGGCGTCGACACGATCGAGGCGGAGGTCGAGCTGCGGATCGTGCCGGCCGACGTATGGCTCCCTGCGGACAAACCTTTTCGAGTCGCTGTGGGGGCCGATTACGCTCGCATCAATGGACGTTATTATGCGGCCACGATCGAGTATGCCGCGCATGGCGTGGTGGTGCCGTTTCGTTTGATCGAGCACCAGGCGGCCGATGACCCCTCGCCCTTTTACATCATGCAGGACAAACTGGCCAACGAAGTCTTCGCCGCCTTTGCCGCACAGATGCCCGACGCGACCGAGAATTGGAGACAGAGCCGGCTGGAAAGCGGCAAGAAACTGGATGAAGGTTCGAAGCTGCCGGTGATGAACGTCACCTGGGACGAGGCCCTCGCCTGTGCCGCTTGGCTGGGCGGACGGTTGCCTACCCTCGACCAATGGGACAAAGCGGCCGGCCGGCGTGAAACCGGCAGAGCCCCGCGAGAAGGTCCGTATCGAGGAATGTGGCACGCCGACCATCCGCTCGATATTGCCGTCGGCCTGAAAGCGCCGCGAGAGATCGGCGCCGCGCAGGACGACGTCAGCCCGTTCGGTTGCCGCGATATGTCGGGCAACGGGCTGGAATGGACGCGAAGCTGCCGAGACGACTACGCCGACCTTCGCGGCGGCAATTACCTGCTGAAAGAACCTTTCACGTTCAAGCTGCTGGACGAGTTCGAAACGCCTTCCAGTCGGCCCTGCACGCAGGCATTTCCCTACGTCGGTTTTCGCGTGGTGATCGACGATTTTTGATGGGTGGCAGACCGGTCCGGCAATCGACGTAAGGTGGGACAAGTATGGATTTTGATAAACCAAACGAATGCTTGATCGGGCGTAGGGTGGGACCAGCGAGCTTGCGAGCGCCGGCCCACCACAAGCGGCTGCCCCGATGGTGGGCCGGCGCTCGCAAGCTCGCTGGTCCCACCCTACATCGATTATCGATGGCATTGGGGCTCTTGTTGATGGGCTGCTCGGTTGCCTCCGCATGGCAAGCGGCAGACAAAAATGACGATGAGCAAGCGGCCGCCGCCGCGCCGCAGCTTCGGCTCGAAGCGGGCGGGCCGACGGCGTTCGTGACGTCGTTGGTGTTCAGTCCCGCCAGCGACACGCTGTTGATCGGAGGCTGGGACAAACTGGTCGACGTGTGGCGCGCCGCCCCGCAAGGCGACCGACGATGGCAGAGAGACGCCGCGGGTGCTTTCCGCATCCCGATCGGGCCGGAAACCTGGGGCGCCATCAACGCCGTGGCCATCTCGCCGGATGGAGAACAACTTGCGGTCGGTGGCAAGGCGCTGGCCCGCGGCGTCGGCGATTGGCAGCATCCCGGCTGGCTTGTTCCGACGCTCGGCCTGGTGGAAGAGGGACTCGACCGCGGCACGATTTATGTGTTCGACGTCCGCACCCGGCAGGTGCGGCAGTTACGCGGGCATCGGGGTGTGATCTGGGCCTTGGCCTACGTGTCGCCGGGCCGCGATCGTCCTCGCTGCCTGGTGTCGGCGGCCGCCGAGCCCGGTCCGGCCGACAGCTCAAAATCGTGGATGGTGGTCAGGGTCTGGAACGCGGACGACGGACGTCACTTGGCCGCCGGCAGTATCACGCCTTGGCCCCGCGATGCCTGGTCGCGACCGGCGGTGACGGCCTGGTCGTTTGGCGATGGGCCGAAGGAGATCGCCGTAGCGGTTGCGACGGGCGAACCACACACGCCGGCCCAGGGCGAATCCGCCAGTCCCGGAAAACGCGACTACCAGTGCTGTCTGTTCAATGCCCAGACGGGGCGCCGGTACTACGCCGCCGACGGCACCTACAATCGCACCCTCGTTTATTCGCCGGCACGGCGGCAACTGATCGGCGGCAGCACGAATAAGCTCACGATCTGGGACGTGCCGCCGCGGGCCGATGGCCCGCCCAGGCACAAGAGCGAGCTACGACTTGGCACACAGTCCGGGCAATTCCGAGGCGTGGTGCCGCTGGCGATGTCGCTGGTCCCACCGCAACCGGACCCGAAACGGTTGGCCCTCGTCTTGCGGCACGTATTTCAAGTCGGTAAGGACCGCGTGGAGGACGACCGCCTGCAACTGGTCGATCTGGCAACGCTTCAGAAAGTGGGGAAAGCCAGCTTTCTGTGGCGCGAGGGAAAGACGCCGGCCTTGGCCGTCTCGCGCGACGGGGAGCAGCTTGCCGTCACCGGGGGAAAGGACCATCGGGTGCGTATCTACCGGGCGAGCGACCTCGGTGCCGAGCAGGCCGCCGTGCGGCAGACCATCGGCGGCGAAGGTACACGGTTCGTCGACGCCGCCTTTGTCCGCAATGGCCGGCGGCTCGGACTGCTGCTGATCCGATCGAAAGAGCCGAAGCCGCGTGGCCGGCTGCCGCGGCAGCCGATCGCCGGCGATCTGGTGTTCGACGCCGATCGCGGCGAAGTGACCGGCGAGGTCGAAGGTTGGCAGACGCTCGTGCCTGACGGCGGCTGGAGCGTGGAGGAAGGCCAGGCGAAGCACGGGCCGTCGGGTGCGTTGCGGCAGTATCTGCGTGTGCGCCGCCAGGGCCAGGTTTTCGGCGAGCGGATATGGCTGCCACCGCTCGACGAGTTGAGCGATTACGCAGTGCTGCCGCCCGGCGGCGACCGGCAGGTGCCCTTGCTGGCGGTGGCGACGCACGAGTTGGGTGAGCCGTCGCTCTACCTCTACGATGCCCGAAACGGCCAGCGCTTTCGCCGCCTTTCCGGACACATCGAGCGTCTTCGCTCACTGGCGTTTCATCCCGAGGCGGCGATGCTGGTCTCGACGAGCGACGACGAGACCGTTTGCGTCTGGTCGCTTCTCGACTGGCAAGAGTGCCTCGGCAAGCGGGGCTGGCTATCGGGCCTGGCGGTCGAGCGGCGCGGCGGCCGGCTGGCGGTTGCCCGCAACGCCACCGGAGAACCGATCGCCGGCGGCCGGCTGCTGCCCGGCGATACGCTGGACGCGGTCGTCGAGGTGGACGGGCGTCAAGTGCTGACCCGGCCGCACGATCTGTATTCTGCCATCCTGCGTCGCAAGCCGGGCGAAACGGTGACGCTCATTTCTTCGCGTGGCGGCGCGGCGGCCCGTCCGGTGGCAGTCGAGCTGGGGCAAGCGACCGATCAGCGGATGCCCTTGTTTTCGCTGTTCTGCGTGCAGAAACGGGTGCAGAAAGAAGACGCGCCAGACGCGCCCGGCGATTTCGACTGGCTGGGCTGGTCGCCGTCGGGCACCTATGACGCCAGCAGTCCGGAAATCGAGTCGCGGATTGGCTGGCACTTCAACACCGGCCGTGCCGAGGCGCCGGTCCGCTACGCGTTGGCGGCCGAATATGCGCGGTTGCGCCGCGCGGACTTGTTGCCGCAGTTACTGCACCATCCCGATCAGGCGCCTGCGCCGCCCGAGCAGCCGCCGCCCAAACTGAGCGTATGGATTGAGCCGAACGACCCGAATCACGACTTGCCAGACTCAGAGGACGAAGGCGATCTGGTGCAGGCCGCCGATGGCGAGGTCACGCTCCGCGCATCGCTGGCGGACCTCGATCCGGGCCTGATACGTTCCGTGGGCTGGCGCGAGCCGGGCGGCGAATTACACGCGATGCAGGCGGTGGAGTCGTCGAGCCAAGAGTATGCCGCCGACTTGTCGCCCCAAAGATGGCGCCGTGGCCGACGAGAGATCGAGTGCGTCGTCGCCACGAACGACGTGCAGCGGCCTCGGATAAGTCGCTCGATCGTGCTGTCGTTCCTGCCGCCTTCGCCCCCGACAATCACGATTGTGGCGCCGGAGGCGTCGCAATCGGTTGCCGAGGAGAAGCGGTTGCGATTTCGCGCCGCTGTCAAGGATGCCCGGCACGCCGCGGCAACCAAAGTGGCACTCGTGCATCTGGTCGATGGCCAAGAGAAACAGCGCTGGCAATGGACCGGCGCGGCGAGCGTCGACCAGAGCTTGGATTTGCAGCCTGGTGAAAACCGATTGCGATTGACGGCCGTCGCCAGTGACGCACCGCCGGCCGAAGCCGACCGCGAAACGGCGGTGGCTGAGCATAAGCTCTACTACCAACCGCAGGCGCCGCAATTGGGCCTGGAGGCGGTGGTCAAGGACGAAAGTCGGCTGCTTGGCAAAAAGAACAACGCGACATGGGACGTGGAGGAGGGCGCGATCGTCGTTCGCGGCACGATCACGGCTGCCGACGAATTGGCCGCCGCCGAATGGAAATGGGGCGGCGATGAGGATTGGCATCCGTTTCACGGGTTTGAGCGCGGTAAAGAGCTCCGCGTGGACGAGAAGATCGCGCTCGAACCTGGCCAGCGGCGGTTGCTCTGCCGCGCGACCACCGTCGGCCGGCGGCCGAGCCGAGAAGAAGTCTCGCTGGCAATCGACTACCGGCCGCCGTTGCCCCGGTTGGGCCGCGTTGGTCTGGCCCCTCGGCAAGTCCGCCAAGGCGCCGGTCCGCTCGAAGTCGTGTTATCCGGCGAGTGGGAGGCCGGCGAGAGACTGCGGCCGTTCACGCTCCAAGTCTTTCGCGACGACCAACCATTAGCCAGCCGCGTCGAAATCGACGAAGCGCAGCGGACCTTTCGGGTCAGGGCGCCGGTGTCGCCGACCGACGGCAACCGCTTGCAAATTCGCGTGGCCAACGAGTGGCGGACGGAGCTTGTCGACGCGCCGAGTGTCGACGTGTTGAGACCGCCGAGCATCGTCGCCGTCGAGGCGCCGGCCCAGTCGCGGCAAGCCAGCGTCGACCTCCGCTTTACCGTCGAATCGCCCAACGACCGCCCGCTGCGGGAAATCAAAGTCGGCCTGTGGCCGTTGCCGTTGGAAAGCGGCGTGCCGGACCGCGGCCCTGACCTCACGCGCTGGCAGGTTGTCGCCAAGAATGTTCCGTTGCAGCTCGGCCGAAACCTTCTGGCGATCGCTGCCCGCAACGACGATGGTTGGACCGTTCGACCGGCGGAGGCAGTCGTCGAGCTGTTAGCACCGCCTCCGCCGCCGCCGGAGATCACCATCGACAGCCCCGCGCCAGGTCAGACCTTCGCGGTGCCGCGTTGTGAGGTCGCGTTTTCGGTTACCTCGTCCAGCCGCTTGAGCAGGGTGGCGCTGCTCCGCAACGGTCATCATATTGCCGATCTCGACGTCGAACGGCAGGCGGCCGACGGAGATGGCGGCTTTCGCATGGAGCAACATGTCAAGGTCGAGCTACCCAGTAGTGGCCCGAATGTGCTCTCTCTGATGGCGACCAACGAGGGCGGGTCGCAACAAAAAGAGATGACCGTCGCTTATCTTCCGCCGCCAGTGGAAGTGCTGATCGATCGAATTGAGACGCCGGAGCCAGAGGGCAAAGTGCTGGCGGCCGAACAGAAGGATGATGGCTATCAGTTTGCCAAGCCATTGTCGCGCGGCGACGTTTGGCTCTATGGGCGAGTGCGGTGGACCGACGTTGCCCAAGTGGGAGCGTACCCGGTCGCGGTGACCATCAACGGTTACAGTCAACTGCCGGCGAGCTTGGGAGCGGCCGGCGACAACCCCCGCGAGCGCGCCTGGAAAGCCCAGCTTTGGCTCGATCGCAAAAGCAATCGGGTCGAAGTGAGCCTGCTCGATCTGGTGCGCGACCGCGGCAGCCGGCTCTCGTTCGAGGTCCGCTGCGATGCGCCCCTTGAAAAGCGCCGCCTGCACATGCTGGTCATCGGCATCGGCGACGTCGACGGAGAGCGGCTTGAGCGAGACGCGCTGGCCGCGGTCCACGGAACGCCCTCGGAAAAAGGCGGCGCGACCGACTCCCTGACGCGCTTTACCACCCCGGCCTTTGCGTTCGGCGAGCTGCGCCGGCCAAGAATCCGTGAAATCGACCCGGCCGGGCTGACCGGCCGCGTGATGACGATGCTCCGCGAAATTCGGCGAAAGCACGCGGGCGAGCCGGGCACCGATCTGTTTATCCTCTACTACCGCGGCCTGGAGGCGGTCGAGGAGGGCGGACGGTTCTACCTGCAGACGAGCCTCAGCAACGATCTGCAAGCTTCGCTTTCCGGCGTCAGCGGGGACGAACTGGAACAAATGTTCGAGCGGAGCCTGGGAGCGCATCTTTGCCTGCTCGACGTCAAACGCAGCCGGCGGCGCGGGCCGCCCTCGATGGCTCCGACCAACGCGCTTTCTTCACCGCAACACACGGGCGTCTTGCGCTCCGCGTGGCTGCGGGCCGACGACCGTCCAGACGACGCCTGGCTGCTGGTCTGGTTTCGAGAGGCCGTGACCGGCAGGTCAAGATTAGGCGATCTCCGCACCGCCATCGACAAAGTTTATCAGGACTATCAGGGCCGCTTTCCCGGCGGTCTCGAGCTGGATTCGCGGATCCCCCAGACGCTCGACGACGTGGTGTTGTCGGAACCGTGACGGCGACGGACAACCCGCTGGCGTGGAACCTTCCCGAGCTTCGCGAAAGCCATTATTTTCCAAATAATCGGTTTCGGTATGTCGATAAGCACCTCCAGGCGGGTCCTTCACGGACAGGAGGTCCGGCGGCGTCCCGTAGCGCCGGCGCGAGGCGACCCGCCTGAGCGTGCTGGAGTGACCCATGCGTTGTCGGTTTGTGCCGCGCGCCGGCGTGCGCGGATTGGCTGTCTCGTCGTTCCTGACTGGTCTGCTCATGGCGGCCCCGGCGGTGGCCGGCCCACCCGTAACGCGCGTCATGACGGTGGCCTCCACCGCCGCCGATCTTCAGGCGGCGGGTCTGCAGCCCCTGACGCCCGCGCCCTATTACGAAGACGATAGCGGTCAGGAAGGTCCGGCAAAGGGCGCCGACCTGAGCAACCGCCCCACGATCCGCGTCGACGGCAAACGCTGTTACCCCTGTCCGCCGGGTAGCCGTGGCTCAGGCGACGGCACGGGAACCAATGCCCCGCCGACAAGCGACAATCTCAGCCTTACTCCCCAGCAGGTCGCGGCGCGCGACCCCGAAGTGGCCGCGGCGGCCTATGGCGGCGGCGGCTATCTCGATCTGCCGTTCATCGTCAACCAATTCCGCATGCGCTACGACGATGCCTACGACGACAACGCCCCCGACCGGGCCGAGTATTTCTATGCCAAGTGCGGCTGCTTCCGCTCTCCGAATGCCGGCAGATTGCAAGACCCGCACGCGGCCGGCCCCACGAACGCCGAAAACCAGGCCGCCGATTACGTCAACTATCAGGCGGTGCGCACCTATCTGGAGCTTCGCCGGTCGCGTCGCTTTTCGGTTTTCGTCGAGTTGCCGGTGCAGTTCGACAATATCCACTTTCCCAGCAGCGTCTCCAATACGGGCGGGTTCGCCGATATGAACGCGGGGTTCAAATACGCTTTGCTGGCCCGCAACGACCGTTACCTGACCTTCCAATTACGGACCTACATCCCGACGGGCAATTCCTATCAGGGGCTGGGCACGCACCACGTCAGCCTCGAACCCTCGCTCCTTTATTGGCGGACCCTCTCCGATCGGGCCTTCATCCAAGGGCAGTTCACCGACTGGACGCCGATCGGCGGCAGCGACTTCGCCGGAAATATCCTGGAGTATGGCGGCGCCTTCGGCTACGTCGTTTATCGTCGGTACGATCCGACGGCCCGCAGTACGCCCTACGCGGCCACATTGCCTCCTCAAGTCGCTCCGCAAAACTATTTTCTGATTACTCCGCTGCTCGAGGGAGTCGGCTGGACCGTCTTGAGTGGCAAGCAGTTCACGAACTCCGGTGGGCTGCAGTCCGCCGCCGGCGACACCATTTTCAACCTCAAGCTCGGAGTCCGCTTCACCAAAGGCTTTAGGTCGGTCTATACCGGCTGGGCGCACGGCATGACGCACGACATCTGGTACCGAAACATGTTCCGGCTCGAATACCGCCGGCTGTTCTAGTCCGGCTGGACATTCCGGCCAAGCATGGTCGATACGATTGCTGGCAGCATAGTTGACTTTGATAAGCAACATTAGTACCATTCAGCCAGCAGCCGTGAGCCAGACCCTCGTAGCACCGATGCCCGTCAGCGTGGAACCGTATCGCCGTTCTCCCCCTCCCGACCGCGCCTACCAGCGCACGGTGGCCGAGCAGCCCCAGACGGCACTGCCTTGGCCACCCAGTTCCGAGTGGCTGGCCGAGCAAAGCCGGCGGCTCGAAACGGCTTCGCCACCGGAGATCATCGCCTGGGCCGTGGAACACTTTTTTCCGCAGCTCACCATGGCCACGGCTTTTGGCCCCGAAGGCTGCTTGATCCTGCACTGGCTGGCCGAGATTGAGCCGCGAACGCCCGTGTTCAACCTCGATACGGGCTACCAGTTCAAGGAGACGTTGGAGCTGCGAGACCGCATCGCCAAGCGTTACGGCATCGTGGTTGAGTTGAAACAGCCTGAGCTGACCGTCGTCGAATACGAGGCCCAGCACGGCGGCCCGCAATACAAGACCAACCCCGACCAATGCTGCTTCGACCGCAAGATCAAGGTCTTGCAGCAAGCGGCCGTGGGCATGAAAGCCTGGATGAGCGGTATCCGCCGCGATCAAAGTTCCGACCGGGCCAAAGCGGCCATCGTCGCTTGGGACAAGAAATTCGGCCTGGTGAAGGTCAGCCCGTTGGCCAACTGGACCAAGCAGCAGGTCTGGAAGCTGATCGTCGACGAAAAGGTGCCTTACAATCCCTTGCACGACCAGGGCTACACGAGCATCGGCTGCTGGCCCTGCACGCGGGCGGTGATGTTCGGCGAAGACGAACGCGCCGGCCGATGGAGCGGTACGGCCAAGACCGAATGCGGCTTGCACACGTTGGCTGACAAAGAGTGAAAATCTCGGCCAAGACAGAATACGCCTGCATCGCCATGCTCGAACTGGCCGAGCGCTACGGCTCGGGCGAGCCGGTCCGCATTCGCGAGATTGCCGACGAGCACGGCGTGCCCGCTCGGTTTCTGGTGCAAATCTTGTTGCAGCTCAAAGGGGCGGGCTTCGTGGCCAGCACGCGCGGCGCGTCGGGCGGCTATCAACTTGTCAGGCCGCCCGAACGGATTTCGCTGGGCGAGGTGATGAGCGTGATCGAGGGGGCCGACGAGCCGATCGCTTCCAGCGCCTCGCCCGAATCGCAGTGGGGCAAGGTGCTGCAAGCCGCCTGGCAGGAGGTGGCCGACGTCGAGCGCCGCGCGTTGCAGGCGATCACCTTCGCGGATTTGGTCGAGCGGGCCAAGCGGCGGACGGAAAATATGTACTATATCTGACCTACGCCAACAGTTCCGGGATGACACGGGCGTGCGAGACATCGACGTCGGTCAGGCTGTCGTTGCGGCCTTCGTGCGGATAGGTCAGCCGCACGTGATTGAGCCCCATCGCGTGTAAGAGGGTGGCGTGCAAGTCGTGAACCGTCACCCGCCGGTCGACCGCCGCGTAACCGAAATCGTCGGTGCGGCCGTGCGCGTAGCCGCGCTTAAAGCCTCCGCCCGCCAGCCAGAGCGAAAAGGCGTGGCGATTGTGGTCGCGGCCGTCGGTTCCTTGCGAAATCGGCAAGCGGCCGAATTCGCCGGTCCAAAGTACGACGGTCGAATCGAGCAGCCCGCGTTGTTTCAGATCCTGCACCAACGCGGCGCTGGGCTGATCGGTTCGGCCGCACAAGTTCTTCAAGTTCTCGGCGTTCTTGCTGTGCGTGTCCCACGGTTGGCCGCTCATGAACACTTGCACGAACCGCACGCCGCGCTCGACGAGTCGCCTGGCCAGCAGGCAGCGCGCGGCGTATTCCTGAGTTTGCGGTTGGTCGAGCCCATACAACCGGCGCGTGGCCTCCGTCTCGCGTGACAGGTCAAGCGCTTCGGGCACGGCGGTTTGCATGCGGGCCGCGGTTTCAAAGTTCGCGATCCGCGCGGCCAGGTCGGAGCTGTCGGCGTGATACTGCAAGTGCGAACGATTCAGTTCAGCCAAAAACTTCAATTGGCTGCGTCGCGCCGCCGCCGTGATCTCCGCCGGCGGTGCCAGATTCAAAACGGGCGACGCGCCCGATCGAAAGGGTGTGCCCTGATAGACGGCCGGCAGCCAGCCGCTCGACCAATTCCGCACGCCGTCCACCGGCAGTCCGCCGGGATCGGAAAGCACGACGTAGCTCGGCAGCTCGCGGTTCTCGGCTCCCAAGGCATACGTGACCCACGAACCCCAGACGGGCCGCCCGGCCTGAATCTTGCCGGTGTGGATCAGCCGCAAGGCCGCTTCGTGGTCGACCGACTCGGTGGTCATCGAGCGGACCAGCGTCAGGTCATCGACAACGCCAGCGGTGTGCGGCAGCAGCTCCGAAAGCTCAATGCCCGAACGTCCGCGGGGCGAAAACTTGAAGGGCGACGCCAGCAGCTTGCCCTGCTGCTTGTTGAAATGCACCTCCAACTCGCCGGGATAGGCTTCGCCGTGCCGCTTGGCCAATTCGGGCTTGGCGTCGAACAGGTCCATCTGACTTGGGCCACCGTGTTGAAACAGGCAAATAACCGCCCGGGCCCGGCCGGGCGGAAGCGTTTGCGATGCTGTCTCGGAAGCCGCGCACGGAGAGCCGTTGTGCAGCAGCTCGGCCAGAGCGAGTGTTCCCAGGCAGCCTGCATAGCGGCCGAGGAAGGCGCGCCGGTCGATGGAATAGTGTGACGACACGGTATCACTCCATATACAAAAAGGCGTTGCTCGCAAACAGCATCTGACAGAAATCGACCAGTGCCCGGTTCGCGGCCTCGGCCTGGCCGGCGTAGGCGGCCGGTTGCGATGCCAGGAACCGTTCGGCCGCCGATCGTTCGTCATCGCGTGGCGGGCGACCGGCGACCAGCAAAAATGCGAGCCCAATCACGTCGCCGTCGGGTTGGCCAGACAATCGACGCGCGAGTCCTTTCGCACGGCGTATTGAAAACTCCGAGTTCAAGGCGCTCAGCGATTGCAAGGGAATGGTGGCCTGATTCCGCCGCGTGCAGTTGACGACAATCGACGGAGCATCGAACACTTCCAGCCAGCTCAGCGTCTGCGTACGCCGTTGCTGCACGTAAAGACTGCGTCGCTTTCCGCCCGGCTGACCTTCATCCGCGATGACCTCGCCCTCGGCGTTGCGGTGCGTCGGCACATAGCGGCCGCCCATCGTTGTGTCGAGCTCGCCGGCGATCGCCAGGGCGGCGTCGCGCAAGCTTTCGGCATCGAGCCGCCGCAACGGAAACCGCCAGAGGAGGCGGTCATCGGGATCGACGCGCAGGCCGTCGTCGCGCGGCAGGCTCGCCTGTCGATAGGCCGCCGAAAGCACAATCGCGCGCTGCAACTGCTTGATGCTCCAGCCACTCTCGATGAGCTTGCGGGCCAGATCATCGAGCAATTCGGGATGCGTAGGCGGGCTGCCGCTAAAGCCCAAGTTGTCGGGCGTCGAACAGATCCCGGTCCCGAAGTGCTGTTGCCAAGCGCGATTCACCGTCACGCGGGCCAGCAGCGATGCTGCCATCGATCCCGGCTGAGTCAACCAGCGCGCCAGAGCCAATCGCCTGCCGCTGCTCGCGCCGGCCGGCGGCCCAATCACGTAGCCGTTCGACGGTTCCGCGAGCGCGGCCGGCACGCCCGGTTCGACCTTCGGGCCGCGCTCTGCGTAGTTGCCGCGCACCAGCAGGAACCAATCGGGCGGAGTCGGCGAAACATCGACCACGACCGCTGTTCGCCCCGGCTTATCAGTCCGTTGCCGATTCAGCTCGGCCACGGCCGCCTCCACTTCCTGACGCTTTTGCTTGTAGGCTTCCTGGAATTGGGCCGCGGCTGGGGAGGAATCGGGCACCCAACTGGCTAATGCCTGCCTGCGGTCCGCAATCGCCTCCTCGATCTGGCGCGTGCGAGCTTCCCATGCGGCGACCTCCGCGGCCGTGGCCGTGTTGACCTGGCGGTCATTGGGTTTGACCCAGTGTTCGGGATCGAAGGCCGCGCCCAGAATGGCCTGCAGGGAGTAGTATTCGGCCTGCGTGACCGGCTCGAATTTGTGGTCGTGGCAGCGGGCACATTGCAGCGTCAGGCCGAGCAGGGCCGAACCGATCATCTGCTCGGTGCCCTCCAGCACGCTGTAGCGGTCGGCACGCACTTCGTCGGGATTGCCGTCGCTCTCGCCCGTGCCGTCCTGCGGGTTGCGCAGAAAGTGGGTCGCCACGAGCAAATCGACCTGCCCCGGATGAATTTCGCCGCCCGGCCGAAAGCCCGCCAGCTCGTCGCCGGCAAGCTGCTCGCGCAGGAACTGGTCGAACGGCTTGTCGGCGTTGAACGATCGAACGACGTAATCGCGATAGCGGTAGGCGAGCGGCCGGTCGGTATCGGCGTTGAAGTAACCGTTGCTGTCGGCGTAGCCGGCGGCATCCAGCCACCACTTGCCCCAACGCTCGCCGTAGTGAGGCGAGGCCAGATAGCGTTCGACCAGCCGCTGATAGGCATCTGCCCGCGTGTCTGCCACGAACGCCTCGATCTCTTCGGGCGCCGGCGGCAGGCCGGTCAGATCGAAACTCAAACGTCGGATGAGCGCATAGCGGTCCGCCTCCGGCGAGCGCGACAAGCCGTGTTTCGCGAGCTCGGCTTGCAGAAAAACGTCGACGGGCGTTTGGGTCTGGCCGGCGTCAGTGGCGGCCGGAACGGCGGGTCGTTCAAGGCGGCGGAAAGCCCAATGTTCCGCGAGACCGGCCTTGTCTCCGGCCCACGGCAACCCAACAGCGCCCGCGGCCAGCCATCGTTTGAGAAGCTCGCGTTCCGCAATGGCCAGCGGTCCGTCGGGCGGCATTTCGTCGGCTTCAACGCGTTTCCACAGCAGGCTGGCCAGCGGCGCGGCTCGCTCGACGGCGGTTCCGTTCTCGCCGCCGGCAGCCAGGCCACGCGCGCTGGCGAGGTCCAAATTGGCCTCGCGCTTGGCCGGTCCGTGGCATTTGACGCACCGTGCCCGCAACAGCGGCAGCACCTCCCCTTCGAATGACGGCGCGGCCGTTTCGGAGCCAAGGGCTGGCAGGCAAACCAAGGCAGTGCAGAACAAGCATGGCAGGATCGTGCGCATCGACATGCGCGGTATTCTACACCCCGCGCCGCGGTTGGTGAAAGCAAATGCCGCTACGCCAGCCGCATGGAACGCAGCCGCAGCGCGTTGGTGATGACGGAGACGGAGCTGAAGCTCATGGCCGCCGCCGCCAGCATGGGGCTGAGCAGCAGGCCAAAAAACGGATAGAGCACGCCGGCGGCCACCGGCACGCCCAGCATGTTGTAAACGAACGCAAATGCCAGGTTCTGGCGAATGTTGCGCATCACCAGGCGGCTGAGTTGCACCGCCTTGACGATGCCCGTCAGGTCGCCGCGCAACAGCGTGATGCCGGCCGCTTCGATGGCCACGTCGGTGCCGGTGCCCATCGCAATGCCCACATCGGCCGCGGCCAGCGCCGGGGCGTCGTTGATGCCGTCGCCCGCCATTGCCACGCGCCGCCCAGCGCCGCGGAGCCGCTCGATGCGGTCGTGCTTGTCTTGCGGCGTCAGCTCGGCCTCAAACTGATCGATGCCGAGCTGCTCGGCGAGGGTACGCGCGGTGCGCTCGTTGTCGCCGGTGAGCATAACCACCCGCAAGCCCAGGCCGTGCAGCGTGCGAAGAGCCTCCGCCGTCGTCGGCTTGATTGGGTCGGTTACGGCGATCGCACCGGCCAACTCGCCGTCGAGGGCCACGTACACGACCGAGGCACCCTGCTCACGTAGCGGCGCCGCTTCCGGCTCAAGCTTGTCGAGATTCTGCACGCCGTGCTGTTCGAGAAACGCACGGTTGCCGACGTTCACCAACTTGCCGGCGACGCGGCCCTGCACGCCGCGTCCCGTCACCGACTGGAATTCCTCCACGGGCGACAGTTCCATCTGAAGCTCGCGGGCGCTGGCCACAATCACCTCGCCCAGCGGATGCTCGCTTGGCTGCTCGACCGATGCGGCCAGACGCAGGAGGTCCTCTTCAGATCGCTCGGCCAGCGGCAGCAGCTTCGTGAGCGCCGGTCGGCCAAGCGTGAGCGTGCCGGTCTTATCGACGACGATCGTATCGACCTTCTCCAGGGCTTCGAGCATGGCGGCGTCTTTGATGAGCACGCCTTCGCGGGCGCCGCGGCCCACACCCACCATGATCGACATCGGCGTGGCCAGACCCAAGGCACAGGGACAGGCAATCATGAGCACCGCCACGGCGTTGACCAAGGCGTAGACCAGCGCCGGCTGCTCGGGAGCGAACCAGGCCCAGGCGACGAAGGTCAGGACCGCCACCAGCAGCACGGCGGGCACGAAATAGCCGGCCACCACGTCGGCCAACCGCTGAATGGGTGCCCGGCTGCGCTGGGCGTCGGCCACCATCCGCACGATCTGGGCCAACACCGTCTCATCGCCGACCCGCTTGGCCCGCACGACAAGGGTGCCCGATGTGTTCACTGTGCCGCCGATCACCTCGTCCGCGGGCCGCTTTTCGACCGGCATCGGCTCGCCGGTAATCATCGCCTCATCGACGCGGCTTTGGCCCTCGACGACTTCGGCATCGACGGGAATCTTGTCGCCTGGCCGAATCCGCAACAGGTCGCCTGCGCGCACCTGTTCCAGCGGAACTTCATGCTCGCCGCCCTCGACGATCTTTCGCGCCGTGGGCGGCGCCAAGCCCAGCAACTCGCGGATGGCGTGTCCCGTACGCCGCCGGGCACGCAGCTCCAGCACCTGCCCCAACAGCACCAAAGCGGTAATGACCACGGCCGCCTCGAAGTAGACCGGCGCGTGCCCGTGCTCGTGAAATTTCGCCGGAATCACGCCGGGAAACAACGTCACGACAATGCTGTAGGCGAACGTCGCTCCCGTGCCCAGCGCAATCAATGTGAACATGTTCAGGTTCCACGTGACGAGCGACCGCCCGCCGCGCTCGAAGAAAGGCCAGCCCGCCCACAGCACCACCGGCGTGCTGAGCGTCAATTCGATCCAGTGCGTAGTCGTCGCAGAAAACCAGCGGTCCAGCGGCACACCGGCCATCGGCAACATCGCCAGCAGCACCACCGGCAGCCCCATCGCCACCGAGAACCAGAACCGGCGCGACATGGCCCGCAGCTCGTCATCACCCTCTTCCACGGCGACGTACTTAGGTTCCAGGTCCATGCCGCACTTGGGGCACGAGCCGGGCGAAGCTTGTTCGATCTCCGGGTGCATCGGGCAGGTATAGACGGTCTGGCGGGCCACCGGCGCGGCCGGCTCCAGCGCCATGCCGCACTTCGGGCAGGCGGCCGGCCGGTCGCTTTCGACGCCGGCACACATCGGGCAGACATAGCGGGCCTGGCCGGGCGCCGCCTGCGGTCGGTCGGTTGGCAGCGGTTTGGGGGCGTGCAGTTGCACCAACCGCGGTCCCGCGCCGGACAAGAACTTCTGCCGGCAGCTCTCGCAGCAAAAGTAATAGGTCTGGCCGTCACGCTCGGCCTTCAAGGCCGTCGCTTCGTCAACCTGCATCTGACAGATAGGGTCGATGGCCATCAGCTTGCTCGTTCGTCAGGAGACTGCCACGCGCGGCGGCAAGACCGAACCCTTGGGTTGGCGCGCCAGATAACACCACAAGCCGATCGCGGCGGCGAACATCGCAATGCCCACGAGCTGCGATATGCTCAGGCCGGTGCCGAACTGGCCTGCCTCGTCGACGCGAATGATCTCCTGCAGGAAACGCGATATCGGATGAACGGTGATCATCAGGGCAAACACTTCGCCGTCGCGCTGGCGATAGGGATAGAAGGCCAACAACAGCAGGCACAAGAGCAGCGCGTCGAGAGCCGCGTAAAGCTGGGCCGGGTGCAAGGGCAGTGTCCTGGCCGGAGGTTGCTTGATGGTCCATGTCGCCGGGACGATGTCGTTGGTTGTGAAAACCGCCACCTGGTCTCCGGCATGGCGCGCCGTCTCCAGGGCGAACAGTGCGTCTTCGACGGTGGCCGGCGGGGGCTTGGCGATGGATTGAGGCTGGCGCGAGCACGAAAGCGATGACGGGGCGGCCATGCCCGGAAACTCATACTCGTTCACGCGAATCCGCGTCACGCGCTGACCCTTGCGGAGGCCGGCCTCATACGCGGGCGAGCCTGGTTCGACTTCGCCGATCACGGCCGGCGCGTGCGGGTCGGCATTGACCATCTTCAGCCCAAACAGGCTCAGGTCGCCCTTTTTCGCCTCTTCCAGATGCGGAGGACTGCCCGGCGGAAAGCGCACGGCCCACGGTTCGTGGCACACGCCGCCGAAGCAGCAACCGTTCAGGAAACAACCGACGCGACCGAATGCCAGGCCCAACATCAGGCTGGGAGCGATCAGGTCGGCCAGGGCGAGGCCGGGCAAGCGGTATTTGCGCACGAACAGCACCAGTGCCAGTCCTGCGCCCAGCGCCGAGCCAAACACCACCAGCCCGCCCTTGGTAAAGTCGACAATTGCCTTGAGCGTTTCGAACAGATCGCCTTTCTGGAATTCGGGCCAATACTCGATGACGTAAAACCCCCTGGCTCCGATGATACCACCCATAACCAGCCAGAACGCCAGCGCCTGGATGGCATCGGGGTTGAGGCCCATGCGCCGCGCGCGGTACATCGCCAGCCCGACGCCGGAGACCAGCCCCAGAAGGAGCATCACGCCATAGCCGCGGATCGGCAGCCCGTCGCGGTCGCACACGGCCGGCAGCACCAGCAGAAGCACCAGGCCGATGACCGCGAGCGTCGCCAACGTGGCCCGCGCCGCGGCGACCAGGCCCTCGCGACGCCACACGTAGCCGAACCAAATCAACGAACCCGCCGCCCAGAGAATTTGCAGCCAACCGAGCGGGATATGAAAAAGCGTTTGCAGCATGGGAGGATGGCCTTCCTAGGCCGTCTGGTTCGGTTGTTTTAGGGGTGGCTGGGGCAGAAGCTGGCCGAGTTGGACATGGGAATACCAAACACGCGCTGCCGGCCGGCGACGCCCCGGTGGGTGGCGCTACCGGGGCATCGCCTGGCCGCATCTCGTGTTCTCATGTCTGGGTTGATCGTGGCCAGGCTCTGCCCCAGCCACCATTTTATATTCGCGGCTCGGGATGCAAGAACTCATTGTCGATCAGCCTCGTGCCGCCCGCGTGCGCGGCGACCACGGCCAACGCCGGACGATCGACGACCGCCACGGGACTCAACGACTCCGGATCGACGATCTCCAGGTATTCCAACTTCATGCCCGCCGCTTCGCGGAAACAGGCTTCCATCGCGGCACGTAGCGGTGCCGCGTCCCGCTCGCCGCCGGCAACCAACTCGCACGCTCGCCGCAAGCCGCGATACAACATGGTCGCCTGGCGCCGCTCGTCGGCGCCTAAGTAAACATTGCGGCTGCTCATCGCCAGCCCGTCGGCCTCGCGGACGGTCGGGCAAACACAGATTTCGATCGGCAAGTCGAGATCGGCGACCATCCGTCGCACGACTAACGTTTGCTGATAGTCCTTTTGTCCGAAATAGGCCCGGTCCGGAAAGCTCATGTTGAACAATTTGAGCACGATGGTGGCCACGCCGCGGAAATGTCCGGGCCGGCATCGACCTTCGAGCGGCCCGCTCACGCCGCCCACTTCGACGAACGTGGCGTGTCGCGGACCATAAACTTCGCTCGTGTCGGGCGTAAATACGAGGTCGACTTGGGCGGCCCTCAGCGCCGCCAGGTCGGCGTCGAGCGGACGAGGATAGCGCTGAAAATCTTCGTTTGGCCCGAATTGGGTCGGATTGACGAAGATCGTGGCCACGACGTAATCACCCGCCCGGCGCGCGGCGTCGGCCAAACTGATGTGTCCGGCGTGCAACGCGCCCATCGTCGGCACCAGACCGATGGCGCGTCCGGCGCGGCGGGCCGCTTGCACCGCCTGGCGAAGTTCGTGTTTCGACGTTATGACTTGCAATGGTTTATCCAGCCAGAACCGCGAGAACCTCGACCACGGCCTTTTCCCAGTCTCGCGTCGATAGCCATAAGACGGGCGGCAATCCGCCACGGCCGGCGAGGCCGCGCATTGCCTTGCGCAACCGCTCGCCAAACTCATCCTTGGCCACATCGGCGGTCGCGCCGTCCAGGTTGATCGCCACGACGAACCGGGCCGGCACCGCCTGCGAGCAATATCCCCGATATGCGTCTTCGATTTGGGGCATATCCCCCTCGGCATGTTCCGCCGCCCACCAGGCCAGCGATTGCGCCAGCCAAAAATCGCTCACGGTCCAGCCGTTGACGTCGGGCCATGTTTGCCGGGCAAGCGCGTGCGATCGACAAGCGAGGAATTCTATCTCCCGCGCTAGTTCAGGGCCAGCGGAATCGACACCCGCGGCTACCGGGTCGGGCAATAGCCGGCAGCCGGTCCGGGCGGCGATTTCGCTTGCCAGCCGCGTTTTACCGCATGCCGGCGGGCCCAGCAGAGCCAGGTAGGGCTTCGTCAACTCCCAATTCCGCAGCAGCGCGGCGATGGTCGTAAAGAAAACCGGGTGAAGCATGGTCGGGGCAATTTCGGCGGCGGGCAGCAACACGAAGCGACGAAACGCCAGCCGTGGGTGCGGCAATCGCAAACGGTCGGTCTCGACGACGGCGTCGTCATAGAGCAACAGATCGAGGTCGAGGGTGCGCGGTCCCCAATAGACGGTGCGAACGCGGCCGGCCGCACGCTCGATCTGTTGCAGCCGATCGAGCAAATCGAATGGGCCGAGCGAGGTTTCGATCAGCGCGGCCCCGTTAAGATAGTCGGGCTGCGGCGGACCTCCGACGTGCGACGATTCCATCCACGAGCTGGCGGCCAAGAACCGCGTCTCGGCGAGCGCTCCGAGGACGGCGACCGCGGCCTCAAGCGCGGCCTTGCGATCGCCCAGGTTGGAACCAAGTGCAATCAGCGCGCGAGCCATGCGGGCCAGCCTATCCTAAGCGAATACCTTGGGGGGGAAGTCCAATTTCACGACTTTCATCGCCGACACCCGATCCCTGCACGCCGGCCCCCCAAGCGATTCGCAGCAACGGCAAACGCGTCTGACGCCATGCGGCCCAGACCCGTTGCCGACATTTTTTGGTTGCCAGGCCGGTCCTTCGCGCGCAACGCCAGCGCACCGCTCGCACCGGAATCGCTTTACTTCCGGCCGAGTCAAGCGTGGAGAGGTTGTTCGCGAGAGAGCAGAAACGGTCCGTCAATGAAAACGTGTCGATCCACGACCAGCAACGGTTGAGTGGACCGGTGAATGTCAGCCATGCAACACTCCGCGTATTGTGCTGGCCAAAACGAGAATGTCAAGCAGCGCCGCGCACAATTTTTTTGCAGGCGAAAAACGCCGTGCTACGCGCGAAAAAAGGCCGGGCGGCTTCCGCGAAGCGCGCCACTCGCTTCAGGCGATCTGATCGACGAGCACAGTGTCGTCGTGCTCGTAGGCCGGCGCGCAGCAGCAGAGAAACTTCAGCGGCGCCCGGCCGGTGTTGCTGATGTTGTGTACGAGGCCCGGCGGAATCGCGATCGCGTCGCCAGGGCCGACCTCGCGCGTTTCATCGCCCAGCCGCATCGAGGCTTTGCCGCTGAGAATGTAATAGATCTCTTCGGTCTTCACGTGGTAGTGCGGCGTCGTGCTGCCGCCGGGCGGCAAGCGGGCTTCCGCCAGACTCTGCTGCCGAATGGCCGAATTGCGGTGCGCCAAAAGCTCGCGGATTTCTGAGCCGTCGAGCGTGGTGAAGGCGGAGGTCTCGTTGATGTTGACGATGTCCATCAATTCTCCCACAGCCGCGTCTCGACCTTGCCGTCGCGGGTGATCCAGCCGCGATACATGCCGTCGGTGTTGTTGGCCGACGAATAGCGGCCGCGAGCATCGAGCGCGATCGCTCCGCCGTCGCCGCCGGCGTCCTTCAGCGTGCGGTTAATCACCTGCTCGAGCGCGTCTTCGACCTTCAGGCCCTTGTACTTGATCAGCACGTTGATTTCGTGCGCGACCGCGAAGCGGATGAAGTATTCGCCGTGCCCGGTGCAAGAGACGGCACAGCCCTCGTTGTCGGCGTAGGTGCCGGCGCCGATGATCGGCGAGTCGCCGACGCGGCCGAACATTTTGGCCGTCGTGCCGCCCGTCGAGGTGCCCGCCGCCAGATTGCCCTTGCCATCCAGCGACACGGCGCCCACCGTGCCCCACTGCCGCCGGCCGCCGTCGGCCGCGGGCGGCTTCGGCCCGACGGCCGACTGCTTTTCGGGCGACGACTTGGCCGCTCGCCAGCGGCGCTCGATCTGTTTCCAGCGCGGCAGGGTCCAGAAATAGCCGGGATCGACGATTTCGAGTCCCGATTTGGCGGCGAACACTTCCGCCCCGCGCCCGATCAACAGCACGTGCGGCGACTTCTCCATCACGGCCCGCGCCGCGGAGACCGGGTTTTTGACGATCGTCACACCGGCCACCGCTCCGGCCCGCTTCGTTTTTCCCTCCATGATCGAAGCGTCGAGCTCGTTGCGGCCTTCGTAGGTAAACACCGCTCCCTTGCCGGCGTTGAACAGCGGCGAGTCTTCGAGCACGCGGATGGCGGTTTCGACGGCGTCGAGGCTGGTGGCATTCTCTTCCGCCAGCCGCTTCCGTCCCGCGCGCAGCGACTCTTCCAGCGCGGCGCGGATCAGCCGGGCCTGTTCCTGGCTGACCTCGTTCCGCTCGGCCGCAATTCCGCCGTGGATGGCCAGCGCCACATCGGTCGCGGCGGGGTCGCTGTCGGCAAATAAAGCCTCGGCGGCCGGATTCGACGAGAGCGCCATGAGCGTCGCAGCCAGTTTCAAAACGCGCCCGCTCATTCTTTCAGGTCGAACGTGAAATTGTTTTCCGAGCCGGGTTTGACTTCGGCCGTCAATTCCGATTGCTTGGGGTCGGTGTACTTGGCCGGAAAGCGAGGCGGCTTCGGCTCCGGAATGGAATAGTCTCCTTCGGGCGGTATATCGGTCGGTTCGGTAATCCCCACGTTATAACTGCCCGGAAGTGCGCCGTCTTTAGACTGGAACGTGGACAGCCAGAACTCTCCCTGGGCATTGGTCATTCCCGCGGCCGGGCGCCCTTGGGCCGGATAAAAGCTGACCACGGCGTCTGCTAACGGCTGGCCTTTGAACGTGACGACTCCCTTGACCGGATAAGTACCGGCGCTCTTGCCACCGCAGCCGAGCAGCGCGATGGAGACGACGGCGCAGGCAAATGTCCGCCAAACAGAGGTTTGCATGTGGATAATTCCGCTTCTTGGGACGGTTAGGACGATAACAACGGCACGAACGAGTCGCTTGGGGCGTCTCACGGCGCGGTGATCGCGACTTCATCGCCGCGATTGCCCAAATAGCGGTAGAGGTAGAGATCGATGGTTTCGTTGATAAAGCTAACATGGCCGTCGACCATGGCGAAATTGGCGCCCATGGGATGCCGGCTCATGAAAGAATAATTGTTAGGCCAGTCTCCCCAGCGTGATTCGAGCGTGACCGTGTCGGGACTGGCCTGAATGGCGAGCGATTTATAGTTTAAGGGAATTCCACAGGTGGCCGTGGTGGCGTTGGAGTTCCACCACCACGCCCACAGGGTCCAGCGAGGAATGGCTTCGCCCAGAAGGAAGGTGTTCGACGTGCCGTCCTGTACGTTGGAGATGGGCACCCAACACATGGCTTGATTGGCTTGATTGTTCCAATTTCGCCACATCATTCCATTGCCTTGTTCGAGACCGTTGTTGCTGTTCGGCCAATAGCCGCCCTTGGGAAAGATGTACCGGCAAATCGCATCGCCCCAAGCCCAGTTGCTGCCCGCACAGCCCTTGTAATTGGTGACCGCCCACGTAGCTCCGTCCGCCGGTGGGGTGCCGGAATCAGATCGGCTGCCCATGATACCGTCTTGGTTTTGGTCTGACGGGCACAAGAAAACCGGGACGACTGTTTTTGCAACGCCGGTATTCACGTTGACAGGAACCCCGAAGTTGCCACCCAAGGGCAGGTAATAACTCGTGAGGTTTTGCAGTGGGGCCTGCTCGATATATGGCAGGATGGCGAACATCCAACTACGGCCCGTGCATGTGCCCGAATGGCCGCCGACGCTGGGCGGCTGATTGCCGAGGTAGCACTGCGGAAACTTTTTCATGACGTCGTTGTAGTTCAAGCAGCCCAGCGAGAGTTGCTTCAGGTTGTCGACGCACTGCGAGCGCCGCGCAGCTTCGCGCGCCGCCTGAACGGCCGGCAGCAAGAGAGCGATCAAAATGCCGATGATAGCGATGACGACGAGCAGTTCAACCAAGGTGAAGCCGGTGATAGCCCGGCGCGATGAGGGTGATCGCATGAGAACGCTTCCTGGAAAAGAACCGATGAAAGAAACCGCGCTGGTTGCTCCCGGTGGCATGCCGGCGCATACGACACTGATGCTATCTATGACGCGCCTGGCGCGGTTCGTCAATAGTTCTTCCGGCCCGCGGGCCGAAGCACGTGGGGCGCGGCAAGCGAGCTTGCGAGCGCCGGCCCACCGTAAGCGACGTCCCTAACGGTGGGCGGACGCTCGCAAGCTCGCTTGCCCCGCCCTACGGGCTCGGTTTCGACGGCCCAGGAAGGCCGCCCCACTCAGTTCTTACTTGGTTGGTGCCGAAACCGCGTCGCTCCAGTCGTCGGTGCGGAAGGGCGAGGCGGGCAAGCCGGCTTTGTTTGCCAGATTGGGCTCGGCAACCTGGTCCCAGCCGAAACGCACGGCCAGCGGCGCGCTCACGTCGGCGCTTTCCACCACCACGCTCTCGCCATCGATCGTCGCCGCGGCCGGCACGAACTTTTTATCGGCCCCGGCGATCGAAAACCAACTCAGTGGCTTGCCGTCCCGAGAAATCAGGCCGCCATCGGCATGTTGAAACTTGAGCCGAATACGGTTGCTTTCCAGGGCCATCGTTTCGTAAAGTGGACCGGAATAGACCAGGTCGCTCTTGCCGTAGTATTTCGCCAGCGCCCAAAGGGCCAGGCGGCGGCCGACCTCTTGCTTGTTGCGCGGGTGAATGTCGTGAATGTTGCTGATGTCGGTCGTCACGGCCATGCCCGTGTTCGGCACCTTGAGCGTGGCGGTCTGGGCCTCCCACAGCTCGGGCAGGGCCACGGCGTTGTCGCCATACCGATAGGGCGCCAACTGCACGAAGAGAAACGGAAAATCGCCCTGCCCCCAGACGCTGCGCCAGCCCAGGATCAGGCCCTTCATCAAATCGTGATAGTGCCGCCCCTGGCCGACGTTGGCTTCGCCCTGATACCACAACGCCCCGCGGACCGCAAACGGCGCCAACGGATGGATCATGCCGTTGTACAGCCCCGTCATGCCGCCGTTGCTGTTGAACGGGTTGCCGGGCATGGCCGGCGGTTCGGCGACCGGTTGTCCGGCGGCGACCGACTTCTCGGCCGACTCCAGCCAGGCGTTGATCTCGGGTAACTTGTTCTTCAAGGCCGCTTGATAACCGTCACGCAACGACGCAAGCTGCTTGCGCTCGCCTTCGAGTTCCGCAACGCCCTCGTAGCCGGCGGGCGGGATCCACGGTTGGATGGCCGTGCCGCCCCAGGAGCTGGCGATCATGCCGACCGGCACGTTCAGCGATTTGTGCAGATCGCGGCCGAAGAAATAGCACACGGCCGAGAACGACTTGACCGTGTCGGGCGTGCAGACGGTCCAGGCGGCGTTGACGTTTTTGGCCGGTGTGCCCGCCGGCACCAGCGGCACCAGGAACAAGCGGATCTGCGGATAGTTGGCGGCGGCGATTTCTTCCGTCGCCTTGTCGGAGTCGGCCACCTTCCACTGCATGTTCGATTGCCCCGACCCGATCCAGACCTCGCCCACCAGGATGTCGGTAATCTTGATGGTGTTCGTGCCGCTGACGGTCATCTCCTGCGGTTCGGCGCTGGCAGGCATCGGCGGCAGCTTGACCAGCCAGTCGCCGTTGGCGTCGGTCTTGGCCCTCGCCTTGACATCGCCGATGGCAATGCTGACTTCTTCGCCGGCGTCGGCCCAGCCCCAGAGGGTCAGCGGCATCCCGCTTTCCAGCACCATGTGGCTGCCGATGATCGCCGGCAAGGTGACCTTGGCGAGGGCCGACTGGCTGGACAGCAACAGCAACGCCAGCAGCAGGGCGGCGCGGCGATTCGCGAGGAATCTCATCTATGTTCGCTCCCGGAATGAAAAGCAAGGGCAGTACAGTGCAGATAGTTTAATCGCGCACGGATGAAGAAACCATGCTTTTTGGCGAAAGGACGCGAACCGTGGCAATGTAGCTTGGGAATCGCGATAGGGCATGATAGATTCGGGAATGGCAGAAGATGCCGACCTTGCCGACGATCTGATTCCTGGCAGCTTGAAACGGTCGCCATCGTACCATAGCGATTATTGGCAAAAAGACCTACAGGGAGATCAAGGATCTGGCTGCCGGCAAGCCGGCTGATCAAAAAGCGCGTCAAATGAAAAAGCTGATCCAGCAAGTCAAACGCCGGCGTGACAAGGGTAAGGAGCGGCGAGAATGAACCATCGAATCCAGTCATTCACGAAGGCGCTCGCGAACGTCTCCCGGCTTCGGGCGGAGAACGATTACGAGGCCGCTTTTAAAGAAGCGGAGGACTTGTTGGAAGCGTGGAAAGGCAACGCGCACTTGCATATCCTTCGCGCCAGACTCATCCAGTTGCAGGAGCATCCGACGAGCACCCTCGACGACGCCAAGCAGGCACTTCAAGACGCAATCGACCTCGATCCATCATCGCCCGCCGCCGCCATCGAGCTCGGCAACTTCCTGGACGCGGTCGAAGACGACCCGCGGGCAGCCTCGAAAGTCTACACCAAAGCACTTGGTCAAGCGCGTCGTTTACTGATCGAGGGGCTGATTGGTCAGGCCAAAGCGCTTTTGCAGCTTGAGAAGAGGGACGAGGCTCTCAGGTGCGTCACGGAACTGCTTCAACTAACGCACACCAGCTCCGCCGACAAACGGTCGAAGTCTGCCGGCGGTCCCGACATCATTATGCGATCGTCCACCGGGAAGGTATCGGTCATAGAGGTGCAAGGCCCGTATGCGACCGAGGTGGAACAACTGGTCAACGAAGTGATGGCAACGCGGTAGCACGGGGGCACAGATGCTATAATCGTGGGGAGTTTGAGAAGGAGGTGATCTATGCCGCTGAATGTGACATTCGACTTTCCGACCGACGTCGAGGAAAAGCTGCGCCGGGACGGGACCAACTTTGACGCGGACGTCAAGGAGGCATTTCTCATGGAGCTTTTTCGGCGAGGGAGAATCAGCCACTATGATCTCTCCCGGACCTTGCGACTCGACCGTTTTGAAACGGATGCCTGGCTTAAGCGCAATACCGTTCAAGTTTTCATAACTACGCACTGTTCAAAGCTTTTGGACAAGGGCTTTACGGGCCGATGAGTTGGACGCTTTTTCGGCCACTTGGACATTTTGCGTTT
>Ga0307373_10003506_pt1 | contig 27323 bp, 17 predicted proteins | sample OX2MG_FD_202534 | JGI IMG/M metagenome (GOLD analysis project Ga0307373, IMG submission 202534) | Soil microbial communities from Risofladan, Vaasa, Finland - OX-2 | ecosystem: Environmental > Terrestrial > Soil > Coastal area > Acid sulfate soil | place: Finland: Risofladan, Vaasa | collected...
AGTCCCCATTCCCCCTACTCATCACTCATCCGCCTTTGGCGGTCAGGCCTCTTATCCCGCCCAGCATCAGGTCTGTGCGGCCGCCTCGCCGTCGAATACGCCGGGTGGGTTCGTATTGTGGGAACTCAGGTCTACCAAACTCACCTAGCCGGCCGGCTCCTGCGCGACGGCGACGACGAGCCGCCAGGCGTTGCGCAACGAGATTGCAAATAGGGCGAGCAGCGCGAATCCGACAGTAAGAGTGCCGTCCGACTGCTCCTGGATCAGTTGAACGGCGCCTCTCAACAGGTACGCGTACCAGATGAGCGGGACGATCAACAGCCAGAAGCTTTGGACCAATCGATGCCATCGTCCCTTGCCGGTCGCTTTCATCACCGGCAACCAGCTGCTAATCGTCCGCCACAACGCCAGCACCACCACGATTACGGTGAAATCCCCGCGGATGTGAAGCGACGGGTTCGGTATCGGCATTACGAAAAACAGCGCCATGAGAAAGATGACCGAGAGAATCGTCAGGGTGGACTGAGCCAGAGCTGCCCAACGGTTCGTCGGGTCTTTGAAAACCTCGATATGCAGCTGCGTCGCCACGAACAGGAGGCCCACAAGCGTCGCTGCGCTCCCTGCGGCGGTGGCAAAGAAGAGGTTCCAGTCGCCCAAGTGGCCAATACCCTCCCCTATTCGCTGTAAGCGGCCGCCACGCTCTTCGGCACGACCATACGCCACGCATCGAGCACGAGCTCGCGCATCTCCTTCTCATCGATGGCCGCGAGTCGAACCAAAGCCCAGTGATAGCGTAAATCGCCCCGCTCCGGAAGCATGAACTGGTCGGGTGACCCACCGACCAACCAGTCGCGTTGGTCCTTGGGAAATGCAAAGCCCATCACGCTCTCGTCTCGCGAGAACGAGATGTAGACAATGCTGCCGACACGAAACTTGATGCGGCCGCCCACGAGCACCTCATAAGAGCGCGGCAGCGTTGCCGCGAGGCGCCGCACGTCCGCAACGGTGACCATCCCGCATCAGTTTGCCCCGCGGTGGATAACTAGAGCTAGCTGGCCCGCAACGTCGCGCCTGGGCTGGCCACCATCTGCTGGAGCGCGCTCACGCGTCCTTTGAACGCGACCTGCCCTCGCTTGGAGAGTGACACGGACGTGCGAGGGAACTTGCCGACCAACGCCTTGCGTATCGTCACATAGCCGGCGTCCTCAAGGATCGTCAGCTGCTTCGAAAGCGCCGAGTCGGACAGACCGGCGTGGTCCCGAATGAACTTGAACTCCGCCCACCGGGTCGCCGCAAGCAGGGACACGATCGCCGGCCGGGTCGGTGCGTGGATCACCTCGTCGAACCGGGCCTCGGTCATCGAGCCCCCGCAGATCGCGCGACCATCCCGCGCCGCAGCCGCAACATCACGATGGGCCCGCCGCCATCAACATCACCGCCGTGCCAATCGTCGCCGGATACGCCACGCCCGCGGCCTGCAGGCCGAACGCGACCACTAGCGAAACGCCAACCACCGGCCACACGAAGCCGACGATCCCCGGTGCCCGCAGCCACCCCGCGGCCCTCGGCTCTGCGGGTTCCTATTTGGCAAGTACTTGCTCATAAATCACGAGAGGGCCAAATCCAACCGAGTACTTGCACCTTGGGCAGCCGCTTATTTGGCGCGGGCGAGCGCCAATCCGGCCGGTTAAGAAGACCTCGACAAGTAACCGTCATGCCACAGCTCGAAAGCGAACAACGTCCACAGCTGTTTGCGATTGTCGCGGCGCCCCTCCAGGTGCTCGCGCACCAGCGCCGCCACCGCCGCCGGGTCGAAAAACCCCTTCCGCGCGATCCGCTCCGGCGCCAGCACCGAAAGCATCTGCTCCCGCAACGGCCCCCGGAACCACTCGGCGACGGGGATCCCAAACCCCTTCTTCGGCCGCCGGAGAACCGCGTCAGGCAGCACGCCCTTCAACGCGCGCTTGAACAAGAACTTCGACCTGAACCCACGCAGCTTGAGATCCAGCGGCAGCCTCGTCGCGTACTCGACGAAGTCGTTGTTCAGCAGCGGCACCCTTCCCTCCAGCGCCGCCATCATCGAGGCCCGGTCCAGCTTGACCAGGATGTCGTTCTCCAGGTAACCCCGCATGTCCAGGAGCAGCACCTGGTTGAGCGGATCCCGCGGCCCACCTGACGCAGCCACAGAAGCATCGAAAGCAACCGGCCCAGGATGCGCAACCTGCTCCAGCATCGCGGGCGACAAAAGCGCCGCCCGCGCCTCCGCTGCAAACGACCCCATCCACCGCTCGTGCCGCTCCGCCACCGGAAACATGGCCCCGCCCACAAAGCGCTTCGCCCGATAGTCAAAGCTCAAGTTGCCTCGCGACACGGGCAGCCGCCGCACCACAGGCTCCACCAACCCCCGTCGCACCACCCCCGGCGCGCGGCCGTAATACGCAGCGAGCCGGTGCGCCTGCAGGGTCGGATACCCGGCAAAGAGCTCGTCGCCCCCATCCCCGCCCAGCGCCACCTTCACATGCCGACGCGTGAACTCCGACAGCAGATATGTGGGGATGATCGAGGCGTCGCCAAGCGGCTCGTCCAGCAGCGACGGCAACTTTGGAATGAGCCCCAGCAACATGGCCGGCTCCAACACCAGCTCGTGGTGATCGGTGCCGAGGTGCCGCGCCACCTGCCGCGCATACGCGGACTCGTCGAACGACCGGTCGGCGAACCCCACGGAGAAGCTCTTCACCTCCGTGCCGAGCGAAGTCATCATCGCGGCCACCGCGCTGGAGTCGATGCCGCCTGACAAAAACACCCCCAGCGGCACGTCGCTGATCAGCTCCTTTCGAACCGACTCTCGCAAAACCCCAAGCAGCTCCGAGGACTGCGCATCCAGGCTGGCATTGGCGCGCGCCGGGTCGGATCCTTCGCCCAGCAACGGCGACCAGTACCGCCGCAGCGTATGAGTGCCCTCCGCCACCGACCACGTCAGCGTGTGCGCAGGAAGCAGCTTGCTGATCCCACGCACCATGGACATCGGCGAGGGCACGTACTCCAGCGCCAAGTACTGGTCCAACGCGACGGGGTCGACCCCACGCCGCAACAAAGGATCCGCCAGCAAGGCCTTCAGCTCCGAGGCGAACACCAGGCGCGAACCTTCGATCGCGTAGTGCAGCGGCTTGATCCCCATCCGGTCGCGCGCCAGCACCACCACGCCTCGCCGGCGGTCGTGCAGGGCAAACGCAAACATCCCATTGAGCCTTTCGACCATGGCTTCACCCCATTGCTCGTAGCCGTGGACCAACACCTCGGTATCCGATCGGGTCGAAAACGTATGGCCGGCCGCGACGAGCTCATCACGCAGCTCGAGGTGGTTGTAGATCTCGCCGTTCTGCACCACCCAGATCCGCGAGTCCTCGTTGTGCATCGGCTGGTGCCCGCCCTCAAGGTCGATGATCGAGAGGCGCCGCATCCCCAGCGTCACTCCGTCGTGCTGGACGCTCCCCTCGTCGTCCGGCCCGCGATGCTTGAGCTCTGAGCACATCCGCCCCACCAGCGAAAGACCCTCGGGCGGCGAGCCGCCGGCGACCCCACAAATCCCGCACACCTAGGAACGAGCCTTGACGGATGGCCTCCCGTTAGTCGCCGATTGCCGACGCGTAGGCTCCATCTCGATCACCTCACGCACCACGTACGTCGTCTTTCCCTGCGACTCGTGATAGGTGCGGATCGATAGCTCCGCGAGCAGGCCCATCAGGATGAACTGCACCCCGACAATGCCTAGAAACACCGCGAGCAACAGCAGTGGATTGTTGTGTGCAAATGGATATGGCGGCAGCAGCCTCTGGATGATCACGATGGCGGCGAACACAAACGCGAGGGCCCACAGCCCGAACGCGGCGAACCCAAAGAAATAGATGGGCTTGGTCGAGTAACTGCCCAGCAGCTTGACCGTCATTAGGTCGAGCATCACGCGCGAGGTCCGCGACAGCGAGTACTTGGATTGCCCGAAAGCGCGCGCGCGGTGGTTGACCGGCAGCTCCACGATCCGGGCCCCCACCCACGACGCGTACACCGGAATGAACCTGTGCATCTCCCCGTACAGCTTCACGTCGCGGATCACATCTCGGTGATAGGCCTTCAAAGTGCAGCCGAAGTCGTGCAGCGGCACGCCCGTGACCCGAGCGATGATCCAGTTCGCGATGCGAGACGGCAGTACGCGCGAGGCCTCGTCCTGCCGGTCCTTGCGCCACCCACTGACCACGTCGTACCCCGCATCCATGCTGTGCAGCAGCCGCGGGATGTCGTGCGGGTCGTTCTGCATGTCGCCGTCCATGAAAACGAGGACCTCCCCACGCGCGTTGTCGATGCCAGCCTGCACCGCCGCCGTCTGCCCGAAGTTGCGCCGGAAGCTGACGACGCGAACATGCGAATCGTTGCGGGCGAGCTGCGCGAGGCGCTCGGTGCTGCCATCCCGGCTCCCGTCGTCGACATACACCACCTCATAAGTGACGCCCATCGACTCGACCACGCCGATCAGCTCCTCGTGCAGCGGAGCGATGCTCTCCGCCTCGTTGTAGACGAGCACCACCACCGACAACCGGGGTGTGGCTGGGCTCGAAGGCTTGATGCTGGTCGCCATGGCCCGATTGTAGGCCGCACCCCCGACGGCCCAACCCGCCAGCGACCATCCCTTAAGCTCCCTCGAATATGGGCGTGGACACGATCAGGATTCAAGGCACCACGGCTCGGGCGGGAGCGCGCACAGCGTCGTGGCTTGCGCCAGCCCTGACGCTCGTCGCGGCGGCGACCGCGTTCGTCTGGACCTTCCACGCCGACCTCCAACGCCTCTACGGCATGACCAGCTCCGCGTGGGACCTCGCCTACGACCAGCAGGTCATCTGGAATGTGTCAGTGGGGCAGGGCTTTTACAGCAGCTTCGCGCGCGCCAACTTCCTGGGCATCCACTTCGAGCTCATCTTCGTCGTGCTCGCCGCGATGGAAAAGCTCTGGGCCAGCCCCGTCGTGCTCCTCATCTTCTCCTCCGCAGGACTCGCGGCGACCGCTCCGGCCGCCTACCTTGTCCTCAGGGCGATCCTCCCCGCCGACCACGCCGTGTCACCGTGGCTGGCGCTGGCGCTGGCGCTGCCCATCCCTTTCTGGGCGACCATCCAGGAAGCGGCCCGCGACTTCTTCCACCCCGAGAACATGGCCCTGGCGATGGCGCTGCTCGCGGCATGGGCCGGCATCCGCGGCCACCGCAAAACGATGTGGCTGTTTTGCGTGCTCGTCCTCACGTGCAAGGAGGACCAGGTCTACACGGTCGGCGTGATCGGCCTGCTGATGGCGGCACACGGCTCGCCCGCGATCAAAAAGCACTGGCGGTTCATCGTTTATCTCGCGGGCGCGTGGTTTCTCATCGGCACCGGAATCGTCCAGCAGCACTTCCGCAACGGCGGCTACACCGACTTCGTCTACTACGGGTGGCTCTTTCTCCATCCTTCGATGGGCGCGGTGCTGGCCGCGGTCTTCAACCCACGTGCGCTGCTGGTGGTGGCGGCGATCATCGCCAGCATGGGTGGCCTGCCAGTGCTCGCGCCACGGTGGTTGCTGCTCGTCATCCCGCCCTACCTGGCAGATGTCCTGAGCAGCCACGATCCGCAGAACGTCCTCGACCTCCACTACGCGCTGCTGCTGCTATTCCCGCTGATCGTCGCGGGCGGGGTGGGCGCTCGAAACCTGCTCGAGCGGCGGACCTTCAAGCCCGCTTACGCCCTCGTGGTGATCGTGCCGGCCCTGCTGCTCGCCTGGGGTACCGGCCGCCTCCCTCCCGCTCTGGACGCCAATCCCGCGTTGTATTCGCCTGCCGACACGCTCGGGGAGCTCCAGACGGCGACTGCGATGATCCCCGCGAACGCCCCGGTTTCTGCCGACGACGGCCTGGCCGTTTGGCTGGCCAACCGCCATCAGATCAACGACTTTCCCGACAAGCTCGACCCCACCTGCTACGTGGTGATCGACCACCAGCCGTACATCAGCGGCCCGACCAACCCGGCCCAACGCCTGGCCGTCCTCGACCAGCTGGCGAGCACCGGCCGGCACGTCCTGTACGACGACGGCCGATTCCAGGTCTGGAGCCCAGCCACAGGCTAACCAAGACCGCGCTTTGTACTCTTAGGGGTCCAGTGGCGGAGAAAGTATCGGTGCGCGAGCGCCTCGATCGGCTGTTCAAGGAGCGGATCGTGATTTTCGACGGCTCCATGGGGGTCATGCTCCAGAAGCGCGGCCTCTCGGACGCCGAGTTTCGCGGCGAGCGCTTCAAGGACCACCCCAAGCCGCTGCGCAACAACAGCGACGTCCTCTGCCTCTCGCAACCCGAGATGGTGACCAGGGTGCACCTCGACTACCTCGAGGCGGGCGCCGACATCATCACCACCAACACTTTTACCGCGACGGCCGTGTCGCAGGCCGACTACGGCCTCGCCGATCTCGCCTACGAGATGAACCTCGAAGGCGCGAGACTCGCGCGTAAGGCGGCCGATACCTACGAGAACCGCTTCGTCGCCGGCTCGCTGGGGCCCACGAACGTGACGCTCTCGCTCTCGCCCAAGGTCGACGATCCCTCCTATCGCGACGTCACCTTCGACGAGCTGAGGCGCGGCTACGCAGAAGCCGCGACAGCGCTGAAAGAGGGCGGCGCCGACCTGCTCCTGATCGAGACCATCTTCGACACGCTGAACGGCAAGGCCGCCATCGCCGCTGTCAAAGAGGTGGCGCCGGAGCTGCCGCTCTTCGTGTCCGTCACCATCGTCGATCGCAGCGGGCGCAACCTGTCGGGCCAGACGGTCGAGGCTTTCTGGACGTCGGTCGAGCACGCCGAGCCCTTCGCCGCCGGCGTCAATTGCTCGCTCGGCGCCACCGAGATGCGCCCCTACATCGCCGACCTGTCACGGGTCGCTCCCGTCTACGTCATCTGCTACCCCAACGCGGGGCTGCCCAACGCCTTCGGCGGGTACGACGAGCAACCGCCGACCACCAGCCGCCTCCTGAAGGAGTTCGCCGAAAGCGGCTTCCTGAACGCCGCCGGCGGGTGCTGCGGCACGGGGCCGGAGCACGTGCGCCAGATCCGCGAAGCGGTGGAGAGCATCCCGCCGCGACACGTGCCCAAGCGGCAAGCGCGCACAAGGCTCAGCGGCCTCGAGCCGTTCGAGATCGGCCCCGACACCAACTTCGTGCTGGTGGGCGAGCGCACCAACGTCACGGGCTCGGCGCGATTCCGCCGACTGATCGAGTCGGGCGATTACGCGGGCGCGGTGGCCGTGGCGCTGGACCAGGTGCGGGGCGGCGCCAACCTCATCGACGTCAACATGGACGCCGACCTCCTCGATTCAGAGGAGGCGATGATCCGATTCCTCAACCTCATCGCCACCGAGCCCGAGATCGCCCGTGTGCCGATCATGGTCGACAGCTCGAAGTGGACCGTCCTCGAGGCCGGCCTGAAATGCGTCCAGGGCAAGGGTGTCTGCAACTCGATCAGCCTGAAGGGCGGCGAGGAGGCATTCCTCGATTCGGCACGAAAGGTGCGCAAGTACGGCGCGGCCGCCGTGGTCATGGCCTTTGACGAGGTCGGCCAGGCGGACACGTTCGAGCGCAAGGTCGAGATCTCGAGCCGCGCCTACAAGCTGCTCACGGAGAGGGCCGGCTTCCACGCCGAGGACATCATCTTCGACCCCAACATCCTGCCCATCGCGACAGGCATCGAGGAGCACGCGGGCTACGCGAAGGCTTTTATCGATGCGACCAGGGAGATCAAGAAGAGGTTCCCCGGAGTGCGCGTGTCGGGTGGCGTGTCCAACCTCTCGTTCTCCTTCCGCGGCAACGACCGTGTCCGGGAAGCGATCCACTCGGCCTTCCTTTATCACGCGATCAAAGCGGGCCTGGACATGGGCATCGTCAACGCCGGCCAGCTCGCGGTCTACGAGGACATCCCCAAGGATCTGCTGGAGCTCGTCGAGGACATCATCTTCGACCGGAGGCCCGACGCCACCGAGCGCCTGGTCGAGTTCGCCAAGAACGTCAGCGGGGCCGGCGCCAAGCGGGAGGTCGACCTCTCCTGGCGCGAGGGCACCGTCGACGAGCGCCTGGCATACGCAGTGCTGCATGGCGAAGTGGAGTTCATCGAGGCCGACGCCGAGGAGGCGCGCCAGAAGCTTGGGGCCGGCCTGCTCGTCATCGAAGGTCCCCTGATGGACGGCATGAAGGTGGTGGGCGACCTGTTTGGCGCCGGCAAGATGTTCCTCCCTCAGGTGGTCAAGAGCGCGCGGGCGATGAAGCGCGCCGTCGCCTACCTCGAACCGTTCATGCAGGCGGAGAAGAAGGCGTCGGGCAGCGTGAGCGTGCGCGGCAAGCTGGTTACGGCCACAGTCAAGGGCGACGTCCACGACATCGGCAAGAACATCGTGGGCGTGGTTCTGGGCTGCAACAACTACGAGGTCATCGACCTCGGCGTGATGGTGCCCGCGGACAAGATCCTCGACACCGCGATCGAGCTCAACGCCGATGCCATCGGCCTGTCCGGCCTGATCACCCCGTCGCTGGACGAGATGGTTGACGTCGCCAAGGAGATGACACGTCGCGGCTTCACGATGCCGCTGCTCATAGGCGGCGCGACCACGTCCAAGCAGCACACGGCGGTACGAATTGCGCCCGCGTACACGGGCCCGACGGTCCACGTGCTCGATGCATCGCGGGTTATCGGTGTCGTGTCAGACCTGTTCGACAAGGCGCGCCGTCCCGTCTTCGACAAGGCCAATCGCACGCTGCAGGACAAGCTTCGCGCGCAGCACACAACGGCAAAGCGGGCCCTGCTGCCGCTGGACGAAGCCCGTGACAAGCGGTGGGCGCTTGGCTTCAACGACCTGCCAACGCCTCCGTTCACCGGCACGCGAGTGATCCAGCCGACGCTGACGGAGCTGCGCGAGTACATCGACTGGACCTTCTTCTTCCACGCCTGGGAGCTCAAGGGCAAGTTCCCCGCGATTCTCGAGAGCCCGTCGCACGGGGCCGCGGCGCGCGAACTTTTCGGCCACGCCAAGGAGCTTCTCGACGAGATCGCGGCGAAGCAGTGGCTGCGTGCGAAAGGGGTGTACGGATTCTGGGGAGCGCGCGCGGACGGCGACGACATCGTGCTCGACAACGGCGTGCGCCTACCGATGCTGCGGCAGCAGGTCGACCACGGCGACGACAAGCCGTACCTGTCGCTGGCCGACTTCGTCGCCGATGGCGGGGACCACATCGGCGCCTTTGCGGTCACCGCCGGCCTGGGTGCGGACGAGCTGTCGGAGCGGTTTGCGGCCGAGCACGACGACTACCGCTCGATCATGGCCAAGGCGCTGGCCGACCGCCTGGCCGAGGCATTCGCCGAGTACCTGCACCACGTGGTTAGGCGCGGCTGGTACGAGATGGGCCCGGTCCTGTCGCGCGAGGACATCATCGGCGAGAAGTACAGGGGCATCAGGCCGGCGTACGGCTATCCCGCGTGCCCCGACCACTCGGAGAAGTTCAAGCTGTTCGACCTCCTCGACGCGCGCTCGATCGGCATGGAGCTGACCGAGTCGGGTGCGATGACGCCCACCGCGGCGGTGGCGGGCCTGTACTTCGCGCACCCGAAATCGAAGTACTTCATGGTCGGCAAGGTGGGCAAGGACCAGGTCGAGGACTACGCGAAGCGCAAATCGATGCCGCTAAAAGAAGCAGAGCGGTGGCTGCGCCCAATCCTGGGCTACGAAGAGGACACCACCTAGCAGTCCTCCCAGCTCGCGGGAGAGGGGACCGAAGGGCCGGAGGGGGCGCTCAGACTGGCATTGTCTGTTCCCCAGCCCCTAACGTCCCCATCACCAATCTGGGCTACCGTCGGTCCCCTGCGCCAGCATTCCGAGGTGACGGCGGAATTCCAAGGGCTCGTCCGCAGCCTTCACGGAACGCTGACAGCCGCCGAGGCCAGCGAGGTCTTGGAGTTCGTCGACGCCCAGGATCTGGGCCTGGCGGTGCAAGCCCTGTGTGGAATCCTGCTCGACGGAAACAAGCGCGTCACCCCCGAGACCTACACGCGAATCCACAGCCTGGTTAGACAGATCGACGGCATCGACTCGTACCTGATCGAAAGCGTGCGGGCGATCGTCAGGGCGGAGTAAGCCGCGCCTTCTCGATCGCCTCCCACACGCGCATGGGGTGCAAAGGCATGTCGATGTGCCGCACCCCCAGGTGTGCGAGCGCATCGATGACGGCGTTCTGCACGGCCGGCGTCGAACCGATCGTCCCCGACTCACCAATTCCCTTCGCACCCAGGGGGTTAAGCGGCGTGGGCGTCTCCATGGAAACGGTCTCGATCTGGGGGATCTCACCGATCGTGGGGATCAAATAGTCGATGAGGCTCGTGGTCAGCGGGTTGCCATCGGCGTCGTAGACGAACTCCTCGTAGAGGGCCTGTGCGACCCCTTGCGCCACCCCGCCATGGATCTGGCCGTCGACGAGCATCTGGTTGAGCACCGTCCCGCAGTCGTCGACCGCGATGTGGCGCACGAGCTGCGCCTGTCCTGTGTCAAGGTCCACCTCGACCACGGCGACGTGACACCCAAATGGAAACGTCTGATCGTCCTGTTCGAAATCGACCGCTGCGACAAGGGTCGCCTCCGCCGCCAGGTCCGCCCAGCTCAACGCCGTCGCGGGGACGCCGGCGACGCCAAAGCGACCGTCGGGCATGCGCACGATGTCCGCGGGGCTCGCCTCCAGTCGCCGGGCCGCCTCCTCCTTGGCCTTCTCGATGAGCCCGATGCACGCTCCGCGCACCGCGCTGCCACCGAGCTGGAGCGAGCGCGACGCCGAGGTTCCTGATCCCCTGGCCACAGTCCCCGTGTCGGACTGCATGACGCGAATCATGTCGATCGGAACCCCGAGCGCTTGCGAGGCCAGCTGCGCATAAGCGGTCTCGTGCCCTTGCCCGCTCGCGGTGGTGCCGACCGCGATGACGATCGAGCCGTCAGGCTCGGCGCGCGCCTCACCGAACTCCGTGGTGTTGAGCACCGCCGTCATCTCGACGTAGGAGCAGAGCCCGATGCCCAGCTGCAGTCGGCCGCCACCCTTGCGTCGCGCCGCCTGGTCCTTGCGCAACTCGTCATATCCCGCCGCCCCGAGCGCGAGGTCGAGCGCTCGCGCGTAGTCACCTGTGTCGTATGTGAGCCCGGTGGCGGTGGTGTAGGGGAAGGGGCCGCCGATCAGGTTGCGGCGCCGCAGCTCCGCGGGATCCATGCGCAGCTCGGCCGCGAGCAGGTCCATGGCCCGCTCGATCAGTGCGATCGCCTCAGGGCGTCCGGCGCCGCGATATGCGGACATAACGGCGGTGTTCGTGTAAACACAGCTGCCCTGCCATCGAATGCGAGGGATGACGTAGCAACCCGACGCAAGGAGGGCGGTGAGCACGAGCTGAGGCGGTGCCAAACCGGCGTACGCGCCGGCATCCGCCACCACGTGAGCCTCCAGGCCCACCAGCTTGCCATCGGCGGTGGCGCCCAGCGCGACGTTCTGAACGTGGCCACGCCCGTGCGTCATGGCGACCATGTTTTCGGTTCGGTATTCGAACCAGCGCACTGGCCGATCGAGCTTTTTCGCGATGGCCGCAATCACGCTCTGCTCGGGATAGGTCATGAGCTTGCCCCCGAAAGCGCCACCCACGTCCCCCGCGATCACGCGGACGCTCGCCTCGGGCAGACCGAGCGAATCGGCAACGGCGCCCCGCACGCCAAAAGGCACCTGCGTCGAGGTCCACATGCGGATTCCACCCTCCCCATCGGGTTCCGCCACCACTGAGTTCGTCTCGATGGGAACCACGGCGAGCCGCTGGTTGACGAACCGCGACCTCACGACCACGTCGGCCCCTTCGAGGGCGCCTTCCTCGCCCAGGTCGAAATCGAAGGCGAGGTTGTCGCCCTTGTCGGGGTGCACGAGCATCGCGCCGGCCTCGAGCGCGCTCGTGCTGTCGATCAGTGCGGGGAGGATTTCGTAATCGACGATCACCGCGGCTGCCGCATCGACAGCGACATCGCGGGTTTCCGCCACCGCTACGGCGACAGGATCCCCGACGAACTTGACTTCCTCCGCGCAAAGGCGCGGGCGCGGCGTCTCCGATTCGAATGTCAGATCGGATGCACGAAATACCGCGACGAATCCTTCCAGCTTCAGCGCTTCGCCGACATCAACGGCTTTGATGCGCGCATGCGCGTGCGGAGAACGCACGAATACCGCGTGCAGGCAGCCAGGCGGCTGCACGTCGTCGGTGTACTTTCCGGCGCCGGTGACCAGTCGCGGATCCTCGCGCCTTTTCACCACTCCATGCAATGCCGAGCTCACAGCCATGGCGCGAAATATAGGGTGCACCTGATACTGGGACAGGCATGAGCGAGCGCGGAAACCGGTGGGGGGTGCTGCCGGCCTACTGGAGTTACCAGGGACACCTGACTGAAACCTCCGTCGAAACCGAGGCGGCAATCCTCAACGCGATGGGCGCGTCGGCCGAGAATCCGCCACACGGGCGGCGGCTGAAGCTGCCGCCGGACCCGTGCTCAATCGCGCCTCACCGGGCGTGGGGTTGGGCGGTTCAGCTGTACGCCGCGCGCTCGCGCGACAGCTGGGGCATCGGCGACATGGCCGACTTGCGCCGCCTGGCGCGGTGGTCCAGAAAGGAGGGGGCCGAAGTCCTCCTCCTCAACCCACTGGGCGCGCAGACCCCGATCCTTCCTTACGAGGCATCCCCCTACTACGCGTCGTCGCGCCGCTTCCGCAACACCATGTACCTGCGGATCGAGGAGATCGAGGGCGCGGAGCAGGTCGCTGTCGAGCTCGAGCCGCTGCGCGCGAAAGCCCAAACCCTGAACCACCAGCGCCTCATCGATTACGACGAGGTTTTCCGGCTGAAGTCGAGAGCGTTGGAAGCGATCTTCAAGGTTGCGCCCGACCCGCCGAGGCTCGGGCCCTGGGCGCACAGCAAGGGTCAGGCGCTGCGCGACTTCGCCACTTACAACGCCCTCGCCGAGGAGCACGGCCCGGCTTGGCGGGGCTGGCCGCACGAGCTGCGCCACCCAAAAGGCGAGGGAGTCGACGCCGAGCGCCGCCGCCTCAGCCGGCGCGTCGCCTTCCACGTCTGGCAGCAGTTCCACCTCGACCGCCAGATGGCGCGGGCCGCGCGCGAGATCGGCCTCATAAGCGATGTGCCTGTCGGCTTCGCCGCCGACGGCTTCGACGCGTGGCGCTGGCAGGATCTTCTCGCGCACGACATGAGCGTCGGAGCGCCACCTGATGAGTTCTTCACCCAGGGCCAGGACTGGGGCCTGCCTCCATTCGACCCCTGGAAGCTGCGGCGCGCGCACTATGAGCCCTTCGTCGAAGCGATAAGAAGCGCGGCCGCCCACGCGGCCGGCATCCGGCTCGATCACGTGATGGGGCTGTTCCGACTGTTCTGGATCCCAGCCGGCGTGGGCGCCGCCGGCGGCGCATACGTCCGCTACCCCGCCTCCGACCTGCTGGCCCTTCTTGCCCAAGAGAGCCGGCGCGCCAAGGCGTTCGTCATCGGCGAGGACCTCGGCCTCGTCGAGCCCGCGGTCCGAAGGCGGTTGAGACAGCGCGGCGCTCTCCCGTATCGGCTGCTCTGGTTCGAAGGCCCCACGCCAGACCAGTGGCCGAAAAACTCCGTGGCCGCGGTCGGCACCCACGACCTACCCACCCTGGCCGGCACCTGGAAGCTGACCGAGCCCGACCAACGGCAGCACCGCCTCCGACAGCGACTCTGGGACATGACGCACGCGCCCGATGACACGGCGCCCATCGAGGTCGCTTCAACCATCTACGGGGCGCTGGCCACGTCGCGATCGCGCATCGTGCTGGCCTCGTTGGAGGACGCGCTCAGCGTCGAGGAGCGCCCGAATGTGCCAGGCACCACCACCGAGTTTCCGAACTGGCGCCTCGCCCTTCCGCAATCGCTGGAAGCGATCGAGACCGCCGAGGACCCGCTCCGGATCTCGCGTGTCTTGCGGGGAGGCAGGTCGCGCAAGCGGCCCTAGTACGATGAAACTGTGATCGCGTCCCGGTCCCGGCTCAAAGGCACCGAGCTCGACTTTTACCCCCTGACCTCGCTGTCGAAGGCCGGCCTGCCCGACCCCTCGGGGCTGCCGATGACCGTGAAGGTTCTGCTCGAAGGGATGTTGCGCCTCAGCGAGGCCGGCACCACCGACGAGGCCAACGTCGAGAGCCTCGCGTCGTGGCCCAAGCCGCCGCCCAAGGATTCCGAGCTGCCCTTCCTGCCCGCGCGCGTCCTCATGCAGGACTTCACGGGCGTTCCCGCCGTGGTCGACCTGGCTGCGATGCGCTCGGCCATGCAGCGTGCCGGCAAGGCTGCAGGCAAGGTGGATCCGCTGGTCCCTGTCGACCTCGTCATCGACCACTCGGTACAGGTCGATTCGTTCGGGTTGCGCGATTCGTACACGCGCAACATCGAGCGCGAGATTGAACGCAACCACGAGCGCTACGCGCTCTTGCGGTGGGCACAACAAGCCTTCAACAACTTCTCGCTGGTGCCGCCCGGCATGGGCATCTGCCACCAGGTCAACCTCGAGTACATCGCCAGGGTGGTGCAGGTCCGCGACCTCAGAGGACACAAGGTCGCGATTCCTGACACGCTGATGGGCACCGACTCGCACACCACGATGGTCAACGGCCTCGGCGTGCTGGGCTGGGGCGTCGGCGGTATCGAGGCCGAAGCGGCGATGCTCGGCCAACCGGCCTACCTGCCGACACCCATCGTCGTCGGCGTCCGCTTCAGCGGTGCGCTGCCCGCCGGGTCCACGGCCACCGACCTCGTGCTCACGCTCACCGAGATGTTGCGCAAGCACGGGGTGGTCGAGAAGTTCGTCGAGTTCTGCGGCGACGGGCTCTCCAGCCTGTCGGTGCCCGACCGCGCCACGCTCAGCAACATGTGCCCCGAGTACGGCGCGACGTCTGCCCTGTTTCCTGTCGACGAGCAGACGCTCCGCTACCTCGACGTCACCGGCCGCAGCCGCGAGCAGATCGAGCTGGTCGAGAGGTACACGAAAGAGCAGGGCCTGTTCCGCACCGACGGCGACAAGGCTCCCAAGTTCAGCGAGCTCCTCGAGCTCGACCTCAGCAAGGTCGAGCCAAGCCTGGCCGGACCAAAGCGCCCACAGGACCGCGCGCCTCTGCCCAAGGTGTGGGAGAGCTTCACCAGCGCGTTCGGCAACGGGCCGAAGCCCAGCCCCGATACGCTGGGACGCCTCGCCGACGAGGGCGGCCCCGTGAACGGACGCGCCGCGACCGTGGTGGCCGCGAAGCCCGCGGCCAAGCTCGAGAACGGGTGCGTCGTCATCGCCGCTATCACCAGCTGCACCAACACCTCCAACCCCTCGGTGATGGTCGCGGCGGGTCTGCTGGCCAAGAAGGCGGTTGAGCTCGGCTTGGAGGTGAGCCCTTACGTTAAGACGAGCCTGGCGCCTGGTTCGCGCGTGGTCACCGACTACCTCGAGACGGCGGGCCTCATGAAGCCGCTCGAAAAGCTCGGCTTCTTCCTCGTCGGCTACGGGTGCACGACATGCATCGGCAACTCCGGTCCGCTGTCGAGCCCTGAGGTCGAGGCGGCCGTCACGGAAGAGGACCTGAGCGTCGTCGCGGTCCTGTCGGGCAACCGCAACTTCGAGTCCCGGATCCACCCGCTGGTGAAGGCGAGCTACCTCGGTTCACCGCCGCTCGTCGTCGCGTATGCGCTCGCGGGCACGGTCAACATCGACCTGACCAAGGACCCGCTCGGGACGACCAAGGACGGCAAGCCCGTGATGCTTTCCGAGCTGTGGCCCTCGCAGGCAGAGGTCAATGAGGTCGTGCAGCGGTGCGTTCAGCAGGACATGTTCAAGCGCGAGTACTCGCGCATCTTCGAAGGCGACGAGCACTGGAAGCAGATGGACGCGCCGACTGGGCCCATCTTCAAGTGGGACGAGAAGTCCACGTATGTGCACGAGCCTCCGTACTTCGAGGACTTCGGACCCGACCCGAAACCACTCACCGACATCGAAGGCGCGCGCCCGCTCGCGGTGCTGGGCGACTCGGTGACCACGGACCACATCTCACCGGCCGGCGCGATACCGGCCGACAGCCCAGCCGGCAAGTACCTCATCGAACACGGCGTCGAGCGCAGGGACTTCAACAGCTTCGGCGCGCGGCGCGGCAACCACGAGGTGATGGTGCGCGGCACGTTCGGCAACATCAGGCTGCGCAACAAGCTGGTCGAGCGCGAGGGGTTCTGGACACGGCACCTGCCCGACGGGAAAGAGGCGACGATCTTCGATGCCTCGCAGCAATATCGAGAGGAAGGCGTGCCGCTCATCGTGATCGCGGGCAAGGAGTACGGCTCAGGCTCGTCGCGCGACTGGGCGGCGAAGGGTCCGCTGCTGCAGGGCGTGCGAGCGGTCATTGCGGAGAGTCTGGAGCGAATTCACCGATCCAACCTGGTGGGCATGGGCATCCTGCCCCTCGAATTTGCTCATGGAGAAAACCTCCAGTCGCTTGGCCTGAGCGGCAAGGAACGCTTCACGATCCGCGGCCTCGAGGCGCTCAAGCCGGGCCAGACCGTCGAGGTCGAAGCGGAGTCGGACGAGGGCAAGAAGACGGTCTTCAAGACCCATTCGCGCGTCGACAACGACACTGAAGCCGGTTACATGCACCACGGCGGCGTCCTCCCACTGGTGCTGCGCGAGCTGATCGCGAAGGACTGATGGGCGATCGGGCGATCGTCAGTCGACAGCGTGCCGCGAGCGCGCTAGGGGCGTTTGCGCTCGGAGCCCTTGCTGTTGGGGCGATGACCATCGGGGCGATTGCAATTGGGCGGCTCGCAGTCGGCAAAGCGCGGATCAAGCAATTGGAGATCGACGAGCTCGTGGTCCACAAGCTGACCCTGCCCCTACCAGTTGCGGAAACGCTAGGTAGCTAGGCGGCCTCGCCGCTTCGAATCGGGAAGCGCTTTTCGTGCCCGCACTCCGGACACTCGTAAAGGCCGACCACCGTGTCCGGCCGTGAGGAGTCCGAGTGCATGGTGCGCAGCCTCATCGGCACCACCGACTCGTGGCGGTCGCAGGCCGGCGCGTCTTCGTGGGTCATTGACGTGAGATTACGCGCTGCGTCGTCAAGCGCCTAGTGCCCACTTCACAACTGACCAAGCCAGTTGCCTGTCCTCCGCCCACACACTAAGCTCCTTTTATGTCCGCTCGTAAGGTCCTCCCTGACGCTCTCGCCGAGCCCAAGCCCACGGTGCGCGAGGCCATGCGCTTCCACCCCTTCACCAGCGCCAAGCTGGTGGCGGGAGCCAACGGCCTGGACCGGCCGATCGAGTGGGTCCGCGCGATGGAGACGCCGGAGGTCCAACCCAGGGCGGGGGACCTCATCTTCACCACGGGATTTCCCATCAAGGACGACCCGGAGGGGCAGATCAGGCTGATCGCTAGGATCGCCGACTCCGAAGGCGCCGGCCTGGTGGTCAGGCCCCAGCCGTACATGCGCAAGCTGCCCCCCGAGATGCTGAGCGAGGCCGACCGCCTGAACGTCCCGCTGTTCACGGTGGCGCAGGACATCCAGATGGTCGATCTGATGGCGCCGCTCCTCGAGCGGATCATCAACGCCGAGCACTGGCGCCTCAAGCGCTCGATGGACATCCACCGCCGCTTCACCGAGCTCGTGCTGGACGGCAAGGGCGTCAAGGAGATCTGCGCCACCCTGGCCGAGCTGCTCGAAAGTGCCGTCGTGATCGAGGACGCCAGCTTCCACCTACTGGCCCATGCCGGCGGCGCCGGCGACCCGCATCGCAAGGAGACGATCCAGCGCCAGGGCACCCCCCAGCGGATCCTGTTCGACCCCCAGATCCAGCGCATGCTGCGCGAGGTCGAGGCCAAGCGAGGCCCCGTGAAAGTCCCTGCCTTCCCCCACGTCGGCATGTCGCGGGAGCGGCTCATCGCCCCGATCCTGGCCGCCAACCAGGTGCTCGGCTATATCTCAGTCCTCGACCACCCGCCACACAACGAGGAGCTGGCCTTCATGGCGATCGAGCAGGCCGCCCTCGTGCTGGCGCTGGCCGTGGCCAAGGAGCGCGAGCTGTCCGAGGTCGAAGGTCGGGTGCGTGGGGAGTTCCTGGAAGATTTGCTGCACGGCACCTACGGAGAGGAGTCCGCGGCCCAGCGCAGGGCCCGCCACCTGGGCTATCCCCTGCACGGCAACCACATAGTGATGCTCGTCGACATCGACGACTTCCGCGGCTACATTGGCTCGCGGCAGGTTTCGGAGGACGCGATCCAGGCGCTGAAGCGTGAGTTCCTGCGCCGCGTCACCGGCGTGGTGCGAGCCAGCTACGCGCGGGCGCTCGTGCAAGGTCGATCCGACAGCGTGGCGGCGTTGCTGCCGGTGGGCACCGAACCGGGCGACTACCAGGCCCGAGGGCATGCCTTGGGCCTCCAGATCCGGGAGAACGTCGCCGACTGGAAGCCCGGCTTCACCGTCTCGGTGGGCTTCAGCGGTCCGGCGGAGGCGCCCGCGGGCCTGGCAGCAGCCCAGCGGGAGGTCATCTCGGTGATGGATTCGCTGGCGCGGTTCAAGCGCTGGGGCCAGGTCGTGGCCGTGCCCGAGCTTGGGCTGACCGGTTTGCTGGCCGCCGTCACCGATGAGCGCCTCGTCGACTACACGCGCCGGCACCTGGGTCCACTGGTCGAGCACGACGCGGCCCGGAAGGGAAGTCTCGTCCCCACCCTGCGCGCGTACCTCGAAACAGGTGAGCAGCAGGAGGCGGCCAAGCGCCTTCGCGTGCACCCGAACACGCTGCGTTATCGCCTGGATCGGATCAGAGAGATCAGCGGCGTCGACCTCGAGGACCCTGAAACCCGGTTGAACATGGCGGTGGCGCTGCGCGTGCAGGCGCTACTCGGCTCGTAAGTGATGTGGGGCTCCAATAACGTTTCCGGCAGGGATTTGTCTTCAGCTCACTAGGCCGCCGCGCCGATTACCGGTAAGTTCGCACCAGTGCCCCCAGCGCCTCGTCAATCACGCCGTGCCTGGCCGGGGGACCTACCCGCGGACCGGGCAGCCTGTGGAATGGGCTTTGTGGCCACCCCAGAGCTGGGCCACGAAGCCGTGGCGCTCGGCGCCGAGGCCCTCGCCCGCCTGGCCCATCGCGGCGGCCTCGATGCGGACGGCAAGAGCGGAGATGGCGCGGGCCTCCTGATCCAGGTGCCCCAGCGCCTCCTCGGCGGCGAGGTGGCGGTGGCTGTCCTGTTCGAGTGGGACAAGCGCGCTCGGAGAATCGTTGCCGAGGCGGTCGCGAGCGCCGGCCTCGAGTTGGTCTCGTGGCGCGCGGTTCCCGTCGACCCGCGCAGCCTCGGAGAACGAGCTCTTGGCACTCGCCCCAACATCTGGCAGGGCCTCATCGCCAAGCCCGATTTAGATTCCGATGAGTGGGAGCGCCGCCTTTACCTTCTGCGGCGCCGGGCCGAGGCGCGAGCCGAAGCAGAGGGAGTGTCGATGTACCTGCCGTCGTGCTCCAGCCGGACCGTCGTCTACAAGGGCTTGATGGCCGGCACCCGGCTCGCCGATTTTTACCTGGACCTTGGTGACCCTGACACCGAAAGCAAGCTCTCGGTTTTCCACCAGCGCTACTCGACCAACACGATGCCCGACTGGTGCCTGGCGCAGCCGTTTCGGATGCTGGCGCACAACGGCGAGATCAACACGGTCACCGGAAACCGCGCGTGGATGCGGGCGCGCGAAGCCGAGCTGGAACCGGAGATGCGCGGCGTCGTGTGGCCCGAAGGCTCGGACTCCGCATCACTCGACAACGTGCTCGAGCTGCTGGTGCGCAGGGGTTGGGAGGTATCCGAGGCGCTGATGAGCCTGGTCCCCGACGCGTGGGAGGGTCGCGGCGACCTGGCGGCGACGGTTCGCGACTTCTACCGCTATCAGTCGATCCGGTTCGAGCCATGGGACGGGCCCGCGGCCCTCGCGTTCAGCGATGGCGTGGTCGTCGGCGCGGCGCTCGACCGCAATGGCCTGCGGCCGCTGCGATGGCAGCGCACCAAGCACGGCCTCGTTGCGGCGGCCTCGGAAGCCGGGGTCGTCACGATGGCGCCTGGCGATGTGGTCGAGCGAGGACGGCTTGGCCCCGGCCAGATGCTGCTGGTCGACACGCGGGATGGATCCCTGTTGCGTGACGCCGATGCCAAGGAGCGCGCGGCCGGCCGGCACGATTACGGACTGCTCGCCGACCGCGTTCTCGTCCCGGTCGAACGACACCACATCGACGTCGAGGCTCCCGACGACATTCCCGCGCAGCACAGGCTTCACGGCTGGGGCACGGAGGACGTGAAGTTCGTCGTCGCCGCCATGGCCGAGACCGGCGCCGAGCCGGTCTACTCGATGGGAGACGACATCCCGATCGCGTCGCTGGGCCGCACGCCCCGGCGCGTCTACGGCTACCTCCGTCAGCGCTTTGCGCAGGTGACGAACCCCGCGATCGACCCGCTCCGAGAGAAGGCAGTGATGTCGCTGCGCGTGCTCGTGGGGGCCCGGCGCGACACGCTCGAACCCGAGGGTGGCGCCGAGCTCGAGCTGCGGCGCCGGCATCACCCGGCGGTGCCGGGTACCCAGACGCTGCTCGAGCTCGAATCGCCCGTTCTCGGTGCGGCCGAGCTGGCCCGCATCCTGGAGGAGGCCACGGTTCTCGACGCGACCTGCGCGCCGGACGAGACGCTCATTGATGCGCTCAGCAGGCTGTGCCGCGATGCCGACGAGGTCGATGGGGTCATCGCGCTCAGCGACCGCAGGGCGGGACCGCAGCGCCTCCCCATCCCGATGGCGCTTGCAGTCGGTGCAATTCATGAGCACCTGTTGGTGCGTGGCGAACGCATGGCGAAAGATCTCGTGGCGATCGCAGGCGACGTGGTCGACGTCCACGATGTCGCGTGCCTCGTCACGATTGGCGCCACCGCAGTCCACCCGTACCTCGCGCTGGCTACCGCTGCTGCGGCCGCCGAGCCAGGCTCGCCTGACAACGCGGGCGAAACGCACTACCGAAAGGCGCTGGAGGCGGGCCTTCTCAAGGTGATGGCAAAGATGGGCATCTCCTGCGTCGCGAGCTATCGGGGAGCGCAAGTCCTCGAGGCGCTGGGCCTCGGAGCGGAGGTGATGCAGCTTTGTTTTCCAGCGGTGCCCTCCCGCATCGGCGGCGCCGATCTCGCAGACATCGAGCTGCTTGCTCGCGGACGCGTGCACTCGACTCCGGAGGCACTACCCGATCACGGCCGGGTTCGATTCCGAAAGGCAGGTGAGCACCATGCGTACAACCCATTGGCAGTGCGTGCGGCAAAGAAGGCGGCACAGACCCGAGACCAGGACGCATACCGCGAATGGCGTCGCCTTTCCGGCGCGGACCACCCGCAATCGCTCAGAGAGCTGCTGCGCATCAGGGATGCGCACACACCAACGCCGCTGGAGGCGGTCGAGCCCGCGTCGGAGATAGTCAAGCGGTTCGTCAGCACGGCGATGTCTCTTGGCGCGCTGTCGCCGGAAGCGCATGAGGCGCTTGCCATCGCCATGAACCAGATCGGCGCGCGCTCGAATTCAGGCGAGGGCGGCGAAGACCCTATGACCTACGAAGACGGCGATGGCGCGCGGCGCGACAACAAGGTCAAGCAGGTCGCGTCGGCCCGTTTCGGTGTGACCCCGCGGTACTTGAGACGCGCTGACGAGCTGGAGATCAAGATCGCGCAGGGCTCAAAGCCGGGTGAGGGCGGCCAGCTGCCTGGCGTCAAGGTGACGAGCCTCATCGCGCGCCTGCGCCACGCGCAGCCGGGAATGCAGCTCATCTCACCGCCGCCGCACCACGACATCTATTCGATCGAAGACCTGGCCCAGCTCATCCACGACCTGAAAACGGTGAACCCGCGCGCGCGTGTGGGTGTGAAGCTGGTCTCGGAGGCCGGCGTCGGCACGATCGCCGCGGGCGTCGCGAAAGCGCGCGCCGACTACATCCTCATCTCCGGCCACGATGGTGGAACAGGAGCGTCGCCGCTATCGTCGATCAAGAACGCCGGCGCACCGTGGGAGCTGGGCCTCGCGGAGACGCAGCGCGTGCTGGTGACCAACCGGTTGCGCGAGCGGGTCAGCCTGCGCACCGACGGCGGCTTGCGCAACGGGCGCGACATCGTTATCGCGGCCATGCTCGGGGCCGAGGAGTTCGGATTCGGCACCGGACTTCTCGTGGCGCTTGGCTGCGACATGGCGCGGCAATGCCACCTCAACACGTGTCCCACGGGAATCGCCACGCAGCGCGAGGACCTTCGCGCGAAGTTCGAGGGCAGGCCAGAGCACGTCGTCAACTATCTGTTCTTGATCGCCGAGGAGGCCCGCGAGCACCTGGCAGGCGCCGGTGCACGATCGATCGATGACGTGGTCGGCCGCGCAGAGCTGCTCGAGGCCCTGCCAGAAGCCACCCTCGATCTTTCCTTTGTTCTCGATGCCGCCGACGTGGCACTACCGCGGCGCCGCCAGTGGGCACGCAACGGCGACCCCGTCGCGGCAGCACCAGGCGATGGCCGCATCGACAACTCCAACCGAACCGTCGGCGCGGTGTTGAGCCAAGGCGACAAGCGGTGCTACGTGGGCAGCGCCGGGCAGAGCTTTGGCGCGTTCCTGGACGAAGGAGTCGAGCTGACGCTGGAAGGCGAGGCCCAGGACTACGTCGGCAAGGGGATGGGCGGCGGTGTCATCGCGATACGCCCGCACGCCGATGACTCGAGCCAGGACCCTGTGCTTGCAGGCAACACGATCGGCTACGGCGCCACGGGCGGGAGACTGTTCGTGGCGGGCCGTGTCGGCGAGCGGTTCTGCGTGCGCAACTCGGGCGCGACCGCCGTCGTGGAAGGAGCGGGCGACCACTTCTGCGAGTACATGACGGGAGGGGTCGCGGTCGCCCTCGGCCCGGTGGGCTGGAACGCGGGCGCGGGCATGACGGGCGGTGTCGCATACGTGACCGAGTGGCGCCAGCTCAACGCCGACAGCGTGGTCGCACGAGAGGTCCCGGCGGAAGATGAGGCGGAGCTGCACAGGCTGCTCGAGGAACACGAACGCCGGACCGGCAGCGCGCGGGCAGCGGCGATGCTCGGGGATTGGGAGAGCTGGTTGCGAAAGTTCCGGCAGCTGGTCCCAATCGCCGCGGTCCAAGCGCAAGCGGCGCCCGAATTTGCAGCGATGGAGACGCGAGAGGCAGCGCCCAAGACAGCTTAAGCGGCGACCCGATGCCGAATTTTGGTCACCAACCGCGCGCTCTCGGCGTCTGCCACGGCTGTTCTGGCGCCACCCGTGCGTTATGAGATCGCGGCCGCCTCCCGGATCCGATCCAGGGCCCTCATGTTCGCCACCGAATCCGACACGGGCAGCTCCACGGGGTACCCTTCGAGCGCGCTCCGCGCAAACGACTCCACCATCAGCTGGTAAGGGTTCGGCTCCATGCTGCTGAACGGCCTCTCCAACCTCTCTCGCCCGAGCTTGGTCACCACCGTCACCTCCTGCTCCTCCGGCCCCTCGAAGCTCGCCCACACCGAGGCTGACGCCCCACTCTCGAACCGCAAGAAGGCGCTCACCGTCATGTCGACCCCGTCAGGCCCGTCCGCCAGATGCGCCGAGGCGGCCACCCCCACGGGCTCACCAAGGATCCATCTGGCGATGCTCACCGTGTAGCACCCCACGTCGAGCAGCGCCCCACCGCCCAGCTCCCTCCGCAACCGAAAGTTCCCCGGATCCTGAAGGGTGAACCCAAACGTCGCATTGACGAACATCGGGTCGCGCAACCCCTCGACAAACTCACGAGGCCGAGGCTGGAACCGGTACATGAAGGCCTCCATGAGCAGTACGCCCGCCCTCTCCGCACCAGCCGCCATCTCTTCAGCTGCCGCGGCATTCATCGCCAGCGGCTTCTCGCAAAGCACGTGCTTGCCCGCGGCGGCAGCGCGCAGCGCCCACTCCTTGTGCGCGCTGTGGTGGAGGGGGATGTAAACGGCGTCCACCTCAGGATCAGCCAGCACCTCCTCATACCTGGCGCTCACACGCGCCACCGAATGCTTCGAGGCAAGGGCGCGGGCCCGCTCAGGATCGCGGCTCGCGATCGCCACCAATCGTCCGTTGCTGGAGGCGCTGATGGCGGGCATCACGTCGCTGTCGGCAATCGACGCGGCGCCCAGCACCCCCCAGCCCAGACGCCGGGCCGGCGCTATATGTCGACCTCTACCTGCTGGCCCCCTCGCGCTATCGAATGCGAGGCCGCCTCCATCACCGCCACCGTGCGGCGGGCCTCCTCGGGCGGCACCGCCAGCGGCTCGTCCCACGCGAGATGATCGGCGAGATTGCGATAGAACGCGTTCTCGTCGCGCCGCGCGAGCACCAGCACCTCTTCGTGCGAGCCACCGTCGTCCGCGGGCCGCATGACCTTCAAGCGCGAGGGCGACTCAGCCGGCGCCAGGCGTTCCTCGACCAGATCGCCGCTCGCCGAGCGCGACGTCACCGTCTCCTCGCGCCACTCCCCGACCACGGCACCACGCGTGCCGAGCAGATACCACTTCGGCTTCATCGCCGCGGCGATGTCCGACTGCAGGAACATGGCTTGCGCCCCACCTTCGAACGTAAGATCGACGCGAACCTGGTCCGAGTTCGTGACGTCGTGCCACACCCTCTTGTGCCCGACCGCCGAAATCGTCTTGACGGCGTCGGGAAAAAGCTGCAGCACCCAGTCGAAGTAGTGGGACCCCCAGTCATAGATGGTCCCACCGGAAACCGGTTCATGGCTGTGCCAGAAGTCGCACGGGTGCGAGTAACCCCCGATGAACGATTCCATGTAGAAGAGATCGCCGATCCGCCCGGACCGCACGACCTCGCGCATGGCGACGTAGTCCGGGTCCCATCGCCGGCTCTGGTAGACGGTGAGGACTCGATCCCGCGACGCAGCCGAGTCGATCATCCAGTCCACCTCTTGCACGCGCAAGGCGAACGGCTTCTCACACACCACGTGCTTGCCCGCGGCGAGGGCGGCGAGGACGGTGTCTGCGTGCGCGCTGGGCGGAGTGCCGACGATCACAAGCTCGACGTCTGGGTCGTCGAACAGCTCCCCCGCGCTCGAGTGCGTTGGCACCTGCCACTCGCGCGCCGCGAGCTCGCGGCGCTCGGACGACAGGTCGCAGATCCCGCGAAGGCGAAGCCCCGACGTCGCGCTTATGGCAGTCGCGTGCGCGGCCGCGATGGCGCCGTAACCGATGAGTCCCACGCCGACCGGGGCCGCCGCCTCCCTGCCCGCCGCAAACAAGAGCGTGCGGTGCAGCAGCGTCTGGAATGAGGCGTCCTCATAGGTCGACGCTTGGTGACCGAGACCGATGTGCACGAAGTGCCCGTCGCCGACTGCTCGCTCGTATGCGACCACCTGCTCGGTGAAATGCCAACTGGTGCGCAGCATCACTGCCGCCTCCGACGGAGGTCCCTCTGATAAATACAGCTCGTCCGTGAACTTCATCTCCGGGCCCAAGCGCTGCGTCAACGTGTGTGCGCCGTCCGCGCGCACGACGAGCTCCGTCACTGGCGTCGGCCCGGTTGGCGCCCACCCCGCGAGCTCGCCCATCTGGCCGCCCTCAACCCACTTTGCAAGCGTGCCGTGCAGCAGGACGAGGCCACCCCCGCGACTGACGAATTCGGTCACCAGCTGCGCTTGTTCGGGTTCAAGGTGGTGGTCGCTCGCGACCAGAAGCACCTGGCGGCCGTCAACCGCGAGGTGATCCGGCTCCGTCACGACATCGAGGTTGAAGTGCTGCGTACCCTCCAGCGAGCGCAACAGCGGCCGGGCCATCCGGAGGTAGTCGTGCGTACTGCCCGCCAGCAAAGCCAGCACAGACACACGGCCACGTGACGTTAGTGACACTCAGGAGATCGTACGACCAGCCGGCACGCTGGCTGAAACAGCGATGCGCCTCAGCACCTCGCCCGTGGTCGAGGCCGCCCGCTCCCAGGTGAACTCTGCCGCGCGCCGCCTCCCCTCGGCGCTCAGCTTCTCGCGCAGGGCCGCGTCACCCAGAACTCGCTCGAGCCCAGCTGCGATCGACGAGACATCGTCAGGTTCGACGAGGACCGCTGCTCCCTCCGCCAGCTCGGGCAACGCGCCAACGTTGCCGACCACCGCCGGGAGCCCGCTGGCCATGGCCTCGAGCAGCGGCAGGCCGAACCCCTCGTAAAGGCTGGGCAACGCAAGCACCGCCGCCGAACGATAAAGAGCGCTGAGCGTCGGCTCGTCGACGTGGCCGAGATAGCGGACTCCCCGCTCTGCTTTGATCCGCTCCAGGGTGTCGCCGTAAGCCCACCCCGGCCTGCCCGCAATCACTAGCTCCGGTACGCCAGGGCGGTCGCCGAGGAGGAGTGGGACCGACTCACGCCGAAGGTGCCGGTACGCAGCCAGCAGACGCGGGTAGTTCTTACGCGGCTCGACGGTTCCGACCGCGAGGATGAATCCCGGCGCGAGGCCAGGAGGCAACGGACCGGGCGCGGCGTAGGCCGGCAAGCCTAATGGCACCAAGTGCACCTTTGATTTAAGTCCGACGATGGGGTAGCAGGCCAGAAGGTCCCGACGCGTCGCCTCTGACGGCACGAGCACCGCCGCCGCCGCGCGAAGGGACCGGCCGAGGACGGCTCCCATGTAGAGGCGCTGCTGCCAGGGGACCTCGCGAGGCCGCAGCTTGAAAGCGAGGTCGTATACCCAGACCGCCGCCGGCGGTGCGCCGCGTCGCCGGAATGGGGAGCTCGGCCAGTATGGATAAAGGATGGCGTCGCACCCGAGCTGGGGCTCAACGACCGGCAGCCACAGGGTTTTCAACGCCACCTCGTGACGGTGGGAGGACAACACCGCCTCGCAGTCGAGACCCGCCAGCGCCGCCGGGCGCTCACGGCTGCAGAGGAGGGTGTACTGGTCTTCGCCGCGTCCGGCGACCAGCGCCTTGGTCAGCTCGATGGCGACGGTGAGCATGCCGACGCGCTGCGGGCGCCAGCATGCGGTGACGTCGATCGCGAACCTGGCCATGAATGGACTGTACCTAGTGTCCTGCTTCCGAGGTTCGCAGGCAAAAGCGGGCAATGTTAGCAAGGATCTGGTCTGCGGTTTTGACCCACACGAAGGGCTTTGGATTCTCGTTGTTGACCGTGAGGAATAAACGGATGGC
>Ga0307373_10003509_pt1 | contig 27316 bp, 27 predicted proteins | sample OX2MG_FD_202534 | JGI IMG/M metagenome (GOLD analysis project Ga0307373, IMG submission 202534) | Soil microbial communities from Risofladan, Vaasa, Finland - OX-2 | ecosystem: Environmental > Terrestrial > Soil > Coastal area > Acid sulfate soil | place: Finland: Risofladan, Vaasa | collected...
GCCGTGCGCGCCGAGCGCCGCGACGATCGTGAAGATGCCCAGCAGGAAGCCGAGATCGCCGACGCGATTGACGATAAAGGCCTTGCGACCATTGCGCGCGTACATCGGATTGTCGAACCAGAAGGCAATCAGCAGGTACGAGCACAGCCCCACGCCTTCCCAGCCGATAAACATCTCGAGCAGGTTGTCGGCCAGCACCAGCACCAGCATCGAGAGCGCGAACAGGTTGAGATAGGTGAAGTAGCGCGCGTAGTCGGCGTCATCGGCCATGTAGCCGGCCGAGTACAGATGGATCAGCGCGCCGACGCCGGTGACCACCAGCGTCATTACGGCCGAGAGCGCGTCGAGGCGCAGGCCCAACTCGACGTGGAACGGACCCGCCGCGATCCACGGCCACAGGCTACAGACCAGCGCCGCTCCGGGCGGCATCGCGAGCAACTTGATGAAGCCCCACAACGCGACCACAAAGGCCGCGAAGATCACGCCCGGACCGACCAGATTGACCGCGCCGCGCCCGGCACCGCGGCCGCCGAACAGATTGAACAGCACGCCGAGCGCGGGAAACAGCAGGATAAGGCCGAGGGCCGGAAAGTCTTGAGTCATGGGTAGCCAGCGGTTAGCGGTGGTTCACCAGCGCAGCAGATTCAATTCGTCGGCGTTGACGGTTTCGCGATTGCGGAAGACCGCGACGATCAGCGCGAGACCGACCGCGGCCTCGGCCGCCGCCACCGTTATCACGAAGAACACGATGACCTGTCCGTCCATCGAGCCCATCCGGCGGCCGAGCGCGACGAAGGCCAGGTTGACCGCGTTGAGCATCAGTTCGATCGACAGGAACATCACGATCACGTTGCGGCGGATCATGACGCCAGCCACGCCGATCGCAAACAGAATTGCGCTGAGCGCCATGAAATAGCTGATCGGCGTCATGGTCAGGCACTCTCCCGCGCGGGCGCCCCGGACGCGATTGATGCTCCCGGCGCGCCCGCGGGCGCGTCGCCGCCGCCGGTCACGGGGAGCGCCGGGCTAGCCGCTCCGGTGGTCGTGCGGGCCAGCGCGATCGCCCCGACGATCGAGGCGAGCAGCAGGAGCGAGGTGACTTCAAAGGCCACCAGGTAGTCCGAAAAGAGCATCCGCGCGACGCTTGCGATCGAGCCGAAATCGGGCGGCATGGTACGGATTTCACGCATCCGCGGATAGCTGGAAAAGGTGACGAACAGCTCCGCCGCGAGCACCGCCGCGCCAATCGCGCCAGCGAACTTTATGCCGAGGTTGCCGCGCGGCTTGAGCGCGTCGGCCTGGGTATTGAGCAACCAGATGACGAACAGGAAGAGCACCATGATCGCGCCGACGTAGACCACGATCTGCAGGAAGCCGACGGTCACCGCGCCCAGGCCCATGAAGAGCACGCCGATATCCGTCAGGGCGAGGGCGAAGGAGAGTACGCAATGCACGGGGTTGCGCTGCAGGATAACGCCGAGGCTCGCGATAATCGCGAGCGCGGCGAGAAAGGCGAAGACCAGAGGCGGCATCGTCATTTGCCCCCTGCCACGACCACCACGAAGGCCGTCACGACCAGGTTGATCAGGCCGAGCGGCACCAGCCCCTTCCATCCGAGGCGCATCAACTGGTCGTAGCGCAGGCGCGGCAGGGTCCAGCGAATGAGAATCTGGAAGCAACTGAAAATGACGACCTTGACCCAGAACGCAACGAACTCCAGCAGGGCGACAATCAGGTTCGGCATCAGCAGATGCGCGCCGCCGGGAAAATGAAAGCCGTCGCGATAGAGCCACGGCACCTGCCATCCGCCGAAAAAAAACGTCGTGATCAGGACCGCGACCAGCAGGACTTCGGCGAAATCGGTCATCATGAAGACCGCCTGCTTGCCGCCCGAATACTCGGTGAAGTAGCCGGCGACCAGTTCGGACTCGCCTTCGGGCAGGTCGAAGGGCACGCGCTTGGACTCGGCCATCCCGGCAATCAGCAGCATCACGAACGAGACCGGCTGCAGCAGGATACCCCAGCGCGGCAGCCATCCGAACCATACGCCGCCCTGGATCCGGCACATCGCCTGCAGGTCGAGCGTCCCGTAGGTGACGACGACGGCGATAATCGCCAGGCCCATCGCGATTTCGTACGAGATCATCTGTGCGCTGGCGCGAATCGCGCCGAGCATCGCCCAGCGATTGTTCGAGGCCCATCCGCCGAGCGCGATACCGTAAACGCCGATGCCGATGGTCGCGAGAACGTAAAGCGCGGCGACATTGAGATTGGCCGGCTGCAAGTCGATGTTGTAGCGGCCGATGCGCAGAATATCGCCCATCGGCGCTACCGCGAAAGTGATGATAACCGGGAAGAGTGCGAGAAACGGCGCCAAGGCGTGGAGCGCGCGATCGGCCCCGTCGGGCACGAAGTCTTCCTTGGTGAACATCTTGATGGGATCGGCGAGGACCGTGTTGATGAAGCCAAAGTTGGGCAGGCCCAAGCGCTTGCCGATCCCGAAAATATCGGCGCGGTTGGCGCCGATGCGGTCCTGGATGAGGGCGCTGCCCTTGCGCTCGAACCACAGCATCATGGTGGTCAGCCCGAGTACCAGGACCACAATCACGATCGCCTTGATGGCGCCAATCAGGAGTTCAATCGTCACAGGCGGCGGGCTCGGCCATCCGGTTGCATCCCATACGCGGGAGGGCCGCCGAACGGGCGGCGGCACGCGATGCGGGCCGCCCGAAGATCGGCGCGCGGCACACGGTCATGTTGCAACGCCGCCGGGGAGAAACCTGAAGCCGGGGCGGCGAATTTTTCGGACACTATAACGGAACCTTCAACGGCCAATTCTGCTGGAATTCAGAACCGTATCTTAGCTAGCTTAATTTTCCCGCGCGCGCCAGTGTCCCGGCGCGATTGACACCCGCCGCCGCGATTCTTGCGGCCCGGCGCGCGACTGCGTTATGGTCCCGCAGCCGCGCGGAAAATAATCGCGCGGCAGTTGTGAATTGCAATGAAATTGTGGCAAAGCCGTATCCAGAGGGTCGCGGCGCGAGTGAACGCGCGGATGCGCACGATGCGGGCGCATGGCGCGGCGTGCCGGGCGAGGCGGCAATGCGGGTAATCGCGGGCAATGCCCACGGCCGGCGCATCGCGGCGCCGCGGGGATTTGAGACGCGCCCGGCGACCGCGCGGGTGCGTGCCTCGATCTTCTCGCGCATCGCGGCGCGTTTTGACCTGACCGGCACGCGCGTGCTCGATCTGTTCGCCGGCAGCGGCTCGCTCGGGCTCGAGGCGTTGTCGCGAGGGGCGGCCGAGGCGGTGTTCGTGGATTCATCGCGTGCGGCGGCGGCGACGATTGCGAAGAATCTCGCGGCCTTCGGCCTGACCGGAGCGGCGCGAATCGTCACGCTTGACGTGATGCGCGCGATCGGCGGGCTGGCGGCGGCGGGCGAGCATTTCGATCTCGCCTTTGTCGACGCGCCCTATGCGCACGATAACAGTGCCGCCGTGATCGAGGCGCTGGTCGGGCGCGAGGTGACGGCGGCGCGCGGATGGATCATGGTGCGCCAGGCGGGACGGGCGCCGCGGCTGGAGCCGGCGGGCGTGGAACGTGTGAATGAAGCAACTCTCGGCGATCATCGTATCGCCCTCTACCGGCGACTGCCACAGCCGCCGCAATGAGCTCACTGGGCCGGTATGTACAATAAACCCAAGGAACACACCCCCTCGATTGCCATCTACCCGGGCAGCTTCGATCCGATTCATAACGGCCACATCGATATCGTCCGGCGCAGCGTGGCGATTTTCGACGAGGTGATCGTCGCGGTTGCCTACAATCCGCACAAGGACTCGGCGCTCTTTTCGCCCGAAGAGCGGGTCGAGATGATCCACGAGTGCATCAAGGATCTCGAACCGCGCGCGCGAGTGGACAAGTTCAGCGGGCTCTCGGTCGACTACGCCGAACGAATCGGCGCCGCGGTGATTATCCGCAGCCTGCGCGCGGTGACCGATTTCGACTACGAGTTGCAGATGGCGCAGATGAACAAGCAGATGAACCAGTCGGTCGAAACGGTTTTTCTGTTCGCCAATCCAAAGCTCTTTTTCACCGCGTCGCGCCTGATCAAGGAGGTGGCCGGCTACGGCAAGCGGCTGCCCGACCTGGTGCCCGAGTTGGTGATGGCGCGGCTGCGCGCCAAGCTGAAAATCGACTAGGCCGCGAGTATTCGAAAGGATTGCGACGGCGCGCGACTCAGGCCGCGCTGCGCAATCGGCCGGCGCCGCGCGATCATGGCGAATCTCGTGATCGCGGGGCGATCGCGAACGCAAGGTTTCACCCGCCGCGCGGGATCGTTACAATCGAACGCACCAGTAAACGCACGATCATGATGAGCGCGACCAGCCCGGTTCGCGCCCGGGATTAACTTCAGCGCCGAAAGGCCGCACACCGATGCTTAAGCTCAACCGCCGTATCGCCGCCCTCAAACCGTCCGCCACGATGGCGGCCGAGACCCGCGCCACCGAACTCAAGGCCGCCGGCGTCGACGTCATCTCGCTGGCCGCCGGCGAGCCCGACTTCGACACGCCCGAGCGGATCAAGGATGCGGCGCGGCGCGCGCTGGCCAACGGCCAGACCAAGTACACGCCGGTCACTGGTACGCGCGATTTGAAAGAGGCGATCCGCCTCAAGCTCAAGCGCGACAGCGGGCTGGACTACGAGATTGCCGAAATCATGGCATCAGCCGGCGGCAAGCAGGCCGAGGCCAACATTATCGCGGCGCTCTTCGACGAGGGCGACGAGGTGATCATCCCGACCCCCGCGTGGGTCAGCTTTGTCGCGATGGTGAATCTGAGCGGGGCCGAGGCCAAGCTGGTCGAATGCCCCGAGGATCGCGGCTTCGTGCTCGATCCGGAGCGGCTGGCGCGTGCGATCACGCCGCGCACCCGCGGGATCATTCTGAACTCGCCGTCGAATCCGACCGGCGCGGTCTATTCGCCCGGCGAGTTGAGCGAGGTCGCAAAGATTCTGCTCGAGGCCGGCATCTGGGTGCTCTCGGACGACGTCTACGAGCACATCGTTTACGACGGTCCGGTGCCCCACATCTTCCGCATCGAACCGCGCTTGCAGGCGCGCGGCTTCGCACTCAACTCGCTGTCGAAAGCCTACGCGATGACCGGATGGCGAATCGGATTTGCCGCGGGCCCCAAGGAAGTGATCGCCGCCGCCGCGCGCCTGCAAGGGCAGAACAGCGGCAATCCGAACTCGATCACGCAAGCTGCCGCGATCGAAGCACTGAGCGGACCGCAGGACGAAATCAAAACGATGATGGCGGAGTTCCGCCGGCGCCGCGAACTGGTGGTCGAGCGCGTGCGCAAGCTGCCCGGCTTCAAGCTGCCCAACGTGCCAAGCGGCGCGTTCTACGTCTTTCCGAATATCACGGAGCTGATCGGCGCGAGTCTCGGCGACCAGACCATCACGGACGGCAATTCGTTTGCCGAATTATTGCTGGCCGAAGAGCACGTCGCGCTGGTCGGCGGCAACGATTTCGGCGCGCCACATCACGTGCGCATGTCCTACGCGACGTCGCTGGAAAATCTCAACGCGGCCTTCGACCGGATCGCAAAGCTGGTCGCGCGCCTCAAGCGCTGACGCGAGTTCGCGCACGTTCGCGGACTGCGCCGCGGTGACGGGCCGGCCGCGGCAATGCTCGATCTATTATTCCGCCGCGGCCGGATCGATCGTCAGTGCTTGAGTAGCCACCATGAGCCGGTCAGCGGGCCGCGCAAGCCGATCGTAGTCGACGGCTTGATCGCGGCGACGAACTGCTGGCTGGTCTCGACGTCCGCGCCGGCGTCCTTGAGCGACTTGATCGCCGCGTCACGCGAATCGTCGCTGGTACCGGCCAGCGCGTCGCTGATCACGGTGACCTTGTACTTACGCGCCAGGGCGGCGCGCGCCGTCGTCAGCACCGAGCGATCGGCATACGCGCCCGCGATCACCAGTTCGCCGATATTCTGCTCGTCGAGCCACGGCTCGAGTTTGGAATTGCAAAACGCGTCCTTCGAGCTCTTGGCGAAAACCGGTCCGGCGTTGACGTCGGCGCGCTCGTCGAGTTGCGAACCGGCCCACAGGCGCGGCGTCGCGTAGTTGCGCGACCAGTTGCTGACGAAGGCCAACGGACTCGCTTCGTCGCGCGTGTAGAAGACCAGCATCGCGTTGGCCCGCGCCGCCGTGACGATCGCGTTGGTCGCGTCGATCATCGGCTGCACCTGATCCTGCGCCACCGGCAGGCGGCCGTTGGCCTCGAGATAGTCCCCCTGGTAGCCCAGCAGCATCACCGCCGTTCCAAGGCCACGGCCCCTAATCGGCTCCTGATCGCAGCCGCCGAGTAGCATCATCGCGGCGGCAATCGCCACGCCCAGCGTCAATCCGGTCTTCAGACGCGCCATCGAATCCCATACCTCCGAAAAATTGATCCCATCTCTCTTACCATACTGGGCGCCAAAAGCATGGCCCCCCGGCACTTGCCCCGTATCTCGTCTACTTGCGCCACGGCGCCGGAAATTCGCCGCTGCGCAAAAAGCGCAGGTAGTCGGCGAGAATCTCGGCGTGATCGAAGGCCAGCGGCGCGGGCGGATCGTCGGGATGGTGGAGCGCAATCGCGCGCGCATCGTCGCGCGCCTGCGGCGTGCCGCGCGCGCGGCCGATATAAACCACCGAGATGGTCTGGCCGCGCGGATCGCGATTGGGCCGCGAGTAGACTCCGAGCAATGCGCGCAAATCGACTTCGAGCGAAGTCTCCTCGAGCGCCTCGCGCACGGCGGCCTGCTCGGCGGTCTCGCCGAATTCGACGAAGCCGCCCGGAAACGCCCATCCGGACGGAAAATTGAGCCGCTCAATGAAGGCGATGCGATCGCCGATTTCCGCGATCACGTCGGCCGCGATCGGCGGACCTACTGGACGCGCCATGGGCGCAAGCCTAACACGCGCGCGGACGCGGCACAGCGGCGTGCGCGATGCGGCGCGAGTTGACATTGCGCGCGACGCGCCACAAAGTTCTTGCGTGGCTATGCAAGTTGCGCGTCTCTATGATTTCGGCGATATCCGTGTTGAAGCGAGCGCCCGCCCCGAACCCGGACCCAACGAATTACTGGTGCGCGTGCGCGCCTGCGGCATCTGCTCGGGCGATATCATGCCCTGGTACATCCGGCGCAAGGCGCCGCTGGTGCTCGGTCACGAGCCGGTCGGCGTGGTCGAGCAGGCCGGCGCCGCGGTGCGCGACTTCCGGCCGGGCCAGCGGGTCTTCGTCCATCATCATGCGCCGTGCTTCCAATGCGCCGCGTGCCGGCGCGGCGAGTACGTGCAATGCGCCACGTGGCGCGCGACCAATCTCAACCCTGGCGGCATGGCCGAATATTTTCTCGTCGCCGCGCCCAACCTGGCCGACACGCTCAAGCTGCCCGACGATCTTGGCGACCTCGACGGCGTACTGATCGAACCAGCCGCCTGCGTGGTCAAATCGATCCGCCGATCAAGCCTGCGCCCGGGCGAATCGATCCTGATTATCGGACTCGGCATCATGGGCATGATGCACGTGAAGATCGCGCGCAGCCTGGGTGCGGGCACCATCATCGGCGCCGACCTCTTTGCGCAGCGGGCGGCGCGCGCGCGCGAACTCGGGGCGGATTTCGGTCTCGTGGTATCCGGCGATGATCTGGCCGAGCAGGTGCGCGGGGTGACCGGCGGCGCGATGGCCGACGTGGTGATCGTCGGGCCGGGCACGTCGCGCGCAATTGCTATCGGTATCGCCGCCGCCGGCAAGGGCGCGACAGTCGTGCAATTCACCGCGACCCCGCCCGACGATGAACTGCTGGTCAAGCCGCACGATCTCTATTTCAACGAGACCCGGCTCGTGCCGAGCTACTCATGCGGTCCCGACGACACGCGCGAAGCGCTCAACCTGGTGCGCCGCGGCGTGATCAGCGCGCGCGAACTGGTCACGCATCAGTTTCCGCTGGCCCAGATCAACGAGGCGTTCGCGCAGGCGCAGAAACCCGAATCGCTCAAGGTGGTCGTCACCTTCTGATTGCGCCCGATCGAAGTCCGCAACGCACTAAATCCGCATAATATCCGCGGCGACGGCGATCCGTCGCCGCCGGCGCGCATGGATACCGATCGCGCGCCCATCGTGCGCGGCGATCACGCAAGCCGATCGCGGAGCGTGATCAGTGGCGGATTCGGCCGGCGCAACAATCTCGCGATGAACTGAATATCGCTAGCCTATGCAACAGAGAGCGTCTCCAAGGAATGAACTGACTATATAAGCAAATACTGAGGTAGAGAGAAGGAGGTAGCGATAAAAATGAAGAGGGCGCCCATCGCGGACGCCCTCTTGCCGAATAGTCAGTTGTGACGAGCTATCAGGAAGCCGCCGGTGCCGGAGCCTCAGGTGCCGGCGCTGCCGCCGCAGGAGCCTCAGCCCCAGGAGCCATCGCCGCCGCGTGATGATGCATATGCATGTGCATGTGATGATGCATGCGCATATGGTGATGCATACGCATTCCGCCGCCTGAATCGGTCTTGGCCGCAATCGCTTCCGCACGATCCGCGGCCGCCTTGGCGTCGGCTGCCGACTGCTCAACCTTGCTCGCCGAAGCCTGCGCCGAAGCCGCAGCCTGCTGAGCAGTCTGGCTTGCCGCTTCAGCGCGCTGCGCAGCCGAATCGGCCTGCGTAGCAGCCGCCTGCGCCGACTGGACGTCCTGATTCGGACTGCAACCGGCCATCAATGAAAGGGCGAACACAGCCCCCGCAAGTCCAATCAGTTTAGTCGATTTCGAGATTAACCCTTCCATCCTATCCTCCTTAAGATTTTGCCTGATATCTGGACCGGGATACTGAGCTAGCCGAGCGGCGCAATTACGCATCACCGCGTATATCCCAAAATCCCGATTACAAACAGATTTGCCTTCTGCAACTGCACTGGTCTTTCACCAACGTAATTGGCCAATAAACCATACCGTATGAGCGTTAGCACCGCAAACCGCCATCAATCCATTGGCACCACTTGCTTTTGACCTAGTCCATTCGCCGCGCGCGAATTGATTACTAGAAATCGTCGCCGCCGAAATCGTCACCGCCCATGCCACCCATGCCACCCATGCCACCCATGCCACCCATGCCGCCCATGCCACCCATGCCGCCCATACCCATTCCACCCATTCCGCCGGGAGGCATCGCGGGCATCGCCACCGGTTTGCGCGGCTTCTCGACGATCGCGGCTTCGGTGGTGATCAGCAGGGCGGCCGCGCTGGCCGCGTTTTCGAGCGCCGCGCGCACCACCTTGGCCGGATCGATTACGCCGGCCTTGACCAGGTCTTCGTATTCGTCGGTCGCGGCGTTGTAGCCGAAGTCGCCCTTGCCGTCGACGACCTTGGCCAGCACCACCGCCGGCTCGAGGCCCGCGTTGAAAACGATCTGGCGCAGCGGCTCGCTCATCGCACGCTCGACGATCCCGGCGCCGGCCTTGCGTTCGGCGCTGAGTTTGAGCGCCTTGACGGCCCCGATCGCGCGGACCAGAGCAACGCCACCGCCGGCCACGACACCTTCTTCGACGGCCGCCCGCAGCGCATTGACGGCGTCGTCAACGCGCATCTTCTTTTCTTTCAATTCGACTTCGGTGGCCGCGCCGACGCGAATCACCGCGACGCCACCGGTCAGCTTGGCCAGCCGTTCCTGAAGCTTCTCGCGATCGTAGTCGGAGGTGGTGTCCGCGATTTGCCGGCGAATCTGCTCGATGCGCCCGGTGATTTCGGCTTTCTTGCCCGAGCCGCCGACGATCGTCGTGTTGTCCTTGTCGATCAGCACCCGGCGGCATTTGCCGAGCTGACTGATCTGGACGTTCTCGAGCTTGCCGCCGAGCTCCTCGACGATGACCTCGCCGCCAGTCAGGATCGCCATGTCCTGGAGGCTCTCTTTGCGCCGATCGCCGAAACCCGGGGCCTTGACCGCCGCAATTTTAAGCGTGCCGCGCAGCTTGTTGACCACCAGCGTCGCCAGCGCCTCGCTCTCGACGTCTTCGGCCACGATCAGCAGCGGGCGTCCGTTCTGCACGACGCGCTCGAGCAGCGGCACCATCTCGCGCAGGTTCGAGATTTTCTTTTCGAAATACAGAATCAACGGCTCTTCGAGCTCGACCGTCATCTTTTCCGGATTGGTCGCGAAGTACGGCGAGAGGTAGCCGCGATCGAAGCGCATCCCTTCCACCAGGTCGAGCGTGGTCTCGAGGCCGCGCGCCTCTTCGACCGTGATCACGCCCTCCTTACCGACCTTGTCCATCGCGTCGGCGAGGATCTTGCCGATCGAGGTGTCGCCATTGGAGGCGATGGTCGCGACCTGGTTCATGCGCGTATGGTCTTTGACCGGCCGCGCCATCTCTTTGATCGCGCCAACCGCCGCTATGACGGCGGCTTCGATGCCGCGCTTGAGTTCGATCGGCGCGAGTCCGGCCGCCAGCAGCTTGATCCCTTCACGGACGATGGCGCGTGCGAGCAGCGTCGCGGTGGTGGTGCCGTCGCCAGCCACGTCGTTGGTCTTCTGGGCGACCTCGCGAATCAGCTTGGCGCCGATATTCTCGAAGCGGTCCTCGAGTTCGATCTCCTTGACCACGGTGACGCCGTCCTTGGTGACGAGCGGCGCGCCAAAACTTTTCTCGATCAGAACATTGCGGCCCTTGGGTCCCAAGGTGACGCGTGCTGCTTCGGCCACCAGCGTGGCGCCCTTGACTATCCCGCGGCGGGCTCGTTCGTGAAGTTCAATCACCTTGGCTGACATTGAGCGCTATCTCCAATCGAAAAAATAAATGTTGCGTACGTTAATCGGGCGCGGCAGCCCGGGCCGCCGAGCCATGCGGCCGACGCCGCACTTCTCCTTCATGGCGCGGTCGGCCACCAGGAACTTAAGCATCGCGCGGCACATTGCAAGCGTCGGCTACCCTTTTCGCGCCGCGACCGAGGTGTCAGGATAATCGCCGGAGGACCGCTGTGATCGCCAATCCTGTACCTCGTCCCGACGGCCGCCATCCGGCGGTTCGGAGGCATTATCAGACGCTGCGCCGTAGGCTTCGTAATCCGGTCTGCATCGCGCTAATGGTCGCCAGTGCAATCGCCTTCGCGCCGCCCGCCGCGCGCGCCGCCAGGCTCCAGTTGATCGTCCGGCCGATCTGCGAGGGCGCGCCGGAAGCATTGCCCGGCTCAGCAGCGATCGCCGCCGCAGCGGCAACAATCGCTATCTCAGAGGCCGGCCGCGCCGCTACGACGATACGCGATCGGCGCTTCGCCCAAAACGATGGCGCCGGCGCCGATACCGAAATCGCGCCCGACCAGGTCCAGAAATACATCGCGGTCTACAAGGATATGCAGCGCGATCGCGGCCTGACGGTCGAGCAGGCGGCGGCCAAAGAGGGGCTTACGCTCAGTGCGTTTCGCGAGCTCGAACGGAAGATCGAACGCGACGAACCAACCCGTGAGCATGTCCGCGCCGAACTACAGTCGGCGGCAGCCGCCGCCCCGACCCCGGTCACCGCCAAATAGACTCGCGCGGCGCCCGCTCCATACGCTGACGCGGCGGGCAGAGCCAAGGCTCACCCGCCGCGCCGCGCAAATTCGCTTCGGTGCTTACTTCGTGACCGAACTCGAGAACGCCGCTTCCAGACGCGCCACCGCGTCATCGGCACGACGCGCCGAGTCAGCCGCATTCTGAGCGCCGGTATCGGCCGCCTGCGCCGCCGTCTGCGCCTGCTGAGCGGCGGCTTCGGCGGAGGTCGCCGCGCTACCCGCGCTGCTCGCGTCGGCTTCGGCCTTTTGCTTCGCGGCGGCAATATTGGCGCTATTGGAGCAGGCAGCCACGAAGGCCACCATCATTACAACCGTAATTAATTTCGCGAATTTCTTCATCCTGAGCGCACCTCCCATAATGGTTCTCATTCGGTCTCGCCGGCCGGAAATGCCAGACGCTGAATATATCCGCTGCACAAGGAGCAGCGGCGAATCGCAGTAAACTGAGCAATAGTGACAAATCGAATTGCACTACGCAAGCTCGCGCTCGCACGCGGCACCGCTCCCATAGCGTATCGCGCGCATCGCGAACAATTCGCCGATGACTATCGGTTGACATCTAATTCCGGCCCCGATTATCGTTTCTTTCAAGCTGATCGATTGGCGCTCGCCAGGCGCCCCGCACGACGCAATAATTCTCGGCTGATTAGACCATGACACCGGACGACCCGAGCGCACGACCCACCGACGCGCCAGCCATCGCGGTGCCGGCGACGCCCGTGATCGTGCCGCCCGCCGCGACGCCCATCACGATGCCGGCGATGCCAATCACGATGGCCGTCGCGCCCGAGGAAACCGCCACGAACGCCGCCGACCTGGCGCGCAAACATTTTCCGGGCGAACTCGAGGGTGACTACGAGGAGATCCTGCGGCGCGTCGAATTGATCCGGGCGCCCGGCTCAGCGCTGCGCCGCCTGGCGCGGGCGATTGTGCAAAGCCTGCCGCTTGCGCGACGGCGCCGGCGCGCTCCCGATTCCGACGACCGCCATGTCGCCTTCGACGGCTTTACCAGCGCGGGCCACGAGGACAAGCTCGAACGCGACCGCCGCTACGGCACCGTCTACCGCGTGACCGAGGCGCGCAACGCCTACCTGATGCGGCTCGAGATGCCGCGGCGAATGCCCTATTCCGCGCTCAAGCAGGCCTGGAAATTGCCCGACGAGATGCCGGCGTACGATTACACGATCAGTCTGGGCGACGATTTCCTCGCGATCTGCGCTGGCCTGCGAGGCGAGGCGATACGCCGCGCGGCCTACGTCTCGCCATCGTTTCCGTCGCAGTTCTTAACCCGCATCGAGTTCGCCCAGCCGGTCGCGGCGTTCAAGCATCGGATGGAGGGCAAGTTACTCGAGGTGATTGTCTTCAAGCGCGCGGCCGACGCGATTCCGAGCGCGGCCTGAAAGCCATGCGATGGCAAGGCCGGAGATGAGACGGAGCGCGCCCTCAGCTATGATTGCCGAGGCGATGGGCGAAGGCGTGAAAATCCGCGACGCGACCGATCGCGATCTGCCGGCGATCATGGAGATCGAACGGTTGGCCTTTGCCCAGCCGTGGAGTCTGGATTCGTTTGAGCGCGAGCTATCGTTGCCGTTTTCGCGGCTGATTGTCGCCAGTCCGATGGCTCGCGACGCATCTCATCTGGCCGGCTACCTGTGCCGCTGGCTGGTGGCCGACGAATGCCACATTCTGAACGTTGCGGTGCGTCCCGGGATGCGTCGGCGGGGTATCGCGGAGCGGATGATGAGCGAGGCCATAACCGAAGCAAAAGCAAAAAATGCTCAGGTAGTGACCCTTGAAGTGCGGCGATCGAATCTCGCGGCGCGGCGGCTGTATCGCAAATTCGCGTTTGAGGAACGACGTTTGAGAATCGGCTATTATGGCCCCGGAGAGGATGCGATTGTGATGGAACTCAAGCTCTGACGTGGCTTTATCGATATACGAGAAACGTGGTTCTAAATTAATGACTTAGTCGAGGGGGTTACAATCTGGCTAAATTTGTGCAATAGTGAACGCAAGGTTCAGGCCGATCGGAAGCGGTAAGCTCACCGGCATCAGCCGCCGCTCCGAAATCCGGTGCCTGAAACCAGGCATCTACCACCGATGAGTTTGCCGTTCAAAAAAGGCGAAAAAGTCGTCTATCCCGCGCACGGAGTCGCCGTCATCGAGGATATTCAGAGCAAGGTGATCTCCGGAACCACACGGCGCTTCTACATGCTGCGCATCCTCGGTACGGAAAAGATGACGATCATGATTCCGACCGAAAATGTCGAAGCGGTCGGGCTGCGCCGGGTGATTGGGATGGACACGGTCAGCAAAATCTACAAGATTCTGCGGCAGCGCAAAGTCGAGGCCGATTCGCAGACCTGGAATCGCCGCTACCGCGAATACACCGAAAAGATCAAAACCGGATCGCCGCTGGAAATCGCCAAGGTGCTGCGCGATCTGCTGGTGCTCAAAGGCGACAAGGAACTTTCCTTCGGCGAGCGCAAGATGCTCGATACGGCGCGCAGCCTGCTGGTCAAGGAATTGTCGATCGCCAAGGCTCATCCGGAAGAGAAGATTATGGAAGAGCTGAAGACCATGTTCGCCACCTAAGGAAACACTGCGCAAGGCCTGCTCTGTCATTTTGAGCGACGTGAAAAATCCCGGGATTCTTCACGTCGTAAACTCCGCTCGGAATGACAAACTGACCTGTTTGGAGTTTTCCTGGAGCGCTTCCCACGGGCGCCCACGCGATGTGGAATATTCTGCAAAATTGGGGCCGGCTTCGCTGCGTGGCCCCTTTTTCTTGCGCCCTGAACGGAAGCACCGGTTAAGTCGCGCTACGCCCTTGGTTCGGGCGACCCTCGCCAGTCGCGCAACGATCCAAAGATGAATGCCGCAGCAATTAACGCCTCAGCAATAATTGTGGCGGCCGGCAATGGCACACGCCTGGGCTTCGATGCACCGAAGGCTTTCGTCGAGCTCGCCGGACGATCGCTGCTCGGCTGGTCGCTCAGGACGATCGCCGCGGTGCCGGCGATTGAGGAGGCGGTGATCGCCGTGCCGGAGGGGATGGAGGCACGGGCGCGCGCGGAGGTGATCGCCGCCGGCCTCGAGATTCCGGTCAAGCTGACGCCGGGCGGCGCCGAGCGGCAGGATTCGGTGCGCCGCGCGCTGGCGCTTACCAGCGCCGCGGCCGAAATCGTGGTGGTGCACGACGCGGCGCGGCCGTTCGCCACGCCCGCGATGTTTGCCGCGACGATCGCGGCGGCGGCGCGCGCGGGCGGCGCGATCGCCGCGATTGCACTGGCCGATACGCTCAAGCGCGCGGCGGCCGACGGGCGCACGATCGCGGCGACGATCGCGCGTGCCGGACTATGGCAGGCGCAGACTCCGCAGGCCTTTCGGCGCGAATTGCTGGTTGCGGCTCATGCGCGCGCGGTGCTTGAAGCGATCGCCGCGACCGATGACGCCGACCTGGTCGAACGCTGCGGCGGCGTGGTCGAGCTGATCGAAGCCGCGGCGCTGAATTTCAAGATTACGACCGCCGCCGACTTCAGGCTGGCCGTCGCGCTGGCGAGGTCCCCAGCCCCTCATTGAGCGAGCCCGAGCGGAAACCCTTCAGATCGACCGTCACATAGCGGAAGCCAAACTTTTTCAACTCGCGATCGACCGTCGCGCGCGTCGCCGGTTCGAGCAGGCGCGCCACCTCGCTCGCTTCGACCTCGAGCCGCGCGACCTCGCCGTGATAGCGCACGCGCGCCACGCGAAAGCCCAGCGCATGGAGCAGCCGCTCGCCCCGCTCGACCATTTGCAGACCCGCCGGCGTGATCTGCGTGCCGTAGGGAAAGCGCGACGACAGGCAGGGCGACGCCGGACGATCCCAGGTCGGCAGGCCGAGCGCGCGCGACAGCTCGCGCACGTCAGCCTTGGTCAGCTCGGCCTCGACCAGCGGATGACGCACGCTTTGCTCGGTCGCGGCCTGGACACCGGGACGATAATCGTTGAGGTCGTCAAGGTTGAGGCCGTCGGCGATCTCGTCGATGCCGAGTTCGCGCGCCTTGGCCACGCATACGGTAAACAGGTTGTGCTTGCACAGGTAGCATCGGTTGAGCGGGTTTTGGGCGTAGCCGGGAATCGCGAGCTCGTTCGATTCGATCACCAGATGGCGCGCGCCAATCAGCCGGCCCATCTCGAGCGCCGAGAGCCGATCGTCGTCGGGCATGGTCGGCGAGGTCGTGGTCAGCGCGAGCACGCGATCGCCGAGTGCGTCGCAGGCCGCCTTGAGCACAAAGGTCGAATCGACGCCGCCGGAAAACGCGACCATCAGGGAGCGCATCGGGCGGAAGATTTCGCCCAGACGCGCGAGTTTTTGTTCGAGCGGATTATTCATGCGCAAGGCTTGTGGAATTTTTCGCGCGCCCGGCGGCGGCGCGTCAAATGCCCTCGGCCTGGAACAGATCGGTCGTCAGATAGCGCTCGCCGGTGTCGCAGAACACCGCGACGACGATTTTGCCGCGGCCCAGCCGCTTGGCAATCTGTAGCGCGGCACAACAATTGGCGCCCGACGAGATGCCGACCAGCAGCCCCTCTTCGCGCGCGAGGCGGCGCGAAAAGCGGGTCGCATCCTCGTCGCTGACGGCGATCACTTCATCGTAAATTTTGGTGTCGAGGTTTTCCGGGACGAAGCCTGCGCCGATGCCCTGGATTTTATGGAAGCCGGCTTCGCCGCCCTCGAGCACGGGCGAGCTTTTGGGCTCCACCGCAACGATCAGCGGACGATTCTTCAGATGCTCGCGCAGGTAGCGGCCGACGCCGCTGATCGTGCCGCCGGTGCCGACGCCCGAGATGAACGCGTCGATCTGGTCGAGCTGTTCCATCAGCTCGGGACCGGTATGCGCGTAATGCGCCTCGGGGTTGGCCGAATTGCTGAATTGCTGCGGCATATAGTAGCCCGGATTGGCGCGCACCAGCTCCTCGGCCTTGGCGATCGCACCGTGCATCCCGCGCGTGTCGGGGGTCAGCACGAGCTTGGCGCCGTAAGCGGCGAGCAGCGAGCGTCGCTCCTCGCTCATGGTGTCGGGCATGGTCAGGATAAGGCTGTAGCCCTTGACCGCGCAGACCAGGGCGAGGCCGATACCGGTGTTACCGGAGGTCGGCTCGACGATCGTGTCGCCGGGCTTGAGGCGCCCGTCGCGTTCGGCCTTTTCGACCATCGCCAGACAGATACGATCCTTGACGCTGCCGCCCGGGTTGTAATTTTCGAGCTTGGCCCAGACCTCGGCGTCGTCTTTGCCCGGCAGACGATTGAGCCGGACCACCGGAGTATGGCCCACGAGTTCCAACGGTGTACGCGCAACGCTGATCGGCATGACGGCAATTCTAACCCGATTACGCCCACCGTTGCGACAGATGCGAAGGCCGATCTGGCTGCCCGAGACTCATGGCGCCACGATCGGACGACCGATCGATGATAGAACGTTGATGGTGGATCAGGCGGACTCAAGCGGCGGGCGCGTACTGATGATCTTTCCGGGCGCGCTCGGCGATCTGATCTGCGCGGCGCCGGCGATGCGCGCGCTGGCTGGGCGGCATCCGGATGCGACGGTCGATTTCATGGCGCGGGCGGAACTCGCACGCTTCGCGGCGGAGCATCTCGTTGCGGCGCGCGGCCACTCTCGGGCCTATTCGATCGACCGGCGCGAGGTCGCCCAACTGTTCGATGCCGCAAGGCCGATTGCGCCCGCAGCGCGAGCGTTCTTCGGCGCGTTCGCCCAGGTCTATTCGTTCTTTGCCGCCGACGATGCGAGTTTTCGCGACGCGCTCGCGGCGGCCACAACCGGGCGCGCGACCTGCTATCCGTTTCGGCCACCCGGCGTCGATCACGTCGCCATCGGCTACCTGCGCGCGATCGGCGTCGCCGCCGCCGCTGCGCCGGCGTGGACAATCGAGGAGCGCGACGATCAACGCGCCAGGGCCGCCGCGCGCCTCGCCGCGATCGGGCTGGAGCCGGGCAATTACCTCGTGATTCTGCCCGGCAGTGGCAGCCCGGCGAAGAACTGGCCGGCGGAAAAATTCGCCGCGATCGCCCAATCGATCCGCCCGCCGAGGCGCCCACTCGTCATCCTGGGACCGGCCGACGCGGCGTTCGAGCCGATTTTTGCCGCGCGCGGAATCCCGCTGCTCGGCGACCTCGAACTCGGCGAAGTGGCGGCGATCGCGCGGCTGGCAACCGGCTTTATCGGTAACGATTCCGGCGTGACCCATCTGGCGGCGGCGGCCGGCGCGCCGGGAATCGCGCTCTTCGGGCCGACCGATCCCGCGCGGTGGCGTCCGCTGGGCCGGGTGATCGTGATACGGCACGTGCCGCTCGCGACGCTCGAAGTCGGCGCGGTCGCCGCGCGCCTGGCGGAGGTGCTCGCCGAGGGGTTGGCGGATGGCCCAGCGTTGATGCGGCAGAGCGGCGAAAAATGATTAGAATTGGAAATGAATAGGGAGCAGACTGGGATCGTTGATCGATATACTGACGAAAGGTAGGTAAAGACGGCGGCCGTCGGACCTCTAAAAGCCAGACCAATCCCGGTTTTCAGGCAATCGTCCGGGCGCGCCAGCCGCATACAGATTTATGTCGACTATGCTCAAAACCACCTTCCTGATGGGCCTGATGACCGGCTTGATCATCCTGATCGGCGGGATGTTGCACGGGCGCGGCGGGATGGAGATCGCGTTCGTCTTCGCCGTCGGAATGAACTTTTTCAGCTACTGGTTCTCGGACAAGATGGTCTTGCGCGCCTACAAGGCGCAGCCGATCGACGCCTCCAGCGCGCCCGATCTGTATGCGATCGTCAACGAACTGGCGACCGCGGCGGGAATCCCGATGCCGAAGCTCTACCTGATTGACAACGACACGCCCAACGCCTTTGCCACCGGCCGCAATCCGAAACATGCGGCGGTCGCGGTGACGCGCGGGATCATGCGGATTTGCACGCGCGAGGAGTTGAAGGGCGTAATCGGGCACGAGCTGTCGCACGTCATCAACCGCGACATCCTGACCAGCTCGATCGCGGCGACGATGGCCGGCGTGATCATGATGATCGGGACGATGGTGCGCTGGGGCGCGCTGCTGGGCGGCTTCGGCGGGCGCGACGACGACAATCGCGGCGGTGTTCTCGGGCTGCTCTTCATGGCGATCCTGGCGCCGGTCGCGGCGACGCTGATTCAACTTGCGATCTCGCGCACGCGCGAGTACCAGGCCGACGCGAGCGGCGCACATCTGACGCATAATCCGCTGCTGCTGGCCAACGCGCTGCGCAAGCTCGAATCGGCCAACGAGCGGATGCCGCTGTCGGACGCGACGCCCGCCACCGCGCATATGTTTATCGTCAATCCGCTCAGCGCGGGCGGCCTGTCGCGGCTTTTCTCAACCCATCCGCCGATCGAAGAGCGGATCCGGCGGCTCGAGCAGATGGCGCACAATGGATAATCGCCCCACGGATAACCGATAGATGGCAAACGAAGAAGAAAAATCGCCGGGTTTCAAGGTCAACGATCGCCGCCGCTTTTCCGCCGAGGGCGACCTCAAGCCGGAGTTTCGCGAGGGTGACGAAGCGCCCGCGGCAAAGCCGGGCGAAACGGCCGACGACGCCAATGCGCCCGGCGATGCGGACGCGGTCGATGCGGCTCTGCAAAGCGCCGCCGAGCATGCCGGTCATGCGCACGATGACGCCGGGCACGGTCATCCACATGATCACGCCGATCACGCGGCGCATCCGCACGAGCATCCGGGGCATACGCATCACCCGGGCGAGTCGGCGGGCCCGGAGCTGACCTTCGGCACCTTCCTGGTCGGGCTCTCGACCCAGGCGCTGGTGCTGCTCGGCGATATCGTCGATCCGCAGACCGGCGAAGCGATGCAGGATTTGCGCGGCGCCGAGCAGCTAATCGACATTATCGGGATGCTCCGCGAAAAAACTCGTGGCAATCTCGATCGCGACGAGGATCAACTGATCGACGCCGTGCTCTACGAACTGCGTATGAAATACGTTGAGCGCGCCCGGCAGGCGCCGCGCTAACGACCCTCCGCACAAGCCAGGTGGTCATTCTGAACGGAGTCCGCGACGTGAAGAATCCCGGGATTTTTCGCTGCGCTCAAAATGACCGAGTAGGCCTGGCGCAGAGCTTCGCTAAGGCGATCGAAGCGGTGGGCCGCCGGATCTGCGGGACCATCGGAAGTTAATAGCCGCCGGAACTTCATCAGAATGCTGCGCGAGCCGGGATTTGAATGGCGAGTGGCCGGGGTCGCGGCGAGTCTCGCGCTGATCCTGGCCTCGATCGGTGCGGCACCGGCGAGTTGCGCCGGGGCGTCCACGGCAAATCCCGCCGGAAATTCCGTCGCCCGCGCCGCCGAATCGCGCGCGACGACTATCCCGGGCGCGACCGTCAACGTGAATCCATTATGGAGTGCGCGGCCGGCCGGGCGCATCCGCAAGGCCGCAACGCTACCCGATTTCGTTGAGCTGGCGGCGCAACTGTCGCCGGCTGTGGTCAATATCTCGACCGAGCAAAAGGTCGATGCGACAGGCGCCACGAGCGACCCGGACCGCAACAGCGACCCGTTCGATCGCTTTGGCCAGCCGTTCGAACGCTACGACCTGCCCCATCCGCACAGTCTCGGCTCAGGCTTTATCATCAATTCGGCAGGCTATATCCTGACCAACGATCACGTGGTCGAAGACGGCGGTCCCACGGTGGTGACGCTGCGCGACGGCCATGAGTACACCGCGCGCGTGATCGGGCAGGACTCGCGATCGGATATCGCGCTAATCAAGATCGACGCGCCGCATCGCCTGCCGGTCGCGCCGCTGGGCAATTCCGACACGGTGCGGGTGGGGCAATGGGTAATCGCGATCGGCAATCCGTTTGGCTTCGACCATTCGGTGACGGCCGGAATCGTGAGCGCGAAGGGACGCTTTATCCCGGGCAATTTCGACGACTATATCCAGACCGACGCGTCGATCAATCCGGGCAATTCGGGCGGCCCGCTGATCGATCTGCGCGGCGAGGTGGTCGGCGTCAATTCGGCGATCTATACGCGCACCGGCGCCAGCATGGGGATCGGTTTTGCGATTCCAGTCAACCTGGTCAAGCAGGAACTGCCGCAGATGTTGAGCCGCGGCAAGGTGGTGCGCGGATGGCTCGGGGTCTATATCGAGCCGGTCTCGGAGGCCGAGGCGCAAGCGGCGGGTCTCGATCCGCCGCACGGCGCGATGGTCAACGAGGTGCTCGACGACAGTCCGGCGGCGCGAGCCGGGCTGCGGCATGGCGATATCGTGGTGGCCTTTGACGATCATGAAATCGGCACCGCGCAGGAGCTGCCGCTGATGGTCGGCACGGTGCCCGTTGGCCACGGCGCGATGCTGACGGTAATCCGCGGCCGGACGACGCGGCGGATCGCGCTCGTGATCACGCCGTCGCACGAGGAGCAACTGGCCAAGGCCGATGCCGCGGCTTTGGCGGCCGGCGATCCCGCAGCCTTCGGCCTGACGGTCAAGGACCTCAGTCCGGCCCTGGCACACGAACTCAAGCTCGGCGACGCCAGCGGCGTGGTGATCGACGGGGTCGACGCCGGCAGCCGGGCCGCGGCGGCGGGCCTGCGCGCGCGCGACGTGATCCTGGCGGTCGACCGGCGCGCGGTCGGCACCGTGAGCGCGTTCGACCTGGCGCTGGGAACCGCCGCGGCGGATCGGGTGGTGCTGTTGCTCATCCGGCGCGACAAGGGCACGCTGTTTATCCCCTTGCGCCGCCGGGATTGAGGCGCGGGGCAGCAGCGACGCGCGGCGGCGGCTTAGCGATGCAACTTGGGCGAGCGATAAAATTCGGACTGATCGGCCTGGGCGCAATCGCGCTGTTCGCGATGGCTCCGATGGTCTACAGCTTCTTCAATTACTACAATGCGCTGCAGCAAGAGGTGATCACGCGCTTCGCCGGCCAGCGCTGGACGATCCCGTCGCGCATCTACTCCGATTCGGTGGTGATCTATCCGGGGCAGAAGCTGGGCGATCTCGGCTTTTTCCAGCGCCTGGCGCGGCTTAACTATCATCGCGTGGACACGCCGGGCGAGGTCGTTGCGCGCGGCGAATACTCCTACGATCAAAAGCACGGCAGGCTGCTGATCTTCCTGCACAGCTTCGGCTACCCGTACAAGAATTACCCGGGCCAGTTGATCGGGCTCAAGCTCGCCGCCGACGGCACGATCACGGCGATGTACGACGGCGTCGGGCACGACCCGATCTACTCGATCGAGCTCGAGCCGGAACTGCTCGGCGCGATCTTCCAAGGCGACTGGGAGCAGCGCCGGCTGGTCCCGATCAGCGATATCCCGCCGGCCTTCATCGATGCGATCCTAGCCGCCGAGGACCATCGCTTTTACGAGCATCACGGCATCGACATCGTGCGCACGCTCAAGGCCGGATGGATCGATTTAACCACTGGCCACGTGGTCCAGGGCGGCTCGACGCTGACCCAGCAGTTGATGAAGAACTTCTTCCTGACCAGCAAACGCGACTGGCATCGCAAGGTCAAGGAAGCGCTGATGGCGTATATCGCGGAGCGCCAGTACTCGAAGGACGAGATCCTCGAGAACTACATCAACGATATCTACCTGGGCCAGCGCGGCCAGGAGGGTATCTACGGCATCTGGGAGGCCGCGCAATTCTACTTCTCGAAGGATCCGCGCGACTTGACGATCGCCGAGATGGCGACGATCGCCGGCATGATCCGATCGCCCAATCGCTACAATCCGATCCGCCATGCCAACGCCGCCCGCCAGCGGCGCAACGAGGTGCTGTCGGCGATGCTGGCCGACGGCTACGTGAGCAAGGCGGCCTATGACGTGGCGGCGACTGAAGCGCTGCGCGCGCGCGAGCCGTTTCTCGAGACCAACGACGCGCCGTATTTTGTCGACTACGTGAAGCATGAACTGGCCGAGCGCTATCCGGCGACCGTGCTGACCGGCGAGGGCTTGCGGGTCTTCACCACGCTCGACGTGCATATGCAGAAGGAAGGCGAGCACGCGATCGTCAACAATCTGGTCGACCTGGAGACCCGGCATCCCTCGCTCAAGCGCAAGGAAAAAAGCGAGCAGCTCGAATCGTGCCTGGTCTCGATCGAGCCGCAGACCGGCAAGATCCGCGCGATGATCGGCGGACGCGACTATCAGCAGAGCCAGTTCAACCGGGTTACCCAGTCGGTGCGCCAGCCGGGGTCGGCCTTCAAGCCGGTGACCTACCTGGCCGCGCTACAGGAGACGCTCGACGGCGGCCCGCAGCATTACCTGCCGAGCAGCTATATCGACGACACGCCGTTCACCTGGCAGATCGGCGATACCTCGTGGACGCCGCGCAATTTCAAGAATCGCTACTTCGGCCGCGTCACCCTGGAATTCGCCCTCGAGGAGTCGCTCAACTCGGCGACCTCGCGGCTGGCCAACTCGATCGGACTCGACCGGGTGATCGCGATGGCGCAAAAGCTCGGCTTCGGCAATCTGCCGGCCTACCCGTCGATTATCCTGGGGGGGATCGCGGTCTCGCCGATGCAGCTCGCCAACGCCTACACCATCCTGGCCAACGAGGGCCTCGAGGTGCCGCCCTACGCGGTGACCGCGGTGGTCGACAAGAACAACCAGGTAATCGAGGGCCACGAACTCAAGGCTTCCACGGTGCTGCCGCCCGAACTGGCCTACATGATGGACTTCATGCTCGAGCAGGTGATCAATCATGGCACCGGCGAGGGCGCCCGCCGCGCCGGCTTCACGCAGCCGGCCGCCGGCAAGACCGGCACCACCAACGATTCCGTGGACGCGTGGTTCGCCGGCTTCACGCCCAACCTGCTGTGCGTCGTATGGACCGGGTTCGATCAGAAAGAGGCGCTCGACCTGACCGGCGCCGAAGCGTCCCTGCCGGCGTGGACCAATTACATGAAGGCGGCCAGCGCGTCGCGTCCGGTGCTCGACTTCGCGATGCCGGCGGACCTCGTGATGGCGACGGTCGACCCGCTGACCGGCTACCTCGCCGGACCCTACTGTCCGGTGACTGTGCAGGGCGTATTCCCGCGCGCGATGGCGCCGACCGAAACCTGTCCGTTTCATACGGCGGCGGGGTCGGACGCGACCCCGGCCTCGGCCAGCGGTGACGGCGGCGGCGGTGTGCATTGGGAGGCAGTGCCCAACTCGGCAACCCCTAACGCCGCAACCCCCGACGCCACGCCATCCAACCCGGCGACTCCCAACGATTGAGCGCGCCGCCCACGCATCGGATGCGAGGTTGCTGCGCCGGCGTCGCGAACGCGATATTAATATCCGGGCGCGCCGGCGCGGCGATTGTTGCCCTCAAGCCGCCAGCGCGGCATTTTTATTGGCCAATGGTCGCGAACTTCATAATGCGGATGGCGGCGGCGCCCGCGGCGCTGGCCGTTGCGATCACTGTGGCGGCGGCGCCCGCCCGGGCGAGCGTCGTGGATACCCCCGTCCAAGTTGCCCGCGCCACGCCCCGAGCCAACGCCGGGTCTCTCATGCTGGCCCATCTCGACGAGGAAAACCTGCCCCCCGCGGAAGCGGCCGCGCCGTCGGCAGGCGGATCCGCGCCGGGAGCCAATTCCGCGCCAGCGGAAAGTTCCTCTCCCGGAGACGACTGGCAGCAGGTTCCCTCCGACGAGAATTCCTCGGCGGCGCTCCCGCCTGTGCCGGGGTCACCGTCCGTGACGACGCTGCCGCCCGTGACGGCGCCGGGCGCAGCCGGCGCTGTTACCGACACCGCCAGTACGGGATCGAACGGCGCATCCCGCGCGCCCTCAAACAGTGCGGCCAACGAGCGATCGAGGAGCGCGCCACCCGCGGGATCGAAAAACGCGGCCAACGCGGGATCGAATGACGCGAACGCCGCTGCCCCGACGGCCGGCGGCGCGGCGCCCTCCATGCCGTCGGCCGGCGGCCAGCGCACGGCCAGCGCCGCGATCAATCCCGCCGCGCCCGCGCTGCACGACGCCAGCGTCGAGGCGCCGGAAAATGGACCGCCGCCCGCGCTCGACGTGGGCACTATCGCGGCGGGTCCCGATCTGAGCGACTCATCGCTGGCGCCGGAAATCACGCGCGCGCCAACGCCGGCGATGGCCGCTTCGCTGCGCGTGACCGAAGCGGCGCGCAAAGAGCTAATAGCGGGCCACGCCGACAACGCGATTCGCGATCTCGGCCGCGCGGTCTCGATCGATCCGGGCGATCCGTTCGAGTATTTCTATCTCGGCCGATCGTACATGGCGGAGAACAACTACGATCAGGCGCTGACCTTCCTCGAACGGGCCGAAATCGGGTTCGCCGCGCGCCCCGAATGGCTGGGCGAGACCGTGGGCTTCGAGGGCGCCTGTTACGAGGAGCAGGGCAAGCTGCCCGAGGCGGCCCTGGCCTATCAGCGCGCGGTCGGCGCGGCGCCCGCCAATCTGATGGCGCGGGTTGGCTATAGCCGGCTGGCGGCCAATCTGCCGCCCCCGCCGAACCCCAATCCGCCCGCCTCCCCGGCCGAGGAATCAACCGCACTACCTATCGGCGACGCCGCCGAGCCCGCGCCCGAGGAGCTGCCGCCGCCCCCGCCGCCGCATGCCAACGAGGCGCCCGCGGTCGCGCCGGCCCCTAACGATCCGGGTGCCGACTGAGGCGGCCGTCCGCGCGCCCGCACCACCCATGCTGATACTTGGAATCGAATCGTCCTGCGATGACGCCGCGGCCGCGATCATCGAGACCGTGCGTCCGGGCGCGGTGACCGTGCGCGCCAGTGCCGTCGCCAATCAGGACGACATCCATCGCGCGTACGGCGGTATCGTGCCGGAGCTTGCCTCGCGCAATCACGTGATCACGATCCTGCCGGTGATCGAGCGCACGCTGGCCGCCGCCGGATGCACGCTCGGCGACCTGGGCGGCGTCGCCGTGACGCGCGGACCCGGACTGGTCGGCTCGCTGCTGGTCGGCCTGATGTGCGCCAAGGGGCTCGCGCAATCCGCCGGTCTCGCGATGGTCGGCGTCAACCATATCGAGGGGCATCTGCTCGCCCCGATGCTCGAGCATGAAGTGCCGATGCCCTACCTGGCGCTGGTCGTCTCGGGCGGCCATACGGCGCTCTTCGCGGTCACCGGTTTCGGCCATTACCGGCGGCTTGGAACGACGCGCGACGACGCCGCCGGCGAGGCCTTCGACAAGGTCGCCAAGCTGATGGGCCTGGGCTATCCGGGCGGCCGGGCGATCGACGAACTGGCCCGCGCCGGCAGCACGAAGCGGGTCGCGATCACGCGCGCGAGGGTCAAGGGCGCGCCGCTCGATTTCAGCTTCAGCGGAGTCAAGACGGCGGTCGCGCTCTACCTGGCCAGTGCCGACGGCGCAGCGACCACCCCCGCCGATCTCGCCGCGAGCTTCCAGGAGGCGGTGGTCGAGATGCTGGTGCGGCCGACGATCGCGGCGGCGCGCGAAATCGGCGCGCAGACCATCGCGCTGACCGGTGGCGTCGCGGCCAACTCGCGTCTGCGTGATCGGCTGTCGGCCGCGGCCTCAGCCGACGGTCGCCGCGTGGTCGCCCCGTCGCTGAAATACTGCACCGACAACGCCGCCATGATCGCGCTGGCCGGCAGCTACCGGCTGCTGCGCGGCGAGCGCGATCCCCTGACGATCGACGCCGCCGCCAACCTGCCGCTGTGACGCGCCCGCGCACAGCGTCCAGGGTCGCCCGGCGCATCGCCGGGCCCGCGGCCGACGGACCTATGGGCGCCGCCGCGCCGGCCGGAGCGCTCGCGATCGCCGGCGTGCAGCCGCATAAGTCGAAGGGCCAGAATTTTCTCGTCCAGCCGCGGGTCGCCGATCGCATCGTTGCGGCCGCCGCGATCGCGCCGGGCGACGCGGTGCTCGAGATCGGGCCGGGGCTCGGGATGCTCACCGAACGAATTGCCGCGCTTCCGGTCGGCCGGATCGTGCTGGTGGAACTCGATGAGCGGCTCGCCGCCCGGCTTGCGGCGCGCTACGCCGACGACCGCCGTGTGGCGATCGTCAACCGCGATTTCCTCGCAATCGAGGCGCACGAGATCGGCTTCGCCGCGCCGTATCGCGTGGTCGCCAATCTGCCGTTCAACGCCGCCGCCGCGATCCTCGAGCGGCTGTGCGCGATGCATCCGCGGATCAGCCGGATGGTCCTGATGTTTCAGCGCGAGGTCGGCGAGCGGATTCGCGCCGCCGCCGGCACGTCGGCCTACGGCGCGCTCAGCGCCTATACCGCGATCTACTGGGAGATCGCGGGCCATTTCCGGGTCGCCGCTGGCAGCTTCCATCCGCGGCCCAAGGTCGACGCCGAAGTCCTGAGCTTCGCGCCGCGCGATCCGCTGCCGTTCAACTCGCCGGCCGGGGAACAGGCGCTGCTGGCCACGATTCGCGCGGCCTTTCGCGCACCGCGCAAGACGTTGCGCAACGCGCTTGCGACGGCGCTGGCGCTCGACGGGCCGGCGCTCGACGCGGCACTCGCGCGCGCCGCGATCGATCCCGCCGCGCGCGCGGCGACCCTCGCACTCGACGATCTGATCCGGCTGGCGCACGCCCTGCCGCAGCCGTTGACGCTGAATCATCGCGATGCCTGAGCTGCCGGAAGTCGAATCGCTGCGGCGGATTCTGGCCGCCTCCGCGACCGGCCGGCGCGTCGCCGCCGCGATC
>Ga0307373_10003510_pt1 | contig 27315 bp, 23 predicted proteins | sample OX2MG_FD_202534 | JGI IMG/M metagenome (GOLD analysis project Ga0307373, IMG submission 202534) | Soil microbial communities from Risofladan, Vaasa, Finland - OX-2 | ecosystem: Environmental > Terrestrial > Soil > Coastal area > Acid sulfate soil | place: Finland: Risofladan, Vaasa | collected...
AGCATGGATTGTTGCCGTGCGCTGCGCTATAAAAGCGCGGCATCTCGCGCCGTGTGATGGAAGTGTAAAAAGACGGCGGGCACGCGCTGACGCGCGCCCGCCGATCGGATATTCGCGCCGACGGGGGAGTTGGCTGGTTTGCCGGCGCGAGATGCTCCTAAATCGTCACTGTGCCGCCCGGTTGCCTAAATGGCGTCCGAGCCGGTTTCGCCGGTCCTGACGCGCATCGCGTGGCCGAGTTCGCAGATCCAGACCTTGCCATCGCCGGTCTTGCCGGTCCGCGCGACGTTGCAAACGGCCTCGACCACCTGTTCGGCGATCGCGTCGTCGACCGCAAGTTCGAGCTTCGCCTTGGGCACGAACGACACCGCATATTCCGCGCCGCGATAGAACTCGTTGTGGCCTTGCTGCCGCCCATAGCCATGCACCTCGGTCAGCGTGACGCCCTGAATGCCGATGTCGGCGATTGCCTGACGGACCTCATCGAGCTTGAACGGCTTGATGATCGCGGTGATCAGCTTCATCCGTTCTTTCGCGTTCGCATCGCCTAGTCCGCGCACCTCGACGGCCGTTTCCGGGTACCATTGATCTAAAGTGATTGCAGCTTCCATGCCAAGCGACCGTGTCCATGAATATCAAGCGCTTAGGCCCTGCGGGGCACGATGTCGTGCACCGTGCCGGCGCATGGGAACCGAGTCGTGCATCATGGAAGGGCGACGCCAAATGCATGCCCGGAGGTGCCGATGAATCTGATCACTTCGACCGCGCTCGACGATCTTGCGCACCGTCTCGCCGATTCGTTACCCCAGTCCCTGCGCGCGTTGGCCCGCGATCTGGAGGTCAACTTCAAGGCCGTGCTGCAGGCGCAGCTCGGCAAGCTGGATCTCGTCACGCGCCAGGACTTCGACGTGCAGGCGGCGCTGCTCGCGCGTGCCCGCGAGCAACTCGCGGCGATCGAAGCGAGACTCGGGGCGCTGGAAACGAAGGGCTCGGCACCCTAGGCCGCCCGACACGGTCCGGCCGACGCGTTTACTTGGCGAGCGATACCATGTAATCGACGGCGGCGCGAATCGTCGCATCCGGCCAGTTCGTGCCGCCGCGCGGCGGCATGGGGCCGAAGCCGTGCAGCGCGTGCTGGTACAGAACCGCCATACCCTGCGCTATCCGCGGCGCCCACGCGGCGCGGTCGCCCGCCTTGGGCGCGCCGTTGAGGCCGAGCGCATGGCAGGACGAACAGACCTGCTCGAACGCGTCCTTGCCGGTCTTGGGGATGGCCCCGGCCGGCGCCGCTGTCGTCGATGCGCTCGGAACTGCAAGCGCCGAGTTGTCCTGTCCCGAGATTGCCTCGCGGGCGAACGGCGTGATGTTTTTTTGCACCGCGCTCATGGGCATCGCCTGGGTCATTTGCTCGCGCAGTTGCGTGTGACCGAGCCAGCGCGCATACGCGAAAATACAGATCGCGATGAAGATCAAAATCCCCAGCACGACGCTGAAAGAGTTCATGAAATGGGTATCGGACGTTTCGTCGTTGGACACGGCAACTCGCTGATATTAGCCAGGAAACCCTTGGTGGGCCGACAGTATAGCGACAGCCAGTGACCGACGGAATAGCCGCGGCCGCGTCGCCAAGCCACCCTGTGCGGCCACCCTGTGCACATTCGCGTGGAACGCCCCGCGCGAGCGTCGCCCGCGATTACCGCGAAGAAGAAGTCGCTACAATAGAGTCCGACGCCGCTGAACATCCGGCGCGCGCGCAGCGGCCCGAGCCCGGCGAGTTGTTCCAGGACGAAGGCAAGAAATTCCTCACCCGGGGCGATTGTGCCTTTCGGGCGCCGGATCCGGGAGGAATGATGAACGCAACCATGGCGGGGCTTCTCCTCGTGCCGGCCCCCGCGGCGCATCGCTTACTGGAGTTCACACCGTGAACGTCGCGGCCCCGGTCTTGCCCCGGGGCCGCTGCGGCGGCGAATGAGGCCCGACGTGCCGTACTCTCTCGCCGCCGGCGCCGTGCTCGCGTTGCATCTGGCATTCATCGCGTTCGTGGTGCTCGGCGGCCTCATCGCGGTTCATCGGCGCTGGCTGATCGCACTACACCTGCCGGCGGCGGCATGGGGCGTGTACGTCGAGATCAGCGGCCGAATCTGTCCGCTCACGTATCTCGAGAACTTCCTACGCGGCAAGGCCGGCGAATCGGGGTACACCGGGAGCTTCGTCGAGCATTACCTGCTCGCGATCATCTACCCGGCCGATCTCACGCGCGGCATCCAGATCGTGCTCGCCGGCGTGGTGCTCGCCGCCAATGGGGCGATCTATGCGTGGATGTTCCGCCGACGGTCCGCGTGAAACAGCCGCCACGGGATGGGTTAGACTGCGACGGCGTCCGCCCGAACGGGTCGGCGGACGCAGCGACTCGAGGCCCAGCGATGTTCCGAATTCTCGCGATCGACCATCTGGTCCTGCGCGTGACCGATCTCGAGCGCACGCTGCGGTTCTATTGTGGCGCCTTGGGGTGCTCGATCGAGCGCCGGCTGGACGAGATCGGGCTGGTGCAATTGCGTGCCGGTCGTTCCCTGATCGACCTGGTGCCGATCGACGGCGAACTCGGCCGCGCGGGCGGCGCCGCACCCGGTGCGGGCGGGCGCAACCTCGATCACTTCTGCTTGCAGATAGAACCGTTCGACGAAGCCGCCATCGGCACGCAACTGACGCGCCACGGCGTGCCGGTCGGGGCGGTGGCATTGCGCTACGGTGCGCAAGGCGAGGGGCCGTCCGTTTACCTGACCGATCCCGACGGCAACGTCGTCGAGCTGAAGGGATCGCCTGCCGCATGAGCGCTCGACTCGACGACTTCGATCCGGGCATGACCGTCGGCGAGATCGCCATGCGCCGCGCGGCCGATGTCGCGGCACGCGCGCAGTTCGGTGCGCGTAGGTCTGCGGACACGTTCGAACCGCCCGATCCATAGGGTTCCTCATGGTCGAAAAATTGCTGATTCCGGGGATGTGGCTGTGCTGGGCGCTGTACTGGTGGATCGCCGCGCGAGGCACGAAGCGTAACCAGTGGCGCGAATCGCGCTGGTCACGGTTGCTGCACGGCATTCCGCTCGTGCTCGCGTTCGTGCTGCTGTCGCCGAGCCAAGCGCGGCTCCGCGGCGCCTCGCACGGCATGCTGTTCGCGGTCTACGCCTACTGGATCGGCGCGGTGCTGACCGCCGCCGGCCTGTCCTTCGCGATCTGGGCGCGTGCGCACCTCGGACGCAACTGGAGCGGAACGATCACGATCAAGGTCGACCACGAGTTGATCACGGGCGGACCGTACGCAATCGTGCGCCACCCGATCTATACCGGCATGCTGCTCGGCTTCGTCGGCTCGGCGATCGCGGTCGGCCGTTGGCGCGGCGTGTTGGCGGTCGCTCTCGCGGCGTGGGCGATCTGGCGCCGCGTCCGTCTCGAGGAAGCCGCGATGCGGCAGCAATTCGGCGCCCGGTACGAGCAATACTCGAAACGCGTCCCGGCGCTTATTCCGTTCATCCGGCTATGAACCGCGAATTCGCCACGCCTTGCATCGTTTATGTCGCCAATGCCGACACCCAGGACCTGTCGGTATTCGAACTGCGGCCTGACGGCCAGATGAGCCTGCGTTCGACCGTCGTGGTGCACCGGCCGGTGCACATCGGGCGCTCGATCGTGCTCGCGCTCAACCCGGATCGAAGTTTGCTGTACGCCGGACATCTGAGCGCGCCGGGACAAGCTGCAGTCGCCGTATTCGCGCTCGACGCGCAGACCGGCGCGCCGACGCCGCTCGGTGCCAGCCCGTTGGTCGACACAACCGCGTACCTGTCGACCGATCGCAGCGGACGCTTTCTGCTGAGCGCCTCGTATGCCGGCGACAAGGTGTCGATCCAGAAAATCGAGGCGGACGGCCGGGTCGGCGCGGCGGTGCAGGTCGTGGCGACCGAGCCGAAGGCGCATTGCATCGTCACGGATCCGTCGAACCGCTTCGTACTGCACACAAGCCTCGGCGGCGACCTGATCTACCAGGAACGATTCGATCCGCGGGACGGGCGAATGTCGCCGAACGAACCGCCGGCGATGAAGACGCGTGCCAAGTCCGGGCCGCGGTTCATTGAGTTTGCGCGGCACGCGGATCGAGCCTACCTGATCAACGAGCTCGACGGCACGGTGGACGTCCATCCGTTCGATCCGTCCTCAGGGGTCCTACGTCCGGCGACCCAGACGGCGAATACACTGCCTGACGGATTTTCCGGGCAGCCGTGGGGCGGCGACATTCATTTGCGCCCCGACGGACGATTTCTGTACGTCTCGGAGCGTACGACCAGCATGATCACCGTGTTCGCGGTCGATGCGGCGACCGGCCATTTGACGCGGGTCGATTCGGTGCCGACAGTTCGCCAGCCGCGCGCCTTCGCCATCGATCCGTACGGGCGCCATCTGCTGGCCGCGGGACAGCTGTCGAACACGGTGGCTTGCCACTTGATCGACGCGGCGACGGGCGAACTGATGCTGCTTCGGGAATATTCGGTCGGCAAGAACCCGACCTGGGTCGAAATCATCGCCTTGCGCTAGCCTGCGCGACGGGCGTGGAGGGCGGCGAGGGCCAGCGGATGGCATCACACGATCGAGCCCATATTCAAAATGGGCGCGCGGGCAGTGCTGATCGACCGCCGATTCGAAGACCATCACCGCCGCGCGGCCATGCAGCGTTCGTTGCCGTACAGATTCGAAGATGCGCTGCGTGGTTCAATGACACTGATCGTCGGCGCTGGCTCCCGCGGGCGCAGTACTTGATGCGCGTGGGTTGGATTTTTGCGCATGCCCATTGCGTGCCGTGATCGATCCTTCGCTCGGCAGAGCTCGGGCTGGCGTCGTCCCGCATTCGACCGAGCCCGAACCAACCGCAACAGGAGATTGCACATGGACACCATACACACATCCTGGATAGTGCTCGGGACAATTCTGGTCGTTGCGTTGCTGGTAGCGGCGGCGTGGCTCATGTCGCAGAGGAAGAAGCAGCGATCCCAGAAGCTGCAGCAGCGCTTTGGCCCCGAATACAGCCGAACGGTCGATGCGCTCGGCGGCCGCGGAAAGGGCGAATCGGAACTCGAGGCGCGGGAAAAGCGCGTCGATCACCTCACCATCAAACCATTGACGCCATCCGAGGCGGCGAGGTTCAGTCAGGCATGGAGCGCTTTGCAGGGCCGGTTCGTCGACAACCCCAAAGGGGTCGTTGCCCAGGCGGATCAGTTGGTTCGTGAATTGATGCTGGCGCGCGGCTACCCGGTGGGTGACTTTGAGCACCGATCGGCCGACATCTCGGTCGATCACCCCGGCGTGGTGGAAAACTATCGGGCGGCGCAAGCGATCGCGGTACGCGATCAACGCGGCGAAGCCAATACGGAGGAATTGCGCAAGGCGGTCGTGCATTACCGTGTTCTTTTCGATGAACTGCTCGAGATACGGGAAGCCAAGCCACAAGGCAGTTCCAAAGCGGCCTAATCACAGACTTCCTGACATCGCCCGTTCCAGCGGCTGAGATCCCGCCCTGCTCGTGAACATTCTGCTCTCGGCGGTGATGTTCATCGGCACTTCCGTCGCCATCTGTTGGCCCGGTTGGGGGAGGCAGTGGACGCAGCTCGTTCTCCCCGAGTACTATCGCGACCCGCACTAACTGCGCCCGTAGCTCAGCTGGATAGAGTATTGGCCTCCGAAGCCAAGGGTCGCGCGTTCGAATCGCGCCGGGCGCGCCACGTACACGTCGCGCCGCACGCCGTGCGGCGCGACGCATCGATCGCCGTCGGCCACGGCCGGCAAGCGCGAGCCTGCGCATCGCACCCCTCTCGCAGGCATCGCCGTTGCGGGTCGCGCGATTAGCGGCACGAGCCGCATGCATCACCAGACTTACTTCTCAACGATCTGTTCGCTCTCGACACGGCTGCCGGCGCGTAGGCAGTGCAGCCGCGAGAAAATCCTCAGGCTCGAACACCACGCGCGTCGTGCCATCCCGGTACAGCCTCTACATCGATGCCGCACTTGACACAATACTGAAACAAATCGGCAACGGGAACGTCATTTCGAACACTTATCTTGCGGGCCTTCGGTGCGCGGTTTACGACGCGCAACCCTATAAAACAACCGAGGAACCGCCCCGTGACCCGACTCGTCTGCCGCAGCGTCTCGCACCTCTCCAGCATCGCGACCGCGGTCGCCGTCGCTCTCGCCGCATCGGCCGCTCATGCCGCGCCGGCATCCGCGTCTTCGCAGGCGTCCCTGTCTGGAAACGACACGCTGCAGGAGGTCATTGTCACCGGTAAGAAAGAGCAGCTGAAGAGCCTCAGGCGGATCTCGATCTACCAGTCCGCGTACGGCGACAAGGCCCTCGACCGCCAGCAGTTGAAGTCCGCCGGCGTGGTCGGCGGCGCGGCGCAGGCCCTGTCGTTCGCGCCCGGCATCAGCGTCTCAGGCTACGGCCAAACCGGCGGCACCAAGGCGTCGATCAGTATCAACGGGATCAGCCAGGGCTGGGCCGGTGCCTCTCCGGGAGCGGTCGACAACGGCGGCTTCGCGGTCAGCTTCGACGGCATACCGATGTCCAACCCCCTGACCGGGCTGTGGGAGACACCGGAGATTCCACAGACCGCCCTCCTGCAGGGCGCGCGCATCACCTACGGTCCAGGGGACCCGAGAGACCGCTGGTACAACAACATCGGCGGCGGCATCAACTTCGTGCCGGTCGAACCCTCGAACCAGGCCGGCGGCAAAGTACAGCTCACCGGCGGCAGTTTCAGCACCGAGAATGCCGACCTCATCCTGCAGACCGGCAAGTTCCACGGCTGGGAAACCGTGCTCGCCGGCGGCACCGGCCGCTCGAACAGCTTCCGCACCTCCCCCGACGGCTACGCTTGGCCGACCCGCAACTTCGCCGGATTCTTCAAGACGCGCAAGGTGTTCAGCGCCGGCAATGTGAGCTTCGGCGCCTACCTCGCCGACGGCCACGGCTGGCGTCCCACGCTGATCCCAACGAGTCCGGTCGCCGGTCTGAGCGTCAACGGATTGGGTCAACCCGGCCCCACATTCAGCCAGCAGACCTCCGGATACTACAGTGCCGTCAACGAGCAAGTCTGGAGGAAGAACGACTTCAACCGCGTCTGGCTCGTCTACGCCCGGCAGAACCTGCGGCTCGACCAGTACGTGACGCTACACAACCAGGTGTGGTACCGGCAGGGCAATCGCTTGCACCTGCATTACAACAACTACACCGCCTCCCTCGGCGCCCCCACCAACCTCGACGAGTGGAACGATCCGTCCTCGCACGACTATGGCGACAAGATCTGGAGTGATGTCTATCTGCCGTACAACCAGTTCAGTGTGGGCGGCTACTTCACCAACACTGTGTACAACACGCTGCAGCATTTCTATAACCCGGCGGACTGCTACACCTATAACGGCACCACAGCGCTGAGTGGCTATGGGGTCACGATCCAGCCTGGCAACCAATTCTGCGGCTCGCCCGCGTTCCCTGACGGTGGCTACCGCAACAACTTCTGGTATATGACCAATCTGGCGGCCTTCGTGCAGGATGCCATCACGCCGGTCGCGAGCCTGACCATCACCCCGGGCATCCGTGCCGTGGCCTTCGACACGAACTACTACCCCGAGGGCGCCGTGGAGGCTCCCTATGCCGAGCTCCTCGCCACGGCGCCCGCTGGCACGGTTTCACCCGGCTTTAGCAGCCAAGATCACGGCGTGCTTCCGGCGACCAGCACGCATTTCAATAAGCTCGAACCCTCCCTCACCGTCCGCTACCAGCCGCTGCACTGGCTGGCGATATACGGCAACTGGGCGACCGCCTATCGCCTCCCCCCGGTTGGCGGCGGCGGCGGCCTGTACCAGAAACAGTTGCCCACCGGCGACCTCCTCGAGAAAGGCCTCGAGTGGCAGGCCGGCAGCAAGCTGTTCTGGCCTGAGGTGGGCGCATTCAGCAAGGTACTGCTCAACGTCAACTACTACCGCCTGCATTTCAGCAATCAGTTCATCAGCAGTTGCACCACCTCGAGTTCGGTCAACTGCTCGCTCGCAACGGGTGATTCGCTGTACCACGGCGTCAATCTTTCGGCCGAGGCGAACCTCGGCACCCTCAAGATGTTCACCAACCTGAACGTCGAGAGCGCGTACTTCAACAACTACAATAACGGTGTGGCGTACAACGACCTGCCGGTTTCCGATGTACCGAAGAGTACGTTCAACATCGGCGCTTACTGGACTCACAGCATCCCCGGCGGCATCGCGCTCAAGCCGCGCGCGTGGTACCAGTACGTGGGTAAACAGGCGATGTGGGACAACAATGCGAGCGCGCCGAGCAATCAGTACCTGCCCTCCTACGGGGTGCTGAACCTCGCGCTCGCGGCGACGCTGCCCTCGTCCTGGTACGGGGACGCCGTCAAGGCGGTGAAGCTGAAAATCGAGGTCCTGAATGTGCTCAACCGCCAGTACAACACGTTTGGATACCTGGCTGCGGCAGGTGGTAACGACCTCTACGGCACGCAGGCCGGCGGATACGTGCTGGCCTACCCGGGTGCGCCGCGCGCGGTCTACGCGACGATCTCGATGAACTTTTGAGATATTCCCCCCAGTGCGAGCCCACCCTGCGCCTCCGTGCCGCGCGTTCGCGTGGCACGGAGGCGGGTTTAGGCGAGCTTGAACGCGACCGATGATCCGCCAAGCGTCACGCATTTTCGCCGCCCTGATTTTCGCATTGCCTTGCGCACGCGCGTTCGCCACCCTACCGCCGCCCGCGCGCCACGTACTCCTGATCAGCGTCGATGGGCTGCACGCGGTGGACCTCGCCCGGTATGTCGCGGATCATCCGCGCTCCGCACTGGGGCATCTGCAGGCGGCGGGCGTCAGCTACACGGACGCGCGCACGCCGGCGCCCGCCGACTCCTTCCCCGGCTTGCTTGCGCTGCTGACCGGCGGCACGCCGGCCGTCACCGGCGTGTACTACGATGTGACTTGGGACCGGCGCTTCGCGCCGCCCACCGGACCTTGCATTGCCCGCGGCGCGCGCGTCGCTTGGAATGAGAGCATCGACCGAGCCGGCGGCGGCAGCATCGATCCAGGGAAGCTACCGCGCGATCCGGCAAGGGGCTGCGCGCCGGTCCGGCCATGGCAGTATCTACGGGTGAATACCGTGTTCGACGTGGTGCGCCAAGCGGGCGGCGGCACGGCGTGGGCCGACAAGCATCCGGCGTACGACATCATCCAGGGTCCGCACGGCGATGGTGTCGAGGATCTGTACACTCCCGAGATCGGCGCGAACGGCGAGGATCTCGCGTCGGCGGCCGGCCGCGGCATTACCGGGTCGATTGTGCGCACCGAGGCCTATGACGCCCACAAGATGGAAGCCGTGCTGCACGAGATCGCCGGTTTGCGCCACGACGGGCGAACGCCGGCACCGGTCCCTGCGGTGTTCGGCCTGAACATACAGGAGGTCAACGTCGCCCAAAAAGTGGCCGGCTACCTCAGCGCCGACGGCGCGCCGTCGGCGCCGCTCGAGAATGCGTTGCACCACGTGGACGCGTTGCTGCACGAAGCACGTGCAGCGCTCGCCGCACACGGACTTGCCGCATCGACCCTGATCATTCTTACCGCGAAGCACGGCAACGGGCCGATCGACCCGTCGCGCGTGCGGCATATCCCCGCCATCGCCTTGCGCGAGGCGATTGAGCGTGCCGCACCGGGCGAACTGGCGCAACTGACCGCCGACCAGGGCGCGCTGGTTTGGCTGCATCGCGCCTCGGCGGCCGCGCGGATTGCGCACTCGCTGGATGCCGAGCGTGCGCCGCTCGGCATCCAGCGAGTGCTCTGGGGCGCACGTCTCGCGCTGCGATTCCCGGCGCCCGCCGGCGACAGCCGTGCGCCGGACTTGATCGTCATTCCCGAGGATGGCGTGATCTACGCCAAACCCGGCGCCGTCAAGCGCGCCGAACATGGCGGCTTTCTCGCTGATGACCGCCACGTCGCCTTGCTGCTCAGCGGGCCGATGCTCGCCGCACCGGGCCGGCGCCTGCATGCACCGGTGATGACCACCCAGGTCGCGCCGACCATTCTGCGTGCGCTCGGCCTCGATCCTGCGCGCCTCGATGCGGTGCGTGAGCAAGGTACGCCCGTCCTACCGGGCCTCGTTTGGCACGAGACCCAGTCAGAATGAGGAAACGCAAGACGTAGCCCCAGGGACTGATTTGCGCGCAGGTCGCTTCGAAAATCCCGCTTTAAAGGGTTTCCTTTGAAATCGGCTGGGTCGGCGCATCAGTCGGCCTGATTCCTCGGATTCCCAGGAGCTGCGGTAACCCCTCAGGCGCCGGGTGCACGGTGGCGGGGGCGATTGGCGTGCCCTCGGGCGGCGTCCTGCCGACCGCTTGAGTCTGCAGCCAGGCGGCAGACTTGGCGCCGGCCTTCGGCGGATCGAGAATGCGATACGCCAGCAGCTTCACCGGGTCAGTCGCGAAGAACCAGACGAGGGCGTAGCCCCAGACGAACGCAGCCCAGCCCCAGCCGATGGGCGTCATGAGAAATCCGTACACGGCGATCAACGTCGCCAGGAGTTGCGTGCCGAGCACCGCCATCCATAGCACTGGCGCGGGACGAATGGACCAGAACGGGCCGCGGGTGCGGGTCTGGAAAATCGTCAAATGTCCCGCTACCGACAGCATCAGATACGCCAGTGTTTGGCGATGCCCCCCATCCAGATGAAAGGCGCGGTCGCCGACGTAAAACAGACCGAATGAGGCGATCGGACCGACGATACCCAGTACCGTGGCGATCCCGAGCACCAGTGGCATGTTCCAGGCCTCAGGTTCGTTCTGGTAACGGACATTGTCGTAGGCAATGGAGAGGATGGCGCCGTCATTGAGCAGCGCCAGCATCACGATCATCACCGCCGTCAGCGGGTAGAAGTTGAAGATCAGGATCGCCAGCGTGATGAACAGCAGCACTCGCAACGTCTCGGCGATCCGGTAGATCGCATAGCTGTTCATCCGCTGGAAGATCTCGCGGCTCTCCTTGATCGCATCGATGATCACCGACAAACCCGGTGTCGTCAGTACGATGGAAGCTGCGGCGCGTGCCGCGTCGGTCGCGCCGCACACCGCGATGCCGCAGTCGGCTTGCTTGAGCGCCGGGGCGTCATTCACCCCGTCGCCCGTCATGGCGACGATATGCCCGCGCTTCTGCAACACCTCCACGATGTGAAACTTATGTTCGGGGAACACCTGGGCGAAGCCGTCGGCGCGCTCTATGGAGTCGGCAACCGCCGACGTCTCATCACGCCGGACCTCGCCCAGGCCGCCGGCGTCGAGAATGTTCACGCCCATGCCCAGCCTGCCGGCGGTTTCCCTGGCGATGGCGAGGGCATCGCCCGTGACCATCTTGATCTTGACACCCAATGCCAGCGCGGTCGCTACGGTGATCTCGGCGTCGTCGCGGGGCGGGTCGAACAGCGGCAGCACGCCGACGAACTGCCACGGCCCATCACCCTCGGCCCGCGCCACACCAAGGGAGCGAAAGCCGCGCGCGGCGAAGTCGTTGACCGCCGTCTCGACGGTCGAGCGCACCCGGCTCGCGTTCGCAGCGAGCGCCACGATCACCTGCGGCGCGCCCTTGGTCACCTTGAACGTCCGGCCATCCCTGGTTTTGATGGTGGCCTCGGTGCACTTATGGATGGGATCGAAGGGCTGGAAATGCACCAGCTCGTAATCTTTGAGCGAGTCTTTGTCCTTCACGCCGTCCAGAATGGCCAGATCGATGGTGTCGCTATTGTCCGCCCGGGACGCGAGCGCGCCATAGCGGATGATCTGTTCCGGTGAAATGCCGTCGACCCCGAACGGATCGCCGAGCGTCAGCTTGTTCTGCGTCAGCGTGCCGGTCTTGTCCGCACACAGCACGTCCACTCCCGCCAGTTCCTCGATGGCCACCAACTTGCTGACAATCGCCTTCTTGCCGGCAAGGCGGCGCGCACCGGTCGCCATGGTCACCGACAGCACCGCCGGCATCGCCACGGGAATCGCCGCGACGATCAGCACCAGCGCGAACTGCAGCGTGGTCAGGAGTGGATCGCCACGGAAGGTCGCAACGGCGATGATCGCCCCGACCAGCACTACCGCGAGAATTATCAGGTAATTGCCGATCTTCAACAGCGCTCGTTGGAAGTGGCTGACGGTGTGTGCCTCCTGCACCAGAAGCGCCGTGCGGCCGAAATAGGTGTGGATGCCGGTGGCATACACCAATGCGTTCATTTCCCCGCGGCGCACGATCGAACCGGAGTACACCGCCTCGCCGCAAGCGCGCGTCGCCGGCAGCGATTCGCCCGTCAGTGCGGACTGGTCCACCTCGAGTGAGTCGCCAGCCAATAGGCGCGCATCCGCCGGCACGATGTCGCCCAGGCGCAAGCGAATGACGTCCCCCGGCACCAGCTCGCGCGCCGCCGGGGTGATCCATTGCCCATCCCGTCTCGCCCGCGCAGTGATCGCAAGCTTCGCCTTCAGTGCGGCGACGGCGTTGCCGGCTTGGCGTTCTTCCGAGAATCCCACCACCGCATTGGCCATGAGCAGGAAGAGGATGATGCCGAAGTCCGGCCAGTGCCGCACCGCTCCAGACAAGATCACCGCCGCCTCGATCATCCAGGGGATCGGACCCCAGAAATAGCTGAGGAATTTCAGCAGCGGGTTGGCCTTCTTTTCCTCGATCTCGTTGGGTCCATATTGGGTCAGCCGCTTTGCCGCCTCGGCCTGGGTCAGCCCGCTCGGCGATGACTCCAACCGCTCCTCGAGCTCGAGCATGGGCAGTGTTATCAGCTCGTCCTTTGGCCCGGGCTTCGACGCCGATGCTTTGAGCAGTACGGTGGGTGGCGTCATGCTGGATGACCTTGATCTACGCGCCGGGCTTCACCCGGCGCGGGGAGGAGGCATTCGGTTGAATTGCACTCCACCTCCAGTTGCGGATTTCCGGCAGGTCCTGGCCGTGCTGGTCGATGTACTGCTTGTGCTCGATCAGCTTGTCCTGCATGCCTTGCTTCAGATAGGCGCCCTTCGTGCCCAGCTGCGGCAGCCGATCGATGACGTCGATCACCAGGTGAAAGCGGTCCAGATCGTTCTGCACGCGCATGTCGAAGGCGGTCGTGATCGTGCCCTCCTCCTTGTAGCCGCGGACGTGCAGGTTCTGGTTCGCGCGGCGATAGGTCAGGCGATGCACGAGCCAGGGATAGCCATGAAAGCCGAAGACGATGTGCTTGTCGCGGGTGAAGAGCGAGTCGTAGTCCCAATCGTTGAGCCCGTGCGGGTGCTCGGAGCTCGATTGCAGCTTCATCAAATCGACTACGTTCACCACCCGGATCTTCATATCCGGGAGATGCTCTCGCAGGATGGAAACCGCGGCCAGGATCTCCAGCGTTGGCGTATCGCCGCAACAGGCCAGGACCACATCCGGCTCGCTGCCTTGGTCGTTGCTCGCCCATTGCCAGATGCCGATGCCTTCCGTGCAGTGCACGACCGCTGCCTCCATGGTCAACCACTGCGGCAACGCGTGCTTGCCGGCAACCACCACGTTCACGTAGTGCCGGCTGCGCAGGCAGTGATCGAACACCGACAGCAGGCAGTTGGCGTCTGGTGGCAGATAGACCCGCACGATATCGGACTTCTTGCTGATGACGTGGTCGAGGAAGCCAGGATCCTGGTGCGTGAAGCCGTTGTGATCCTGCTGCCAGACGTGCGAGGCGAGTAGATAGTTCAGCGAGGCGATCTTGCGCCGCCAGGGCAGCTCGGAGGTGACTTTCAGCCACTTGGCATGCTGGCTGAACATCGAATCGACGATGCGGATGAAGGCCTCGTAGCTGTTGAAGAGGCCATGGCGCCCCGTGAGCAGGTACCCTTCCAGCCAGCCTTCGCACTGGTGTTCGCTGAGCATGGAATCCAGTACGCGTCCTGCGGGCGCGAGAAATTCATCGTTCCTGACCTCGCGGGCGTCCCACTGGCGGTTCGTGACCTCAAACACGGCGCCGAGAAGATTCGAGAGAGTTTCGTCAGGCCCGAAGATGCGGAAATTGCGCTGCGCACCGTTCAGCTTGACCACGTCACGCAGGAACCGGCCGAGCACCAGCGTATCCTGCGCATCGAGCGCGCCCGGTGAAGGCACGTGCACTGCGTGGGTGCGGAAGTCCGGCATGCGCAGATCGCGCAGCAGCGCGCCGCCGTTGGTGTGGGGATTGGCGCCCATGCGCCGCTCGCCCGCAGGCGCCAGCTCGGCGAGCTCGGGCCTCAGCCGGCCCTGCGGATCAAACAGCTCCTCGGCCTTGTAGCTCTTCATCCAGGTCTCGAGCTGCTGGACATGCTCGGGGTGCTCAGAATCCACCACCAGCGGCACCTGGTGGGCCCGGAAGGTGCCCTCCACCGGCAGGCCATCGACGATTTTCGGCCCGGTCCAGCCCTTGGGTGAGCGCAGCACGATCATGGGCCAGCGAGCTCGAGGCACGCCGGCCTGACTGCGCGCTTGTGCTTGGATGCGCCGGATGTCCTCGATGGCCTTGTCCAACGTCCCGGCCATCAGCTGGTGCATCGTCCGTGGATCATCGCCCTCGACGAAATAAGGCGTCCACCCGCAGCCGCGGATGAACTGCTCGAGCTCCTCATGCTCGATGCGGGCCAACACGGTGGGATTGCTGATCTTGTAGCCATTGAGATGCAGGATCGGCAACACCGCGCCGTCGGTCACGGCATTGAGCAATTTGGTGGACTGCCACGCGGTCGCCAACGGGCCCGTTTCCGCCTCACCGTCACCGATCACACAAGCCACGATCAGCTCGGGATTGTCGAACACCGCGCCGAATGCGTGGCTGAGCGAGTAGCCGAGCTCGCCGCCCTCGTGAATCGACCCCGGTGTCGTCGGCGCTACATGGCTGGAGATGCCGCCCGGAAAAGAGAATTGCTTGAAGAGCTTCTTCAGCCCGGCTTCGTCCTGGGTGATGTCCGGATACACCTCGCTCCAAGTTCCCTCGAGGTACACATTGCCGACGATCGCGGGGCCGCCGTGACCGGGACCGGCGACGTAGAACATGTCGAGGTCATACTTCCTGATGACCCGGTTCAGATGCACGTAGATGAAATTCTGACCAGGTGTCGTGCCCCAGTGGCCGACCACCAGCGGCTTCACGTGCGAGAGCTTCAGCGGCACCTTGAGCAGGGGATTGTCATACAGATAGATCTGACCGACCGACAGGTAGTTGGCGGCACGCCAATAGGCGTCCATCCGCTGCAGCAGTTCGGGCGAAAGGGGGTCAGCTGTCATGGCAAGGTCTCCATCAATTCCAACACCGGTACCGGGCCAGCGACTTTTCCCCCGCGACACACGCCATGCATGGCGCCGTCTCCATCGCCCCGGCGCGCGGGAAAAAAAAGTCATGGATCGGTCCTGCGCGCACGCCGGGGACCTTGTTCGCGGCGATGGACGTGCCGACCACGCCGCCAGAGAGCGGCGCAACCCACCCAGGGCTTGCCTTTGCAGGGCAAATCCTCCGTGGTCCTGGGCGACACCCACTCGCTGCTGGCTGGTGAGGCGGTCGAGTGAGTTCTACCGGCTGCAACCTCGTACGGTCTGTTCGACAGCGCACGGTAGTACGACGGGCACGGCGGGCAATTCTTGACGCGGACGCATCGGCGATTCGTGCAAAGCGAGCTCAGCTGCATGCTGAACACGCCGATCACGTTCTGTGAAGCCGACGTCGGTGCGCCGTCTCATCCGCGTGCGGTTTGCGGGCTCGAGCCCAGATCAAGGACGCGGACCACGGATCTTGCGATCATGAGTTCTTCGTCGGTGCGGATGACCCGGACTTTGACGGCAGCGGCGTCCGTGGAAATGAGCGGTGCGTTGCCCGCATTGCGCCGCCGGTCGAGTGCGATCCCGAGGTAATCGAGTCCGTCGCAGATGCGCTCGCGAATGAGCGGCGCGTTCTCGCCGATGCCGCCGGCGAAGACGAGTATTTCCAATCCGCCGAGCGCCGCCGCAAAGGCACCGATCCACTTCTTCGCCTGGTAGCAAAATAGCGCCACGGCCTCCGCGGCCCGCACGTCGGCACCCTCCTTCGCGAGCAGGTCGCGCATATCGGAACTGATCGCCGACACGCCCAACAATCCGGACTCATGGTTTACCATGTGGTCAAACTGCGCGGCGCTCGTCTGCTCGGTGCGCGCCAAGAAACTGACCAGCCCCGGGTCCAAATCGCCCGAGCGGGTACTCATGGACAATCCCGAGGCCGGCGTGAAACCCATGCTGGTGTCGATGCTCCTGCCGTCGCGCACGGCCGCCATGCTAGCCCCGTTGCCCAGATGCGCAAGAATCACCCGCCCGGAAGTTGCCGCAGTCTCGGCGAGTCGCGCAAGCTCTTCCATCAGGTAGGCGTAGGACAAACCGTGGAAGCCATAGCGCTGAACCCCCTTCGCCTCGAAGCGCCGCGGAATGGGCAGCAATTTCGCGACCCGCGGCATGTTGCGGTGAAAGGTTGTGTCGAAGCAGGCCACCTGGGGAAGCTGCGGATACCGCTGCCGGAACGCCTCGATGAGTTCGATCTCGCACGGCAGATGATCGGGGTCGTAGGGGGTGATGCCGCGCAGTTCGTCGAGCAATGCCGGCGTGACCGCTGTTGGCCCGGCGTGTTGCATGCCGTGGACTACGCGGTGGCCCACGCCGCGGAGCGCGGCGAAACCGGGCTGTTCTTTGAGCCAATCCATCAGGGATCTGACCGCCGACGGATGATCGGCGTCGGCCAGATTGCGGGTCTGCTGCTCTTTCTCGGTCGGATCATGGAACGTCATATTCGTCCCGCTCAACCCGATACGGTCAATTTTCCCGTACGTCCCTCGCTCCAGCGGCTCTGCGGTCCGATAAAGCGCGAACTTGATGCTCGAGGAGCCGCCGTTGATCGTCAGGATATGTTCATTATTTGGATCCACGAATGATTCCTTATATGCTGCCCCCCAGGCTGCCCTCGATGCGCCGATCCGGAATGATCCAGATGCCGGCGACGAGCACGTACAACGCAAGCCCGGCCCACGGGCTCACGAACGTCAGGGCGATGCCGATGGCGTACAGCACGATCGACATCAGGCCCTTGGTGTCCTTGCCGAACGCCGTCGCGAGCATCGAATCCCGGCCGTTCGCCGCCGCAAGGCAGCGGGCGAGGTTGTAGTAGGCGCTGGCGGCCATCAGCAAAACGCCGCCATACAGCGCAACCGGTGCCGCCGCGAAGTGATTGCCGTCCATCCATGCGGTGACGAACGGAATCAACGACAGCCAAAACAGCAGGTGCAGATTGGCCCAGAGCACGGCACCGCTGACGCTGTTCGCCGCGTGCAGCATGTGATGATGATTGTTCCAGTAGATCCCGACGTAGATGAAGCTGAGCACGTAGCTCAGCAAGGTCGGCACCACCTCGCGCAGCGCCTCGAACCCGGCGCCGCGCGGCGCCTTCAGCTCGAGCACCATGATCGTGATGATGATCGCGATCACACCGTCGCTGAACGCTACCAGCCGCCCTTTCCCCATCAACCACCCCGCGATTCGGCCAACCGGGAGGGTTGCGGCGCGGCAGGCCGCACCGCAATGCGCATCAATGCTTGTGTTCGATCGAGGCGAGATCGCTGACGAGGTCCAGCAAGCGCTGCTCGCCGCCGGCCGTGCCGACGTCGGCGACAAATTTGCCGTTGACCACGAAGGTCGGCACCCCGGTGATGTGGTAACGGTTCATCTGCTCGTCGGCGTGCCGCAAATCGGTCTCGACCGTGAACGAGTGGTAGGCGTTCGTGAACGCCTGCGCGGAAATGCCGTGCTTGGTGACGAATGCCAGCTGCATCCGCTCGGAGTCCGCGGCGGTGTTGCCGGTCAGCGGGTCGTTGTTGACGTGGATCTCGTTGAATATCGCGGTGTGCAACTGGTCGATCTTGCCGAGGCTCTCGACCGTGTAATACAGCCGGGCGAGCGCGCGATGGCTTGGCCCCCACATGACCGGGATCCGGTAAAAGGCGATGTACGGCGCCTTGGTCTTGCGCCACGCCTGGACCAACGGATCGATCGCATAACAGTGCGGGCAGGCATACCAGAAGAATTCGAGCACCTCGACCTTGCCGGGCGGGGCGAACGTCGGCTCCGCCGGCACGAGGCGCGTGTAATTCACGCCTTCCTGCCACATCGTCGGCCCGGCCAAGGATTCGGCCTTCGCGGTCCCGGAGACTGCGGCGACCGCGGCATACAGCGGGTTGTGGGCACCCGTGTCGCCCTTGGACTTATCGATCGTCTCGGACCTTTCTTCATTCAACTGCTTGAGTGTCGCCGGCCCGATCGTCATCGCCGACGATGCCGGTGTTGCCGCCGCGGCAGCCGATGCCGCCGGGTTCGCGGCGCCGGCCGTTGGGTGTTTCGCACACGCGGCGACGAGCATGCCGAGACCGAGCAGCAACGCGAGGCGGGTCGAGCGAATCATCAGCGTATCCCCTTTAGGTAGGAAGCGACGTTGCGCATGTCGTCGGCGGTCAGCCGCTTGGCGATGGTCTGCATGATGTCGTTGGGTCCGGTCGTCCGCGCGCCGGACGCGTATGCCTGCAGCTGCGTGATCACGTAGGTGGCATGTTGTCCGCGCAGCGCCGGGATCTTGCCGGGTTCATTGCCGGCCGCCATCGGACCGTGACAGCCCATGCACGCCGGAACGCCGCTCGATGGGTCGCCGCCACGGTACAGCTTCTCGCCGGCCTGCCAGTACGTCGGGTCGGCCAAGAGTCCGGTATTGGGCAAGCTGTCGAAATACGCTCCGAGATTTGCCATGTCCTGCGGCGTGAGCGTCGCGACGTTCGCCGCCATGATCGGATTCTGCCGTTTGCCGCTCTTGAAGTTCTGCAGTTGTTCAGCGATGTACCCGGCACCGATGCCGGCGAGGCTCGGCCACTGAGGATTGAGGCTGTTGCCGTTGGCCCCATGGCACGCGCGACAGACGACGGCTTTCGCCGCGCCCAGCTGGGCGTTGCCATCCGCAACGGCCGTAGCGCTGAGGATTGCGCCGCTGATCGCCGCCGCCAGAATCAAAAATCGCTTCATGATCGCGCTCTACCCCATAATCTTGGCTGAACCGAATTCGACGCCAAATTGTACACTAGGGTCAATAATTTACGTGCAACGGGCGGCCATGTCGACCTATCGGAATGTGAAATTCCTGACAAGTGCGGCAAGCGCTCGCCAGTTCGTCGAGGATAGTGGTCGCGAAGCGGCGTTCGCAGGCCGCTCGAACGCCGGCAAATCCACCGCGATCAACGTGCTCACGCAGCGCACGGCACTGGCGCGCGTCAGTCGTACGCCGGGCCGCACGCAGCTGATCAATTTCTTCGAGATCGAACCCGAACGACGCTTGGTGGATCTGCCGGGCTACGGCTTCGCGAAAGCACCGGCCGCGGTGCGGGAGCGTTGGTTGGCATTGATGCAACACTATTTCGCGACGCGCGAGTCGCTCGTCGGATTGGTGTTGATCGTCGACAGTCGGCGCGGACTCGGCGAACAGGATGTCGCGATGCTCGAATGGGCGCTCGCGAAGGGCCGCACCGCGCACGTGCTGCTGAGCAAGGCGGACAAGTTGAATCGCCAGGACTCGATCAGCGTGTTACGTCAGACCCAGGCGGCCTGCGTCGACACGGCGGTCACCGTGCAGTTATTTTCCGCGCACGCCCGTCAGGGTCTCGACGAGGCACGCGCCGTGATGAACGAATGGCTTTTGAAGGCGTAAAAAAAAGCCCCGATGGTTGCTTGGAAGCGGCCATCGGGGCAGACCAACCCGGCATGGGGATGACAGACCGGGTTTGCCCGCTCAGGGAGAAGAGCGGGGAGCGATTGTGTCGCTCGGTGATTTAGATGGGGTCGTCCGGCGAAAGTTCCAGGGCCCCGGGAAATTATCTTGTCGGGCCATAAGTCTCTAAAATTGCTGAATATTTGCCGCCGGCGAGCGCTCGCGGCGGTATTCAGTGCGCCTCGTCCCAGTTTCCGCCTGCGCCGACGTCGACCTTCAGCGCAACCTTGAGTTCGGCACTTCGCGCCATCCGCTCGCGCAACTCTCGGGCGACCGCACCCGCCGCGTCGGCGGCGACTTCGAGCACGAGTTCGTCGTGCACCTGCATGATCAGGCGGGCTCGCACTCCTTCGCGCCGGATCCACCCATCGACGTCGATCATCGCGCGCTTGATGATGTCGGCGGCGGTCCCCTGCATCGGCGCATTGATCGCACTGCGTTCCGCATACTGCCGTCGGGCCGCGTCGCGCGAGCGGATCTCGGGCAGATACAGCCGCCGGCCGAACACGGTTTCGACGAAGCCGTTTTCGCGAGCCTGGGCGCGCGTTTCCTCCATGTAGCGCTTCACGCCCGGATAGCGCTCGAAGTATCGGTCGACGTATTGCTGCGCCTGCGCGCGGCCGATGCCGATCTGGCGAGCAAGGCCGAATGCGGACATGCCATAGATCAATCCGAAATTGATCGCCTTTGCCGACCGGCGCTGATCGGCCGTCACGGCTTCCTCCGGCAGGCCGAACACTTCGGAGGCGGTCGCGCGATGAACGTCGCGGTCCGCCGCGAAGGCGCGCAGCAGGGCGTCGTCGCCGGAGAGGTGGGCCATGATCCGCAGCTCGATCTGCGAATAATCGGCGGCGAGGAGCACATGACCCGCCGGCGCGACGAATGCCTGGCGGATCCGGCGCCCCTCCGGCGTGCGGACGGGGATGTTTTGCAGGTTCGGATCCGACGACGACAGACGCCCGGTCGCAGCGACCGCTTGATGGTAGGACGTGTGAATCCGCCCGGTGGACGGTTCGATCTGATCCGGCAATTTGTCCGTGTAGGTCGATTTGAGTTTGGCAACGCCGCGGTAATCGAGGATCAACCGCGGCAGGGCGTGCTCCACAGCGAGTTCTTCCAGAACGTCCTCGGCCGTGGACGGCTGGCCGGTCGGCGTCTTGCGCTGCACCGGAATTCCCAGCTTGCCGAACAGGATTTCCTGCAACTGCTTCGGCGAGTCCAGGTTGAACTCGCCCCCGGCCTCCCGGTGCGCCTCGGTCTGCAGCTCGCACATGCGCGCGGCGAGTTCCGCGCTCTGCGCCTGCAAGCGGTCGCGATCCACCAGCACACCGGTTCGCTCCATTCGATAGAGCACCGCGACGAGCGGCTGCTCGATCGTCTCGTAGAGGGACTGCAGAAGCGGCTGCGCCTCGATGCGCGGCCACAAAGCGCGATGCAATTGCAGCGTGACGTCCGCGTCTTGCGCCGCATACTCGGTCGCCCGGGCGACCTCGACCTGGCTGAACGCCAACTGTTTGGCCCCCTTGCCGGCAACGTCCTCGTAGTGGATGGTCCTGATGCCCAGGTATTGCTCGGCGACCGAGTCCATGTCGTGCCGGTTCGCGGTGCTGTTCAGCACGTAGGACTCGAGCATCGTGTCGTACCGGTGGCCGGCGAGTGCAATGCCGTGGTTCGCCAAGACGTGCATGTCGTACTTCAAGTGGTGACCGAGCTTGAATCGCGCGGGGTCCTCGAGCCACGGCCGCAGCGCGGCGAGCACGGCGTCGCGATCGAGTTGCTGCGCAGCCCCGACATGATCATGCGCCAACGGGACGTAGGCCGCTTCACCGGCCGTCACCGCGAACGATAGACCGACGATGCGCGCGCGCATGTAGTTCAAGCTGTCCGTCTCGGTGTCGAACGATACGAGCGGCGCCGCGGCGAGGATCGACAGCCAGGCCGCGAGTGCCGGCTGTTCGGTGATCATCGCGTAATGCCGCGTCGCCACGGCAGGCCCCGCCGGCGGCGCCGCCGCTGCGGGCGCCGCGCGCGAGACGGGATGCGCTGGCGCGCCCGGTGCGGCACCGGGCGCGGCGCCCGCGAGCGACTCGACCGTCGCCGGACCGGCGCCGGGCGCCGTAGCTTCCAGGGATTTGAGCAGCAGACGAAGCTCGAGTCGTGCGTACAGGGCGCGCAGCGCCTGCAAGTTCTCCGGCGAGCCGCGCAAGTCCGCTGGCTCGACGTCGAGCGGCACGTCGGTCACGATCGTCGCGAGCCGGCGCGACAACTCCAGAGTCGCCAGTTCCCCGCGCAGGTTCTCGCCGACCTTCCCCGGGATCTCGGCCGCGTGTGCGACGATCGCTTCGAGCGTCTGGTATCGGTTCAGCCACTTCGCGGCCGTCTTCGGTCCGACGCCCGTGACGCCAGGAATGTTGTCGGAACTATCGCCGACGAGTGCGAGGTAATCGACGATCTGTTCGGGAAAGACGTCGAACTTTGCCTTGACACCCTCGCGGTCGAGACGCGTGTTGCTCATCGTATTGACGAGTCCGATGCCGGGACCGACGAGTTGTGCCATGTCCTTGTCGCCGGTCGAGATCAACACGGTGAAGCCGGCCGCGGCACCGCGCTTGGCGAGCGTGCCGATCACGTCATCGGCCTCGACGCCGGGGATGCGCAGCAGCGGCAGCCCCAGCGCGGCCACCACATCGAGCAGCGGCTGGACCTGCGCGCGCAACTCCTCCGGCATCGCCGGCCGATGTGCCTTGTACTGCTCGAACAGATCGTCGCGAAACGTGCGACCCGGCGCATCGAACACGACCGCGATCCGTTCCGGCGCCTCATCCTTGAGCAGCTTGTTCAGCATGTTGATGACGCCGAGGACGGCACCGGTCGGCTCGCCGCGGGAATTGCCGAGCGGCGGCAGCGCGTGGAAGGCGCGGTAGAGATACGAGGAGCCATCGACGAGGAGCAGCTTGCCCGCGCTCATCGGGGCACCGGCGCAGCCGACGTCAAGGTTGGCGCGCGCCGCCCGGCGCCGCGCGATCGGGTGCTGCCGGCGCGGCGGCGGACGCGGTCGATGCCGGCGCGGTCGATGCCCGCGGCGGGGCAACCGGCCGCGCGCCGCGACCCGGCAGGATCAACGGTCCCCGTTGACCGCAACCCGACAACAGCACGCCGACCGCGGCCGCGAGGCATAGGACTCTCATCGACGCAGTATAGTCCGGCCGCTTCCAGGCGGCCCGCCGGCAGCCCCGCGCCTCGCTGCCGCCGTTCATCGAGATTGCGGCGGCGAGGCGGGGTGTGCGGCCGGTGCGCCGTTTGCGGCCGGTTGGCGCTTGACGCTCAAGAGCCGGACATCGAAGATCAGCAGCGAGCCCGGCGGAATGCCCGGTCGAGGGCTTTGTCCGTAGCCGAGGTCGGGGGGGATGAACAGCTCCCAGCTTGCGCCCGGGCGCATCATCGCGAGCGCTTCCTGCCAGCCCTTGATCACCGCATCGACCGGAAACGTCGCCGGCCGGCCGCGCTTGTACGAGCTGTCGAACTCGGTGCCGTCGATCAGGCGGCCGCGATAATGCACCGTGACGATGTCGGTCGGTGCGGGCGCAGCGGCCTTCGCGTCCCCCGCGGCGAGGATCCGATACTGCAATCCCGATGCCGTCGTCTCGACTCCCGGTCGCCTGCCGTTGCGCGCGAGGAACGCGCGCGCCGCCGCTTCGTGGCGCGTGAGGCTCGCCTGCATCACAACACGCACGAATGCCTGCAGGCGCTGTTGCTCGGCGGGATCGGTCTTGCGGCCGGCGAGTCCATCCTTGATGCCGCGGGCCACCGCGCCGATCGACACCTGGTTGGTGATGCCGATCCGTTGCATCTGGGAACCGAAGTTGACGCCGAGGATGTAGCCCGCTTGGTCGGGGTTCAGCATCGCCGGGGCTTTGGCAGCCGGCGCGGGCGCAGGCGGCGCGGCCGGTGTTTGCGCGAATCCCGCGAGCGGCGCCAAGCCGAGAAGCAAAACCGCGCAGGCGCGCGGCAACGATCCGTCGTGTGTCATGTTCGTGGTCCTGGTGTCTCGGTTGCCCTATGGATGAATGAGAAGCCGTTCGTCGCAGCCTCGCCGGAGCCTATTTCTCGTCGTTCTTCTTCCCGCTCAACGCTGCGGCGACCCGACGATACGCTTCGCGGAACGCAATGCCCTCGGTCACGACCAACGCGTTCGCCTCGGCGGCGGCGTCGATCGACGGGTCGAGCCGGATTCGTTCCGGCCGGAACCGCACGCCGGCGAGCGCACTCGGCAGGATGTCGAGCGTCTGCGCGCAGGAGTCGATCGCGCGAAACAGCGGCGGCTTGATGAGTTGCAGGTCACGGTGATAGCCGGAACCGAGCTTCTGGGTCAGCCCGAGCACTTCGTTCAGCGCCGCCTGCGCGACCGCGCTGCGCCCGCGCATGATCTCGAATACGTCCGGATTGCGCTTCTGCGGCATGATCGACGAGCCGGTCGTGAACTCCTGCGGCAGGCTGATGAAGCCGAATTCCTCGGTGTAATACAGACACAGATCGGCGGCAAGCCGGCCGAGATCCTGGGTGAGCAGGGTGATCTCGAACAGCAGGTGAGCTTCGGCCTTGCCGCGCGACAGTTGCACGGCCGTCACCGGCTCCTGGACTTCCAGGAAGCCGAGCCGGCGCCGCGTCGCCTCGCGATCCACGGCGAGGTTCGGCGTGCCGTAGCCGGCCGCCGACCCCAGCGGGTTCTTGCCCGCGCGCCGCGCGGTCTCGGCGAGGCCCTGCGCGTCGTCGCGTATCTCCGCGGCGAAACCCCCGGCCCACAGCGCAACGGTGCTGGGCATCGCCTGCTGCATGTGGCTGTAGCCCGGCAGGCGGATCGCGCCATCGCGCGCGGCGAGCGCCGTGAGCGCCTCGGCGACCTCCAGCGCGCCGATGCGCAGCGCTTGCGCGGCGTCGCGCAGATACAGGCGCAGCGCCGCGAGCACCTGATCGTTGCGCGACCGGCCTGCGTGGATGCGGCCGCCGGCGGCGCCGATGCGCGCGGTGAGCCGATTCTCGATTGCGCTCTGGCCGTCCTCTTCCTCCAAGCGTACGCGCCACTCGCCGCGGGCGTGCTCGGCGGCGATCTCGGCGAGCGCGCCGCGGATCGCGGCGAGATCCTGTGCCGCGACGAGACCCTGCGCCGCGAGCATCTCCACGTGGGCGATCGACGCTTCGACGTCGTAGCCCACGAGCCGATCGTCGAGCGCGTGATCCTCGCCCGCCGTGTATGCGAGCACCCGCGCATCCAGCGGTTTTCCCTTGTCCCAGAGCCGGCTCATGGTTCGCGTCCGCTGATCCTTAGGTCACGCCTGGGCGGCCGCAATCTGCTGCTCGGCCGGGCTCAATGCATTCAGATCGGCGACGACCAGCGTGCCCGTGCCCTCGTTCGTGAAAATCTCCGCCAGCAGGCTGTCGCGTGATCGGTACGAGATTACGTGCACCCGGCGCACCCCGCCGCGGATCGCGCTCTCGATCGCGGCCGCCTTGGGCAGCATGCCGTCGTTCAGGCTGCCCTGTTCGCGCAGCCGCTTCAATCCCTTCAGATCCGTGTAGGAGATCAAGGAACGCGGATCCTCGAGCCGCTCGAGGATGCCCGCGGCGCCGGTGCACAGCAGCAGCTTCTCGGCCGACAGGCTCGCGCCGATCGCCGCGGCCACCGTGTCGGCGTTGATGTTGAGCAGCGTGCCGCGCGAGTCCGCGGACAAGGGACTCACGACGGGCATCAGGCCGCCGTCGAGCAGCTTGTCGATCGCCGCGGTGTCCACCGCATCGATATCGCCGACGAAGCCGTAGTCGATGGTCTCGGCGGAGCCCTCGGCGAGTGGCACCGGCGGGCGTCTGCGCGCGCGAATCAGGCCCGCGGCGACGCCGCTGATGCCGATCGCCTCGATCGCGAGCTCGCGGCAAATTGCCAGAATCCGCGTGTTGATCAGGCCGTTCAGCACCATCGCGGTGGCGTCGATCGATGGCTGATCGGTCACGCGGCGCCCGCCAACCATGCGAGTCTCGATGCCGAGCGCCGCCTGCACGCGATCGAGCTGCGGGCCGCCGCCATGCACCAGCACGGTCTTGATCCCCACCTGGTGCAGGACCGCAACCTGTTCGATCAGCGCGCGTGTCGACTCGTGGTCGGCAAACACCGCGCCGCCGGCCTTGATGACGAACACCTTGCCCTTGTACATGCGGATGTACGGGGCGGCGCTCTTCAATGCGCGCACGGCGATCGAGGGATCCGGTCGACTGCTGATCATGACGTTGTGACTCCGCTGCGGCCGCCGCAACACTGTTCAGGCGAGCATGCGGTGCAGAACGGCCATCTGCACCACGAGACGATTGAACGCTTCGCGCTTGACGACGGCGCGCGATCCGTCGAGCACTTCGTCGGCGACCGCGACGTTGCGGCGCACCGGCAGGCAATGCATCAGCTTGGCCTCGCGCGCAGCGCCGGCGAACCAGCGTTCGCGCACGCACCAGTCGCCGAGATCGGCGCGCAGGCGGGCATCCGCCTCGACGTCCCCGTAATAGGCCGTGGTGCCCCATTCCTTCGCGTACAGCACGTCGGCGCCGGCGAGCGCAGCCGGGCGGTCCGCGGTCTCGCTGACCGCACCGCCGGAGGCGGCCGCCGCCGCGCGCGCCTTCTCCATGATCGTGGGCGGCAGGGCGAAGCCTTCGGGCCGCAGGACGACGACTTCCATGCCGCGCATCGCCGCCATGTGCAGCGTCGCCGCGGGGACCGCGAGCGGCAGCGGCCGCGGATGATAGGCCCAGCTCAGCACGAACTTGCCGCGCCTCGGCACCTGCAGCTCATCGAGCGTACGCCAGTCTGCGAGCGCCTGGCACGGATGATTCACCGCCGACTCGAGATTCACCAGCGGCTTGTCGCACAGCGCGTCGATCATCGTGAACAGGGGCTCGGCGAGATCGGACTGCAGGTTGCGCCCTTCGGCGAATGCCCGCACGCCGAGCAGGTCGCAATACGAGGCGAGCACGGGTATGGCCTCGCGGATGTGCTCGGCGCAGTTGCCGTTCATGACCGTGCTGAGGCGCGTCTCGAGCTGCCAGCTGCCCTGGCCCGGCGTGATCACGAACGAGTCGCCGCCGAGGCGGGACATGCCGGCCTGGAACGAGGCCAGCGTGCGCAAGCTCGGATTGAGGAACACGAGGCCGAGGACCTTCCCCGCGAGGGCCGTCGGCTGCGGCTTGTCCTGCAGCGATTGCGCGAACGCCAGGAGGTCGACGACCGCTTCGCGCGACAGGTCCGCGAGATCGAGGAAGCGATTCATGAACGGATTTGCGCGAGTGCATCGCAGAGCTGATCGACGTGACCCTCGGTGAGGATGTATGCCGGCAGCAGCCGCAGCACGCCAGGATCGCCGCTCGTGCCGGCGAGGATGTGTTTTTCCA
>Ga0307373_10003511_pt1 | contig 27313 bp, 25 predicted proteins | sample OX2MG_FD_202534 | JGI IMG/M metagenome (GOLD analysis project Ga0307373, IMG submission 202534) | Soil microbial communities from Risofladan, Vaasa, Finland - OX-2 | ecosystem: Environmental > Terrestrial > Soil > Coastal area > Acid sulfate soil | place: Finland: Risofladan, Vaasa | collected...
TCATGGGCGCGATGATGCGCGATTACTTGGGTTCGGCGGTCAACGACATTGAAGCTGCCGACATGATCGTACGGAGCCACCGCCAAGAGGGACTGGCAGACGATCCTGAGGCGATTCGCAAGCTGCGCCTGTCGTTTCGTCGCGTGCAATATAAGTTAACGACGATGGCCAAGCTCGAAAAGACGCTGGTGACCAAGACGCTGATTCGTCGATTACAAGAGATCGGAAAGCCGTTTGGCAATCTGCGCGACGCCGAAGTTCTCGAGCTTCGCGTGATAAAGGGGCTCGGGCAACGAGGCGCCACGCCCGAAGGCGATCAAATAATGAGGATCGCGGCTAGCGAGCGCCGCCGCGAACAACTAGCCACGGAGGCACTTCTCGATTCGCTGGCGTACCGAGAGACGCTTCAAACACTCAATGAGTATCGACGCGCCTTACCCACTCAACACGTGGCACCCGAAGTTCTGCGGCGGGTCGCACAACGAGTACTTCGAGATTCGTGGCGAGAACTACGGCGCGAAGTGAAGCGGACGAAACGCAACGGCACCAACGCCCAACTTCACTTCTTACGCATTACGGCGAAACGGGCGCTCTACTCAACGCAGTCTTTCTCGAAGATCCTCGGTCCTCCCGCCGAGGAGTTCGCGCTCCGATTGGATCTCTTGCAAAAGTTTCTCGGAAAACAACACGACCAGGTCATTGCCGCTGGGTGGACCAAAGAGGTGGGAGAGAATCATCCGCCGTTGAAACAATTGGCTCGCGCGCTCGCAACAGAGGAGCGCCAGCGAGCCAGGGCCAATGCGAGACGCTGGGCTCCCCGCTGGGAATCGGTACGTGACTTGGACCCCCGTCAACTGTGGCGAGGGGAACCGCGCGAGGCTTCCGTTAACTCGAAGCCGACGCCATGACGCTGGACCGAACGCCTGGTGAAGGAAAGTACGCCCAGACTGAGCGAGAGCAACGTTGGCTCTTGCCCTCAGTACCTGAGAAGGCAGTCTTTCGCGCAGAAATCGCCGATTACTACTTCGTCAACACCTCGCTTCGACTGCGTAAAGTCACCACGGGATCAGCGACAACTCTAAAGCACACTCAGAAGGTCCGAGTCGACGAAGGTAATCCCGACTTCATCAAAGTCACGAATCTGTATCTCACGCCCCCTGAATTCGAGATGCTATCCAAATTGCCCACGTTGACGCTTCTCAAGCATCGATTGGACTATGACGAGGGACAGTCAACGTTTGCCGTGGATTCCTTCGGTGGGCGCCATCGAGGACTGATCTTGGCCGAGATTGAGATAGGAACTGAGGAACAGAGAGTGCTCGGACCTTCATCCGCCCTCGCCGAGGTCACCGATGACAACAGGTTTTCGGGTGGACACCTCGCTGCCGCGTCCGATGATGAGCTGGCGGAATTGCTTTCGGAGTGCCCTAACTAGAACACTTCGCATCCGCGGAATCACCGCCGGCAGAATTCGAAGCAACAATCTCGGTTCAATAGATGTCAGTTCGGGCTATTTTTTCTTGGATCGCATCTCCAACAAGCGGACAGTTATGAGCCGTTCGACCAACTCATCCTTTTTTTAGTGCCCCCGGCAGGATTCGAACCTGCGCACACGGTTTAGGAAACCATTGCTCTATCCCCTGAGCTACGGGAGCATTAATTACTTTTCGACGACTACTCAAAGGTAGTGCTCGCCCAGCACAATCTCAGCACGACATATAGGGAAACCTGCCCCACCCATTTCCCACCATTCAAACACGCGATTCGAAGGCAGAGCCGCCGAGAGACTTTGGTAAGCCAGGGGTCCTCGCGCGACGTTCCGCGCCAAGGCCGCGAAAGATGTCAAGCGGTGAACTCTAGGAAGTTAAAGGTGACAGCCACTGAGCCAGTCGGCCTCCCAGACTCCAAACTTCCTTATGCCGTCAGCGGGAGACGCGGCGGCCGGGCGCACTGACGCAGTCTTGGCACCATGCGATGACACATCTTCACGCCCTACCAACAAGCCACCCGAATGGCTTGACCAGTAACCTGACGGGCTTCATCAGTACTGAGAAACAGGATCGTGTTCGCCACATCCTCTGGAAGGGCCGCAATGCCAAAGGGGTTCATCTCCACGCGCAACTTTCGATACTTCTCAGCCATTAACGCAAGTCTCGGATTATCGATGAAACCGGGCACTACACAGTTCACGTTCACCTTGTAGCGCGCAAGTTCGCGGGCCAGGCTGCTGGTGAAACCGACGATACCGGCCTTCGCCGTCGAATAGTTGATTTGCCCTATGTTGCCAAGGTAGGAGCGAGAAGATATCAAGACGATTTTGCCGTATTCCTGCTTACGCATCTGTGGAACTACCGCGCGACAAGCAAGGAACGTGGTTCTCAGATTCAAGTCAATGACCGAATCCCACTCCTCGTCCGTCATCTTGTGGATGAGCGCATCCTTCGAACCCCCAACCGTCGAGATGAGAGCGTCGATCTGGCCGAAATCCGAAATTACCTTCGACACAAGATCCTTGACTTGCGCATCGTTGCGCGCGTCCGCCTCAACGAAGGTGACTCTGCTTCGATCGGGAACGTTGAGATTTCCCAGAAAGTCGTTCCACTTCGCGGCGTCCAGGTCCGACACCACCACGGTGGCGCCCTCGCGACAGAACGACTCGGTAATCGCACCTCCGATGACGCCGGCTCCCCCCGTGATTATGGCGACCTTGTCCTGCATCCTCCCTGGCGTTGGACTCATGTCCCGATCCTTTCAGTCCGTTCCTAATCTTTCGAATCTGTTACGACGCAACGGTGTTCGCGGGTTCATTCTCCTTGATGCGTGCCCGTCAGGGCCTAAACGGTGAGAATGTGGACGGTGGCCGCACCGGTACCAATACCTGGCGTCGAACCGCCCTGAACGTGAGCCAACGCGGTCTTCGCTCCGCCAACCTGTCGAGCACCTGAACGCGCCTGGAGCTGGCGCGAGAGTTCCACCACCTGGGCAACTCCGGTCGCGCCCAGCGGATGGCCGAGCGAGAGACGTCCCCCACTCGGATTCACCGGTAGACGTCCCCCCAGACTGGTAATGCCCTCCTCGACCAGCCGGCCGCCCTCACCACGCGGGCAAAATCCCAGGTTTTCGTACGCGAGGATTTCGCCAATGGTGAAGGCATCGTGCACCTCGGCGACATGCACGTCCGAGGGCTGCATCCCCGCCATCTCGTACGCGGCCAGGCCGGCTCGCTCGGCGAGGTCGTCATCAGACGCCGACTGCCCTTTCGCCGGATTCCGATATATTCCTGACTTCAACACCGACGCAGCGATGCGCACGGGCTTCTGAGTCACTCGTCGCGCCACCTCGGCGCTCGCAATGATCAGCGCCGCGGCACCGTCGGTGGTGGGACAACATTGCAACAAGGTCAAGGGTTCTGCCACGGGGCGCGATTGGAGTACTTGCTCCAAGGTCACTTCCTCTCGATAGTGCGCGTTTGGATTGAGCGCTCCCGCTCGGTGATTCTTAACCGAAACCATAGCGAGCTGCTCTTTGGTCAGACCGTAGCGCTGCATATGTTTGCTCGCTCGGAGCGCGTACTTGGCGGGCAGCGTCTTTCCAAGGAACGACTCATACTCACCGGGATTGGGCGGAATGAGGCCCTTCTCCATCTTCTCCATGCCCACCACGAGCACAACGTCGTGCAGCCCCGACGCCACAGCCATCCAACCAACGTGCAGCGACGTCCCGCCTCCCGCGCAAGCATTCTCAACATTCACAATGGGCATTCCAGTAAGACTCAGTTCGCGCAGGACGCGTTGACCAGCGACTCGCCCCCCGTTGGAGGTGCTGAAGACGGCCATTCCGATTTGCTTGCGATCGACGCCCGAATCCGAAAGTGCTTCCCATACTGCTTTACCCGCGAAGTCCTCCAGCATCAATTGCGGGAACCGACCGAACGGGATCATGCCGCTTCCGATGACAAAGACCTCACGCATAGTGGAACTCTTTCTTTTTCAAGAGCATGTTCACCCTTATGTCTTCAGCGGAGTGAATTGGTAGGAGTACATCTCTTCACCGTCGTCGTCGACCTTGGTCACTCCGACGCAAAGATTGAGCGACAACCCGTCGTGTAGCTCTTCTCGCGACGCGGCCACGATCGGAGCGAGGACCGACACTTGACCATCGAACTCGCCGTAACCAATCACCCAAGGTTTTTCGAAGCCCGGGGGCAACTGATGAACGATCGTGTAGTTACGTAAGGTTGCGGGACCCTTGATGCGGACCACTTCGGTCGATTCACTACCGCACTTCACGCAGATTTGGTGCTCAGGAAAGGCCACTTCGCCACACGCATCACAGCGAGTTCCTAGGAGCGCGACCTCATGACGGTCGTCCACCTCCCAGCGACCGATTCGCGGGCGAATCTTGGTCGATGCTTGCACGTTCTCAGTCTTCGTCTTCACGTTCTATGTCCTTCGCAAGCCTTCCAACGAGGAACCAGGCCAGACAACGAATGAACAAACCGGACCGTTCGGGCGTCGAACGCATAGTCTTGTGCCACGATGCTCTCCTCGCTAGAAGTGCCACCGCCCCGCAGGGCAAATTCCTGGGCCAACGGGTTCTGGACCTGTACAGAATCATAGCAACATTTCTTGCATAGTGTCGCTCTGAGTGAAATACTCGTAGGCAGTAGGAGATCACGGCCGGCGATGGCGAACGATGTCCCGAGCTAGATGAGACGGAAGAGAGGGCGATGAAAGACCTGTCACCACAAGAGCAGATCGTCATCGCATGTCGAGTTCTTGAAATCGCCGGACAAGCTGACATGGTCTGGGGGCACGTGTCGGTCCGAGATCAACAGGGCCGCGGAGTGTGGCTCAAAGGGAGCAACCTCGGCTTTGACGAGGTTCAAGAGCGTGATGTCATTCTCCTCTCGTGGGAGGGTGAGGTGATCGAAGGCACTGCGGGTCGCCACATCGAACACCCGATCCATTTGGAGATTATGAGAGTGCGCCCGGATGTGAATGCGGTGGTGCACACCCACCCCCTGTACTCGGTGGCCTTCGCTGCGACCGGAAGACCACTCGTGGCTCTCTCTCATGAAGCGTGCCACTTCGTTCCACCAGATATTGCTCGATTCCTTGAGACGGGCGACCTCATCCGAACGCCTGAACTGGGCCAGAGTCTCGCTCACTGCCTCGGCGAGCGAAACGCTGTCCTTATTCCCCATCACGGCATCGTCACGGTTGGCTCCGACCTCGGCAAGGCCGTAGCGGCCGCCACCCACCTTGAGCGAGCGTGCCAGATAGCGTTGCTCGCCGGCGAAGGAGCTCAACCGAGTTCTGACGAAGAGGCGTTACGGAAGCGCGAGCGTTCCGATCGTCACCTCACAATGGCGTGGGAGTACCTCACAAGGACCATCCCGAAAGCTCCTAGTTGAGACCGAGTTGACGGAACCAGTCACCAGTGGTTCCAAGGACCACCGGAGTAATCGACGCGAGATCCATCACTTGGTGGGCTCCGGCCAGGAACATCGCACTGCGCAGCTGGAGTTGAAAACCCTTGAGCCAATCAAGTACCGCGTCCTCGCCCTGCACTGCGCACATCATCAGTGGACGACCCACCCCTACCGCGACGGCACCCAGGGCGATCGCCTTGGCAGCGTCGACGCCAGAGCGGACTCCTCCCACCGCTAACGTTGGCAGCACCTCAGAGCACGCTCGAACACTGACCGCCGTTGGAATACCCCAAACTGCCAGAGCGGCGCCGAGTTCACTCCTCTGAAGATCGCCACGAACCCTGCTTCGCTCTGCCTCGATCGCTGCGAATGACGTACCGCCGCGCCCGCCCACATCGAGCACCGACACTCCGATATCCCTCAATGTCCGAGCCACCTCCACGGATAGCCCCCCACCCGTCTCCTTGGCGATGACTGGTACGGGCGACGCCTCGACGAAGGCCGCCAACGCGTTGAATGCTCCACGGGCGCGCGTCTGCCCCTCTGGCTGAACGACCTCTTCGAGATAGTTCAAGTGGACCGCAAGTGCGTCAGCCCCGATCATCTCGATCAACGTCTCCACGCGTCGATCTATGAGCCCCTCGTCGAAGTAGCTGATCAACTGGCTGATACCAATGTTGCCGACCACAAAGGCCGTTGGAGCTTCTCCACGAACGATGGCGTAGGACCTCGTGAGTTCGGGATGCTCCAATGCGGCTCTTTGGCTACCAACACCGATGGCGACACCAACCTTCTCCGCCGAACTAGCCAAGAGACGATTGACTTCAACTGCACCATCATGGCCGCCAGTCATGCCCGCAATGACGAGCGGGAACGAAAGTTGGCGGCCCAACAGCACTGTGCTGATATCAATCTTCTCAGCATCGATACTCGGCAACGCTTGATGGACCAGGTGAATATCTGTCCATCCGGCAGAGCCACTCCCCTCGTCCGACATACGTTGCGCCAGATCGAGCTGCTCGGCCTTTCGAAGCCATATCGGATCACTCAACAGAAATAACCGTCCGTAGATCCAGTGTCATGACGAAGACGGGAACGCATCCATAACTTTGAATTGACCGCCCAAGGCCTCATGACCTTCACCACTTCGGTACGGCATTCGCTGTCACTCGTTGGACGCCAACTCATTCACCGTCATCGTTCAAAAGGAACGAATCCCAGTCATTCATCATTCGAAAGAGCCGATCATAGCGAGACGTCGCCTCCGGCATCTGTTCCGCTAACGCATTGAGGAGGGCATTCGCCACCGCCATCGGTGCGATGAGCGAGTTCTGCAAGCCGAGACCCGAAACATTGGTCGCCAGCACCACGTCAACTTGCTGAGCGACGGGGGCTACCAGGGTATCGGTGATCGCGATGATGGACGCTCCTCGATCCTTGGCAGCGGTAGCCGTCTGCAGCGTCCGTGCGGCGTAAGGCGGGAAACTAAAGGCGAGCAGCGCGTCATCCTTTGTCACATCGAGCAACATCGGTGCAATGTTCGTATCACTGCTCAGTAGGCCAACGCGCCCACTCATTCTACTGAGTTGCACAAAAACGTACTTTGCGAGCGCCTCTGACGCAAAACCGCCGGCAACGTAGATCCAGCGCGCATGGAGCAGGATCGCTACAGCGTGTTCTAGGTCGCTGATGGAAAGGCGCGAGATGGTCGCTCGCAAATTCTCGCTATCGTGAACGAGAGACTTCGCGATTGTCCCTTCGCCCAGGTGCCTAGCTTCCGAACTCTGTTTCCCGTCCCCGTTGGGGCTGGGGCGCATTTGCGTGCGCACGATATCGCGAATCCTCTGTTGCAATTCTGGGTACCCACTGAGCCCAACCCGGTACGCGAATCGCACAACCGTCGAAGGGCTCACGCCGAGTCGCGACGCCAGTTTCTCGACGGTTGCAAAGGCAACAAACTCTGGATCTTCAACGATAAGTTCGGCAATGCGCTTCTGGGAAAGCGTTAAATCCTTGTAACTGCGACGCAGGTCGGTCAGAACGTTCGCGTTGACCGTTGTGGAAGGCTCCTCACCCTTCATGGGAGCACCAGTGTTCGATTGTCGATGTCTTGCCCCGCAAAGGAAGCCCTTCGAAACCTACGACTGGTGACGACCTGATCATCGAGCACACCAGGTTGATCAGTGACATCAAACACCCTCAACCCTTCTTTCATTGACCTCAGGAGAACTGTTCCACACGCCGAGAAATCCCGTAATCATCATAAGGCAAGTTTTCTTGCCAATCACTCACAATATGAAAGAAATTATCGCGACCAACAGGTCGCCTCAAAGGTCGTATCACACCCACTCCGTGCGTCGCAGGTAAGCCATGGTGACCATTGAACAACACGACGTGCGAACCAACGTCGCGATTGGGAACCTACGCTGATACTTTTCCGGTCATTGGCGTCACCCGTTGTAGATATTCCCAACTTAGGCGTGGCCTGCTCATCTGCCCCGATCGCTTCTTCAGCACTTCGGCGTCGGGAATCGTGTAAAAATCCACGCTGGCGAGCAACTGGAGTCGACACGCTTTTTCGAGATAGAAGGCCAGCGCTACCGCTTCACCGAGCGTCTCGGCCACGGTAAACAGCCCGTGACCAGGCATGAGAATCGAATTCCGCTGTCCGAGGGACCGCACAAGCTCTTGTCCCTCATCCGTCCTCGTGCCGGGATCATCCGAGAATCGACCTCGTGCAATGTCGGGTGGCACGAGGTGACAGCCTTCGTGCGAAATGGCATGCAGCGCACGATTTGTCGCCGCGAACGCCGTCGCGTGCAACGAGTGAACGTGTATCGCCGCTTGGACATCTCGACGAGATGCCATCACCTCGATAGCCAAAGACTGTTCACTGTCGGGCTCGAAATCACCCTGGACAAGTTCCCCGTTGGATTGAACGTGAACAATATCGTCGAGATTGACCTCGTCGAAGCCCACGTTATCCGTCGTCACCCATATGCCCCCGCTTGACGCGTCACGGGCCGCGACAAAACCCCACACGGTTGTTGTGAGATTCGCGGCGTGGAGCACCCGGCACGCTCGGATCATTTCGGACAAAATGAAGATATCGACAGCCCTCCCTCCAGTGGCCCCGGAGGAAGCAAGTTCAGTGGGCGGCACCCGGAGGAGCCTCGGCTCCCGAAAGCAGATAACCCCAGCGCTTTCGAGTTTCGGCTTTGGTCTTTGCGTCGGGACCTATCGGGATCGCGAATTGATCCTTCCATTCGAAGGGACGTGTCGCATCGATCAGCAAGCGCGAGTTGTAACGCTTGTCAGAGGGCGGCATGGCGGGATCGAGTGCCGAGGATCTTGCCCGTTTGATGATGTCAATGGAACGCTCGGGATCCATTCTCGTAAAGATCGCCCAGAGCACGTCATTGATGTCGGTTACGTCGATGTCGTCGTCGACGACAACGACGATGCGACCCAAGTATCCCGCTGACGCCACCGACGCCGCCGCGTGGAGCGTCTGGCGCGAGTGCCCCGCGTATTTCTGCTCGATGGCGATGGCGTTGAACAGCCTGGTTCCACCTTCGGCAAAACATTGAACGTCGCTGATGCCAGGAATTCCCGTACCGCGTAATTCGCGCAACATGATTGCTGAACGCAGGTACTCACGGTAGAGGTACGGATCGTACGCGGGTGGCTTGTTGGGGGGTACGCCGAGCATAATCGGATTGTTTCGCCAGTACATCCCTTCGACCGTCATCACTGGCTCCGCGGGTTGAAGGGCGCCGTAATAGCCGGTCCACTCTCCAAAAGGGCCTTCGGGAGCCAACTTGTCAGGAAAGATGTAGCCCTCGAGCACGATCTCTGAGGACACTGGTACAGGGAGGCCAGTAATCGGCAAGTGAACAACCTCATAGGGTTCGCCGCGAATCGCGCCCGCCCACTGGTACTCCGACACGCCGAAGGGCACCTCGATTGTTGATGCGGCGAAAATCAGCGGGTCCATACCGCAGACAATGGCTATTGGGCAGGGCTCGCCTCGACTGAAGTACTCGTCACGAATCAAGCGTCCATGTTTTCCGGGCGAGATATAGATGCCGACGTTCCGCTCGTCGTGAATCATGACGCGATAGGTGCCCATATTGACCCAGCCACTACTCGGCGAGCGCTGCACGATGCCACAACCAGTGCCGATGTAGCGCCCGCCGTCGAGCGGATGCCACTGAGGTGTGGGAAATTCAAAGACGTTGACTTCGTCCCCTCGGCGTACATTCTCGAAGATCGGGGCGTCGTCGAGGACCTTGACATCTTGTGAGCGATTGCTTTCGGTGAGGCGAAGAAACTCGTCCATGAGCGGACGCCGCTCGATGTCGACCGGCAACCCGAGCGTCAGTGCCAGTCGCGACCGAGTGGCATTGGCGTTGACCAGCAGACGATGACCCACGGGATAACCGGGAATATTGTCGAACAAGGCCGCTGGCGCACCGAGGGTGTGCACCAGCAACTCACTGGCGTGACCGATGTCCTCCTGCCACGTCGCTCCGTCCACCACTCGCAACTCGCCCATGTCCTGCACACGGGAGATCCACGAGCGCAGGTCATCGTATTGCATCCCCATTACTCCCCTTTCAATCTGATTGTCACTACTACCATTACTCGCTCATTCCCCTTCACTGGAAATTCGATTGTCACCGAGTGCGTTCAGCTCTCCACTCCCTCTGGACTCTCACTTAGCGAAGGTCATTGGCCCACGGGGTAAGTCGTGGCAGGAGTCGATTGGAGAGCCCAACGATAGTCACCGAGATCGCGACGATGAACAGGATCGGCACGTACATATCCGCCATGAGGAATTGGGTCGAGAAGTTTGTGATCTGCCCCCCCAGGCCCGTTTCACTAGAGAGCACTTCCGAGACGATCACGCCGATCCACGAGACCGAAAATGCCATACGAGCGCCAGCAATGACAAAAGGTATGGTGCTGGGTAGCACGATTGTGCGCAAGATCTTTCGCTCTGAAGCGCAGAAACTCCGTCCGGTGGCAATCAATTCGGGATCCACACTATGGACACCTTGCATGGTATTGATGATCATGACGAATACGGCCGATACAACCACGAACGCGACGCCGAAGTTGAACCCGAAGCCCAGCCAAATCACCATGATCGGTACGAACACCACGATCGGCAAGCCGTAGAAGAAGGACACGTAGGGGTTCAACGCGAGTTCAACGAGGCGGTAGCGACCCATTACCAGTCCAATCGGAAACCCAACGACGAGCGACAGGCCGAACCCGGTACCGAAGAGCGCCAGACTCGTAAGCAAGGGATGAATAATCGCGTGCGTCTGAAACGTCAGGTTGTACACGGCGCTGACCACTGAGTGGGGCGACGGCAAGACTGCTCGACTCACCCTGCTGGACCCGTACTGCCACGCTCCGATGATGACAATGACGATGGCGATCCTCACGAACCACGCCGTGACGCGGCCGGTAAAGACCCGGGCGAGCGCTGCAACAGCGCGATATCCGTGCCCGAACGCCGATCGCACTGGACGAAGAGCGGGCCTCAACCCATCGACGACGGCGCGCGGCCACCGGACCGGACGACTCGCGCCGGGGAGCCGAGCATCGCCAGGTCGAGCGGCTCTCGTCACCGTTGATCTCAAATACGGCTTGACGTGTCGATGTGATCGTTGCCAGGGCTTCGTGGCCCATAGCTGAAATTGCCTGAGCAGGATCGAAAACCCAATGCTGAAGACACCCAGCAACAAGACAACGACGAAGAAGGCGCCCAGCTGCAAGTTCTGGGCGTAGCGCTGGAGCAACGAGCCAACGCCCACCATTGAAGCCTCCATCTCAATCACGACCGCACCAATCATCGCGTGACCGAATCCGACGCGGACTCCCGCAAAGATGTAGTCAAGACTCCCTGGAAAGATGATGGTCGTCAACCGCTTCCAGCCCGACGCTACGAAGGATCGTCCGACGTCGTGCAACGTGACATCGACACGCGAGGCACCAATGAATGTGTTGATGATGATGCCAAAGATGCCGAACAGAACGCAGGCCGCCACTCGCAAGGGGGTATTAATGCCGAACGCCAGAATCATCAACGGAAAGAGGGCCAGCATCGGCAGCGAGTAGAACATCGTCACGTACGGTTCCAGCGCGATTCTGATGATCTTGACCCTGGCCATGGCGAGGCCAATAGGTATTCCAACGACAACGCAAATCGCGAAAGCCAGGCTGAAGACTTCAAGAGACTGCAACGCCGCCGGCAGCACTTCAGGGAAAAGGAACTGTTTGACGGCCCGTGCAACTGCCCACGGAGACGACATGGAGTAGGGATAGCGCGAGCCGATCAACTGCCACAAGAGCAAGACGACTGCAACTGACAAAATTCTCACGGACATGTCGTGGGTCAGCAATCGCTTGACCACGCTTTTCCGAACGGCGGGCGCACTAGCGAGAGGAGTCATCGCTCGGTCGGCAACTTGTACGGCTGTCACTTCGGCTGCTCCCTCGATATACCACGATCGGTGGCTTTCACTGACTCGCTCCTGCGTGATGACTCACTGCTTTTTTCTTAGCCATATCTCACACCTCATAGTTCAACTACATCTTTAAGAAGAGTGACGAACCGAGCCAAAAAAACGCAACGAAAACGACAACGCGGATGGCCCAGACTCGCCGCCTCTTCGAATCACCTCGTACGCCCGCCCCTCCGGCTGATATCGACCACGACTCGCATGGTTCGCGACAAATCGTGGGTCGATATCAGCCGGGTCAGCCTTTGAAACACTTTCCTGTAACAACAGTCTCACTACGCCATTTCCTATGCACTCACTATTCTGAGGCACCTATTTGTAGCCAAAAGGACGCTCCTTTAATTCGGCACCCCTCAACGTACGTTGTACTTGATCTTGACCACCTGACCATGGGCGAACCGAAAGGTCAGCAAGTGGATACCTTTGGCAGTTCCTGCCCGCGTCGTCACCAACAGGTTCAAGACTTTGCTCTCGGTCTTGACAACGTGAACTGTCGTCCCAGCCACGTTGCTCGTGACCCTAGGCGTTCCGTAAAAATCCGCACCGAGGGCGCGCATCGCTACGCGCTTGCCGGGCACTGCCACACCGACGATTCGTGAGCCCACGACATGGGGCGAATTTAGACCGTTCGCTAACAAGAAGTTCTGCACAAATGTTGGATCGACCCACTTGCTATACGCCGGCGTATTAGCTTGCGTCAGACTGCCACCGGCCGCCCAGGTATAGGCCTCGGTCGGATTGATGGCGCTTGCGCTCACTGCGCCGTCTACGGCGAAGAACTTGCTCGACTTTAATTGCTGCCACGCGGCTTGCTCTTGAGAAGCTGTCAATGATCCCTGGAGTTGATTAGTGTTGGCCACACTTATGAAACCCGCCTCATTGGTTGCCGCCCATCGATTGGCCATCAGGTACGCACTGACGACCTTCTGAACGAGCTTCGGGTTGCTTTGAAGAAAGCTGCCGCTCGCGGTTAATCCTTGCTGCAGATAGTTCCCGAGTACCGTACCTGCATTAAAGAGGATCTTGACCTTGCCGGTCTCCACCGCCGGTACCGCGGAAGGCGCGAGAGCGGGAGCAAGATCGACCCGGCCCGACAAGATCGCAGTAATGCGCGCGCTGGTTCCCCCAACAGTGACGTCATGGATCGTCGTGGGATCAATACCAAGCTTCTGGAGCGCCGCATTGACGATAATGGTTCCGGCCGTCCCCGGACCCGCCGAACCCATCGTCGCTCCTGAAAGATTGGTGAGTGTGTAATTCGGCAGTGCCAAAACGACGTAGTCCGTCGTCTGCTCAATCGTCGCAATAAATTTGACGTTCGCGCTCGCATTGGCGACGGCAACCGCTGTTTCCATCGGGTCGCCGAGGTAGATGTCGGAACTCCCTGCGACGACGGATTGAAGCGCCGATGCGGGGTCAGCGAGGTTAGACAGTACGACGTTGACCCCCTCGTCGCCAAGCAGACTGTCGGCGTAGTAGATCACGGCGTCGGTGAAGTCAGTGCCGCCGCCGAGTGTGATCCGCACGGTATTAGTGGACGCCGTCGCTGCCGGGAGGCCCATGCCATACGTGACCAAACCTGCCACGAGGGCGAACCCAGTTAGCAAACGGGCTCGGACGCTAAATGAGGCAACTCGGCGTTTCCGCCCAACCGTTCCCTTCGCCGTGCTCATGCTGGCGATGGATAATCCCTCGCTCCAATGAAGGTCATTCATGAAACTCCCCCTAAACATTTATTGATCAGCAACGCTGAGATTGAGTTTGAGTTTGACATGAAAAATTGCAAAAGTCAAGTCAGCATTGAATTTTTATTTCATTGCGGAATAACCGTCGCTTGAGGTCCGTTCCAACGGGTAAAAAGCGAATGTTCGGTCAATCCGATGATGTCGAGAATCTTGCCTACGGTGTGATCAATGAGATCGTCAATGGTCTTCGGCAAGGTATAAAAGCCTGGCACCGGCGGGAGAATCACCGCGCCCGCCATAGTGACGTCCGTCATCAGTCGAAGGTGCCCTAGATGAAGGGGGGTCTCTCGAACCACGAGCACGAGGCTCCTCCTCTCCTTCAAGTGGACATCGGCGGCGCGAACCAGGAGATTATCGTTGGCCGAATTAGCAATCGCGGAAAGCGTACGAATGCTGCACGGAGCTACCACCATCGACGACGTTAGAAACGTCCCACTGGCGATGGCGGCGGCGAGATTGCGCTCATCGTGAACCACATTTGCGAGAGCAGCTATGTCGCCGGGCTTGCGATTGGTCTCATACGAAATGGTCGCTTCCGCCCCCTTTGACATCACGAGGTGCGTCTCGACTCCCTCCATCGTGGCCAAAACCTCGATCAGACGAATACCGTAAATGGCACCCGACGCGCCGGAAAGACCCACGACGACTCGCCGTGGACTCGAAGACTCTGACATGAATTGCCCTCTCTTTCTCGCCATCGCAGCGCTGTTGACCGTGTCGTCGTGCCCTTAACATCCTCTGACTAGGGCTTCGGGGAACCCAACTTCCGGGTCACAGCGCCGATCGAGCGCTCTTCGCGGCGATGCCATCTTCTCATGTGACCTTGACGAGGGCAACCGAGCCTCACGAGCACCTCGCACGATGGGGCCCGACCCGAGATGGCGGGGACTGGCGGTCATCGACCTTCTCGACTGCGGCCCCAGCGGCCCGCACGGGCCAACCCCGACGATGAACCCTCGGGCGCCACCCGAAGGGCACAATCCGCGACTCTCTGGAGCGTTGACGCGACATCGCGTCACCGATCACGCAACTCTGCGAGCAATGACGCCACGCTCACTTCGCCGCTCAAGTCGAGCAGCCGATTCACGTCAAAGGATCGCTCCTCGAGCACGGAGCCGGCGACGCAGCGACGCGCCTTCTCAAGCAAGAGCTCGAGGGTCATCGGATTGCTCGGGTCACCGGGTGGAACATCGCACTCGAACACGTGCTCGTCCGACGGGGTCGCCACCGTGACCCTCACAGCACCCTCGGACAACTCGCCGTGGCGAAGCACGCTCACCTTTTGACGCGCGAATCCGTCGATGACGGGGTCGTGGCGACGGACGTCGGAAAAGAGGTCCGTCCAACATTCCCGCATCACGATGACCCCCGCTGCGACGTACCTGGCCGACTGCATCGAACGCAGTTCGCTCTCCCAACCGGCTTCTCCCCCGAGGCGATACGCCTCGGGGGGCAGCTCGACGCTCACTGAGGAGATGCTTGCCAAGTCGATGGCCGCCGCGCGAGGAGAGAGAAGCACACTGATCAAGGACTGCAGAGTGCTCGCCGCCGGGTACGCCCGCATCCCGATATCGAGCAGCGACCAGTCTGTCCCCAGTCCCTCTGTCAGCTTCGAGGGCTCAGGATCATCGGAGAACGCGCGCAGCAGACCTCCGTCAACAGCGGTCAGCACCCGAGGCGAACCCACGAGGCCTTGGCCTGCGTGCACCGCGGCGATCACCGCCGACTGCGCACCACGCAACTGATGGAACTTAACGGCCATGGTGCCCATGGCAGCGAAGGTGCCGCCCGCCTGAGAGCCCGCAAGACCGAGACAGCCAGCCAAGGTGTCGTGGTCGAAGCCGCTGAGCAGCCCCGCCGTCACCGACGCGCCCATGGCACCTGAGATTCCCGGGCTGTGCCAGCCGCGCGCGCGAAAAGCGGGGTAGTTCATCGCCTGACAGATGCGTGTGGTGACTTCCATGCCCGCGGCGACGGCGGTCAAGAAGCCTTCGCCGTCAGTGTCGTGGCGCTCCACGATTCCCAGAGCCGCCGGAACGACCTCGGGAGTCACGTGACACAGTCCCGGCCGGTAGACGTCGCACATGGTGTTCGCCGTGATCTGGAAGGAGTTGAGACCTACCGCACCCACGAGTGAGGTCAACCCCCCGACGATCACGCTCGAGTTGCCCCCGCCGTAGAGGGCGCGACTCGCTGCCTCGAGGGCGGGCACGTCGGCGGCGGCGCGACCCGACACCGCGTTGGCCAACGCGTCACCCGTGAGGCGAGTGGCGGCCCCACGAACGTCGAGCGGCAGTTCGCTCCAGCGAAGGCCCCGAGCGAACTCGATGAGTTCGCCCTCTAATGTCACGCCGCGCTTCGCTCTGGCGCAAAAGGCCGGGTCACCACTGTCGCGCCGACAGACGCTCTTGAACTTCATATACGACGTCGCTATTGAAGCGGCGCATATCGCGTTCAAGACCTGCGGGATCGACGTGTTCAAAATCCACGATGAGGTGTTCGACGCCAAGTCGCGCGAACTCAACCATGTCTTTCACCATATTCTTCGATCCGCCGCACAAGGCATAGGGAGGCGCAGTGTGTTCAGTGAACTTGACGCGACAACGCACCGACAAGGTAGGCAGGCGGCGACCCAAGGTTTCGGCCACCGCGATGATGTCGGGTATTCGCGTCGCCATGTCGTTCGGACCTGTCTGGGCTCCGTGCCAACCGTCGGCGAGACCAACCGAGCGGCGTAGCGCGCGCGCGCTGCGCCCGCCGCACCAGATCGGCAGCGAGGCGCCCTGCACCGGCAACGGCGCGAAAGAAAAGTTCTCGAGGCGGTGGAAACGCCCGAGAAAGGGTTCGGTGGAACCCGACCAGAGGTGACGCCACAGCGCAATGGCCTCATCGAGATACGCTCCGCGGTCAGGAAACCGGTCAGCCTTGCCCAGATTCGTGTACTCGAGGATGTCATAGGCATCGCTCACCCCCACGCCGATGATGAGTCGTCCCTTCGTGAGCACGTCTATCGTTGCGATCTGCTTGGCCAAGAGCGGCGCGTCGCGCATCGCCGGCACCAACACGCTCGTGCCCAGAGTCAGGGTCTCGTAGCGAGCGCCGACCCACGCCAACGCCGTCGTTGCCTCGAGAATGCAACCGTAGGCGTCCGCCTCGGGCCCTTGGGGCACGAACAGATGGTCGGTCACCCAAACACTCTTCCAACCAAGGTCTACCGCCGTGGCACAACCTGCATCGAGCACCTCGGGACCGGTGCCGCGACCCTTCGAAGGCAAAATGAGACCGACCTTTAGCTGCTCGACTGACGCGTAACTCAACGACATCTGTTAATTCCCCTCCTTCGGTTGAATCAGCGCCAGCGCGGCTCCGATCGACTCACTCACGTGGCCCCCTCGACGGGAACGGCCGAGGGCTCTCGTGGATCGTCGATGGTAACTGCTCCATTACTTTCCCTTGAACTGCGCTGGGCGCCCCTCGCGGAACGCGGCGCGGCCCTCGGCGCGGTCCTCGCTAGAAGTGAGTTGGCGCCACAGCCCACGTTCGAGCGTGAGACCCACCTCCAGGGCCGAATTGGTCGCCGCCCTAAGGCACTCCTTGATCGCCGCTAGCGACAGAGGGGCATTGCTGGCGATCTGGTGCGCGAGTTCGAGGGCACGATCGTGCAATTTGTCCGGCTCCACCAGTTCGGTCACCAGCCCATAGTTAAGGGCGCTCTCGGCGCTCAGGGCGTCCCCCGTATAGAGCATTCGCGCCGCCACCGCGCTCGGAATGGCGCGCACCAGGCGCTGCGTGCCTCCAGCGCCGGGAATAGAGCCGATGCGCACTTCGGGCAACATGAACTTGGCCGAAGTTGAAGCGACGATGAAGTCGCACGCGAGGGCGATCTCGAGCCCTCCCCCCGCCGCGGTGCCGTTCACCGAGGCGAAGAGAGGCTTGGAGAAGGCGGCGAAGGGCGCGCTGACCGACACTGGCGCGTCCGCCACGACGTGGTCGGGCGTCGGCGACGCCTCGCTCAAGTCCACGCCCGCACAAAATGACGGGGGCGCGCCCTCGAGGACCACGATCCTCACCTCGGCATTGGCCGCGAAGTCTTCGAGGCCCTGCGCCAGTCGCTCGCGCATTTCGAAACTGAGCGCATTGCGCCGCTCGGGCCGATTGAGGGTGATCGTGCCCACGTGCCCCTCGACCTCGAAGAGAACCGACTCGCTCACCAGAGAACTCCTTCAGCCTGAAAGTGTTCGAACTGCTCATCGGACCTATGGAGCAACTGCGTCCAGAGTTCGTGGGTGTGTTCTCCCAACAACGGCGCGGAGGAGGTTGGACCAGCGTCATCACCCATCCAGGTGAAGGGCGGACTCGCCACCCGGAACTCGCCGAGCACCTCGTGGGGCAACGTTCGCCAGAAGCGACGATCAACAATAACCCCGTCGCTGAAGACATCGGCGGCGGTGTTGACCACGCTGGCCGGCACACCCTCGCGCTGGAGCCGCCCCATGAGTTCTCGCGCGTCACCGTCCTTAGTCAACGTCTCGACCAGCGCCTCGATCTCGTCTTCGTGGGCCTTGCGCAACGCGAACGTGTCAAATTGCCCGACGTCGTCGCCCTCACTCAACCCCAGCACCGCCGCCGTGCGATGCCACTGTTCGTCGGTGCCCACCGAGATCGCCAGCCACTCGTCCGAGCCCTGACAGCGAAACACGCCCTGAGGACATCGCTCAATGGAGCGATTGCCCTCTGTGATGGGCTCCTCGCCCGTCACGGAGTAGGCCAGGAGCGAGGGACCCATCATGTTCACGGTGGACTCGAGTTGTGAGAGTTCGATGCGACCGCCGCGTCCCGTTCGGCGACGGTAGTAAATGGCCGCGAGGAGCGCCACGAGGGCGTGGCCTGGATTAGGCACGTGATCGGGGTAATTCGTCCCGGTGCCCACGGGTCGGCGGCCGGGCAGCCCGCTGGGGGCCACCAGACCCGCCAGGGCTGAGATCGTTGAGCCAAAACCAACGTACTCACGAAAGGGGCCTTCCTCGCCCTGCATCGGCATGGATAGGTAGATCATGTCGGGTCGGGCGTCCTTCAGCGCGTCGTAGTCGAGACCCCAGCGCTCCATGACGCCGGGACGAAAGTTGCTCGTCACTACCGAACACTGATCCAGCAAGTCGCGCAAGATTGGTCGGGACCGCTCGTCGCTCATGTTGAGCGCGAAGGATCTCTTGTTCGCGTTACGCGAGGCGAAGTATCCCGACGAATCCAGGCTCGTGACCCCGGGACGCGAAGGTGGCGACAGGCGTAAGTTGTCGGGCCGTTTGTGCGATTCGATCTTGATGACCTGCGCGCCGTGCAGAGCCAGCATCTGCGTGACCAGCGAACCCGCGCCGACCCAGCAGAAGTCGAGCACCTTGATGTCAGAGAGATCACGTCGCACTTAGGCTCGTGTCTCTTCGCTCAGCCCCGACGTCGCCGGGGCCAACCAATCGTCTTCGACGTCGACGAGTTTCGCCTCGCTCGCGAGCGACCACGAGTCGAAATTGGGCAGGTCGTACAGGCGATAGGGCTTGCCCGGCACAATCAAGTCGACGGCGAAATCTGAAGAGGGGATGGTGCGAAAGAAGTCGCGATACGTCAATTGTGGATCGGCCAGCACATCGGCCATGGTGTTCACTGGCGCGATAGCGATCGAACGACTCTGGCCTTCTCGATAGAGCCACTCACTACTCTGGGTAGTGGTGAACGACTCAAAGATCACCGTGAAGCTCTCGATCGATTCGAAGTCGCGACGCTTCTCGATCGTGGTCCAGTCGTCCCCAGTCAGTTCGCTCGCTCCTTCCACTCCAGCCTCTTGAAGCCACGCCACGAGGTTGAGCCACGCCTGGGCCGTACCAAGCTTGCCCGCCACCATCGCGATGTAGCCGTCGGCCGAACGAAAGATCCCTGTACCGGCTTCGCGCGGTAGATCCCCGGCACGCCGACGCACCGTGCCGCGCAGGTCGAATTCCGCCGTGGCGTCCTCGAGCGCGCCGACCAGCGTGGCCTGCACCGAGACGTCGACGCGCGGTGCCCGAGATTCGACGCGACCCAGCAACGCCAGCACTGCGGCGACGCCGGTCATGACACCACCGCAGAGGTAGGCCTGGTTGCCGTAGACCGCGACGGGCGGAGTATCGGGGTACCCCCCGAGAGAGAGCAGTCCGCCGGCGGCCAGCGCCACGAGGTCAGAACCCACGTACTCGTTGCCGGAACCCACGTGTCCAAAGACCGACGTCTCGACGAGCGCGACGTTCCGGGGGACCTCCAGACCCTCGGGCAGGCGGTCGGCCAGCACAATGTCGGATGAATCGACGAGCTCTTGGAGCGCGCCCCGTTGTACCTCGTCGCGCAGGTCCACGTGTACGACGCGCTTATTGAGATTGACGAAGGCGCAAAAAGCACTCGACGGCTCGCCCGCACTGTTCACTATGAAGGGCCCGGGGGCGACGTCTGAGTCCAGATCGCCGCGCTCGACGCGCACGACGTCGGCTCCGAGGTCCGCCAACAGACGCGCGCCGTACATACCCTCGTATCCGCTCAGGTCGAGGACACGAATCCCCGATAACAGACCCACGGCTTCACCGGCGTTGTCGGGCATCGCTACCCCGGCCCTTTACACATCGGGATCGTTCAAACTGTAGGTCGAGTACATCGGATAGCTCTTGGCCCACTCGTTGGGGTAGGCCCGGTCGACTCCGGCGGTGAAGTACGTCGGAATCGTGAGGTCGATATCCACGTCGATCACCCACGGCTGGCCACTGGTCAACGCTTCGTCGAGCGCCACCGAGAGCCCCTCGGCCGTCGTCACGCGCGTGCCACGCGCGCCGTACGCCTCGGCGAGTTTCGTGTAATCGGGGTTGTAGGGATCTCCGGTGTCCTTGCGCACGAACCGGGCCCAGGGGTGTTGACGACCAAAAGCGGTCATCGAGCCCTTACGTTCGATGCCGAACTCGTGGTTGTTCAAGATCACCCACACGGCGGGCAGCTGATACTCCACCGCTGACGCGAGGACTTGACTCGTCATGTTAAAAGCGCCGTCACCGGTGAGCGCGATGGCCGGGCGCGACGGGTCGGCCGCGATGGCACCGAGAACGCCCGAGGAGGCCCAGCCCATTTCGGCCATCCCCGGAGAGATGTGCCACGCATCGGGCTGGTCGATCTCCATGTAGGGCTCGGCGTACTGCACCACGTCGCCGATGTCGCAAAAGAGCCGCCCATTGTGACGTTTGACGGCTTCGCCAACTTCATAAGCCAAGCGACCAGGGTGGATCGGATCAGTGGGACAGGTAATGACCGGTTTGATCTTCTCCTTCCACTGGGCCTTCCACTCTTGAGCTTGGTCGTTCCACGCCGCGACGCCTTTGACGGGGCCGCGCCGTTCGATCTCGTCCGCCAGATCAGTGAGAAACGACTCGGCGTCGGCCACGATGCCGAGCTCCACGGGGTAATTGCGTCCAATCTCTTCGTCTTCAATATTGACCTGGATAATCTTGGTCTGGGGCACCGAGTACACGACACCATTGCGCCAGTTACTGGTGTTGTTGTCCGAGAAGCGCGCGCCCACGGCCACGAGCACGTCGGCGTGACGGGTCGTCTGCGCGGCGGCGTCAGTGCCCGAACGCCCCACGGGGCCCAGGCTCAGGTGGTGCGACTCGGGCACGATGCCCTTGGCGGTCAACGTCGTGACAAAGGGCATCGGCAGCAGTTCGAGCAGACGGCCCAACGCGGCGGCGGACCCGGATGAACGCTGGCATCCGCCCCCGGCCATCAGCACCGGGCGCTCAGCCGCAAGCAAAAGGGTCGCGGTGCGCTCCACCGCGTCACGGTCCGCGCGACGACGAGAAGTCGAGATGCGCGAGAAGGGCGACTCCGCGTGCCCGAAGACCTCGGCCAGCTGAATATCGAATGGCACCTGCACGAAGACGGGACCCGGACGTCCACTCAGCGCGACCTTGTAGGCGTGGTTGATGATGTCGATTGCGGTGTCGGGGCGCTGAATGAGCCACGATCCCTTGGTGATGGGGCGAAACACGTTGACGGCGTCTTCGTGGCCCTTGTAGTACATCTCCTGCATGCCGCCCTTGCCATAGAGGTGCGTCGAACCCGCACCCGCGATGAGCAACACTGCCGCCGGGTCGTGCATGGCCGTGGCCATGGCACCAGCGGTGTTCATAAGGCCCGGCCCCTTGGTCACGAAGACCGGCGCAATGCGGCCCGTCACGCGGTAGTAGATGTCGGCCATGTGCACCGCGTGCGACTCGTGCTTAGCCTGAATGCCCTCAATCTGGGGTGCTTCTATCAGTGCGTCCATGAGTGGCCACATTGCTCCGCCGGCGTAGCCGAAGTAATGATCAACGTTCGCGGCCTCCATCCAATCGACTATTGCGTCAACGACTCGCATACCACCACCACCCTTTCTTTCTCGAACGCTCAGCCGGGCTGGGCGAAGACCAATAGTCGTATTTCGGACATCTCGTCCATGGCGTAGCGCACGCCCTCGCGCCCCAGCCCCGAGTCCTTCACTCCCCCGTAGGGCATGTGGTCCACGCGATACGTCGGCGAATCGTTGATGATGACACCCCCCACTTCGAGGGAGTTGAAGGCGTCGAAGGCCTTCGCTACGTCGGTCGTGAAAACTCCCGCCTGCAGTCCGAATATGGAGTCGTTGAGTTCCGCCAGACCACTGTCGAAGTCCTCGACCTTTTGAACCACGGCCACGGGGCCGAAAGCTTCTTCGCGGCAGACTGCCAGGGAGGCGGGCACGTCAACGAGAATGGTAGGGGGAATGTAAGTACCCTCTCCCAAACCACCCACGAGGATCCGTCCGCCCTGCGTTGTGGCGTCGGTGATCAAAGTACGCACGCGCCGCGCCGCTGTCTCGTCGATCACAGGGCCGACGTCAGTGTCCTCGCGCGAAGGGTCACCGAGGCGCAACTTCTGCGTGGCCGCGACGAAGAGAGCGAGGAACTCCTCGTAGACGTTGGCGTGAACATAGATGCGCTGCACGCTGATGCACGTCTGGCCGGCGTACTTGAAGGACCCGGCGGCGCAGCGCGTCGCCGCCCACTCGAGGTCGGCACCCTCATCGACAAGCGCGCCGGCGTTTCCACCCAATTCGAGCAGCGTTCGCTTCTTTCCCGCGCGCGCCTTCATCGACCAACCGACCCGCGGGCTTCCAGTGAAACTCAAGACTTTGAAGCGCTCGTCGGTGACGAGTTGGTCGCCCACGGCGATAGACATCGCCATAATCGACACCGAACCCGCCGGGGCACCCGATTCCTCAATGATCTTGGCCACTTCGAGCATGGCCAAGGGAGCATTCGAGGGAATCTTCAAGACGATGGGACAGCCCACCGCCATGGCCGGTGCGAGTTTGTGCGACGAGAGGCTCACCGGCAAGTTAAATGGGGTGATACCCGCCACGAGTCCTGCGGGGAATCGGCGGGTGAGCCCGAACCGCCCTCGCGAAGCCTTGTTGATGCCTAAGTCGATCACCTCACCACCGAGGCGCTCAGTTTCTTCGGCCGCGATGCGAAAAGTGAGCGCCGATCGCTCGATCTCGGTGCGTGCATCGCGCACCGGTTTGCCGTTCTCAGCGCTGAGGAGCGCCGCGAGAAGTTCTACGCGTTCCGCCATGAGAACAGACACGCGACGCAAGATCGCCGAGCGTTCGAAAGGAGCTTGTGAGCGCAACGCCGCTTGCACCGCGATTCCTTTTTCAATCGCAGCGTCCACCATCTCGCTCGTTGCCTCGTAGGTCTGGCCAACAAGATCACCGTTTCCAGGGGAGCGCACATCAAGCACGTCGGCACTCGTCGCCCAAGAACCGGCAACGAAGAGCGGGGTGGGTGTGGTGTTCTGGCTCATTCCTCTATTACCGTTCGCTGGAGAACCGCACGCAACAGAAAGCGGAGAGAATGGTGGCTAGCGTTCGCGGATTGGCGCCCGGAAGCCTCTGACAACTTCTCCAGGGTGCCCACGCTCACACCGAAGCCTCATCCCTCTCGATTTCGGTCTGAAGAACCGACCACGTGGCCGCACGAAGTTCCTTGTATTCCGGTGTCGAGCGCCAGTCGTAGTTGCTTCGCGGCCTTTCAAGGTGGACAGTGTGCTCCTCGATGACGCGGCCAAGTTCTCCCATCACCACCATGCGATCGGAGAGAAAAATGGCCTCGTCAATCGAGTGGGTGACGAAAATGACGGTCAAGTGCCGTTCGGTGCAAATCTTTTGCAGCAATGCTTGGAGGTGCTCGCGCGTGAGCGCATCGAGCGAACCAAACGGTTCATCCATCAACATCAGCTTTGGTTGAATTGCCAGCGCACGGGCCAATCCCACCCGCTGATTCTGTCCACCCGATAGTTGTGAGGGGTAATGGTTGGCTCGGTCCCCGAGTCCAACTAGATCCAGGTACTCTTCGGCAATCGCCAAGCGTTCTTTCTTGCCCATCCCTTGCATCTCGAGCCCGTAGGCGACGTTGGCCAGTGCCGTACGCCATGGGAAGAGGTTGAACTGCTGAAAGACCATTGCCTTTTCACGCGACGGGGCGAACGCCGATACGCCGTTGAACCGCACGTCGCCCCCCGACGGTTCAAGCAACCCCGCGATGATGCGCAGTGCAGTGGTCTTGCCGCAGCCACTGGGTCCGATGAGAGTAACGAACTCACCGTCGGCAATCGTCAAGTCGAAGTCCACCAAAGCAGGTCCCTCTGCGCCGGAATACGTCTTTTGAAGGTGTTGAATTTCCAGCACTGACAGCCCCCTTAGGCGTGGTAGTTCATCGCTTGGTCAAGAATGTCCATACAGAGGATGACGACTTCGCAGCTTGTGTTCTGCAGCTTGTGAGCATTGGTAGACGCATCGACCACCTCCCTGTCCGTCCACGAATTGGTCAAGGATTAACCATTTCGGTTAACTTTCACGTTTCCTTAAATATTTCCCAGTCGAATTGCCGCAATGGCAGTTCCATAGCGACACCATATCAGCAAAAAATATTTCAGTCAACTCAATTTGGCGAAACTCTTCCGCGCATCGCCAAATTCTCCGTGGCCTGAACGACGCGCCTTTTGGCAGTTAGCTAAAGCACTCCCATTTGGTCAACATAGTTCCACCGTCATTGAGTAATCCTGCGAAGTGGCCCATGGCCGGTGAAGGTTGAGGTCTCAAACTCCTCCACCAGCCAAGAAACACCTCAGGAAATCTGTTAGGGCTCACCGGAATTGATCAAGTACGGATGGTGAAGTTCCACTCGCCGTGAATCGTAGGACGCGCAACTGAGAGTGCCGAAAGCCTTGAAAATGTGGATTTCAAGGTGACAGTGACCGGGCCCGGGCCCGGGCGATGTGTCGAAATCGGCGCCTCACTTGGTCAAATATCAAAGGTGAGCATTGAGATGACATACTCAACAGACACCGAAAATCCGTGGAGCGCCGCTGAACCGTAGCTACTGAACGTGGTGGAGATTCGTCATCAGTTGGCGGGACTCGACGTGACATTGTCTAAGAGCCGTAACCAGATGAGGAGAAGACATGGTTGAGAATCTTCCTAGGTCAATCGTCGACACGCTCACCGGCTACCCGGAGGTTGGTGTTCCCGACATCATGATTCCGTTACTTACGGTTGACGAGAGAGGTTATCCTCACGTCTGTCTATTATCTCGCGCTGAACTGAATGCGGACACGAATCATATTTATGCGGTGGTAGCGAGCTCGGTCAGTAAATCGAATATCTTGCGGGATCGACGAGCAACGCTCATCGTCTTCACGCGCAGCGCTGCGTACTACTCCAAGCTCGATGCGGCTCTGCTTAAGGAGGATGGCCATTTGCTGGGCGTCGTCTTTACCCTCCACTCGATAAAAGAAGATGGTGATGAATCTTTTCACATGGAAGTTCCGCGCTATCTACCCACTGAGGCGATTGCCTTGATGGAGCACTGGGAACAGAGTCGCTCGCTCCTTGGCGAACTCCTCACCCAGGGCGCCGAGGAGCAGCACGGCTGAGTTGGTGTCACCTTGGCTTTGACTCCGATTGGTCGACACATTGAATCCGCTCTCGTCGACGTTCGCTGGAATGGATCGCGAGAAGATCGTGGTCCACAATCTTGGCGAGGCACTTCACGGATCCGAGGGCCACTTCACTCACCCGATCCGGGAACGGCGAACAGAAAAAATCCTAGAGGAGTCTTCCGCCCAAAATGGCACTGGCACGCGTGAACTCGAGATCTTTCGCAGGGCCAGACACTGCGAAACGACATTGAAGGAAACGCATCATTCACATCCCTGATATGCGACTCAGGGATTTCCCCTATGTCATCATTCAGCGCTAACACCTACCATGATCGACGAAGGGGTTGATCCCCAATGGTGAAGGAAGTCTGAATGAGCGGTGCCGTACTGGACGACGTTGCGAGCAGAGCAGATGCTGACGGCCCCTGGGCCGTGGAGACCCATGGCCTGACTAAACGATTCGGCGAAAGTGTCGCCGTCAATAGTGTCGATCTACGGGTCCCTCGCGGTTGTGCGTTTGGCTATCTCGGCCCCAATGGCGCTGGCAAGACCACGCTGATTCGTGTGCTACTCGGGTTGACCCGCGTCGACGCTGGAACCATGTCTTTACTCGGGTACCCGGTGCCACGACATCGCGACTTGGCGCTGGCGCGGGTCGGGGCCATCGTCGACGAACCTCGATTTCACGGCCATCTCACGGGACGGCAGAACCTCCAAATACTCGCCGCCGCCAGAGAACCCGCTGCTCAGGGACGAATCGGCGCGGCGCTCGAAAGGGTCGGTCTGGCTCATCGTGCCGGTGATCGAGTGTCGAAGTACTCCATGGGCATGCGCCAGCGCCTTGGCGTGGCGGCCTGCTTACTCGGTGATCCCCAACTCCTCATCCTGGATGAGCCGATGAATGGCCTTGACCCAGCCGGTATGCACGACATGCGAGAGATGATTCAGTCATTGGTTGCCGAAGGGCGCACGGTGGTGTTGTCGTCACACTTACTGGATGAAGTCGAAAGAACCTGTGACGCTGTCGCCATTGTCGATCGAGGCAGGGTCATCCGCCAAGGGCCGATCGCCGAACTACTGGCGGGGACCTCTATGGAGGTGGAGATCGACTGCTCAGCGCCAGAGGCGGCACAAACACTGCTGGTGCGTGAAAACAGAGGTGGACGAGTGACGGTGCGTGAGCAGGGACTGGCCATCGCCCTGCCCACCGGGACAAGCCATGACGTGATCGCCGAGATGAATCGAATTCTCGTTGAGGGCGGGATCTCGGTCTTTCGCCTCCAGGTCAACCAGGCGTCGCTCGAGTCATGGTTCCTCGAAGTGACGAGTCGACTAGGGAGCGAAGAATGACCTCCACCCCACCCGACACTCCGGTTCAATCCCCCGAGCACCACCTCGAGTCGGAGGCGCGCCCCGGGGATCATCGCGGGTCGCCCATCCCCACTTACGCCATGATCGCCACAAGGTTCATGGAGTTGCGCAAGCGCCGCGGACTCATGATCGCGCTGATCTTCGTGTTCATCGGGGTTCCGACGATCTTTCTGACCATCCGGTTACTCGCTCACGCCTTT